>Ga0315910_10001826_pt1 | contig 19236 bp, 14 predicted proteins | sample EdamamesoilMG_FD_204470 | JGI IMG/M metagenome (GOLD analysis project Ga0315910, IMG submission 204470) | Garden soil microbial communities collected in Santa Monica, California, United States - Edamame soil | ecosystem: Environmental > Terrestrial > Soil > Garden | place: USA: California...
CCCGTCGTTGCCGATCGCCCAGTATCCGGATCTCGCGCCGCCGCAGGTGACGGTCACCTCCAACTACATCGGCGCGAGCTCGGACATCGTCGAGAGCGCGGTGACGATCCCGCTCGAGCAGGAGCTGAACGGCGTCGAGGGCATGCGCTACATCACCTCGACCAGCGGCAACGACGGCGTTTCCACGATCATCATCACCTTCGCGCCGACACGCGACATCGAGGTCGCGGCGGTCGACGTGCAAAACCGCGTCAGCCGCGCTGCGGCGCGCCTGCCCGCGCAGGTGAACCAGACCGGCGTCGTCGTGAACAAGGCTTCGAGCCAGCTCTTGATGAGCATGGGGCTCTTCAGCCCCGACGGCCGCTACGACTCGAGCTTCCTCTCGAACTACGCCGACGTGAACCTGAAGGATCCGCTGAAGCGCATCCGCGGCGTGGGCGAGGTGCGGATCTTCGGCGAGCGCAAGTTCTCGATGCGCGTCTGGCTCGATCCGACCGAGCTCGCGCGGCGGAGGCTCACGGCGGCCGACGTGTCGCGTGCCCTCCAGGAGCAGAACCTGCAGGTCGCGGCCGGACAGATCGGACAGCAGCCGGCGACGCCCGGGCAAACGTACCAGCTCGCCGTCCGCGCTCGCGGGCGACTGATCGAGCCCGAGGAGTTTTCGGACATCGTCATCCAGCGCGGCCCGGGCGGTGAGGTCGTGCGCATCCGCGACGTGGGCCGCGCCGAGCTCGGCGCCGAGAACTACGGCCAGGTCATGCGCTTCAGCGGCAAGACGGCGGTCGGGCTCGGCATCTTCCAGCTGCCGAGCGCCAACGCGCTCGACGTGCGCGATGCCGTCCTCGCCGAGATGAACCGGCTCTCGGCCGCCTTTCCACCCGGCCTGATGTTCGAGCCAGGCACCGACACCACGCTCGCCATCCGCGCCTCGATCGACGAGGTCACGAAAACTCTCGCCGAGGCGATCGCGCTCGTCATCCTCGTCATCTTCGTGTTCTTGCACGGCTGGCGCAGCGTCTTGATCACGGCGCTCACGTTGCCGGTTTCGCTGATCGGCACGTTTGCGTTCGTGAAGGGGTTCGGCTTCTCGATCAACACGCTGACACTGTTCGGCCTCACGCTCGCCACCGGCCTCGTCGTCGACGACGCCATCGTCGTGATCGAGAACATCGAACGGCTGATGAAGCAGAGGCGCCTCGCCCCGCTCGAGGCCGCCCGCGCCAGCATGCGCGAGGTGTCGAGCGCCGTGATCGCGATCTCGGTCGTTCTGGTGGCGGTGTTCGTGCCGGTCGCGTTTTTCCCGGGAACGACCGGCGCCATCTACCGCCAGTTCGCGCTGACGATCGCGGCAGCGGTCGCGCTCTCCACGTTCTGCGCGCTCACCTTGACGCCCGCTCTGAGCGCGCTGCTCTTGCGCGAGCACTCCGGCGAAAAATGGTTTTTCTTTCGGATGGTCGACCGGATCCTCGACGGCGCGCGGGACCGTTACGCCCGGCTGCTCGGCGGCCTGCTCAAGCACCAGCTCGTCGTGCTGACGCTGTTCCTCGCTTGCGTGGCGGGGACGGTGCTCTTGTTTCGCGCCGTCCCGACCGGCTTCATTCCCGACGAGGATCAGGGCTTCGTCATCTCGACCGTGCAGGGCCCCGAGGGCATGTCGCTCGGCGAGACCGAGAAGGTGATGAAGCAGGTCGAGAGCGTGCTCAAAGCCCAGCCCGAAATTCGGGGCATGTTCGCGATCGGCGGCTTCTCCCAGCAGGGAAGCGGCTCGAATACCGCGCAGATCTTCGCGATGCTGAAACCGTGGGACGAACGACCGCGACCGGACCAGTCGGTCGCCGGCATCGTCGAACGCTTGCGCCGTCCCTATGCCGCGATCGGCGGCGCGCGCGTCTTGCCGTTCCAGCCGCCTGCCATCCGCGGCGTCGGCACCTTCGGCGGCTTTCAGTTCGTGGTCGAGGATCGCAGCGGGACGCGCTCGCTCGACGAGCTATCGTCCGTGGTCGACGGCCTGGTCGTCAGGGCGAAAAAGGAGCCGGATCTCCGCGGCGTGTTCACCACGTTCACCGCGTCGACACCGCTGCTCGACGTGGACGTCGACCGCCAGCGTGCCAAAGCGCTCGGCATTCCGGTCGACCAGGTCTTTTCCACGTTGCAGCTCTTCATGGGCAGCCAGTACGTGAACGACTTCAACTACGCGAGCCGCACGTACCGCGTCTACCTCCAGGCCGACGCGGCGTTCCGCGACAATCCCGCCGATATCGGCGCGTTCTACGTGCGGAGCGAGCCCGGAGACATGATCCCGCTCGAGTCGCTGGTCCAGGTGACGCCGACGACCGGCGCCACGACCATCCGCCACTACAACCTCTTTCGCTCCGCCGAGATCGCCGGCCAGCCGGCACCGGGCATTTCCTCGGGCGAAGCCTTGCTGGCGATGGAGCGTCTCGCCGCCCAGGGACTACCCGAAGGCACCGGTACCGAGTGGACCGGGATCAGCCTGGAGCAGAAGGAGAGCGGCGAGCAGACGCTGGTCATTTTCGCGCTCGGACTCTTGTTCGTGTTCCTGGTGCTCGCCGCGCAGTACGAGAGCTTTCTCCTGCCGTTCGTCGTGATCCTGTCGGTGCCGCTCGCGATCCTCGGCGCGCTCGGGCTGCAGGCGTCACGCGGGTTTCCGAACGACGTGTTCTGCCAGATCGGCCTCGTGATGCTGATCGGGCTTTCGAGCAAGAACGCGATCCTGATCGTCGAGTTCGCCGAGCAGCTCCGCGAGCAAGGCCAGAGCGCGATGGAAGCGGTGATTCACGCGGCATCGACCCGGCTCCGGCCGATCCTGATGACGTCGATCGCCTTCCTGCTCGGCGTGGTGCCGCTGATGCTCGCTTCCGGCGCCGGCGCCGCAGCCCGCAACTCGCTCGGCACGACGGTGTTCGGCGGCATGCTGGTCTCCACCTTCGTGAACCTCGTCTTCATCCCGGGCATCTATGTCCTCGTGCAGCGCTTCCGCCGCGCGAGCCCGGCGCCGTCGTACCAGGAGGCCGCGACCTGATGCGCGGCCGAATCACGCCTGTAAGAGCTTGAAAGTGCTTTGCTTTCTCCTGACACTCCGGCCGGAGAAAAAAAGAGCCGCCGCACGTGTCGAGGGAGGGGCCGCTCGTTCGTCGCTGGGTCGAACGGAAGGCGAGCCCGGCCACCCCGGCTGAGCGACACTCCCGAAAACCAAGGAGCAGGACGATGCGATTCATGGTGTTGGTCAAGGCGACGAAGAACTCAGAAGCAGGCATCTTGCCCGGCGACCCGAGGGCGCCGAAAAATTTCGATACGCTGTTCGAGGACATGGGTAGGTTCAACGAGGAGCTGACGAAGGCCGGCATCATGAAGGCGGGCGACGGCCTCAAGCCGAGCAGCGCGGGCAAGCGCGTGCGCTTTTCGAGCGGGAAGAAGACGATCGTCGACGGACCGTTCGCCGAAACCAAGGAGCTCGTCGCGGGCTACTGGCTCTGGGAGGTGAAGTCGATGGAGGAGGCGCTCGAGTGGGTCAAGCGCTGCCCGGATCCGATGCCCGGTGAGGACTCGGACATCGAGATCCGCCCGCTGTACGAGGTCGAGGACTTTGCAAGGTAACCGCGCCGAGCACGCCAAGAGCCGCCTGGGCATCGGTCTCTGGATCGTCCAGGGGCTCTTGGCGCTGACCTTCGTCGGCACCGGCATCTGGAAGGTAGCAACGCCCCGGCCCGAGCTCGCCGCGATGATCCCGTGGGCCGGGCAGGTCTCGCCGGAGCTTCTCTACTCGACGGCCCTGTTCGACACCCTGGGCGGGCTCGGCATTTTCTTGCCGTCGGCCACGCGCATCAAGCCGGGGCTCACCGTCGTCGCCGCGCTCGGCTGCGCAGCGCTCCAGGCATCGGCCATCCTCTTTCATTTTTCGCGGGGCGAAGCGGCGAACACGCCGTTCAATTTCATGCTCGTCGCGCTCTCCCTGTTCGTCGCCTGGGGGCGCCGCTCGCGGGCGCCGATCTCGCCGCGCTAGAGCGCGTCTCGGGCGCTGGTCGAGTTTCTGATGCGTCGTGCCTCGTGCCGGGCACTATGGGGCATGGCGCTCGCGCACCGTCGACTCCTTGGCTCACTTCTCGGGACCGTGTTTCTGGTCGTGCCGGTCGGTTGCAGCGATGACGCCGACGACGCCGATGACGCCGGCGCGGGAACTGGGGGCACTTCGGGCACGGCCGGCACGGGTGTGACGGGCGGAGCGGGCGGTTCGGTGGGCGGGGGCAGCGGCGGCGCGGGCCAGGGTGGCGGGGCGGGCACCGGCGGCACCAGCACCGGCGGCGCCGGCACGGGTGGCGGCAGTGGTGGTGCGGGCACGGGCGGGATGGCTGGCGCGGGGGGCGGAGCCGGCGGAAGCAGCGGCACCAACGGCAACGGGTGCTCCACCGCGCCCACGGCTTGCTCGGCTCCCGAGGTGCGCATCACCGAGGTGGACTTCGGCGTGAGCCTGATCGGGAACGGGAACGAAGGCGACACGCTCGCGATCCCGCTCGCCATCGCGGCCAAGCCGGACGGCGGTTCGCGCGTCGCCGCGATGGGGAGCGACGGCCGCGTGTACGTCGGAGAGCTCGATTGCGCGGACCAGCTCGTCGGCACGCCGTTCAGCTTTCCGGCCAACGATTTTCAGGATCTCGCGCTCGACGCCGACGGCGGGGTCGTCCTACTGACGCGCGACGCGGAAGGCGGCGGCACACTCAACTGCGGCACTCCCGCGAACCTGTGCGACGGCGGGCCCGATCCGGCGATCCCCTGTTACGACATGTACCTCGTGCGGTTCGACCAGGCCGGCGCCGAACGATGGGCGACCAAGCTCACCTCGTCGAGCGCGACCCTGCCGCCGTACTCCACGGGTCCGACGGGCCCGCAGGTGGACATGATCTGGTGGTACCAGCACCACGGCCGCATCGCGCACGATGGAACCAACTACGCCTCCTACTTCTGCGCGGCGCTCAGCGTGTCCCAGGATTCCTGCATCAACATCCACGAGGGCGATCGCATGCAGGTGGTCGGCCCCACGGGCACCGTGCAGGACGACCACGACGACGCCTTCGACTGGGGTTGTAGCCACAGCTGGAACACGCGCATCGTCTGGGATCCCGCGGTCGGCCGCTTCATCACCGTTTGCGCGACCGACAACCAGAACCGCATCGTCCGCTCGCCGGGCTACGACACCATCCACAGCTCGGAGGACGTGGGCACGCTGAGCCTCGGCAACATCGTCCTCGCGAGCGGCGGGGGCTACTGGATCTCGGTCAGCGACGAAGGCACGATCCGCCTGCTCCACTTCACCGAAGCCGACGCCACCCCGGATCGCACCGTGATGGCCGGGAGCTCCGGCTTCTCACACCTCGTCTCCCACGGCCCCGACCGCATGCTGCTCGCCTGGGAATCCGGCTCCGGCATCACCGCGGAGCTCCGAAGCTCGGCCGACGGCGCCCCGATCGGCGCGCCCCTCACCATCGCCGTGACCGACCACCGCTACCAGGACTTCAAGTCGTTCCCCGACGGCAGCGTCGCCTACGCCGCACGCGGGAGCGGGAACCAATCGATCGAGATCGCGCGCGTCCTGCCTTGCAACGACTGAGCGGACGCCGTCAAACGCCCTCCCCTCGCGTCATCAGACGCGCCCTAGCGCTCGAGCGGCCCGGTAGTAGACATCCAGCGTCGCCGGATCGAAGAGAACGAAACGAACGAGCGCCGGGGCGGCGTGAGTGCGAAGATCCTCGTACACGGTGCCGACGGCGATCTCCGCCGCCTCCTCCACCGGGTAGCGGTGAACGCCCGTGCCGATGGCAGGAAACGAGATCGACGCGAAGCGGTTCGCGCGTGCGAGCTGCAGCGCCTCGACGTGGCACTTGACGAGGTCGACCCACGCCTTCTCCGGATCGTCCAGGTAGAACGGGGGACCGCAATGGATCACGTTGGTCGGGGCAAGCTCGAACCCCCCCGTGAGGACCGCATCGCCGGGGCGCAGGTGACCGCCGGGCAAGCGGCGCGAAGCGCGATGAAGCGCTTCCAGCAACGCGGGGCCGGCAGCGCGCCGGATCGCGAGGTCGACGCGACCTGGGCCGGCGGGGTTCACGATGCAGTCGGTCGTCTCGGCGGTGATGTCGTCGACCGCGAACTCGATGACGGTGGCACCGCCCCAAACGGGGATCGACAGCACCCGCCGTTCGGCGTGCGACCGACCCGAATCGGACGAGCGTCGCTCGGCGCGACGGCGTGAGTTATCGTTGGCGCCGCCCCCGAGGCCTTCCTCGTGCGTCGCGGCGAGCGATAGGCCCAGAGGCCGGTCGTTGCTGGGCTGCGATTTTGCCGCTCCGATTGATGTCGTTCTACTCATTCTATAGACTAAGTAGTCTGATAGTTGGGTGGCGTCAAGGCCTTCGAAAATCGTCCCCCCGCTAGGGCCGTGGGGGGCGGAACGCGCGCCGGCCTGGAGGGGGGCGGGAGCTACACTTTTCGGGCATTGGTGACGGAGGCTGCGCTTCGTTCGGCGGTGAGAGCCCATGGCTCGTGGCTGCTCCTCGCAGCGGCCCTCGCGGGCGCGGCGTGTGACCCGCACGTCTCGATCGACGGCAGCGTCACGCGTGCCGACGCGCCGGTCGAGGGCGCGAAGGTGCGGGTCGCCTGCTCGTCGCTGGACGGCGGCGAAGTGAGCATGACCACCGACTCGGGGGGAAAGTTCGCCACCACCAAGATCGGCTGTGTGGACAAGGGGTGCACGATCGACGTGACCGTCACCGGTGAGCCGGTCCAGCGCTTCCCTTCGGCGCCGCATTGCGTCGAAGGGACGGACTGCTGCGACAAGCTCGTCGCACACCTCGAGCTCGAGCCGGCGGCGCCTTAGCGCTAAGCGAGAACTCCGGGCAGCGGCCCGCTCCCGGTGTCGATCGTTCCGTACGACTCCACGTCGGTGACGCCCGCTCCGTGGAGGGCGGTCACCAGCGCGCGGGTCCACTGCGTGTTCGTCACCTTCAGGTAGCGCCCGCCGTTGAGGCCCGAGTTGGCGCCGCCGGCGAAAACGAACGGGACGTTGTCGAGGCTGTGGCTCCAGCCGACACCGAGCTCGGAGCCCCAGATGACGAGCGTGTTGTCGAGGACGCTCGTGCCGTCGCCGTCCGGCGTCGCCGCCAGCCGATCGAGCAGGTAGGCGAAGCGCTCGGAGTACCAGGTGTACAGGCTCGCGAGCGTGGCCAGCGTCGCGTCGTCGTTTTCGTGCGAGAGCGTGTGGTGCCCGCCCTCGTCGAGGCCGACCCAGGGGTAGAGCGAGTTGTCGTTGTCGGCGATGCGGAGCTGGAAGCTCGCGATGCGCGTCAGGCCGCAGCCGAAGATGCCGGCGATCAGATCGGATTGGCGGTCGATCGCCGTTTCGGCGTCGATACCGGTCGGAGCCAGCGGCTTCGTGCAGGCGCCGCCCGCGGTAGTGAGCGACCGCTCGAGCTCCCGGATGCTGGTGGCGTGGGCGTCGAGGCGCGCGCGATCGGTCGCGGACAGTGTTGCCCGGCGCGAGTTGAAGTCGGCGAGCGCCGTGTCGAGCACGCTCTTCCGGCGCAGGGCGAGCAGCGCCTCGGCTTCGGAACCCGGGTCGAGCTCGTCGCCGCCGAAGAGCTGGTCGAAGGCACGGGCCGGATCGTCGAGCGGCGCCTTGGTGTTGCCGGGGGACGAGTAGATCATGCGCTTCGCGGGGTGGAGGTTCCCGCACTGGTAGCCGAGCTCGATGGTCGGAAACGGCGTCGTCGGCGCGAGGCGTTCGGCGATCAGCTGATCGATCGAGGTGCCCGTGCCCCAGCCGAAGCATTGCGCGTGATCATCGCGGCAAAAGGTGGTGGCATCGGTGTCGATCGGCGAGCCGGTCCAGAGGACGGGCATCGTGTACGTGTGCGGGATGTAGTACTCGGTGCCGCTCGACATCTCGAGGCCGTCGGTGATCACCAGGCGCTCGCGGTGCGCGGCGAGCGGGGCGAGGATCGGGGAGAGCGTGAAGTCGGTTTCGCCGCCGGTCGGGCGATAGCGATCCCAGACCGTACCGTGCGGCGTGTAGTAGAGGAGGATGCGCGGCGGGACGCCCTGGGCCTGGGCGCGGCGCTCGAGCCAGGGGAACAAGCCGAGCGCGCTCGAGGCGAGGCCGGCGGCGGCGAGGAAGCGTCGACGGGTCGTCATGGCGTGGCTCCCGGACCTCGGCGAAACCAATCCGAGGTCAGCGTCCGTACGATCATCCGCTCGAGGCCGGCCGTGTCGCGCACGGTCGACGACAGCGCGTCGACCAGGCAACCCTCGGTTTGAGACTCGGTGATGCCCCCGGAGTAGCGGAGCCACTGCCGCGCGACGCAGACGGCGACATCGGGCGCCTCGGCGAGCGCGCGCCCGAGCTCCGCCGTGCCCTGGACCGTCACGTCGCTCTGGCCGATCGGAAAGGTGGCCCGGTCGTCGATGGCGACGCCGGCCTCTTCCTCGCGAAAGCGCCCGAGCCAGTCGAGCTTTTCGAGCGTGAAGCCGATGCCGTCCATGCCGACGTGGCAGCCCATGCACGCCGGGGCGCTCATGTGCTGCTCGAGCCGCGCGCGGGTCGGGATGCCGTCCTCGATCTCCGGCAGCGTGGTGTCCACGTCGGCGGGCGGCGGCTCGGGCGGCGTGCAGAGCAGGCCGGTGAGGACGGCTTTGCCGCGGAGCGTGGGCGAGGTGCGGCGCGCGTGCGAGAGCGCGGCGGCGACGCCGGGGAGAGCGAGGAGGCCGCCGCGTCGCGCCGGATCGAGCTCGAACGCGTCGGCCGAGCTCGTCACGATGTCGGACCCGTACAAGTCTTCCAGGAGCGGTGAGGCGACGGTTCGGGGGCTGGTGAGGAGCTCGCCCAGGCCCGCGCCCTCGCGGAGCAGCCGGTGGAAGAAGAGAACCGGCTCGCCCCGCAGCGCGTTGACGGTGTCGGCACCGAGCTCGGCGAGATCAGGTCGAACGTCGGGGTCGTCGAGCCGTGCGAGGTCGAACCACTGATCGACGAACTCGCGCATGCCTTCTTCGCTTCGCGGATCGTCGAGCAGCCGTGCGATCTCCTCCTCGATGGCGACGACCGTCGAGAGATCGCCGTTCTCGGCTCGGGTGAGCAGCGTGTCGTCGGGGTTTTCTCCCCACAAGAGGAGCGCGAGCCGCGCCGCGATCGAGTGATCGTCGAGCATGCCGTCGGTGCCGACGACCTCGTCGAGGTAGAGGAAGGTCGGACTCTGGAGCATCGCTTCGAGCACCCAGCCCGCCGCTTGCTCGGGATCGACGCTTTCGAGCCCGAGCTCGAACAGCGCGTCGTAGCGGGCGCGCTCGTCGTCGTCGAGCGCACGCCGAAACAGGCGCCGCCCGACGTCGTCGAACAGGAAATCACGACAATCGGTGGCGCAGCGCGAGAGATCGGCGTCCGTCACCGCCGCGCTCGCGAAGTCGAAGTAGCCGCGCGCGCTCGCCGCATCCACCGACGTCGAGATGTTGCTCCGGTAGGCGAGGAGGCGCTCGTCTTCCACGTTGAGCGTCAGGTCGACGCCGAGAACGCTCGAGACCGTGCGCTCGACCTGCGACGCGGTGAGGCGCCGCATCGGGACCGGTGCACCCGGCCCCTCGATCGACGCACACGCCGAGGGACCAGTGCCGCCGGCCGCGGCCCCACCGGCAGCGCCCGACGTGCCGCCCGTGACTCCAGGTGCACCCGAAAGGCCGCCGGTGCCCCCGTTGCCCGGAGCGGCGCCGCTACCACCGCTGCCCGCGCCGGAGGGTTGCCCGGCGCTCGGCGCTCCCGCGGTCGGCGGCGAGCCCGGCGCTTCCGAACGGGCCACTTCGGCCGTGCACCCGGCGACCGCGAGGAGCGCGAGGAGCGCGAGGCGGGGGCTTCCACAGCCGGGAGCACCGAGAAGCGTCAGCACGATCCCTATGGGCCCTGAACGGGCCCCGACGGGTCAGGAAACAGGTGGTTACACGCGCACGAGCTCGAAATGCATGCCGTCGCGCTTCGTAAAATGACCGCCCCAGAAGAAGCCAAGCTCGTTCGCGGACGGGACGAGACGCCGGACCGAGCCCTTCGCGCCCACGCGAGCCGGGGTGGCGCCGAAGCCGTTCCAGGCCACGTTGATGTCGAAGGCGCTGCCGTGAGCGTGGGGCGAGAGCGTCGATCGCGAGCCACGCACGAAACGCGGCGCGAAGGAGCCGCCGTAGGTGAGCACGAGCGGCATCAGCCCGAGGTCACTCCAGCGTGCGAAGAGCTCGACCACGCGCGGGGCCACCAGACGGTGAAAGTACGCCTTGCCGGTCGCCGGCGCGCCCTTGATGCCGACGAGCTGCGGGACCTCCGCCGTGACGATGTTTTCGGCGACCCAGTTCGACGTGATCCGGATCGCCTCCGGGTTTCCGTCGACGGGAGCGGGCTCGAACGAGAATTTTCCGAACACCCTCTCGCGCCCCGCCTGACCGAGCGACTGAAAGTTGGGCTTGGCGGGTAACTCGAGCGAGTCCGGCGCCTCGGGATCATCGGTGACGACGTCGAAGTCGAGCCGCATCGCCTGGCCGAGCGTGCGGTTGCCGGCGACACCGTCCTCGCCGAGGCCGTGGAGGCGCTGGAACGCCTGCGTGGCTTCCTTCGTTGCCTCCCCGAACACGCCGTCCACTTCATGCATGTAGAGCCCGAGGCCGCGCAGAAAAAACTGCCACTTCTCGACTGTCTCGCCCCTGGACCCGACCCTCAATGTTTGCATGACCGATGATGCCTCCGCTGCCCGATTATGCCACGACGGAAGTCTCGACGAGATCCCTCGTCCGACGTACGCTTCTTCGCGTGATTGACCGGAACCGCGCGCTTTGGACCTTGGTCGCCCTGCTCTCTCTTGGTTGCGACGACGCGCTGCCGCTCTACCAGGTCGTTGGTGACGGCCCCGATCGGGATTCGGGCACGGACGCCGAAGCGGGACCGGACGCCGACGCCGAGGCGGGACCGGACGCCGACGCCGAAGGCGGACCTGACGCGGACGCCGATGCCGACGCCGACGCCGACGCCGATGCCGAGACCGACGGCAGCACCGACGCGGATGCCGATTCGGGCATGCCGCCCGCGGGCGCGGTGATCGCCGGCTCCCCGCTCCTCTTCGCGTCCACGCCCACGGGCTTCGGCATCAGCGTCGCCCTCGCATCGGGCGATCCCGCGGGCCTCCGGGCCAGGGTTCGCAAGACAGAAGACGCGCTCTACGACGAACGCGTCATGCCCGTCGTTCGCGCTCACGATCTGGCGGAATGGACGTTGACGGGGCTCGAGGCCGGCACGCGGTACGACTACGAGATCCTCGATGCGTCCGCGGAGACGGAGCAGAGCCTTTATCAGGGGAAATGCCTCACGGCGCGGACCGGGAACGAATCCTTCAGCTTCGCGCTGCTCTCCGACTCGCACATCGGTGCGCACCTCGACTACTACAACCAGGGTGACGAGGACGTGCTCGCGGCCGTAGGCCGGGCGATCCAGCAGTCGAACCCCGACTTCGTGGTGAACCTCGGCGACATGCTCGATTTCCACGAGTACGGCTTCAACGCCCCGCCGCCCGACGGTTCGATCACGCGCCTCGCCTACTTGAACTACCGCGCGGCACTCGGCAGCACGGCCGCGTTCGCCCCGCATTTTCCGGTGATCGGCAACTGGGAAGGCGAAAACGGCGACTACACGGCCGAGCAGATCAACTGGTCCGCACAGCAGCGCCTGCTCTACATGCCGAGTCCGAGCCCGGAGACCTACCCCGAGGGCGGCTCGTCCACGCAGGACTACTACGCGTACACCTGGGGCGACGCGCTCTTCGTCGTGCTCAACGTGATGACGTACACGACCACGTCGCACACCCTGTCGCCCACCGATTCGCCCGACGACTGGACGCTCGGTGCCGAGCAGCTCGAGTTTCTGCGGAACACGCTCGAGAACGCCACCTCGCGCTGGCGCTTCCTCATGATCCACCACGCGGTCGGTGGGGCGGCAGGCAACCCGGCGAATTCGGGCTACGGTCGCGGCGGCGGGCAGGCGGCGAACGTCGGGGAGCAGGCGATCGTCCACCAGCTGATGATCGACCACGGCGTGCAGATCTTCTTTTACGGCCACGATCATGTCTTCACCGACATGACGGTCGACGGCGTCCGTTACACGTCGCCAGGCAGCGCGGGTGCGCCGTGGATGTTCGGACCGGACGAGACCGGCTATGAGCAGTCGTGGCTCGAATCGGGCTGGGGCCGCGTCGATGTCTCGTCCGAGCGCGTGCACGTCGAGTTCCTCGGCCTCGACGGCCACGTCATCTACGAATACGACATCGACTGACAAGCGCCGGGCGCCGCTCGCTCGGGGCGATCAGCGCGCGGGAACGAGGAGTCGCCGCACCGGCTCACTGAGCTCGTCGGCGCGTGGTGCGCCAACGAGCAGGGGTGCGAGCGGGGCGGCGGACAGCGTGTGCCAGTAGAGAATGCGCCGGGGCGGTGCCGGCGAGGGCTCTCGGGCGAGGTCGAGCACGGCGGCGAAAGCCTTCCCCGTGTACGTCGCGTCGAGCTCGAGGCCGATCGCGTCGCGGGCGACCCCGATCGCGCGGTCGGCAGCCGGCGTCAGGGCGCCGTAACCCGTACCGATGAAACGGGAATCGATGTCGAGGCGGGCGGCGAGCGCTCGTTCGGGCGCGGTGCCGAGCAGCGACAACGTCTGCCGCGTGAGGCGTAGGACGAGCCCCCGGGCGATGGGGTTCTTCGCGACGAGCACGCCGATCACGCGGCTCGCGAGCCGGTGCTGGACGAGACCCGCGAGGATCCCCGCGCAGGTGCCGCCCGATCCGAGCGGCACGACGATCACGTCGGGTTCGGGGATCGCGCCACGCCGCACGTCGTCGGCCACCTCGCCCACGGCGTCCACCGTGCCGAGCGTTCCCAAGGCCGTGGAGGCACCGGGCGGCACGATCGCGTCCCCGAGGCGGTACGCGGCGAATGTCGCGAGCGGGAGCTCGGCCTTGCTGCGTGCGGGGTAGACGAGCACGCCCGCCGCGATCGACGCGCGGAGCGTCGCTTCCACGTGCGGGGTCGCGATCTGCGGCAGCATCACGGCCGCCGTGGCGAGCCCGCGCTCGCGCGCGAAGAGCGCCATCGTGAGCACGTGATGGCTGCCCGCGGCGCCGAACGTCAGGATGCGCTTCGCGTTCCGACTGGCCACGCTGGCGACGATCCGCTCGGCCTTGCGCACCTTGTTGCCACCGTAGACGGGATGCGTGAGCCCGTCGTTCTTGACGAAGAGAACACTCGACGCCGTCGAAAGCGCCGGGCATGCCGTGGTCGGCGTCGGGTACGTCGATGCCGGAAAGGGGCTGGTCGAACCGCCCTTCACGGCTACTTCATGCCGAACTCGATGCGGCGGTTCTGCTGTCGACCGGCGAACGTCTTGTTGTCGCCGATTGGCTCGTTCGGGCCGGCGCCGCGCGTCTCGATCCGCTCCGCGGGAACGCCCTTGCCGACTAGGTACTCCTTCACCGAGTCGGCGCGACCCTTGGAAAGGTCGATGTTCTTCTGCTTGTCGCCGGCGTCGTCGGTATGACCCGAGATGGTCACGCGTAGGCTCGGGTACTCGAGCAAGACTCCCGCCGCCTCGTCCAGCGTCGGGCGCGACACCGGGCGGATCGTCGTCTTGCCGGCTTCGAACTCGATGCCGGGGATCACGCCCGAGAATTTCTTGACCTTCTCGGGCACGGTGTCCGGGCAGCCGTCGGCGTCCTCGAAGTCGTTCTTGGTTTCCTGGTCCTTCGGGCACTTGTCGAGCGCACCCGAAATGCCGTCGCGATCGGGATCCGGATCGGGGCAGCCGTCCGGAGCGATGCCCGCTTCCTCCGGGCATTTGTCGAGTGGCAGCGGCACGCAGTCGTGATCCGGATCCTTGTCAGGGCAGCCCGTCGGCCTCGGCCCCGCCTCAGCCGGGCAGCCGTCGTACTCGTCGATGATGCCGTCGGCATCGCCGTCGGGCGGCGGCGGGCAGCCCTCGGGCTCGGGCCCGGCGGCGGCCGGACACTTGTCCTTCTCGTCGACCACGCCGTCGGCGTCCTGGTCGGGTGGCGGTGGTTCGGGCGCGGCCTTCGCATCGAGCGCAAAGCTCAGGCCGAGGAGGATCTCCGGGTTGTGCGTCTGAGCGCTCGCCGAGCCACCGAGGTGCTTCGGCGCCACGGTGTCGCGGAGGTCGAGCCGGAAGCCGAGAAAGTGATCGAACCAATATTTGACGCCGAGGCCGAAGTGCACCGCGGTGTCCTTGTCGGAGCCCGTCACGTTGCTCTGCGCGCCGAGCGCGCCGATGCCGACCACCGCGAACGGCGACAGCCGCCCCGGGAGCTGCCCGACGAGCTGCCCGCGCGCGAGCCATACCCCGGCGGCGACGTCGGTTTCCGTCTTCGCCGGTCCGGCCCCGACCTCGCCCTCGATGCCGACGAAATCGACCGGAAAAACCCCGAAACGCGCGCCGAACACCGGCGCCGGGGACTTGAACGGCTCGTGGTGTTGCTTGAAGAGCTCGTGGTCCTTCGAAAGAAACAACGCACCGCCGAACAGGCTCGCCTCGACGTGTGGAACCCCCGGCTCGTTCCCGCTCGCCGGCGGGCTCCCTGAGCTCACGGCGACTTCCTCGGCCCAGGCGCTCCCCGCGAGCGAGAGGGCCGAAAGGAGCGCTAGAGAGCGGACGATGGTGCGGTGGTTCATGGAGTCAGCGTCCCTGCGCGCGGAGCGCGTCGCGGATTTCAGTCAGGAGAAGCTCCTGCTTGCTGGGCTCCGCCGGCTTCGGCGGCGCGGCCGCCTCGGTCTGCTTCAGGCGGTTGATGACCTTGACCAGCGCGAAGATGGCCATCGCGACGATGAAGAAATCGAACGTCGCCTGCAAGAACACCCCGTACTTGAGCACGATCGCCTCGGTCTTCCCCTCGGCCGCGCGGAGCGTGAGCGTGAGATTCCGAAAATCCACGCCGCCGATCAAGAGGCCGAGCGGCGGCGTCACGATGTCGCTCACCAGCGAGCTCACGATTTTCCCGAACGCGGCGCCGATGATGACGCCGACGGCCATGTCGACGACGTTCCCTTTGACGGCGAATTCCCTGAATTCCTTGGCGAGGCTCATGGTTCCTGCTCCCGATCAGAAGAACGTGTAGACGAGGTTCACTGCCGTCAGCGTGTCGGTCTTCTTCACGCCGGGCAGCGGCTGGTTGTCGTATTTCAGGCTGAAAGTCGTGGCGATCGAGAAGCGCTCGGCAATCGCCGCCGTGAGACCCACGTCCCAGTTCAGACGCCAGTACTCGGTGTCCGGCACGCCGAGCAAAAACTCGAGGCCGGTCATGAAATGGACGCTTTCGTTGATCTTGTGACGGTAGCCGGCAAACAGCCGACCGCTGTTGCGCGATGCGGTCTTGTTGATGATCTGGGGCAACGCATCGCGCAGGTTCTGGTCGCGCCGCACGTCGTACTGGTAGTCGTAGCCGAGCTCGCCCCAGAGCCCGATCGCGTCGTTGTCGATGAAGTAGTACGCGACACCGGGGTCGAAGTTCAGTCTGAGATCGAGACCCTGAAAGCGGTCACGGCGGGCCGAGACGGACAGGAAGAGCGCCACCGACTCGGTCAGGAAGCGGTCGTAGCGGACCTTGCCCTGATAGTTCTCGACCGTCGTCGCGTCCGGCCCGTCGTCGGCCAGCGTGCCCGAGTAGTTCGCCGCCGCGCTGGCGCTGAACTCGTTCTCCGCGCGACGGATGCGCAGCGCCGCGAGGCCGGTCGCCGCGAACGAATCGGCGTTGCCGGTCGCGAGCAGTCCACCGCCCTGGATCTTGGCTTCGGTCGCGTCCTTCGAGGCCTCGACCTTCTTCGCTGCGTCGAAGCCCTCGGTCGCGACGGCGGTGCTCCCCGACGTCGCCGCGTCGTGCTTCATCACGCCGGCGGCGGGTTTCTGCGCGGCCGCGTCCGGCCCCGCCGCGACCAGGGCCACGAGCGCGCCGACGGCGGGCAAGGTCGTACGAATCGTGTGACGCATGGGGTCTCCGTGTTTCGGGCGATACACGGAGATCCCCGGTGCGACAAGGCTTTTACACCTCGGGGATCGCCCGCTACCGGCTTACTTGGACGCCCCGATGCCGTCGAGCATCACCGTCGCGAGCAGCTTGCTGAAGGCCAAGGGATCGGGAAGCTCGCCGGATTCCGCGAGATGCGCCTGACCGAGCAAGAGCTCCGCGTACGGTTCGAGACGGCGCGGCCCGCCTTCTTCCTTCGACACCTCACCCAGCTTCTTGATCAGCGGGTGGCTCGGGTTCAGCTCCAGGATGCGTCGCGTTTTCGGCGGGGCCTGACCGAGCTGCTCGAGCATGCGCGCAACGCGAGGACTGATGTCTTCCTCGTCCCCGACCAGACACGCCGCCGATGACGTGAGCCGCGTCGACAGCCGCACCTCCTTGATCTCGTTCTGAAGCTTGACGCGCAACGACGAGAGGAGTGCGGAAAACTCTTCCTGCTGCTGCTCGAGCGCCTCGCTCTCCTTCTTTTGCTCTTCCTCGCTACCGAGCTTGATCTCGCCGCGGTTCGCCGACATGAGCGGCTTGTCCTTGAACTTCGGCGCCTGCTCGAGCCACACCTCGTCGATCGGATCCGAGAACAGGAGGACCTCGTATCCTTTCTCCGTGAACCGCTCGAGCACGGGCGAGTTCGAAGCCGCCGCGCGCGTGGGCGCGGTGAGGAAGTAGATCGCCTCCTGGCCCTCTTTCATGCGCTCGACGTAGCCGGCGAGCGTCGTCCCCTCCGATTTTTGGGTCGAGGGCGCGAGCAGGAGCTCGAGGAGCCGGTCGTGATCCGCGTCCTGCGCGAGCATGCCCTCCTTGAGCACGGGACCGAATTCGGCGAAGAACCCGCGATAATGCTCGGGCTCGCCGGCGTTCATCTCGGCGAGCTTGCCGAGGATCTTCTTCACGATCTGTTTTCTGATGATCTGGATCTGGCGGTCCTTTTGCAGGATCTCGCGCGAGACGTTGAGCGACAGATCGTGGGCGTCGACCACCCCGCGCACGAAGCGGAGGTACGGCGGCATCAGCTCCTTGCACTCGTCCATCACAAAGACGCGCTTGACGTAGAGCTGGAGACCGCGCCGCATCTCGGGGCTGTAGAGATCGAACGGCGCCTTGGCGGGCAAGTACAGGAGCGCGTAGGCCTCGAGCGTGCCTTCGAGCCGAACCGGAATCGTCGCGAGCGGCTTCTGGAAGTCGTGGGAGACGCGACGGTAGAACTCCTCGTATTGCTCTTCCGTCACCTCGCTCTGCGGGCGATCCCAGATCGCCTTCATCGAGTTCAGGACTTCGTCCCCCGCCCCGTCGTCGACGGCGCCGTCGGGCTTCGGTTCCGCCTTGAGGCGGATCGGGTAGCCGACGAAATCGGAGTACCGCTTGACGATGCGGCGGATCACGGTCGAAGCCGTGTAGTCGTGGAGCTGTTCGTCGGGCGCCGCGGGCTTGAGCGACAGCGTGATGGTCGTGCCGGTCGTCGGCCGCGTGGTCTCGCCGATCGTGTAGGAGCCGTCACCGGGTGATTCCCAGAGCGTCGCCGTGCTCTCACCGGCTCGCCGCGTGACGAGCGTCACCTTGTCCGCGACCATGAACGACGCATAGAAGCCGACGCCGAACTGCCCGATCAGCTCGGACGGAACGCCCTGGCTCCCGCGGCTCTTCTCGGCGGCGAGAAACTCCCGCGTCCCGGAGCGAGCGATCGTCCCGATGTTCTTCACCACCTCGTCCTTCGACATCCCGATCCCGTTGTCGCTGATCGAAAGCGTTCGCGCCTTCGGATCGACTTCGATCAGGATCCCCGGCTCACCCTCGGCCGCGAGCTCCGGGCGGGTCAGGGACTCGAAGCGCAGCTTGTCGAGTGCGTCCGACGCGTTCGACACCAGCTCGCGCAAGAAGACATCCTTGTCCGAGTAGAGGGAATGGACCATCAGGTCGAGGAGCTGCTTCACCTCGGCCTGAAATTCGAAACGTTCGGGGGCCACGGTCATGGTTTTCGCGGCGAAGCTTTCCGCGCGCCGGGCCGGTTCGCAAGGGCCTCGCTCAGCCGGGATCGGACAGGCCCGACTTCTGGGTGATCGCCGCCGGGCAGGCGATCGGCTCGTACACCAGGTTCGGGTTGTCGGCGCCGCTGAACCAGCCGACGAACCAGTCGCAACCGGCAAGCAGGTCCGGCTTGCCGGCGAACACCTGCTGGCACTTCTGGCGCGTGCAGTTGGAGTCGTTGTTGCAGGCCCGGTGGAAGCCACCGTACTGCTCGCCGAGGTCCGAGGTGCCCCACTGCGTCGAGCAGGCGTTGAGCAGGCCGACGCCGCCGCCCGGGATCAAGAGATCGAACTGATTCGACTCGACGCCGCCGTTGTTGATCACCTGCACGATCATGTGCTTGCCGTTGATCGCCTGCGCGCCCGGATTGTTGCCGTTGTGACCGCTACCGTTGAACTGCAGATGGAAGCACTTGCCGCAGCGGTAGTTCGAACCCGACGCCGCCACGAAGCCGTACGACAGCTGATCACCGACCTGCCACGGGTGGCCGTCCCAGCACATGAAGGCGCTGCCGCCGCTCTCGCACGCGTTCTTCGTGTCGTAGCTCGATAGATCCTGGTTCTGCTGGTTGCAGGAAGTCATCGGGTTGCCGGAGGGGACGTTGCCCTTCCAGCCGCACGCGGGCTTGCAGCAGTCCCAGTAGCGGGACGCCCACGCCTGTTGGCCGCCGTTGATGTTCGGTGGGGGCGCGACGTTACCGCCGCCGGTGCCACCCGTGCCGCCGGTGCCACCCGTGCTGCCGCCGGTGCCGCCGGTGCTCCCGCCGGTGCCCCCCGTGCTGCCACCGGTACCTCCGCTGCCGCCCATGCACATGCCGCACGACTGCGCGCACGCGCCGTTCATCCATTCTTGCCCGCACCAGGCGAACGCGACGGCGTTGGCGCACGTGTCGCCGTTCGGCGGCGGCGTGTCGACGCAGGTCGGACCGCTGCCGCCGGTCCCGCCGGTGCCGCCTGTGGCACCGGTTCCACCACTGCCGCCCGTAACGCCGCCGGCGCCGGAAACCGCACCCCCGCCGGCCGCACCGCTCATCCCGCCGAGCGCTCCCGTCCCGCCCGTCGTCGCGATGCCCGCCGTGCCGCCGCTCGAGGCGCCACCGACGCCGCCG
>Ga0315910_10001827_pt1 | contig 19232 bp, 13 predicted proteins | sample EdamamesoilMG_FD_204470 | JGI IMG/M metagenome (GOLD analysis project Ga0315910, IMG submission 204470) | Garden soil microbial communities collected in Santa Monica, California, United States - Edamame soil | ecosystem: Environmental > Terrestrial > Soil > Garden | place: USA: California...
TGGACGCTCTCGGACGTGCCAGGAGCAAGTGCCAGCACCCGCGCCACGGAAGCACGCGCCGAAGCATTGCGCGCGGAACGGCGAGCGTTGGCTGACCAGATCCAGAGTGAGGTGTTCAGTGCGCACCGCACCCTGCTCCAAGAACTAGGCACTGTGAAGACATCGGCCCGACGCCTTGCCGCTGCTGACGAGTCCTACCGCGTCCGGCGCTTGTTGTTTCAGAACGGCAAGGCCACGAGCGTCGAGCTCCTGGACGCCGAGGTCGAGCTCACCCGAGCCCGGCTCGAGGCGCTCTACGCTCGGGTCGACGCCCGGGTGGCGCTGGTGCGGTTGAACTACGCGCTCGGGCGCGGCCAGCCGAAGGCGTCCCGCCCCGTCGCGGCCCCCTGAAATCGCCCCCCCTTGGAGCTCGCCCTTGACCCCGAGAAACACCGTTGTAAGGCTCGGGCCTGATGCTCGGGAGCCTACGATGAAGGTTCTGGTCGTCGACGATCAAGACGCGGTGCGCACGGCGCTCCAGCTCCTGTTCGACATCAACGGGCTCGAGTGTCTCGCCGCGAGCAGTCCGGAAGAGGCGCTCGATCTCGTGCGCCGCGAAGACATCGGCGTCGTGATTCAGGACATGAACTTCACGCGCGACCGGACCTCGGGGGACGAAGGCAAGACGCTCTTCCGCAACATCAAAGAGCTGGACCCAGATTTGCCGGTGGTCCTGGTCACCGCTTGGACATCGCTCGAGAGCGCGGTCGAGTTGGTCAAAGAAGGCGCCGCCGACTACATCAAGAAGCCTTGGGACGACGCCAAGCTCGTGCTCACCGCGAAGAACCTGCTCGCGTTGCGCACCGCCAAAGGCGAAAACTACGTGCACCGAGCGCGCGACGCCCGCGCGCGCTCCGACCTCGAAACGCGCTTCGACCTCAGGGGGCTGGTCTTCAGGAGTCGCGCGGTGCACGAGCTCGTGTCACTAGCGGTGCACGTCGCGCCGGCCGAAGTACCGGTGCTCATCACCGGTCCCAACGGCTCGGGCAAAGAAAAGCTCGCCGAGATTGTGCAGGCCAATTCGCGCCGCAAAGCCAAGCCCTTCGTTCGCGTCAACGCCGGAGCTCTGCCCGACCAGCTGCTCGAAGCCGAGCTGTTCGGGGCCGAAGCCGGCGCCTACACCGGTCTCGCCAAGCTGCGCGTCGGTCGCTTCGAAGCCGCGCACGGCGGCACGTTGTTTCTGGACGAGATCGGCAACCTGTCGCCGGCCGGTCAAATGCGGCTCCTGAGAGTGCTGCAGACCGGCGAGTTCGAACGCCTGGGCAGCTCCACGACCCGCAAGATCGACGTGCGTATCGTGAGCGCCACCAACGCCGATCTGAAGCGCGAGATCGCCTCAGGGCGCTTCCGCGAAGATCTGTATTTTCGGCTCAACGTGATCGAGCTCGCGCTGCCGCCGCTCAGAGCGCGCTCGGAAGACGTCGCGCCCTTGGCTAGCTATTTTCTGGAGCGCCAGCGCGGTGATCGCGAGCTCCAGTTGAGCCCCGCGGCCCTCGCGGCGCTCGAACACCACGACTGGCCCGGCAATGTCCGGGAGCTCGAGAACCGCATCACGCGCGCGTGCCTCGTGTGCACGCAGCCTGAGATCCAACCAGCCCACTTGGATCTCGACGGCGCTACAGCCAGCGCGACGCCTACCCTGCAGAGCCGACCGCCGCCCTCGTCGCCCGCACGCGAATCGGCGCCGCCAGGGGAGCGTGAGGCGCTCGAGGCCGCGCTGGTCCGTGCCGGGGGGGTCGTTGCTCGCGCCGCCGCGGAGCTCGGTCTGAGCCGGCAAGCGATGTATCGGCGCATGGAGCGCCTCGGCATCGAGCTCGAGCGGCGGATTCGTTAGAAGCTGCCCGTGACGTAGGCGCCGCGAAACCCTGGCGTCAGGCTGAGCCCAGCGTTCGTCCGCTTGCCGCCGGATGGGCGCGCCTGCTCGGGCGGGTTGCCGCGCGACACGTCGAGGATGGCGAGCACGGCGCCGGTGATCGCAAACGCTCCGCCCGCGCCCAAGAGCAGCACCGAAGTGGTGCGTTTGGAATCCGCCGCGCCCTCTGCCTCGGCGGCCTCGATCGGGTCCTCGGCGTTGCGCGCGTCCTCCGCCGAACCCGCGCGGGACAGCTCGAACACCACACCAGCGGTCAGTGCCCCCACGCCCACGCCCATGAGGCCCCACGAGAGCGGCTCGATGCGTTCGAACGCCGAGCGATCGTCGCGCGGGGGGGGCGGCGGAGGCGGAGGTGGCGCGGGCTTCGGAGGCGGCGGGGCTTCGTTCAACGTGAGCGCGACGTCGAGGGAGCGATCGGTCGGCAGATCGATGCTGGCCTCGGTTTCAGTGTAGCCCGACATCGAAACTTTGAGCGTGTGAGCCCCGTGAGTGAATTCAGCGGTGTACGGCGTCACGCCGACCGGAACTCCGTCGACCGCGAGCGTCGCGCCCGCGGGATTGCTTTTCACGGTGAGCTGCTGGATGCCGAGCTTGCCCAGCTTCGACTCCAGCTTGCTGATGCGCGCCTCGACCTCGTCGGCGGCCTCCGGGTTGCCCGCCGAGGCGTACTCGCGGAAGTACTTGAGCGCATTCCTGAGGTCTCCCGCCTCCTCGTAGGCGAGCGCCATGTTGTACGAAAGCAGCGGGCTCGGCTCGAGCGCCCCGGACTGGCGAAACAGCTCGATGGCTTCGAAATTCTTGCGCGCGGCGTACGCCTGAGCCGCTTGTTCGTAGAGCTCTTTCGCGCGCTCGACGCGCGCCTCGCTCTCGGCAAGCGGGGCTGGCGCGCTGGGCGCTTCGACCTCTCGAGGCTTCTTGGCTGGTTGGGCCGACGCCGGGGCGCCGGCAGCCAAGATTGTGCCGACTGCGAACGCACAGCTGAGCGCCAGTGGGGCGACGGGTTTTCTCATGGAGCGAACGGATTCTTGAGCTTCGACGTACGCTTACCGGTCTGTGGCCGGCTCGCGGAAGTCGCCCGCACGCGCGGAGCGCGCTGCGCACTCGCGGGCTTCGTCTCAGTGTCCGCTTCGGGCGGCGTTTCCGCAACCTCCGTCGCTTCGGCCGGCGATGCTGGCGCTGCAGGCGGAGCTGCCGCGACGTTGGCGGGTTTGTTCGGCGGTTCGGCTGGCTCGGACGCCCGAATCTGCGCTGCTTTGGGCTCCGGCGGGGTCGTGGCTGCTCGCGCGGGCTCTGAGCCTGGAGCGGGCTCGCCATTCGAAGCGCCGAACGCGAACCACGCCACGCCGAGCACGCCCAACAAACCGGCGGCTGCCGCCGCAAACGTCAGCTTGCGCCGCCGCGCTTGGGTGCGCCCCCGCTGCGAAGCCACCGCCGCCAAGCCGGGGTCGCGGCTCAAGCGCTGCGTGGGCGCGTTGCGTTGGATGCTCTCGATGCGCACCTCGGCACTCGGTGGGAACACCGTGGTCAGTTGATCCGAGGGCCGATCGTCCGCCAGCCACTGCGTGACCAACGACGCGCCGGTAATATCCGTCTGCTCACCGCACTCGACGACCCACTTGGCCAGCGCCTGCCCGAAGTGGCGCATGGATTCGAAGCGAAAGGCCGGCTCCTTGGCGAGCCCCCGCTGGATCAGAGACCAGAGCTCGGCGTCGACCGCGATTTCGTCGGCGGGGGGCTCCGGATCCTTCAGCATGATCGCGCAGAGCACCGCATTGTAGTTGGTGCCCGGGAACGGCTGCTTGCTGGTAATCGCTTCGTAGAGCACCGCGGTGATCCCCCAGATGTCAGCGCGAAAGTCGACCGGCTCGCCTTTGGCTTGTTCCGGGGACATGTAGAGCGGGCTGCCCATGAGAGCACCGGTAGATGTGAGGCGCAGCGCTTGCGACTTGTCGAGCTGGGCGATGCCGAAGTCCACCACCTTGGGCTGGAGGCCATTGGGCGTCTTGCTGAGAAACACGTTCTCGGGCTTGAGATCGCGATGCACGATGCCGTTCTCGTGGGCGATCGTGAGCGCGCGCATCACCGGCAAGAGCACGCGCACCGCGCGCTTCGGGCTGAGACGACCGCGTCGTTGAATGGCGGCGGCCAAGTCCTCGCCCTCGAGCAGCTCCATCACGATGAAGGGGTTGCCCTGCTCCGATCTGCCGAAGTCGAACACTCGCACGATGCCGGGATCGATGAGTTTTGCGGCCGCCTGCGCCTCGCGCAACAAGCGATCGGTGGCTTCAGTCACGGTGGCCTCGGCGCGGATCAGCTTCAGGGCAACCTCGACATCGAGGTCCATGTTTCGCGCGCGCCACACGGCGCCCATGCCGCCTTCACCGAGCAGGTTCACGAGACGGTACTTGCCCGCGATGACGTCGCCGGGCTCGTAGCGAGCCGGCGGAACATCGGGTAGTGTAGGCGCGGGAGCGCGAACTGCTGGGTTACCCGCTGCCGGCCGCGGGGCAGCACCGGTCGCTCGCGGCGGCGGCTTGTGCACGCTACTCGTACCGCGCGGCGGTGGCGGAGGAGGTACTTTCGGGATTGGCTGTGCCATGAAGCATCGGGCCCCTTCCGAGACCCTCGCTATTGCAACGGCCGAACCAGCGAAGACTTGAGTGGAAACGAGCCCCCTCGCCGCGCTGGATGTAGGCCGCCGACCCCCGCTGTGCGGGCTCGCTCCGAAGAGTGAGCCGCACACCTACTGCGGGCGCCCGCCGAGTCGCTCCGTCACGTGCGCCTGGAGCCGCTTTCTCGGGCTTCGCGCGCGTAGCCGTGAGCCCAGCTGAGCAGGCACACCGGGCCGAACAGGAACAGTGGCAGAAGCGGCAGGAGCATGAGTGCCATCATGCTGTACATCAGCACCAAGACTCCGAACAGCAGCCAAGCGGCGAAGACGACCACAACGGCGTGCAGCGGAAACGGGCCCGGTGCTGGCGCGGGCGCGAGGGCGCGACGCGCGCGCTTCGGTGCCGGCGTCGCGGCCGCCACGTCCGAAGTGTTCGCGGTACGGAGCGGGACGCTCATCGGGCCCCTCCGGCGACGGTCGCCACGAGCGCCGGCGGCAGCGGTGGAATGCGAAGCGTCGCGCGCACCTCGTCGAGCGGCCGATCCTTGTCAGCGAAGAGATCGTAGTTCTCGCTCAGATCGACCGTGCACGAGGCGCCGCGGCGGAGCGCGGTGAGCACCCGTGGCACGTCGAACAAGCCCTGATACCCCAGCGCCACCGGCGTGATGCGCAGGCCGATGTGAAACTGCAGGATGCCGAAGAGCAGGAACGAAAAGCCGTCCCGCCGCGCGAAACCGGCCTGAAAGGCAGCCTGCTGAATCTCACCCTGCGGATCGGTGTCATAGCCGGCGAGCACGTGCCCCAGGTCGTGGAACACCATCGGGATACCGCCTGCCTCGCCGGGAAACTTGAAACCGTTGTCGACGAAGTGATCGTAGACAGCTCGCCCCAAGCTGCCTGCGTGACAGCCCTCGAGCTCACGATAGCTCTGCGCCAGAGGCTCGTTGGTCCATACGCCGATCGCCGGCAGCGCGAAGTCGAGGAAGCCAGGGAACTGACTCGAGCTCGCGATGAAGCGGCGGACGCGGCGCAGCATGTCGAGTCGCGCCCAGAATGCGTGCCCGTGCGCGACTTCGTGGAGCACTGCCAGGCCTGCTTCATCGAACTCGAGCGCCTCCGCGAAGGCTCGCACGGCGGCCTCGGTTTCGGGTGAAGGGGCGCCTTCGACCAACGCCGCAACCAGCGCCAATTGCACGGCGCGCTTACGACGATGCGGATCGACGACGACGCGCGCCAACTCGCTGAACGCCACCGGTTCGAGCTCGTCCGCATCGAGTTCGACACCGTGGATCAGGGCTACTCCCTCGATCAAGGCGCGCTCTGCGGGGGTGAAGCGCTCGTTCGCCACGACGACGTTGCGCAGGGCTCCGAGTGCGGGTCTCAACTCTTCGGGTGAAAACACTTCGATGTCCATGGCGACTCCGATTGCAACGAGTGTGCCTATGAAAAATCGGCAAAAACCGGCGCGCGACGGCAGCTGGCGGACACCTGTCCGGGCACACAGGACGCTCGCGCCGTGGACGAATGTCCGCCCGCTCGCGGGAGCTCGCACGCTAGCCGCCGGATCGGCGGCACTTCGGTGCCGCGATACCGGCACCTGCGGGGAGCCGTGAGCTGGCACGCACGCTGCATTGCCGGGCGCTCGGAGGAGGCGACGCGCGAAATGGCTTCGCGTCGACGCCCAACGAGCACTCATGAGACGACTAGCAATCCCGGTAACACTGACGCTGATCTTCTTGGCCTCGCGCGCGCACAGCCAAGAGGACACCCTCGAAACGCCTGCAGCGCCCGAGCCCGCCACGGCACCGGCGCACGCCGTCGAGCTCAACGTCGGATGGGGTTACACGCAAGGCTTTGGCAGCGTCGCCGAGAGCGAGGGCAGCATCCAAGACGAGGCCGCGAGCGGCACCGCCTTCAGCGTCGGCTTGGGCTATCGCAAGAGCCCGACCTGGATGATCGGCGGCTACGGCGAGGGCGCCTTCTATCGTCCCGATCAGGGGAGCGTGCTCGACCGCACGCACTACGGCGCAAGCGCTGGCGTGCAGGTGCAGTTCCACTTCTCGCCGTTCGCCAAACTCGACCCGTGGCTTGGCTTCGGCAGCGGCTTTCGCAGCTACTTCGTGGACTCTCGCAGCGAAGGTCGGAGGACCTTGCTCGGCTTCGACTTCGCTCGCGCTCAGGTTGGGGTCGCCTATCGCATGAGCAATGGCTGGTCCGTCACTCCCGTTCTGGGGGCATCGTTCACCGAGTTCTTCGCGAGCCGAGGCGCGGACGAGTCGGGCTTCCACTCCATCGGCGAACCGCGCCCCACCACCTTCCTGTTCGCCGGAATGATCAATCGCTTCGACTTCGCAGGAGCCGTCGTGAGCGAACCCTCCACGCTGGCGCGCGCTCACCAACCGCGCTCCCCGAACACCTCGAGCTTCTGAACCCCCAGATCAAAGGAAACCCCATGAACACCAAGATCCAGCTATTTTCCTGTGTCGCCCTGCTCGCCTGCACGGCGCTGCCGAGCTGCAGTTCACCCGCGAAGGCCGCCCCGAACCGCACCACGCCGGTGAAGGTCGAACGCGTCGTCAGCGCGGAGGGCAGAGGTCCGAACCGCTACTCGGGATCGCTCGAGCCGCACGCCAAGGTCGACCTGGCGTTTCGCGTCGGCGGCTACGTCGAAGCGCTGGCGCAGATCGACACGCCGAACGGTCCACGCTCGATCGACAAAGGCGACTTCGTCAAGAAGGGCAGCGTGCTGGCGCGCGTGCGCGCCGCCGATTACAGCCACAAACTCAAGACCTCGGAGGCACAGCTCGGTCAGGCCCGCGCCCAAGCCGTGCTGGCCAAACAAGACCTGGCGCGGGCGAAGAAACTCTACGCGGGAGGCGCCATCACGCGCGCCGATCTGGACGCCCAGGTCGCCCAGGCCAATGCATCCGAAGCTCAGGTCGAAGGCGCCTTGGCCCAGTCGAAGGAGGCCGGGCTCGCGCTGACCGACACCGTGCTCCGAGCGCCCATGGACGGCGTCGTTACCCAGCGCGCGGTGGAGCTGGGCACGCTCGTGGCGGCAGGGCAGCTCGCGCTGTCGCTGGCAGACACGCACACCATGAAGGCAGTCTTTGGCGCGCCGCAGATGCTCGTCGAAAAGCTCAGCGTGGGCAGCTCAGTCAGCGTGTTCGTTGGCGCGGAAAACGAAGCGAAAGCGCCCGAAAAGTTGCTCGCGGCCCAGGTCACGCGCATCGCTCCCGCAGCCGACACCAACGGTCGAGTGTTCTCTGTGGAAGCCGAGCTACCCAACGCGACCGGAACACTCCGCGTAGGTTCGGTCGTATCGGTCCGCGTGGCGGATTCGAGCGTCGATCACAAAGCGATGATGGTTCCGCTAAGGTCCGTGATCCGTTCGCCCGATCGCGCCCAGGGCTACTCCGTGTTCGTGCTGCCCGGCACGGGCGACCGTGGCCCCGTCGACTTGCGCGCCGTCACGCTCGGCGAAGTCTTGGGCAACAACGTCACTGTCACGTCCGGCCTCAGCGGCAGCGAGCGCGTCGTCACGGTCGGCACGACTCTGTTACGTGATGGCGCCTCTGCCATCGTGATCCGATAACCCCTTGCGCCCGACAGATCAGCCGATCCGTTAGCCCATTCAGAGGACACCATGGCTCATGCTTCCGAAGAAAAGATGATCAAGAAGACGCGCAACACCGCGCGCTTCTTCACCGAGCAACGCCACATCGCTTGGATCTTGCTGGTCGGCACGATCCTGTGGGGCATTTTCGGTTATCTGCAGATGCCCAAGCGCAAGGACCCCGAAATTCCGGTGCGCGTGGCGGCTGCGATCGCCTCCTGGCCGGGCGCTACGGCCGAGAGCGTCGAAGAGCGGGTCACCCGCCTGATCGAGGACCAGCTCGCGGAAAACTCCAAGGTCGAGCGCATCGAATCGACGACGCGCGCCGGCGTTGCGGTGGTCACGATCACGCTCGACCCCGTCGTGAAGGACACCGCCAAAGAGTTCGACGACATCTGGCTCAAGCTCGCGAGTCTGCGCGGGCTGCCCGACGGCGCGAGCGTGGAGTTCCAGAAGGACTTCGGCGACGTGGCGGCGCTGATGCTGTCGGTGGCGAGCCCCAAGGCGAGCGACGTCGAGATCGATCTGCGTGCCAAGCAGCTCGAAGTCGCGATCCGGCGCGCGCGGGCGGGAGCGCCGCGCGCGCCAGCTGGAGCGCGCGCCAGCGTGGTCGCGTGTTTCCCCGACACCCTCGACCAAAGCGACCTCGGCAATCTGATGGCAGATTTGGCGCACTGGTCCGAAACTCACGGCGCCCGCGACGTCGTGCTGCTCTCGGGTCCGGGCTTCCTTGGCTTCGATGCGCGCACGCAAGAGGGCGACCAGGCCCTGCGCGACAGCGCCGAGCGCTTTCTCGCTGAACGTCTGCGCGCTGCTGATCTTCACCCGGATACGTGGCCGCTAGTGGTGGTCCGCGCCCCAGAGCGAGCGCGCGCCGAACTCCGAGCTCGGGCAGGTGACAAATACAGCTATCGCGAACTCGACGAATACACCGACCAGATCCAGAAGGCGCTCCAGGCCTTGCCCGAGGTGGCCAAGGTGACTCGCTCCGGCGAGCTCAACGACGTCATCTACCTCGACTATTCCCAGGAAAAGCTGGCAGCTTACGGCGTTCTCCCCGGGCAGATCCAGAACATCCTCGCGGCCCGCAACGTCGTCGCCCGGGGCGGCGCCATGGACGTCGATGGCAAGCAGGTCCTGATCGCGCCCGCCGGCGAGTTCAAGAACGAAACCGAGATCGGCGACGTGGTCGTGGCACGCGCTGCCGATGGCTCGCCGGTATACTTGCGTGACCTGGTCACGATCGGTCGTAGCTACCAGAGCCCTCAATATCTTTCGTTCGCGTCCTTCAAAGACGCTGCAGGCACCTGGCAGCGCTCGCGCTCGATCGCGCTGTCGTTGACCATGAAGTCAGGCTTGCAAGTGGCGGACTTCGGAGAATCCGTACAAGCCGAGCTCGCCGAGGTGAAGAGTCTGCTCCCCGAAGATCTGGTACTCCAGAGCGTCAGCGACCAGCCCAAACAAGTCGAAGAAAACGTCGACCTGTTCATGTCCAGCCTGTACGAAGCCATTTTCCTCGTAGTGCTGGTGGCCTTGATCGGGTTCTGGGAGTGGCGTTCGGCCCTGTTGATGGCTCTCAGCATCCCCATCACCCTGGCGCTGACCTTCGGGCTGATGCGAATCGTAGGCATCGACGTGCAGCAAGTCTCCATCGCCTCGCTAATCATCGCGCTCGGTCTCTTGGTCGACGACCCGGTGGTGGCCGGCGACGCCATCAAACGCGATCTGAACAAGGGACTGCCCGGCGTGATCGCCGCCTGGCTCGGGCCCACCAAGCTCGCCACCGCCATCCTGTTCGCCACTATCACCAACATCGTGGCCTACCTGCCCTTCCTGACGTTGTCGGGGGATTCGGGGCGCTTCATCTACACGCTGCCGATCGTGCTCACCGCCTCGCTGGTGGCGTCGCGGCTGGTGTCGATGACGTTCATTCCGCTGCTCGGCTTCCACCTCTTGCGTCCCTCACAGCGCCGCGAACCGAGCATCGAAGAGCGGCGCAATACCGGCTTTGCGAAGCACTACTACCGGGTGGTAGGAGCCGCGATTCGACACCGCTGGTGGGTGCTCGCAGGCGCGGCGACGCTGCTCGGCGCCGGTCTGTTCGCGGTGCGCGACGTGAAGCAGGCGTTCTTCCCCAAGGATCTTTCGTACCTTTCGTACGTCGATGTGTGGCTGCCCGAGGACTCGCCCATCGCGACCACTCGCGCCACTGCCGCCGAAGTCGATGCGATCGTGCGCGAAGTGGGCAGCGCCTACGGGCTCGAATCCGTGACCACCTTCGTGGGTGGCGGCGGGCCTCGCTTCTGGGCATCCGTCGCTCCAGAGCAGCGTCAGTCGAACTACGCGCAGCTCGTGGTCAAGCTCGAGGACAAGCACCAGACGGCGCACTTCGTGGGACCGTTGCAAGCGGCGCTCTCGGCGAGAGTCGCCGGCGCTCGTGTCGATGTGCGCGAGCTCGAAGCAGGGCCTGCCGTCGGTGTACCGGTCTCGATCCGCGTCGCCGGAGCCGAGATCGATACACTGCGCGAGCTCGCCAGCAAGGTCGAAGCGGCCCTGCTCCAAGCTCCGAACGCCGAGCGCGTGCGGGACAACTGGGGCGCGGACAACTTCACCGTCGATCTCTCCGTCGACGCGGATCGTGCCAGCGTCGCCGGTATCACCAACTACGACGTTTCACGCGCGGCCGGCGCGGCGCTGAACGGTGTCGAGGTGAGCACCCTGCACGAGGGCGATCACAAGCTCCCCATCGTGGCCCGGCTGCGCGGCAGTGAACGCCGTCAGTTGTCGGATGTCGGTAACCTCTACATCTACTCCGGCGAAAACGCCGCTGCCAAGGTGCACCTGCAGCAGATCGCGGAGCTCGGGTTCGGCGTCAAGACGGCGAAGATCCTGCGCCGTGACCACGCACGGACGATCACGGTGGGTGCCTTCCCGGCGCCGGGCGCCCTGCCCAGCGAGGTCCTCAGCCAAGTTCGCCCGGCGCTCGATCGCATCCAGCGCGAGCTGCCCCCCGGATACTCGCTCACTATCGGCGGCGAATTCGAGGAGCAACAGAAGTCCTTCAAAGACTTGGTGATCGTGCTCATCATCTCGATCTCTGCGATCTTCGTGGCGCTGGTGCTCCAGTTCAAGAACGCCTTGAAGCCCCTGATCGTGTTCGCCGCGATCCCGTTCGGCGCTGTGGCTTCGCTGGTGGGGCTGGCGGTGATGGGAGCGCCCTTCGGGTTCATGGCGTTCCTCGGCATCATCAGCCTGATCGGCGTGATCGTGAGCCACGTGATCGTGCTGTTCGACTTCATCGAAGAGGAGCACGAAGCCGGCGCCCCCTTGCTCCAGGCCTTACTCGACGCGGGTATCCTCCGACTACGACCAGTGCTCGTCACCGTGGGCGCGACCGTGCTCGGCCTCATCCCGCTCGCGCTGCACGGTGGCCCCTTGTGGGAACCCCTGTGCTTCGTGCAGATCGGCGGCCTGACCGCAGCGACCGTGGTCACGCTCGTGCTCGTCCCAGTGCTGTACGCCATCTTCGTGCTCGATCTCAAGCTCGTGAAGTGGCACGCGCCGAAGGCGCTCCCAGCAGTCTGAGTCAGCCGAACCGCGGGCGCTCTCCGCTCCAGACTCGAGGCCCCGTGCTGCGAGCTGGAGCGGAGTCGTTTTGTCGCCGCGTCGACCGACCATGCTTCGGCGAGGGCGGGGCTGGCAGGCTCACGGGTTCGGCCTTAGGCTCCGTGCGTGCAACCGCTCGCCATCGAAATCTGGTCCGACATCGCCTGCCCCTGGTGTTACATCGGCAAACGCCGCTTCGAAACCGCGCTCGAGAGCACGCCCGCTGCCGGCCCTGTGTCGATCCTCTGGCGCGCCTTCGAGCTCGACCCCTCGGCGCCCAAGCGCTATCCCGAGCGGCCCGGGCACAACGAGCGGCTGGCGCGCAAGTACGGCGTCAGCGTCGCGCAGGCCGAACAGATGGTGCTCCGCGTCGTCACCCTGGGCAAGCCCGAGGGCATCGAGTTCGACTTCGACATGCTGCGGGGCGGCAATACTTTCGACGCCCACCGTTTGCTCGCCTTCGCGCGCAGCTCCCCAACCCCCACTGCGCAAGCCGCCTTGAAAGAACGCCTGCTCCGCGCTTACTTCTGTGAAGGCGCGCAGATTGCGGATCCGGCCGTGCTGAGCCGCCTCGCCGCGGACGTCGGGCTCGACGCGGACGCTGCCGTCACGATGCTAGAGAGCGGAGCGCACGCAAGCGACGTGCGGCATGACGAAGCCGCGGCAGCCCAGCTCGGGATCCGCGGGGTGCCCTTCTTCAAAATCGGGCGCTATGGCGTCTCCGGAGCCCAGCCCGCCGAGCTCTTGGGTGAGGTGCTCACCAAGGCCCGCGAAGAGCTCGACAACAGCGAACCGCCCTCGACGACCGAGAAGAACCTGGCGAGCGAGTCCGGCGAAGTGTGCGACGTGGAACACCCCTGTTGACGGCGGGTGGCCACTTTCAGCGTGCCCAAACCGCGATGTCGTCGATGAAGACGTCGAGCTTGCGCGGCGTGGCGCTCCAGCTCGCTACACCGATCTCCCAGACTTTCTGCCGATCGAAGCCGTCCTCGTACAGGTCGTCGAGCGGAATGTCGACCAGGTGCCACTTTCCGTCTGCCAAGTTCCCGTCCACGTACTCCGAGAGCTTCACGACCGCGCTCTTCTTCTTCTCGGTGCTGCTCACCAGGTTGATCAGCAGGTCCAGGTCTTCGGGAGGTGGGTTCGGTTCGCTCACCACGACTCGCACTTCGAACTGCAGCGTGTTGTAGGGCGACAGGTCTTTGCCGGAGTTCTCTGGCCACCAGCCAAACCAGTTCCAACCGGCGCCCAGGTAGCCCTTGCCCGCGCCCTGAAAATGGAGCCCGCGCGAACCGCTGAACCCCTTGCCGGCCTCCAGCGTCATGTCCGACTTGCACTCGGGCGGCGTGTCGCAGTTGGCCCAGCCTTTCCCGCCGTCGGCCTTCCGATCGCCGTTCCAGATCACCTCTTCCGGCCCCGGCGGCTTCGCTTTACAGGCGACGAGCAGAGCGGCGCCCGCACTGACGAGCGCCAGTGACAGTCGCGGGCTCAGCCCGAGATGCGAGCGCGTGCCGGAAGGATCTCGGGTTTCGTGGCTCGGGCGCATCGAACGCCAGCTTTCACAGCTTCGCTGGGCCTGTCAAGCATCGCGCAGTCCCGGCGCCTTCGCTGCGCGCCTCGAGCGTCAGTCGCATCCTTTGGGGAACTGGTGCGTCGCGAGCATGAGGTAAATCGGGCGCAGAGTGCCTGGAAAATAGGTTTTGTCGTCGACCGCCGTCGATAGCCAAGCGTCTGTGTACTCTTGGGCCGTGGTGCTGTCCTGCTGCCAGCCGCTCATCGCCGCGCCTCCGCGGAAGTTGCTGTTCGGCGTGAATGCGCCCGAGACGCCTCCGTTCTGGTCCAGATACGCCGAGAAGTTGTCGAGGAACGTGACGGCTCGCGCCTCGTTGTTCCAGACGTAGTCCGTAGCGATACGCCACGGCGTGCGCGAGGCGTCGGGTCCGTACTCCCCTCGATCGCCCGCTTGCGGGTTACCCGCGGCGTCGCTCCAATCGGGCACGAGCCCTCCCATCTTGCCCTGCAAGGTCGCGAGCAAAGTGTAGCCATCATCCACCAGATCGGTCCAGATGCTGTCGCCGGTCAGCGCCTGGAAGACCTTGAAGTAGCCGGGCGCGAAATAGGACGGGTTGGTTTCGTCGCAACCGCCGAAGTCGTCGCCGGGCTTGAGCACGGCGTTCCCGCTGCAATCGGTGACCTCGCTGTTCTTGATGGCGGCGATCAGGGTCAGCGCGTCACTTTCGTAACTGCCACCCCAGCGACAGCCAGCCTGGATCAAGGCCATCGCGGCATCGAGTTCACCGTCCGTGGCCGAGCCGTTGCTGGTCGTGCCGCCACAAGCCGCCGTCTGCCAATCCATCACGCCGTTGCCATTCTTATGGGCATTGTAGTAGGCCCACAGCTTGTCGAAGCTGTCCTGATCATCAAAGCCCGCGGCGAGCAACATGCCGTAGGCTACGCCTTCCGAGATGCAGTCGCCTTCGTCGCGCGGAACACACGCGGTGCCGTCACCGCAATCCTGCAAGTGCGCGGCTTTCCAGATCTCGTACTCGCGCGCGAGCACCGCGGCGTCCACCGTGCGCGCACCGTTGTAGCCTGCAGCAGCGGCTTGAGCAGGGGCCGCGATCTCGCTTTCCGTGACGGGTAAGAACTCTTCGATACACACGTCGAAGGGGCCTGGCTGGTCACCCTCGAGATACAGCTGCACCGTGTAGAACGAGTCGGCCACGACCTCGCCTGCGTCTTCGACGTCCCAGCTCGACGGGACTTCGGCCCAGTCGATGCGATAACCCATCGAGCCATGCAAGAGGGCCGAAAGAAACGGTTGATTGCCCTCCGGTGGCTCGTTGGTAACGAACTGGATGCGCGCCCAGCCCGGCGTCGTGCCGCTCACGCCGATGCGGAACCCGGCGATGCTGTCGCCGTGGGTGTAGGGCTCTTTCTCGCCGCCGGGAACCTTGTTCAAGTCGAAGGCGATGCCAGCGCCCCAGTCCGCCGCGGCTCCGCTGAACTCACCGGAGACGCAGTACTTGCCGTCCTTGTAGGGGTTGCCGCTCTGCGTCGTGGAAGTGCCGTCGCTGATCACGTACACGGGTCCCTCGATGCCGAAGTCGTTGTTGTCCGCCGAGACGAACCCATCCGAGTTGATGAAGGGCCCGTCATCCACGACCGGCCCGCTGTAGTTCGGATCGAGGATGGGTTCGAATTCGGTGATGCACATGTCGATCGGACCCGCTGCTTCGGCCCCGGGAGCGAGCACCTGGAGCGAATAGAGCACGCCGTTGTCGACGCGCTCGCCCGCGTTGTCGACACCCCAGTCGAGCGGCACTTGAGCTTCGGCGATCCAGTAGGTCTTCGATTCGTCGAAGCTCACCAGCGTGAACGGAGTCACGTCGTTTTCCAGGTTGTTCACGAAGTAAACGCGCGGCGTCGTCGGCGCCGTCCCCGTGATGGTCATCCGGAAACCGTTGATCTTGCCCTCGAACTCGTAGGGCATCTTGGTCCCCCCCACCGAATTCAGGTCGAGACCGATACCAGCGCCCCAGTGGGCGGCAAAGTCCTCGTCACCCGGCGCGTCCCCGGTAATGCAATACTTGCCGTCCTTGTAGGGGTTGCCGCTCGCGCTCGAGGTGGTGCCATCGCCGTACGCGTACCAGTCGCCCTGGATGCCGAAGGAGTTGGAGTCAGCGGTCACGCCCCCTTGCGGGTTGATGAACCCCACGCCGCTGCTACCCGTCGTGCTGCTCGTGCTGTTCGCGCTCCCCCCGGCTCCCGCGGTCGCCCCGCTGCACGTACCGCTCACGCACGCCACGCCAGCTGCGCACGCGTTGCCACAGACTCCGCAGTTGGCAGGGTCGGACTGGGTGTCGACGCAGACGCCGTTGCAATCGACGTCCGTCGCGCGTTCGCAAGCACACGCGCCGCCTTGGCACAGCCGCCCTCCGGGACATGGATGGTTGCACACGCCGCAATGCAGCACGCTGCTGTTCTGATCGACGCAGCTTTGACCGCATTGGGCTAGGCCCTGAGCGCAGCCGTCGGCGCAGCCGCCGAGCGAGCACACCTGAGCCGCAGAGCATGCAACCGCGCAGCCCCCGCAGTTGGCGGGATCGGAAGTCACGTCCACACAGACGCCGTTGCAGCTGGTGAGCCCCGTCTGGCAGCTGCACTGACCGTTCATGCAACTCGTACCCGCCTGGCACGCGTTGTTGCAAGTACCGCAGTGAGCAGCGTTGCTCGCGAGCGCGACGCAGGCGCCGCCGCACAACGTCTGGTCCGCTTGACACTGTGCCCCGGGGGAGGTTCCCGGCTCGGACGACTCGCAACCGAACGCGATCAGGACGAGCGCGACCAGGACCATGGGGTACACGAGGACTTTCATCATGAAGACAAGCTCCGGGCTTCTTCCTACCGATTTCGGCAGGGGGCTCGCGCTGCGCGAAGTTCCAACAAGCTTTTCGATGATAGTGGCAGAAACCACCCAACGCCTTTTGCAAACGTTTGCAAGACAGCATGTTCTGCGTGGCGTTCGCTTGGGTACCCGGACTGCGAACGAGCATGCAAACTCAGTGGCTCGTCGTGAGAACTACGCCGCGAGGACTCAGGCTTACGAGCTCGCAGACAACGGAACCAGTGGCAGCAAGCTCGCCTCTGGCAGCAAGCACGGCGTACCGAAACGTTCAGCGTAGTGGCGCGTCGCCAACGCTAGCCCCGGAACCACGCTCTGCCCCGAAAGCACGAGCGGCACACCATCGAGCGCCGTCACCGGCACGATGCCCGCTCCGCTCCCGGTAAGGAAGACCTCGTCGGCGGCCAGCAAATCGAGGCCCGTCAGCGTGCGCTCTCGAACCTCCAGCCCGAGCTCGGGAGCCAGCTCGAACACGCGGCGGCGAGTGATGCCTTCCAGCGCACCGTCGCTCCCCGGCGGGGTGAACAACCGCTGGCCCTGGCGCACGAACACGTTGGCAGCGCTGGCTTCAGCGACCTGACCCCGCCGATTCAACACGAGCGCCTCGTCTCCACCTCGGCGCTTTGCCTCGTGTTTGTTGAGCACGTTGTTCAGATAGTTGAGCGACTTGACGCGGGGGTCCAGCACATCCGGATCGGGGCGCCGGCGACTGGCAGTGATGAGCCGCACACCGCCCTGTGCACCCGGACCGTAGAGATCGATGGTGTCGACCATGCACAGCACCTGCGGCGTCGAGCAGCTGGCGGTGTCGATGCCCAGGCGCCCCACGCCGCGCGTCACGATCAGGCGCACGTAGGCGTCCAGCTGCGCGTGCTCGGCGACCGTCGCAAAGACTAGATCGACGAGCGCTTGCCGGCCCAGCGGGAGCGCGAGGTAAATTGCCCGCGCGGACAACTCCAAGCGTTCGAAGTGGCGATCGAGGTCGACCAGCTTGCCGCCGATCACGCGCAAACCTTCGAACACTCCGTCTCCGTACAAGAGCCCATGGTCGAGCACAGAGATGCTTGCCTGCTCGGGACCCACGACGCGACCGTCCAACCAGATCTTCATGATTTGTCCGCTCCTGAAACGGCTCGAGACAGAGCCTTCCCAACGTTCAACGTGGCTTGGATGAGCTGGCGCTCGCCGAGCTGGCGCAGCCGAGCGCTCGCGCAAGCCACCGCGACCGCGGCGACCAGCCGCTCACCGCAAAAGACGGGCGCAGCGACCGCGGCCAAGCCTTCGTGCCACTCATCGACGGAGAGCGCCCAGCGTTCTTGCCGGGTCTGTTCCACCAGACGCTGGAGCCGCGCTGCGCTCTGTGGCGTGCGACGCGTGTACGCGGTGAGCGGTTCGGGGGCCCCGAGGTCGTTCGCGAACGCGAGGAACACACGCCCCGCGGCCGTGGCGTGCGCGGGTATCGCCGAACCGACTTTGGGTGATGCGCGCAAGAAACCCGAGCCCTCGACCTTGTGCGCGACGATCAGCTGGTCACCGCGTCGAACCACCAGAAAGAACGTCTCGCCGAGTGTTGCCGCGAGACTGCTGAGCAACGGATCCGCGGCGCGCGTCAGCGCCGAAGCGCCCAGGGCCGGGGGGCTGAGCAGCAACATGCCGAGACCGGGTCGATAGCGGCCGTCCTCGGCGTGCTCGAGCAAATGCCGATAGGTGAGCGTTTTGAGCAGACGATGCGCGCTCGTCTTGGGCAGCCCGAGGCGCTGTGCCACCTCGGTGACTCCCACCGCGCGTCCGCTTTCGGCGACGTACAGCAACAGATCGATGGCTCGCTGAACCGTTTGCATGGCTATTCCGTGTAGCGGAACGATGAAACTAAGCCCAGTCTCTACTCGGCGCTGTCAGCGGGCAACCGACATTCGCGGCGATTTTACGCAGTCTAGGCTCCACATCGGCGCTAAATGCAGGAAACCCGGCGGGTTTCCGGCGCGGTCGTAGACGCACCTACTGTTCCTTCTAGCGGAACGGTCTCGCCGCACGGAACAGGCGCCGGTTCACTCGCGATCCAAGCGCTGCCACAGCCACGCGAGCGTGCCATCCCGATCGCCCGCGCGCAGGTCAGCGAACGGCACACCGACTAGCGCGCTCGGAAGCGCGAGCGGAAGCGCTGAAAGCACGAGGGCATGACTCCGACCTCCCAGCGCACGCGCCTCGACGCGCTCAGAGGTGCAGCTCCCGTCTTCGAGGCTCGAGAGCCATGTCTCGACCTCCGAGGTCGGCCCGGTCACGACGTACTCGAAGCGTTCTTCTAGTTGGCCCCGAGCCGACTCGCGCAGATGAATGCGGTACAGCCCCGGGCGCTCCTGCTCTCGGACGAACGAGGTGTCCCAGGTTCTGAGCACGCTGCTCGAGCGCGGCCTGGCCGCGGCGCGGTCGGGCACCGGCGCAGGCAACAGCTCGGCGTCCGTGCTGTTGTCGAAGACGACGTCTGCGTAGTTTCCCTCCGCGCGCTCGACGCGCCCGCCCGCGGGATCGACGATCACGTTTCCCACCGCCTCTACGTCGGAGATCGGCGGCGCGGCGTCGTAGTTCCCGCTCACCAAGATGCCGGCGTGGCCGTTGTCGACGCTGCCATTCGGACTACGGAGCAACCAGTTATCGCTGAGTTCGATGCGCTGCGAGCTCGCGGTGTCGTAGGCACGCTCCGACGCGACGATCAGCCCGGCAGAAGCGGAGCCAATGATCCAGTTGTGGTGAATCGCGATGTCTTCGCCCCCGATCACGGCCATGCCACGCCCATGCGCGCCGCCCAGGTACCGATTGTTCCACCATTCCATCTCGCCGCAGCGCGGTGCATCGACCCCGTACGTCACGCAGGCCACGCCATCGTCGCCCAGCGAAGGAGCCTCGTTGTATATGACGTTGTCCCAAACCCATGAGCGGCGCGTGCCGCGCGTGTGATGGATCGAGTCTGCGTAGGTGTGGTGAATGTAGTTGCCCACGATGTAAAGCTCACGCGACGGCGCCCCCTCCGCGTCGCTGTGCCACGCGAAGATACCCGTGGCGCTGGCTCCGCTAATTTCGACGC
>Ga0315910_10001828_pt1 | contig 19229 bp, 14 predicted proteins | sample EdamamesoilMG_FD_204470 | JGI IMG/M metagenome (GOLD analysis project Ga0315910, IMG submission 204470) | Garden soil microbial communities collected in Santa Monica, California, United States - Edamame soil | ecosystem: Environmental > Terrestrial > Soil > Garden | place: USA: California...
GAGCTACGAGGGAAACAGCGTGATGTGCACCGAGGCGATGGCGATGAACCTGCCGTGCTTCTTTACGCGGGTCGGCCTTTTTCGCGACGGCATGCCGCTCGACGTGTGGAGCGTCCCGCGCGAGCTCGCGTTCGGCCCGCTCTCGCTGTTTCGGCGCGGCCGCCTGCTGGGCGAGGTCCGCGGTTTTCTCGCGTCGCTCGGCACGCGGCGGTACGAACCGCGGCGCTGGGTCGCCGAGAACGCGTCGCTCGACGCGGCGCACGGCGGCTGGGTCGAGCTCATGCGAGCATTTGACGCGATGCGCTGGGCCTGACGGCCCGCTCGCCGCATTGCGGCGGAGCAAAAAGGGGGAGGTGGAGTGGGCATTCCTTCGATGGAATATAGCCATTAGGGAATGGTTTTTCTGGCCATTTCTTGGGTGAAAATGGGAAGCTGAGCTCAATATAGCTTTCGAGCTATGTCCAGCTCCAGACCCCTTCCTCGGGCTCGATCGGTTCACCTGGAACCGGCGCGCGCCGGCGTCGAGCCGTTGATGCACGTCGGTCGCCCCCAAAAATACTCGGATCTCTTAGCCCGCGCCGTTTTCGCGCGGCCTGCGGGCGCCACGGCGGGCGCGCGCCTCGAGGGATTCGAGCGACGACGCGGCGAGGTGGGCCTCGGCGGCCTTGCCCTCGGTCTCGACGTCTTCGGCGCCGATGTAGAGCTCCTCGGCGTCGACCGGGCCCTCGTGGGGCTTGTCCTCGAAGCCGAGCACGTGATCGAAGAGGGCGTCGGGATTGGCGAGCTCCGCGACCAGCGGCTCGAGCGCTCGATGGCCGAGCACCTGGAGCGCGTGACGCGTTGCCATCGCCAGCGTCTCCTTCACACCGAGCCCGAGCGACGCGCTGGCCGCCACCACCGGTACCCCGCCGGCGAGCTTCAGGCGCTTGCGCAGGCCGTCGGGCGGCAGCGAGCCCTTGATGTCCTGCTTGTTCACCTGCACCACGATCGGGATCGCGCGTTTCACGCGCTTGAGCGTGCCCCGGAGGCGGGCGAAGGCGCGCATCGAGTCGGGGAGCGCCTTCGGCGTCGCGTCGCAGACGAAGACCAGGACGTCGGCCGCCTCGACCAGCGGGCGGCGCCGGTAGTTGCGCTCGATCTGCCCGGGAACGCTGATCAATTGCAGCTTGAGCCGGGCGGGGGCTTTTCGCGGGCCGTCGACCTCGAGCCAGTCGAAGAACATCGTGCGGCCCTTGAGCTCGGCCGGCGTGATCATCTCGCTCCGCCGCGTCGACGGCACGAACTCGCAGATCTTCTGCAGGTTCGTCGTCTTTCCGGCCATCCCGGGCCCGTCGTACACGATGCGCACCACGTAGCAGCCGCGCTCGGGGTCGAAGGACGCCATCGCCGATCGACCTAGCACGGGCCGCCCCGTGAGCGAAACCGACGCGCGTTAACCCCGGCGGAGCCCCGACTCGCGAACGCGTTGCTCGAGGTCACGAAAACGTTGCGCGAGGGCGCGGACCAGCGCGCCGGTCCAGCCCTCCACGCCGAGGCCCTCGCTGAGCGTTGCGCGATCGAGCACGAGCAGGGTCACCGCGTCGACGGCCTGGACGGAGGCGGCGCGTGGCTCGTCGAGCAGGAGGGCCATCTCACCGAAGACGTCACCCGGGCCCATCGTGCCGAGCGTTTCCTCGCCGTCGTCGACCTTGCGGAACGCCCGGCAGCGCCCGCTGACGATGATGTACGCGGAATCTCCGCTGTCGCCCTCGCGGATCACGACGGAGCCGGGCGCGAAGCCCTGGCGCGGCAGGTGCAGCCCGCCGAGCAGGAACGCGTGCACGTCGCTCTGGAGCTCGACCACCGATTGGTAGCGCTTTTTGGGATCGGGCTGCGTGGCGCGCTCGATGATCGCCCGGATCCGCTTGGAGGCGCCGAGGCGCTCGACGGCGCGATCGATCGGGATCACGCGGCCTTCCTTGGCGAGCGAGATGATCTTGTCGGCGTCGATCTCGAAGCCGTACGGCGTGAAGCCGCTCACGATCTCGTACAGGATGGCGCCGAGCCCGAACACGTCCGAGCGTTCGTCCATTTCCTGAGGGTTGCCGCGTGCTTGCTCGGGGGACATGTAGGCGGGCGTGCCCACCGGCCCCGGCGCCTCCATCTGGGCGTTCGCGCCTGAGGCCGGCCGCGTGCGCGAAAGGCGGGCCAGGCCCCAATCCATCACGTAGACCTGGCCGAAACCGGCGACGATGATGTTGTCCGGCTTGATGTCGCGGTGGATCACGCCGCGGTGGTGGGCGTAGGCGATGGCGTCACAGACCTTGAGGAAGATCTCGAGCCCTTCCTCGAGCCGTTGCGTGGAGCCCGGCCGGCGTCGCTCGTCCAGAAGCCAGTGGTGAAAGCCCTCGCCCTGGACGAGCTTCATCGTGAAATAGGGGACACCGCTCGGATCGAGAGCGAGCTCGTGCACGGGCACGATGTTCGGGTGCTCGAGCTGGCCGGTGATCTGGGCCTCGGCGATGAACCCGTCGCGGTAGAAGGCTTCGGGTACGAGCTCGCGCGCCAACCGCTTCAGCGCCACGTGGCGGAGCAGGTTGCGGTCGGTCGCCGGGTGGATGCGGCCCATGCCGCCGCGCCCGAGCTCGGGGTAGATGCGGAGGTGGGCAGGCGTGGGGATGCCTTCCGCCTCGATCTCTGCCGTGGGCACCTCGTTCTTCCCCCCGACGGGGATACTCTCGATGACGTAAACAGGGCTCGAGTCTTGGTTTTCCTCAGGCAAGGGTGCCTCCAGCATCACGGAGACTACACCCCCCCGAGGGCCGGCGGATATGGTGATCGCGGAGCCCGGAGACCGCATTAGGGGTAGGAACATCCATGGCCTATTCCCCCCTCAGTCTCGAAGGCCGTTCGGCGGTCGTCATCGGCGGCACCTCCGGCATCGGCAAGCTCATCGCGCTCGGTTTCGCCCAGGCGGGGGCCGACGTGGCGGCCACTTCGCGCCGTGAAAGCGAGGTCGGCGCGACGGCCGACGCCATCGAAGCGCTCGGCAAGCGTGCGCTCCGCACCCCGTCGGACGTGACGGACCGAGCGTCCCTCGAGCGGCTGCTCACCGACGCCGTCGCCGCCTTCGGCAAGGTGGACATCCTCGTCAACTGCGCGGGGCGGCTGAAGCGGATCCCGACCCTCGAGGTGACCGACGAGGAGTTTTCGAGCTTCCTCGAAACGAACCTGACGGGGACGTTTCGCGCCTGCCAGGTCTTCGGGCGCCACATGCTCGAGCGCGGCTACGGACGCATCGTCAACGTCGGCTCGCTCACCTCGTTCGTCGCGTTCTACGAGGTCACGCCGTACACGGCGAGCAAGTCGGGCGTTGCCGGGCTGACGCGCTCACTCGCCATCGAGTGGGGCTCGCGCGGCGTGATCGTCAACGCCATCGCGCCCGGCGTGTTCCGGACGCCGCTCAACGCCGCCGTCATCGACGGCACGCCGCGTGGCCAGGAGCTCCTCACGCGGACGCCGCTCAAGCGCTTCGGTAAGCTCGAGGAATGCGTCGGTCCCGCCATTTTCCTCGCCTCGGAAGCGGCAAGCTTCGTCAACGGGCAGATCCTGGCGATCGACGGCGGATTTTTGGCGAGCGGCGTCAACCAGTAGCACCGAGAAGCGGCCGCCCGCCGGTCCGTGCTAGCTAGGGGGCCGTGAACGTCCGTGTGTCGGCGGTGGTGGCCCGTGCCGGCCGGATCGCGGGGGTAGTGCTGCCGCGGGGGCGCACGTCGCTCGTCCGCTGCTTCGCGGAAGATGCGCTGCTGCGCTGGTGCACGCTGGCGCTGTTTCTTGCGGCCTGCGTGCCGCTGTTGTTGACGCCCTTCCTGCCGTTCGCCGACATGGGGATCAACACCGCCGCAGCGACCCTGATGTGGGACGCGGCGTTCGGCAATCAGCCGGTGGCGTCTCATTTCGAGGTCGTATGGGAACCGATTCCATACTGGACGACCTACCTGTTCACGACCGTCACTGCCCGCATCTTCGGTCCGCTCGCGGCGGCGAAGCTTTTGACGGCCGTCGTGTTCGCGCTGATCCCGCTCGGCATCATGCGCCTCTTGCTGGCGCTCCGGCGTGACCCGCGGCTCGGGCTGTGCGCGTTCGCGCTCGTGTGGGATCACAACCTCTACGCGGGTTGGCTCGCGTTTCTGGCCAGCGTGGGCCTTGCTTCGTTCGTGCTCGCCTGGCTGATCGAGGCGGAGAGCGTGCGAGACGCCGGGAGACTCGTGCCGTACACGGCGCTTCTCGCGCTGACCCACGCGCAGGGGGTCATCCTCGTCGGTGTGGCCGGCGTGCTTTTGGCCTTCACGACGAGCAGGCTCGTGCTCCGTGACGCCGAGTCGCCCCCGCTCCGACGCCGCCTGGCCGTCCACGCCGTCGCGCTCTCCGGCCTCGCGCTGATGGGCTTGCCCTGGGTGCTGGCTCGCTTCGAAGGCGCCGGCGGGGCGGGAGCGGCTTTCAGCTTCGAGTGGCACACGCCGTCATTCAAGCTGTCGAAGGTCTTCGGGTACACGCTCGACAACTTCTCGCGGCCGGACGCCGAGCGCCTGGCTGCGATCACGTTCGTCGCTGCCGTGGTCGGACCGCTCCTGCTCTCGCTCTTACCCCGGCGCGAGGAGGCCGCGAAGCATCATGCCTCGGCGGTCGTGATGGTGCTCGGGGCCGGCGCGCTCTACGCGCTCCTCCCGATGACGATCAACGGGCCGATCGCCCACTGGTACACGTACCCGCGCTACGCGACGGTGACCTTGCTCTGGCTCTTGCTCCTGCCGGCACCGCGGCTCGGGGCCTGGGCGGCCAGCGCGGTCCTGCCCGGAGTCCTCTTGGCGCTCACGATGGACGTGAAGGTCGCCCGGCAGTTCCGCGGTTTCGCCGAGCGCACACGGCCCCTACAGCAGGTGATCGCCCACGTTCGGCCGAAGGCGTCGATGCTCGCCATGGTGTTCGACGACTGGGACCCCGACCCCGACGTCAAGCTCCCGCCCTATCACCAGATGCACGCGTACATCACCGCCACGAAACGTGGCTTCGACCCCTACCTGTGGGGTACCCGGGCCGCGCCGCTCGTGTATCGCGACGCGGCCCGTCTGCCTTCTCCCGGCTGGCAGGGCACGTTCACGATGGACGCCCACGGCCAGTACTACGACTACCTCCTCGTCCAGGCCTTCCATAAGGCCGACCCGGCCGCGACCGCGGTGTCGTCGTCCGGCCTTCGCCCGCGACTCGTGGTCGAGGCCGGTCGCTGGCGCCTGTACGAGGTTCGCGGAGCGAAGTCGCGCGGCAAGTCGTGACCCACGGGGACGCGTTCGCCTGAGCGACCGCGCCGAGCTATTGTCCTTCCGGCTGGTGTGGGACGACGGTAATCTCCGAGTACTTCCGACGGGATACGCATGACGAGCGGCAGCAGCGAGCAGGCGAGCCAGGGGACCGTGGAAGCACCCGTGGTCGCTCCGGCGGGTGGACCCAAAGCCGCGCCGCTGCGAGCGGGCGTCGCGAAAGCGCTCGAGTGGCTCACCCGCCGTGATGCGCTCGGCGAAGCGATGCGCCACGCCGCGTCGTCGGCCGGGAAGCTCCCGTTCCTCCATCGAGCGCGGGCGGCGAGCCGGGCAGGCGACGCGCTTCTCGATCCACCCGACGCCAGCCGCTCGAACCCGAGCGCGGCGATGACCCTGTTCCACGACGCGGCATACTGGCTGGCGAAAACCGAGCTGCCGCGCGCGGTCACCGGCTCTCCGGTCGCGCCGCTTCCCGCCGTCCTCGCCGACTACGAGGCGGGCACGTTCGCGGAGCTCGCTCTGGAGACCCAGCTCGGCGCCGCCCGCGGCGCTCAACGATGGCTCGCGTCGGCGCTCGACGCGGCGGAGCTCGAGGGTTTCGCCGTCACCCGCCTGCGCGTGGAACGTTTCATCCGGCTCGTCTTCGCGGCTGCGGTCGTGGCCGGAATTCTGTTCGGAATCGGGAACTGGATTTCGAACCTGGGGAACCTTGATTTCGCCCGCGGGAAGCCGTGGCGCGCGAGCTCCACCTACGACACCTGCGACCCCGAGAAGCATCGCTGCGCAGGCCACCGCACCGACATCTTCTTCCACACGCAGGACGACGCCTCCCCGTGGCTCGAGATCGACCTTCAGCGTAACCAGCGTTTTTCGCGCGTCGATGTGAGAAATCGCAGCGATCTATACCCTGAGCGAGCCGTCCCGCTGGTGATCGAAGTCAGCACCGACGGCACGAACTTCTGGCAAGTCGCGCAGAAGAAGGACTCGTTCGACGTCTGGAAGGCGAAGTTCGCGCCCCAGGTGGCCCGCTACGTGCGCCTTCGCGCGACGAGAAAAACGTTCCTCCATCTGGAAAGAGTAGCGGTTCGGCCGTGATTCCTGGTCCGCTCTCTCGGCTTCTGCCCGAGCGCGCGTCCGTGCGGCTGCTCTCGCTGGTCGTCACGATCGCGCTCGCCTACGCGACGTTTCAGCTGGCCTCGCTGTTGTCGGAGTTCCAGCCACTCGAGCACTGGCTCGGCTTTCGTTACCTCCGCGCCTGGGGATGCGTCGCGCTGTTCGTGCTCGCGTGCCTGAGTAGCGGGAATTTGATCGTGTCGGCGCTTTCGCGGCCCGGCGAGCAGCAGGACGGCCACGTCACGCTGAGCTTCGCGACCGGTGTGGTCGCCTTCGCCACCACGATCTTCGCGGTTGGCCTTCTGGGCGGCCTCGGCAAGGTGGCCTTCTTCGGCGTTCCCCTGGGTCTCTTTCTGGTGGGTGCACCGCGCCTCTATCGCGACCTCCTCTCGTATCGGGCTCGCGCGGCCGGTCGGCCCTCGGTCGAGCCGTTTTCGCTGCCGGAAGCCCTCGTCTTCGGCGGGGGAGCCATCGCGCTCGCGGTCCTCTACCTGCCGATTCTGGTGCCCGAAAACGCGTCCTACGACGCGCGCTGGTACCACATGGGCCTCGCGGATCACTATGCGGCGGGGGGAGCGATCGCGCGGATGCCGGAAGGCGTCTTGGTCGCGTCGATCCCCCAGCTCGCGTCCTACCTCTACACCTGGGCGTATCTCGAGCCCAATGTCCAACTGTTCGATCGCGTCGAGCTCTGCGCGCACCTGGAGTTCACCGTCTTCCTGTTCACGCTCGCCGGCATTCCGGTCCTGGTTCGCTACCTGGTCCCCGGGGTGCGGGCTCGGACGGCATGGGTCGCGCTCTTCCTCTTCCCTTCCGTTTTCGTCTACGACCACACGCTCTTGATCGGCGCCGATCATATCGCCACGCTGTGGTCGATCCCCGTCTACCTCGTGACCGCGCGGGCGCTCCGCGAGTTCGACGCCAAGACCGGGCTGCTGCTCGCGATCCAGATTTCCGGGCTCTTGCTGTGCAAGTACACCGCGCTGACGGCGGCGGTGTTTCCGGCCATTTTCCTGCCGTTTCGCTGTGCCTGGCTGCTCGTGGAGCATCTCCGGGGCCGCCGCCGCGACCTCGGCTGGCTTCTGGGGCTAGGGACCTTGCTGGGCGCGGGGCTCGTGCTCACGTCACAGCACTGGCTGAAGAATTGGATCTGGTACGGCGATCCGTTCTACCCGCTCCTCCATCGTCACCTCAACGTGCGGCCGTGGACCGCGCAGTCCGAGTTCTACCTGGAAGCGTTCCGCTCGTTGGCGTGGGAGGCGCAGGGCACGACGAAAGAGAAGTTCGAGGGCGCGCTCAAGGCGATGCAGGACTACCACCACGAGCTCTACGGCTGGGAGGTGTTCCACCACCGGCACCCGGTCGTCGGCTCGTTGTTCTACTTCGGTCTTTTCGTATTGCCCTTCCTCAGGAAGACGGCACGGCTGTGGACGCTGGTCGTGGCCGCCGAGCTCGGCATTGCCGTCTGGTTCTTGCTCTTTCACGACACCCGCTACCTCCGGCCGCTGATTCCGCTGATGACCGCGGGAATCGTCGCCCTCGGCATCGGGTGCTGGCGTCTCGGCTGGGGCCCGCGCGCCGGTGTGGTGTCGCTCGCCGGCGTGCAGCTGCTCTATGGACTCGGCATCATCTTCTGGCCGGCGCATCAGATGACCCCCGGAAAATCCGGAATCGAGGCGGCCGCCGACTTCTTCGCGCGGGGGTTCACGGCACCCGAAACCGATCGCACACCCACCTATGTCGAGTGGGCTTCGATTGGTCGCGGCCTGCCGAAGAGCTCGGTCTTGCTGCTCCACCACGAGCACTTGCGCGCCGGCATCGGCCTCCGAACGGTCACCGACTGGCTCCCGGTGCAGATGGGTATCGACTACGGTGCGATCGGATCGCTCCGCGGCGTGCACAAGAAGCTCAAGGAGCTCGGCGTCACGCACGCGACCTGGGCGACCGCCACCGCGTACGCCGACACGAGCCTTGCCTCGGAGCTCCTTTTTCACACCTACGTCAGCCGATTCACGGTGGACAAGTCGCGAGTGGGCTCGCGGACGGTGGCGGAGCTTCCGCGGCGCGCGCCGCCCGAGGACGACAAGCGCGTGTTTTACTTCGGCTGTGACGGCACGTACGCGAGCGGGCTCTACGAGCTTCGCGACCTCGCCGTGTCCCCGCTTCCGGTGCCGAAGCACACGGCGAAGTACCCGCGCCCACGCACGAAGCTGGTCGAGCCGGCATCGTCGTTGCTCGATCAGGCGTCGTATGCGGTGATCGTTCGCGCCTGTCCCGGCGCCCCCGAAAAGATGGAGACCTTCGAGGTCGTCGCGAAGAACACGACGACCGATTTCATGGCTCGAAAGTAGAGGAAACTACGAGAAGGAGCGCTAGCCGGCTCGGGGGCCCGTGCTATAACGCTCGCGTGCGGGAGCAGCCGCCGTTCGCAAGGATTTTGTAACAGACGATGTGCGGCATCTTCGGCGGTACCCGGGCACTTCTCGGTCCTGACTCCGCGCGCCTCCTTTCCCATCGGGGACCTGATCAGCACGGCGAGATCGAGGTGGCGACGATCGGCGGCTCGCCGTTCGTGCTGGGGCAGACGCGTCTTTCCGTCGTCTACAAAGGGGACGTCCCCACGCCGATGCAAAAAGGCGGCGCGACGATCGCCTTCAACGGCGAAGTGTACAACTGGCAGGAGCTCCGGAGCCTGCTCGAACAGAAGGGGCACCGCTTCGAGACTCAGACCGATACGGAGGTCGTTCTCGCCGCGTTCCTCGAGTGGGGGCCGGCGGCGCTCGAGCGCATGAACGGCATGTTCGCGCTCGCGATCTGGAACGACGGCGAGCTCTTTCTCGCGCGTGACCGGCTGGGCAAGAAGCCGCTTTTCTACACCCACGGCCCCGGTGGCCTCGCCTTCGGGTCGGAGCTCAAGGTGTTCGAGCGGCTCGACTTCGCCGAGGTTCCGATCTGCCAGGCGCTCGAGTTCTATTTCGACGAGCACACGCCCTTTCGCAACGTGAAGAGCCTCAGGCCCGGCGAGTGCCTCCGCTACGCACCCGCGACCGGCAAGCTGACGGTGGCGGCCTGGTGGCAGTTCCCGAAGTTCGAGCCTTCGATCGTGGACGAGCGCGAGGCAACGAAAGCCTTTCTCGATCTCTTCGCCGACTCCTGCAAGCTCCGGAAGCTCGCCGACGTGCCGGTGACGATCTTCCTTTCCGGAGGCATCGATTCATCGCTGATTCAGGCCACGCTCGGGCTCGATGTGAGCTACACGGTCCAGTTTCCCGAGTTCGAGAGCACGATCAACGAGCGTCAGTACGTGCTCGAGCTCGCGGGTAAGCTCGGCTTCGAGCCTCGCTTCGTGATGCCGACGCGCGACGAGTTCTTGGCGGCGTTCTCCGATCTCGCGCGCTTCATCGAGTTCCCGGTCGGCAGCTTCAGTGTTTTCCCTCTCTACTGCGTGGCCAAGCGCGCGCGTCAGGACGGCTTCGTCGTCGCGCTCTCGGGAGAAGGCGCCGACGAGCTGTTCAACGGCTACTACCGGCACGAGCTCCTCCTGCGCGAGGACGCCGCGCTGGAGCCGGAATTCCGCGGGCCGTACGGCACGCTGTGCCGACGCTACTTCGGCAGCTCCCTCGATCGCTTTTGCCGCATGGCCAGCCGCCAGGGCCTCGGCGGCGTTCCCGAGCTCCTCGAGTTCTTCGCCCCTCGCTGGAGCGATGATCGAACCTTCGCCCAGAACCTGAATCAGGTCGAAGCGACGGTGTTCCTGCAGCCGCTCCTGGTGATGGCCGATCGCCTGAGCATGGGCAATTCGCTCGAAGTCAGGAATCCGTTCCTGGACTATCGCATCGTCGAATTTTCGGCCCGCCTCGCCGATTCGCTGAAGTTCAGGAATGGCCAGGGCAAATGGCTCTTGCGACGGGCGCTGTTCGAGCTCGTCGGCGACATCGGCGTCACCCGGCGAACGGTGAAGCACGGTCTGCCCGCGCCGGTGAACCAGTGGCTGTTCAAGTCGGGGGCATTCGATCGCAAGGACTGGAACCACGTGCTCTTGGGCGAGTGCCTCAAGCAGCTTGCGCTGGCTCACGGAACAAAACATCAAGGACGACCATGAAACGCACCCTCGTTGAATTTCTGCGCGACCCCGTCACCCAGGAGCCTTTCACGCTGGCCGGCGACGAACCGGGCCAGGACGAAGTCGTGAGCGGCACGCTGCGCTCGGCGTCCGGCAACACCTATCGCATCGAAGGCGGCGTGCCGCTCTTGGTTCGCACCGATCAGTTCAAGGAGGGCCAGGGCGAGACGGTCGCGACGTTCTCGTGGAAATGGCAGCGCGCGCAGGGCTACCGGAGTGCGACGATCGGGCACTATTCGCAGTGGTATCTGGACCGCTACGGCTTTTCCACGACCGAGAACCTCTCCAAGTTTCTGGCCGGAAAGCGTCGCATCCTCGACGCCGGTACCGCGCACGGCCGTGACGCCGAAATGTACGCGACCAACTCTCCGGCGCTCGTCTTCGGCATCGACATCAGCGTCGGCGTTCACACGGCGTACCGCGATCTCGGCACCTTGCCGAACCTGCACTTTGCCCAGGCGGACCTGACCAAGCTGCCGTTCTCCGAGGGGTTCTTCGACTTCATCGGCTGCGATCAGGTGATTCACCACACCCCGAACACGCGCGAGTCGCTGCGACACCTGGTGACGCGCCTCGCACCGGGCGGCCACATCAACTTCTACGTCTATCGGAAGAAGGGGCCGATTCGCGAGTTCTGCGACGACTACATCCGGGAGCGCACGGTCAAGATGAGCCCGGAGGAGTGCTACAAGGTGTCGGAAGCGATCACCAAGCTCGGAAAGTCGCTGAGTGACATGAAGGCGACGGTGGAAGTGCCGGAGGACATTCCGATCCTCGGCATGAAGGCCGGCAGCTACGATCTCCAGCGCTTCATCTACTGGAACGTCTTCAAGTGCTATTGGAACGACACCATGGACTGGGAGTCGAACGTGATCACCAATTTCGACTGGTACCACCCGCTCCACGCCCACCGGCACACGCGGGAAGAGGTCGAGGGTTGGTGCAAGGAAGAGGGTCTCCAGATCGAGCACCTCGACGAGCAAGAGTCCGGCATCAGCGTGCGAGCGCTCAAGTCCGGTTCGAAGAAGTAGGTCCAGTCCATGGCGGGATCGGTCGAACTATCGGTGGTGGTGCCGTGCTTCAACGAGGAAGCCAACATCCCCGAGTTGACCGAGCGCGTGCTCGGAGTGCTCGAGCTCGCCGGCATCCCCAGCGAGATCGTGCTGGTTGACGACGGCTCCAAGGATCGCACCAAAGAGGTGATCGAGGAGCAGCGTGCCGTCTACGGCGAGCGCGTCGTCGGCTGCTATCACGAGAAAAACCAGGGTCTCGCGGCGGCCTGGCGCACGGGCGTGGCCTCGGCGCACGGGGCGTACGTCGCGGTCATCGACGCAGATCTACAGTACCAGCCCGAGGACATCGTCCGGCTGTACACGGCGTTGCTCGAGTCCAGCGTCGACATCGTGCAGGGCTTTCGCAGCACCGTCGGTCGAGCGCGCGGGGGTCGCTACGTTCTTTCGCGCGGGCTCAACACGATCCTGAACCGCGCGTTCGGGATGGAGCTCAGGGACAACAAATCCGGGTTCTTGTGCTGCGCGCGCGAGGTGATGGCCGACATCATGGTCCACCGCGGGACCTACGCGTACTGGCAGTCCTTCATCATGGTGGCCGCGCACGCGCGCGGCTACTCGTACCGCGAGATCGAGACCTTGTTCCTCGACCGCAAACAGGGTCAGTCGTTCCTGGAAGGTCAGGCGGTCCGCGCATCACTCAGGAATCTCGCCGACGTGGGCACGGCGTTCTGGGAGTACCGCATTCGCCCGCAGCCGCGCGCGCTCTCACGCACGCCCGGGCGCGTGCCGGAGCCCGCCGCGCGGCCTCTGCGCTTGCGCGCGTACCTCGCCACCACCGGTCGCGCGGGCTGGCCGGGCGGGCGGAGCTTCGAGCGCACCTACGAGACCCTGCGCGAAACCCAGTTTCTCTCGGCCCACGAGCTGCGCGAGCTCCAGGATCAGAAGCTCCGCCGGCTGGTCCGGCACGCCTACCGCAACGTCCCGTATTACCGGGCGCGGATGCGCGAGCGGAACCTCGTGCCGGACGACATCCGCACGCAGGACGACCTTCACAAGCTGCCGCTGCTCTCCAAGGACGATGTGAGGAAGCACCTCTACTTCGACATCATCCAGGAGGGAGTCTCGCCGGCGGAGCTCACCCGCATCTCGACCGCCGGCAACTCCGGCGAGCCGCTGACCTGCTACGTGGAGGCGGCGCAGCTCGAATTTCGGCGAGCGGCGGATCTCCGAGCGCGCGAATGGACCGGGTATCGCTTCGGCGACCCGTGGGTGCTGCTCACCCACGATCTGTCACGCCTCGCCAGGGCGCGTTCGCTCACCGGGCAGCTCGACGCGCGCCTCACGGGTCGTGAGGTGCTCGGGCTTTCGGGAGTGACCGAGGCCACGCTCGCCCGCGTCGCCGATCAAATCCGCGAGAAGCGCCCGACGCTGATCGAAGCCGAAGCGCAGGTACTCGAGCTCTTGGCCGAGCGCGTCGGAGAGCTCCACGGCCCGTGGAAAGCGGTGGTCTCGGCCGGTCAGACGCTCGGTGACAAGGCGCGGGCCTCGATCGAGCGAGCGTTCGGCTGCCCGGTCTTCGACGTGTACGGCAGTCGCGAGTTTTCGCGGTTCGCGCACGAAGCCGAGGCGCGGGACGCGCACCTGATCGCCGGGGAAGGCTTCATCGTGGAGGTCTTGATGGAGGGGCGACCGGTGAAGCCCGGCGAGGTGGGTGAGGTCGTGATCACGGATCTCACCGGCTACGCGATGCCGTTCGTGCGCTACCGCATCGGTGACCTGGCGGAGCTCGCGCCGGAGCCGGCGGGTTCGGCGGCGCCGCGCGGGCTGCCGCGGCTCGGGCAGATCCACGGGCGGGTTCAATCGATCCTGCGCGGGGTCGACGGTCGCTTCATCCCGGGCTCGGTGTTGGACCGCATCGCGGGAGACCACGACTACGCGATCGCGAAGATGTACGCGGTGCAGACGGAGCCGGGTGCCCTCACCTTGAACATCATGAAAGCGCGTCGCTACTCCGACGACACGTTGGGTGAGATCCGCGAGATCCTCCGCGGGTACCTTGGCTCGGGGCTCAAGATCGAGGTCGTGTTCGAAGAGCGCGGGGACGAGCTCCCGCTGAGCTCACGGGCAGGCAGCCAGGCCCCGACCGTCGACCTCCAGTCGCAAACGGGTCTGCGCATCGCCCACTAGGCACCGCGCGAGGGGTGCGTCAGTTTTTGGTCGCGAAGACGGCCAGGTTCAGGCCGGCGCGTTCTCCGCCCGGGAGCTTGAACAGCGCACCGTCCAGGCGCCGTAGCAATCCCACCATCGCTTCGGGATTCGGAACCAGCGGCGACAGTTTCACGGCGTCGAGCCCGCCCATCACGATCAACGAGGCGAGGCCCACCCGCTTGCTTTCGCTGATGCGAAAGAGGCCGTCTTGCTCGACCAGCATCGCGTACTCGTCGGCGGTGAACGCCTTGTGCGTGGGCGCGAACGCCGCATCGCTGGAGCGAAGCAACTGCTTGGCAAGCTCGATCGGGGCGACCTTGCGCGGATCGACCGTGACGAGGTTTCCGCCCGGGCGAAGCACGCGTGCGAACTCGCGCACGGCTCGCTCGGGATGGATGACGTGGTGCAGCATATTGAGTGCGACCACCACGTCGAACGAGCCGTTCGGGAAGGGCAGCTGCTCGGCGCTCGCCTCGACCAGCAAGCGGTACCCCTGCCGTGCTTCGCGGAGGAGCGTCATCGACGCGTCCAGCCCGACGAGCCCGAGCTGGGGATAGAGCCGTCCGAGGATCCCGATACCGCAGCCGGCGTCGAGGATCCGGCCGCTCGGCGGGCTACCGCCGAACAGCTCGACCAGCGCGAGCTCGGCCATGTGGCGCTCGTACCGCGGCATCAGGTACTTCGGGTTGATGTACTCGTCGAGCGCCGTCGTCTGCGCGTCGAGCTCGCGCGAGAGATCGCTGTCGACGTTGCGCAGCATGCGAACGACACCGCCGTCGATCGCGTAGCGCTCGCCGGAAGGCGCGACCAGGGCGTCCGCCTGATGCTCGAGGGGCATGAGCGAGCCCGGCTCGACCAAGATCGCAGTCGGGTCCTGATCGCCGGAGACTCGAGGGGTTGTCACGTTCGGTCCCAGATACTCAAGCGGAGCGAGACCCGCAAGGCAACGATGCCCGAAAGCGTCGCGATTTTCGTGTCCCGGCCCCACGGCAGGGCCGCGGCGGGCCTTCTGGTCCGGAAATCTCTCGGTCGGCGTGATCTTCGGCGCCTCGGGCGGCATGATCGGGGCGTGACAGAGCAGGGCCGAGGTCTCCCCATTCGCCCGCCCGGCGGGCTCGACTTCTTGTCGCTCGGTGCGCTCGTGCACCGGCTGGATCCGGGCATCGTGCCGTTTCGTAAGGCGAGCGAGTGCCGGATCCACGTGAGCGGTGGTGAGTTCAACGTTGCGGCAAACCTCGCGGATTGCTTTCGCCTGAAGACGGCGGTGGCAAGCGCGATGGTCGACTACCCGATCGGTGACCTGATCGCGGAGCGGGTGCGCGCGATGGGGGTCACGCCCCACTACAAGCGCTTTGCCCACGACGGCGTCACCGGGCCGAACATGGCCACGGTGTACAGCGACCAAGGGCACGGCGTGCGCCCGCCCGTCGTCTTCTACAACCGCTCCAACGAGGCGGCGGCGCGGCTTCGCCCGGGTGACTTCGACTGGAAGGCGATCATGGCCGGCGGCCTGCGCTGGTTCCACACCGGCGGCATCTTCGCCGCGCTGTCCGAAACGACGACCGAGCTGATCCTCGACGGCATGAAAGCCGCGAAGGAAGCGGGTGCGGTCGTCAGCCTCGACCTCAACTACCGGGAAAAGCTCTGGAGCGTGCGCGGCGGGGCCAAAAACGCGGTCGAGCAGCTGCGCCGCATCGTCGCCCTGACGGACGTGCTCGTCGGCAACGAGGAAGACCTGCAGAAGGGGCTCGGCATGGCCGGCCCCGACGTGACCGCCAAGAACGCCCTCGATCCCTCGGTGTTCCTCGGCATGATCGACCGCGTTGCCGACGCGTTCCCGAACGTCAAGGTCGTCGCCACCACGCTCCGCGACGTTCACTCGACGAACCGCCATTCGTGGAGCGCGATCGCCTGGATCGGCGGCAAGAGCTACTCGGCTCCCACCTGCGAGCTCGACGTCGTCGATCGCGTGGGCGGCGGTGACGGCTTCGCGGCCGGTCTCTTCTACGGCCTCATCTCTGGCGCGTCGCCGGAGGAAGCCGTGCGCCTCGGCTGGGCGCACGGCGCGCTCCTCACCACCTTTCCCGGCGACACGACGATGGCGACGCTCGAGCAGGTTCGAGCCTTCGCCGCCGGCGGCTCCGCGCGCATCCAGCGCTGATTTTCCCTGGAGGGCACACCGAACATGGCATCCCCCGGCATCTTCGACGACGATTTTTTGCTCGAGAGCGAGACCGCGCGTGTCCTCTATCACGAGCACGCGTCGCGCGAGCCGATCATCGACTACCACTGTCATCTGCCGCCGGATCAGATCGCCGCGAACCACCGCTTTCGCTCGATCACCGAGGTGTGGCTCGACGGTGATCACTACAAGTGGCGCGCGATGCGCACGAACGGCGTGCCGGAGGAGTTTTGCACCGGAAAGCGCTCGGACTTCGAAAAGTTCGAGGCCTGGGCGAAGACGGTGCCGCACACGCTCCGGAACCCGCTCTTTCATTGGACGCACCTCGAGCTCAAGCGCACCTTCGGCATCAAGCGCCTGCTCGAGCCGCGTTCCGCACGCGAGATCTTCGACGAGACCAATCGCCTGCTGGCGACGGACGCGTTCACGACCCAGGGCCTGCTCAAGCAGTCGAACGTGCTGGTCGTCTGCACCACCGACGATCCGGCCGACGACCTTTCACACCACGCGGCCCACGCGCGGACGCCCGCCGCCGAGGTGACGCGCCTTTACCCGACATTTCGGCCCGACAAGGCGCTGTTCGTCGAGACCCCGGCCACCTTCACGCCCTGGGTCGAGCGCCTCGGCGAAGCGGTCGGGTCACCGATCAAGACGTACGACGAGCTCCTCGCGGCACTGGAAAAGCGCCATACCTTTTTCCACGAACGCGGGTGCCGCCTCTCCGATCACGGTCTCGAGACCATGTACTCGGCGGACTACACGCTCGGCGAGGTGCGCGCCACCTTCGAAAAGGCGCGCGCCGGGCAGGCCGTGACCGGGCCGGCCGCCGACGCCTACAAGTCGGCCGTGCTCCACGAGCTCGCCGTGCTCGACCACCGGCGCGGCTGGGTGCAGCAGTTTCACCTCGGCGCGCTCCGCAACAACAACCGCCGGTTGCTGGCCGCGCTCGGCCCCGACACCGGCTTCGATTCGATCGGCGATTTCGAGATCGCGCGCCCGCTCTCGCGCTTCCTCGACCGGCTCGACAGCACCGACCAGCTGGCGAAGACGATCCTCTACAATCTGAACCCCCGCGACAACGAGGTGATGGCGACGATGCTCGGCAATTTCCAGGACGGCAGCGTCCCCGGGAAGCTCCAGCACGGCAGCGCCTGGTGGTTCCTCGATCAGCTCGACGGCATGGAAAAGCAGATCGACGCGCTCTCCAACATGGGCCTCCTCTCGCGCTTCGTCGGCATGCTGACCGATTCGCGGAGCTTCCTCTCGTACTCGCGCCACGAGTACTTCCGGCGGCTGCTTTCGAACATGCTCGGCCGCGACGCCGAGCGCGGGCTCGTCCCGAACGACCGCGCCTGGCTCGGTGGCCTGGTGCGGGACGTCGCGTTCAGGAACGCGAAGGGTTACTTCGGGTTCGAGCTGCCGCGCGCGGCATCCTGAGCCGCGCGGCGTGATGCGCTACTTCACGTCGTAGGCTTCGACCGCGTTGTCCATGAAGCGCGGGACCAGCACGCGGTTCCGCTTGGTGTCGTAGCCGATGTCGGCGGGGCCGGAGAGACTCGTGAGCACGGGCTCGAAGCTGCCGCCCAGCTTACCCTTGTAGACGGTCGCTGTTTTCCAGCACGAGATGAAGACGCTCTCGCCGACGGCGACCATGCCGTCGAGGCCGCCCGCGGGGATGGCCGTGACCTCGACCTTCGCCCCCTTGTCGTCGAGCTTGTAGAGCTCAGCCGCGCCGAAGGTGTTGACGTAGAGATTGGTCCCGATGAAGAGCAGCCCGTTCGGGTTGTTGAGCTCCTTCATCTTGGCGACGGGCTTCACTTTTCCGGCCTTGTCGATGACGTAGACGGCGTCCCCGCCCGCGGGCTCGAGGCCCGATGCGCCAAGCTTGAGTGCGGAGTCGGAGACGAACACGCGCCCGTCCGTTGCGACGGCGATGTCGTTCAAGAACACGCTGTCCTTGATCGGGATGTCGCCCTTCGGAGCGCCGGTTTTGGCGTCGAACTTGCGGACGACGGTGATGTCGCTCACGTAGAGCACGTTGCCCACCAGGCCCATGCCCTTCGGCCCGTCGAGCTTGGTCTTGCCGGCCCCACCTTCGATGAACTTCGCTTTGGTTACCTTGCCGTCGCCGCTGATCTCGGTGATGTAGCCGTTGCCGTCGGCCTCCACGGGCTTCCCGTTGATGTTCGAGACCAGGTAACGATCGGCAGCCGCGTCGTAGAGCACGCTCTCCGGCGTGGCGATGCCCTCGGTCACGCGCCAGGCGGGCGTCGGGGGCGGGGGAGTCGGAGCGGCGGCAGCGACGGGCGGGGTGGCCGGTGTCGGCGCGGCGGCGTTCGGTGGCGGCTCCGCCGGCTGGGGGGGCGCAATCTCGAGCGCGGGTGGCGGACCTTCCGCCGGGGGAGGCTGCGAGCCGCCGCAGGCGATCGCGAAGGTTGCGAGGAAGGGAACCGCGGTGAAACAGAATCGCGTTGCCATCAGGCCCCCATAAGGTGGCCTTTTGCCGGCCGCAACCCCCGCGCGTCGTGCTACGAAGCGGGCTGATGGGCTCGCTTTGGTCGGTGTTGCTTTTCGGTACAGTGCTTGGGCTGCACCACGCGCTCGACGCTGATCACGTGGTGGCCGTTTCGACCGTTGCGTCGCGCGAACGCTCGCTGCCAGCCGCGCTCCGCATTGCCGCATTTTGGGGCATCGGTCACGCGCTGACCGTGCTCCTCGTCGGCGGGTCGATCATCCTGTTCGGTGCGGTGGTGCCACCTCGCCTCGGTCTCGGGCTCGAGTTTACCGTCGCTCTCATGCTGATGGTGCTCGGCATCGCCAATTTGAGCGGAGGCCTCGACCGCCTGCACCGCGCGGCGCACGCCCGAGCCGGCGTCGCGGAAGCTCGCCCCAGCCGGACTGCGAACGTGTTTCGCCCCCTCGGCGTCGGCATCGTGCACGGTCTCGCCGGTTCGGCCGCCGTGGCCGTGCTGGTTCTCGCTTCGGCGAAGGACCCGGGCCATGCGCTGTTCGGTCTCGGCGTGTTCGTGCTCGGAACGCTGCTCGGGATGGTGCTCTTGAGCGCCGTGTTCTCGGCCGCAGTGAGCTTCGCGGCGAGCCGCATCGAGACGCTCCGGCTCCGCTTCGCGCAGGCGGCGGGTGCCGTGAGCTTCGTTTTCGGCCTCGCCCTCGCGGTCCGTATCGGCTTCGTGGACGGGCTCTTCCGGTAGGCCCTAGAGCGCGTCTCGTAATCCCGTCGAGGATGAGCGGAGCTCTAGGCACCCGCGAAGCGGGTGAGGGGGCGCACCGGCAAA
>Ga0315910_10001829_pt1 | contig 19226 bp, 20 predicted proteins | sample EdamamesoilMG_FD_204470 | JGI IMG/M metagenome (GOLD analysis project Ga0315910, IMG submission 204470) | Garden soil microbial communities collected in Santa Monica, California, United States - Edamame soil | ecosystem: Environmental > Terrestrial > Soil > Garden | place: USA: California...
GGTGGGATGATGCCGCGTTTTGAGGGGGCTATTAATAAGAGTGGAGTACTGGCGCACCAAGGCTGGGCAGATCAGAATTCACCGCGCCAATTTGGTGCCGGGATTTTCCCCCCGCGGGGGCCCAAGAGCGAAATTGCCGCTATGTTGGGCTTTCGGGATACTGGCACGGAAGCTGCACTGCAATCTTGGCTCGCCGATGCCGGCGTCCACGTTCACGAATGAATTGGCATCGAAAGATCTGGCACTAAAGAATTGGGAGAAAAGAAATGAAATTGGTCACCGCCATCATCAAGCCTTTCAAACTCGACGACGTGCGCGCGGCGCTGTCTGAGATAGGCGTTTCCGGCATGACGGTGACGGAGGTGAAGGGTTTCGGTCGCCAGCGCGGACACACCGAGCTGTACCGCGGCGCCGAATACGTCGTCGACTTCGTCCCCAAGACCAAGATTGAAGTGGCCGTCCGCAGCGATCTCACCGATCAAGTGGTCGAAGCCATCCTCAAGGCCGCCAAGACCGGCAAGGTCGGCGACGGCAAGATCTTCATCACCGATATCGACCGTGTCATCCGTATCCGCACGGGTGAGACGGACAACAGCGCCCTGTAAGGCGCGGACGAAGCGATCCAGGTTGATTGAACGACGGCCCGCTGCCGCACGGTAGCGGGCCTTTTCCGACGAGAGTGGCTTCAGCCACCAGTGGACCCGTGACTAACTAGTCGCGGGACGGCGATTGAAAGTGGGGCGCAAGCCCCTGGAAAGCGCTCCGTTGCCTGACAGCAACGCGCGCTCGTACGTGACGTGGCTTTGCGGTCCTTCCGGCCGCTCGACGAGGGGTTCGAAAAATGAAAACGACTTTCTACCGGGTGCCGGCGGCGCTCGGCTGTCTGCTGTTCCCGTTGTTTGCATCCGCCCAGGGCGCCGCACCCGCGGCCGATACCGGCGACACGGCCTGGCTGATCACGGCCACCGCGCTGGTGCTGTTCATGACGCTTCCCGGCCTCGCGTTGTTCTACGCGGGACTGGTGCGTACCAAGAACGTCCTCTCGGTGCTGCTGCAGTGCTTCGCCATCACCTGCGTGGTCTCGTTGTTGTGGCTGGCGGTCGGCTACTCGCTGACCTTCAGCGACGGCGGCGACCTGCAGTCCTTCATCGGCGGGCTCGACAAGGCCTTCCTGGGCGGTGTCACCGCGGGGTCCGTGACCGGCACCATTCCCGAAGGCGTGTTCTTCATGTTCCAGATGACTTTCGCGGTGATCACGCCGGCGCTGGTCATCGGCGGTTTCGCGGAACGCATGCGCTTTTCCGCGGTGCTGATGTTTTCGGTGCTGTGGCTGCTCATTGTTTATGTGCCCATCGCGCACTGGGTGTGGGGCGGTGGCTGGCTCGCGAAGCTCGGCGTGATGGACTACGCGGGCGGCATCGTGGTGCACGTGAGCGCCGGCGTGGCCGCGCTGGTGTGCGCGCTGGTGCTCGGTTCGCGCCGCGGCTTTCCGCATACCGCGATGACGCCGCACAGCCTGCCGCTCACGGTGGCGGGCGCGGGCATGCTGTGGGTGGGATGGTTCGGCTTCAACGCAGGCAGTGCGCTCGCGGCGAATGGTTCGGCCGGCATGGCGATGCTCGCTACCCACATGGGAGCTTCGGCCGGCGCACTCGCGTGGATGATCGCGGAGTGGACCCGCTACGGTAAGCCGTCGATGCTGGGCGTCGCGACGGGCATGGTCGCGGGCCTGGGCACCATCACCCCGGCTTCCGGGTTCGTCGGCCCGATGGGCGCAGTCGCCATCGGCCTCGCCGCGGGCACGGTGTGCTTCTTCGCCACGCAGTTCCTCAAGCGCAAGCTTGCGATCGACGACTCGCTCGACGTGTCGCCGGTGCACGGTGTCGGTGGCGTGATTGGCACGCTGCTCACCGGCGTGTTCGGCGCGGTCGCGCTGGGTGGCGTCGGGTTCCCGGTTCAGAAGGACATCCTCGCCCAGGTGGGCGTGCAGGCATTGGGCGTGGTCGCGGCCGCGGCCTGGTGCGGCGCCTGCACCTGGGTGATCCTCAAGTTGATCGCGTTCGTGGTGAAGCTGCGTGTCAGCGAGGAGCACGAGACCGAGGGTCTCGATCTCGCCGAACACGGGGAGCGCGGTTACTCTCAGTAACCCCGACCGGCAAAGGAGCTCGCCATGTCACGCACCATCCGCATTCACGAGACGGGTGGTCCCGAGGTATTGCGGCTGGAAGACGTGGACGTGGGCGCGCCGGCGGCGGACGAAGTGCAGGTCCGTCACACGGCCATCGGCGTCAACTTCATCGACGTCTACGATCGCACGGGACTGTATCCGCAGAAATCCATGCCAGGCGGGCTCGGCCGCGAGGCGGCTGGCGTCATCACGGCGGTCGGCAAGAAGGTTCGCGGACTGCGCGCGGGCGATCGGGTGGCCTACGTGCATTCGATCCCCGGGTGTTACTGCGAGCTGCGCAACGTGCCCGCGGAGCGGATCGTGAAAATCCCGGCAGGCGTGGGCGACGAGCAGGCCGCGGTGCTCATGCTCAAGGGGCAGACCGCCTGCTATCTACTGCGCCAAACCTATCGCGTGCGCAAGGGCGACGTCGTGCTGCTGCACGCCGCTTCGGGTGGCGTCGGCGTGATCGTCTCGCAGTGGGCGCGCGCGCTTGGCGCCATGGTGATCGGCGTGGTGGGCAGCGAGGAAAAAGTCGCGCTGGCGAAGAAGCACGGCTGCAAGCACGTGCTGGTGCGCGGGCGCGACGACATCGCCGCATCCGTGAAGAAGCTTTCGAAAGGGCTGGGCGCGCACGTGGTCTACGACGGCGTCGGCAAGGACACGTTCTTCGAGTCGCTGGATTCGTTGCGCAAGCGCGGTCTGCTGGTGAGCTTCGGCAGCTCCTCGGGCCCGGTGCCGCCGTTCTCGACCGCGGAGCTGGTGAAGCGCGGCTCGCTGTACGTGACGCGGCCGACGCTCTACGACTACACGTTCACGCGCGCCGAGCTCGAGTCCGTGGCGCGCGAAACCTTCGCGGCGGTGAAGAAGAAGTGGGTGAAGGTGGAGATCCGACAGCGCTACAAGCTGGCCGACGCGGCGCAGGCGCATCGCGACCTGGAAGCGCGCAGGACTACCGGCGCTTCCGTGATCTTCGTCTAACCACCCCGTGGTGTCTTCGGCGCGCTGTCCGCGGCGGCGCCCGGTGCGGGACGTTTCGCGAGCTTGCGCTGCAACGAGCGGCGCTGCACACCGAGCATGCGGGCGGCCGCGGAAATGTTGCCGTCGGTAGAGCGCAGCGCCTGCTGGATGTGTTCCCACTCGAGCCGGCCCAGCGGGATCATCGAGTCTTCTTCTTCGCTCGCCGGCGCGGCATCGTCGGCCAGCGCACGCTGGATGACGTCGACACTGAGCGGCTTCAACAGGTAGTCCTCGGCGCCCGCCTTGATGGCTTCGACCGCCGTCGCGACGCTGGCATACCCCGTCATGATGATCACGCGCGTCTCGCGCCGTATCGCCTTGAGGGGCTCGATGAGCCTGAGACCGGAGTCGCGCCCGATCTTGAGATCGACGATGGCGAAATCCAGCGGCCCGGCATTCGCGGCGGCCAGTGCTTCCGCGGGGCCGGTCGCGGTCACGGTCTCGATGCCGCGTTTCGCCAGCGCGCGCTGCAGCGTCTGCAGGAACAGCGCATCGTCGTCGACCAGCAGGCCTTTCATGCGCCCACCGTCAGCGGCAGTTTGAACGCGACGCGCACGCCCGGGCCCTGTTCCGGCGCCTGCATGGACAATTGCCCGCCCAGCCGCTCGACCGTCGCATGCGACAGCGCCAGGCCGATGCCGAGTCCGTCGGGCTTGTTGGTGCGGAACAGCGTACCCGGCAGCAGCGGCGCGGCCTCACCGAAGCCGGCGCCATAGTCACGGATCTCGCCGGCCAGCGTTTCACCGATGGCTTCCAGCCACAGGTCCACGCGCTTCGAACCGGACAGCTCGCTCGCGTCCGCGGCGTTGTTGAGCAGCGCCTGCAGCAGGTGGCCGACCGCGGCGTCCACGCGCTCATGACCCTCGATCGAACCTGAACGATTCAGCTCGATGGTCGGCCTGACGAGTTGCCACCGCTCCACGACGTCTTCGAGATTGACCTGCGCACCGATGGCGTCCGTGTGCGCGGGCGCGGCGAGCTCGCGCACGCGGTCGCGGCACTGGTCGATGAGCTGGCGCATGGTAGCGGCCTGCTCCGCCTCGGGCGGCGAAGTCCCGCGTTCCTTCATCTCGTCGACCATGAGCGTGAGCGTCGCCAGCGGCGTGTTGAGTTCGTGGGCCACGGATGCGGCGTGCGTCGCCAGCGCCACGATGCCCTCGTTGCGCGCGAACCGCTCGCGCAGCACGGCGAGCTCATGATCGCGTGCCCGCGACATCGCCGCCAGGCGCGCCACGAACACCAGCAGCACGATGGCCGACAGGATGAAATTCACCAGCATGCCGGCCTTGTGGAGGTTGAAGGTGTCTCCCATCGCGACGTGGACGTGCGGCAGCGGATGGCCCAGCCATACACACAGGGCGAAGCCGGCCAGCGATGCGGCCGCCGTGTACCAGATCCACGCCCGCGGCAGCGCGAGGATGGACACCGCGATGGGCAGCAGGAACAGCGAGGCGAACGGGTTCTCGATGCCTCCGCTCCAGCCCACCTGCCAGGACAGGACCGCGATGTCGACCAGCAGGTGCGCGAACAACTCCGGGGGCCGGGCATCGCGCGCGCCGGCGCTGCGCAGGATCGCGTACAGGTTGAACCATGCGAGCACCGCCACGCCGGCCCACAGCGGCTGAGGCGACAACGCCACGCCCATCGGTCCCGTGACGATGTAGATAGTGACGGCCTGGCCGAAGATCGCGAGCCACCGCAGCATGCACAACTGGCGCAGGAACGCGTGCCCGGTGGTGCGGGAAACATGCTTCTTCATCGAGTGATCGCCCGATCCGCGGCGCTTATCGAATCGCGGGGCTCGCCGCAAGCGGACGGCGGCGGTAGATGGCGGGGTGAGCCACGAGATGCGCTGCGATTCATGCGCCTATTATGGACTCGGCGCGCGGTGCGTGGCGCAACGACCACTGCGACAAAATGACGCATCGTGGCCAGTCGAACGGCTTCCTAGAATCCGGCCACATGAAGCCCCCGAACCCTCCCGTCCTCGCGCTGCTTTGCGCCGGCATCCTGATGCTGGGCCCGACGCCGCTGCTTGCCGATGACGCGCCGTCCGCGTCCTCGCTCGACACCGTGGTCGTGACCGCGCGCCGGCTCGCGGCGGAACTCGAGGCCGAGCGCGCGCTCACGCCGGGGAACATCACCACCGTGGACGGCGACGAGCTCTACCAGCGCGGTGTGACCAATCTCGCCGACGTGCTGCGCTACGTACCGGGTGTGTGGAGCGACAGCGTCAGCGGCTCGGACGAAGTCTTCTTCTCCAGCCGCGGTTCGAACCTCGACGCCACCTCGTACGACAAGAACGGCATAAAGATGCTGCAGGATGGCCTGCCGGTCACCACCGCGGACGGCAACAACCACAATCGCGCGCTCGACCCGCTGAGCTCGCGTTACGCCAGCGTCGCGCATGGCGCGAATGCACTTACCTACGGCGCGAGCACGCTGGGCGGCGCCATCGACTTCACTTCACCGACGGCGCGCAACAGCGATGCGCTGGCGCTGTTCGTGTCGGGTGGGAGCCACGGACAACTCAACGGGCACCTGACCGGGGGATTCGCGGGCGAGCGCTTCGACGCGCTGGCGACCGTGCAATACCGCGACTGGGAGGGGTATCGCGAACACAGCGCACAGACCACGCGCGGGCTGTTCGCGAACGCGGGCTGGAAATGGTCGGAGTCGGTGAGCACGCGCGTGTTCGTCACCGCGCTCGACAGCGACGCCAAACTACCCGGCGCGCTGACGCGTGCCGAAGTCGACGCGGACCCGGGCCAGGCCAGCCCGGTCGCCTTCGATGCCAACTACGGCAAGAACGTCGACACGCGCCGCATCGCGCTCAAGACCACCTGGCAGATCGACTCCGGCAGCGCACTCGACATCGGGCTGTCGTACGAGCGGCAGTCGCTGTACCACCCCATCGTCGAGCAGATCATGGTGGACTTCGATGGACCCGGCCCGGATGCGCCCGTGGAAGTCTTCAGCCTGCTGGTCGATACCGATCACCGGGATACCGGCGCCAGCCTGCGTTACCGCAAGGAAGCCGGCGCCCACCACCTGCTCATCGGAGTCAACTACGGCGACGGCGCGGTGTCGGGCGGCAACTACCGCAATCTCAATGGCCGGCCCAACGGGCTCAGCGAGTTCGTCGACGACGCGGCCGACAGCCTGGAGGTGTTCGCGGTCGATCGCTGGCGCATGAATGAGCGCTGGACGCTGGTGTACGGCGCGCAATGGGTGGATGCGGACCGCGACGTCCGCACCACGAATGCCGCCGATGGCGAATCGCGCAATCCTCAGTCGAACTACTCGTCCTTCAACCCGAGGCTCGGGGTGATCTACTCGGTCGACGAGGACAACGAGCTGTACCTCAGCGCCAGCCGCATTCACGAAGCGCCGACCAATTTCGAGCTCGAGGACGATGCGCGCGGCAATGACGCCACGCTCGATGCCATGCACGGCGAGGTACTCGAGGCAGGCATGCGCGGGCAGGCGCAGACCGGAGAAGCCACGCGCTGGCGCTGGGATGTCTCCTTCTATTACGCCCGCCTGCGCGACGAGATCCTGTCGGTCGACGATCCGGCGGCGCCGGGCAACAGCCTGACCACCAACATCGACCGCACCACGCATGCAGGTATCGAGGCGCTGCTCGGCGCGAGCTTCGCGGCCGGGCCCGGGCGCGTCGAGCCCCTGCTGAGCGTGACGTACAACGATTTCTCGTTCGACTCGGACCCGAACTACGGCGACAACGAACTACCGGCGGCGCCGGGCTACGCCATCCGCGGCGAGATTCTCTATCGCCTGCGCAGCTTCTACGTCGGTCCGACGCTCGACCTGGTCGGCAAGCGCTTCGCGGATTTCGCCAATACCTATTCAATCGACGACTACGTGCTGGTCGGGCTGCGCGCCGGCTACGATGCCGAGCGCTGGGAGTGCTTCGCGGAGGCCCGCAACCTCGCGGACCAGGCATACATCGCCACGGTGAACGTGCTCAACGAAGCCGCGCCGGATGCTCGCGTGCTCTATCCCGGGGCGCCGCGCTCGGTCTACGCGGGAGTGCGATTCAGGTTCTGACGCGGTGCGATGGGCCGTGCGTCGGATTCGATGCCGGCCGCGAATCAGCCCGTCTGACGCCGCGCATCGTCGGGCGACTACGTTCCGCGCTGCTCCGGTGTGATTAGTTCACATCCGGAGCCCGACCCAGTGAAACTCCTTACAAAGTCCGCCGCCGCCCTGCTGGTGGTCGCGTTGCCAGCGCTGCCGCTCGCGGCGCGTCCCATCGTGTTCGCGCACAGCACCACCGTCATGGCCGAATACACCGAGGACGCGATGTGGGAGGCACAGCTGTTCTATGCGCCCCGCTACAACGTCTCGTATGGACTGGGCCACCTGGAAATCGGCCACGACCCGAACAACGAACAACGCATCACCTACGCCCGGCTGAACTTCCTCGCCAGGCGCTGGAACCTCGAGGCCGCGCAGGCCAACGTGTTCATCTGGGGCGGACCGGGCACGGTGCATGTCACCGATTGGGTTCCGGAAGTGCCCGGAACGCCGGAGGGAGGACATGATCACGGCGGCGGCGATCCCACGGTGCCGGGCTATCAGCGCACGCGTTCCGACTACGTGTGGAACGTCGGCGGACAAGTCGACTACGAAACGCGCCGCATCTACACCTCGCTGAAGACCGACGCGTATCACTCGCCGATCTTCGACCATCGCAGCGACACGCTGCAGTTCGGCATCGCTCCCTACAAGCACGACACCAATACGCTCGCGACCTGGCTGGTGGTTTCGGCCACCCGGCATTCCGGCGATTCACACGAGGGTGACGAGCTCGCCTTCCTGTTGCGCTTCTTCAAGAAGCGCACCTGGATCGAGGCCGGCGCGACCACCGACGGGCAGTTTCGTGCCCGCGCGATGTTCAGTCTTTGAAACCGGAGAACGACTCATGAAGAAATCGTGGCTGGCCGCGGCGCTGTTGCTCGTGAACCTGTCGGCACAGGCTGAAACCATCGAGATGAAGGTGTTCGGCATGGTGTGCGGCTTCTGCGCGCAGGGCATCGAGGCAAACCTGCGCAAGATCCCCGCGACCGCCGACGTGGTGGTGAGCCTGGAACGCAAGCTGGTGGTCGTGCAGACGAGGGATGGCGAGACCATCCCCGACGCGGACCTGAAGAAGGCGATTACCGACGCGGGCTACGATCTCAAGGAAGTCGAGCGGACCCGCCGGTCCATGAACGACGTCCGCAACGAGCTTGCGCAGACCTCGTGATCATTGCGACCGCTTGAGGTAGTAAGCCCAGTCGGCATCGCGGACCACCAGCTCGCCGCTGCGCGGGTAGAAGCGCAGGAACGTTCCCAGCTCGCGCACCATGAATTCGTCGTTGCCGAAGTGCACCAGCGTGTACGGGCGATCGAGGATTCGCAGCACCGGGGCGTCGGTGCCGGCCAGGATGCGCATGTCGATCGGATGGCCGGGGACACGGAGCCGGCGAAACGGATTGTCCTTGGGACTGCCCGGTTCGGAGTGCCAGGTGCCGAGGTATTCCGCCTGCTGCGTGGCCGTCAGCTTGATCGGCGTCATCGCCGGCGGCTGGTGCCGGCGGTCGAAGACCGTCGTCAGCAGCTCGTCGACCAGCTCGTCGATGGGCACGCGCGAGGCATTGGTGGTGACCGCGATCGTCAGCTTGCGCTGCGGGAAGTGGTAGACGGCCGCGCGGAAGCCATCGACGCGGCCGCGATGCCCGAGGCCGGATTGGCCCGCGACTGCGTATGACCAGAGTCCGAGCCCGGAGCCGCCATCCTGGTTGCGCATGCTGGACAGGCTGTCCGGCGAAACCAGCTTGCCCGCGAACAAGGTGTCCATGAATCGCACCAGGTCGGCCGGCGTCGATACCGCTCCGGCCGCGCCGCCGTGGATCGAGGGATCGGTGTCGGCAACCTGGCCCCAACTACCGTCGGGATTCGGCTGGTAGGAAACACTTTCGAGCGACGCGCTTCCCGCGCCCGCCATGTAGGTGCGCTGCATGCCGAGCTTGTCGACGATCTGGCGCTTGAGGACCTGGTCGTACGGTCGCTCGTAGACTTTTTCGAGCATGTAGCCCAGCACCAGGTAGTTGCTGGGGTTTTCTTCCACCCGCTCGCGCGCTTCGAACGACGAGCCGCCCTGCGTGATGACTTCGAGCATCTGCGCATGGGTTCGCGGCCCGGTGCGCCACGCGGTGTAGGTGGGCTCATCGGTGTAGTCGGCGAGCCCGCTGCGATGCCCGAGCAGGTCGCGATAGGTGATCTTCAGCGCCTTGGGCAGGTCCGGGAAGAACTCGGCCACCGGGCCGTCGAGCATGATGCTGGCCTTCTCGGCGAGCTGCATGGTCAGCACGGCGGTGAACAGTTCGGTCGCCGTGCCGATGCGATAGCGCGTGACCACGTCGGCGTCTTCGCGTTTTCCATCGTGCATGCGCGCGAAGCCGAGCACGCGTTGGTAACGCAGCTCGCCACCCTCGCTGATGGCGATACTGCCGCTGGTGAGATCGTTCCTTGCGAGCGCGTCGAGATACGCGTCGAGTCTCTCCGCGGGTGCCCACGCGGCATGGGCGCCGCCGCCGGCAGACAACGCGAGCAGCAAGGCCGCCAGGTGGAGACTGCGCATGCCCGCGAGGATACGCGAGCGGTTGATGATTTTTGCAGGGGGAAAAAAGCCGCCGGCTGCGGGGGGCCGTAGCCGGCGGCCATCAGACTCGTCTCAAGGCGCAGCCATCATCATCATTCCTGCGATCTTTCCATTGGGAGCGAGTATGAGCCTGCTGTTCATCGTGCCGTTGGCGAACTTCACGTCATAGGAGTCCCAGCCCATCTGGCCGACGCCCTTGAAGGTGATCGACTGCACCGGGCCCATCATCTTCATGGTCGCCATGATGGCGGCCTCCTGCTGGCGCGTGACCTCGGCGAGCGGCCCTTCCATCTCCTCGTAATTGATCTTGCCTTTCTCGTAGGCCGCCAGCGTGCGGCGCAGTGCGGCTTCCGTGCCGGGCTGCGCCACCTGGCTGGCGATGCGCGCATCGAGGGCGGCCTTGGCGGCCTCCGCCTCGCTGGGATCCACGCGGGTGAGCACCTGGTCACGGCCTCCCTGGTGCAGGACCGCCGAACCGGTGCCATCGTTGGAGAACTCCACCTGCGCATCGACGCCCTTCAGGAAGAAGGAATTCTCGCTTTCCGCGTAGAGCATGCCCCACGGCTGGCCCGTGCCTCGGGTCATCAGCTGCTCGCCCTCGCGCTTCACGTCGATGTAGAACGCCTGGTCTCCCACCCGGTACGACCCGACGTAGCGATCCAGCGTGGCCGCGGGTAGTTTGATCTCGACGCGCTCCCCGGGCCTCGCGCTCGCGCCACCGGTGGCGGCCGCATCCATCGTGCGCACGCTGGCGGGCATGTGGATGTTGGGCGGGCTCACCTGCGCGGCCAGTGCGGTCAGGGCGAGCGAGACTCCGGCGAGCGCTGCCATGCCGACGCGGCGCCACTTGACGGGTTTGCTGATCATGATTCGTATCCTTTGTTCGAGAAATGAGCGGGATTCCGACATGGCTGCGACCGCGCCGACGTACGCCGACTGGCGTTCGCCGACCGTGATGAGCGTTTCGCCGTAGTGCGCAGCGTCGAGACCGGAGGCGAGCACGCGCGCATCGCAATCGACTTCGATTGCGTAGCGCAGGCGGCGCAGCTGCCACCACAGCGGCAGGTTCCAGGGCATGAACACCAGCAGGGCCAGGGCGAAGGTGAAGAGTTGCGGATCGTGCGCGTCGAGATGCGACTGCTCATGCGCGATGACCGCGGACTGGTGCTTCGGCAGCGCCATCGTGACCCAGCGCGGCACCACGATGCGCGGGCGCAGCAGGCCCACGACCGCGGGCCCCACGTCCTCGGTGACCAGCACCTGCGTGCCAGCCACCGCGTCCGTGCGCCAGCGTCGCTTGCGCAGCGCCAGGTGGATGCCGCTGGCGACCAGCGCCAGCAGCATCGCGGCCGAGGCGCCGCGCCACAGGGTAGTTAGTATCCCGTCGAGATCGCGCCACCCGGTGGGTTCTCCGGCGGAGCCCGAGATCCACATGACGGGCGACAACGCCTGCGTGGTGGCCTCGCGCAGCACGACCACCTTCTCGGCGACCGCGGCGCTCATGACATTCGGCAGCTGCACGGTCACCGAGGCGATGACCGTGGGCAGCGCCAGCGAGGCGACGATGGCGGTGATCCAGATCCAGCGCGAACGTCCGCGCCGCAGCCGCGCGGCGCGTTCGGCGACGTAGGCGCCGATCGACAGCAGCAGCGTCACCATGATCACGTAGAGCATCCAGGCCAGCATTGCGTCCTCCCTCGGGTCTCTATCTACCGGTCACACAGCATCCATGCAGACGTGTCAGTTCTCCGTCTGTTTGCGCGCGCGCCGCTGCGCGATCCACGGGCAGGCGCGCAAGGCCGCGAACGGCACGATGGCGAGCGCCTCGATGAGCCGGGCCCGGTCCATCTACTTGTCCTTGCCCTTGCCGGCGTCCGGGGCGCTCGCGAGCAGCTCGCGCATGCGCTCGATCTGGTCCTTCGAGAGTTTCTGGTCCGACACCAGGTGCGTGAACAGCAGTTCGGCCGAGCCCTTGAAGAGCTTGCCGGTCAGGTGGCGCAGCGCGCTCTTGCGCGCGGCGGTTTCCTTCACGGCGGCCGAGTAGCGGTGCACGCGGCCTTCTTCTTCGTGCTTCACGTAACCCTTCTGCTCCAGCGTGCGCAGGATGGTCAGCACCGTGGTGTAGGCGAGGTCGTCGGCGAGCTGTTCCTTGACCTCGTTGACCACCGACGGGCCGTGGTCCCACAGCACCTGCATGACGTCGGCTTCGCGGTCGGTGAGATAGATGTCGTTGGTCATCGGCGGCGCCTCACTACTAGATATCTAGTAGTAAACGCCCGGCGCGCCGCGTTTGTCAACTAGAACTATAGTAGTGGCGGCAATTCGAGGAGAATCGCGGCCTTGCGCGCTCAGGGCGCGAGCGGCTGCACCTGCTCGAACCCCGGGTTTTGCAGGGCCCTGGAGAGGCTCGCGGGATCGACGACCGCGTTGTATTGCACGCCCGGAGGCGGTCCCCGCGTCACCGCCGTGTCGCCGCCCACGATCTGGATCAGCGCGTCGTCGATCCACAGCGTCCCGGAATTCACCAGCGTGCCTCCGAACATCACCACCGAGGCCTGCTCCGGTACGTCGAGCACCGCGGAATAGGGCGCCCAGTCCTGGGTGCCGCTCACCCAGCGCGGCTCCATGTTGTAGAACGCCAGCACCCGGCCATCGCCGCCCTCGGCGCGGAACACCATGTGCGCACCCGGCGTCGCGTTCAGCGTGCGCATGTGCAAGGTCAACCGGATGCGTCTTCCCTTGACCGAGGTGGCCGCGATGACCTGGCAGATCCCGGCGCCCGGCGACCGTGGACTAGCTACCTGCGAGGAGACGCGCGCGCTCAGCGAGCCCGACCATGCGGTGCTCGAGTCGGAGGCGACCTGGTAGTCGGATTCCGCGCCGGGGTCGCGGAAGCATCGCCGCCAGTAGCGGGGAAACGTCGCCTCTCCGGCGTTCGCACCGGCTGGATATGCGCTCGCCGGAGAAGACGTCGCCGAGCCGGGCGCGGCGCTTGTCGCCACGGCCTGCGGCGGAAGGCTTTTCGCGTCGATTCCGCTCGACGCGGGCGCGGGTGGCGCGGGGGCGGGCGGCGCGGCGCTCGTGTCATTCGCAGGCGTGGAGCCTGTGGGAGCGGGTCTGGAAGCCGTCGGCGATGCCTCGTCCGGCGCGGTGCGGGCCGGCGCAACTCCGGAGGCCGCGACCTCGTCGCGCGGCTTGCCGTCTTCCCGGCTCATCAGCAGCCAGGCGACCAGCATCGCCACGACGATCGCGAACAACAGGACCGCAATACGCGATACACCTCGCGCCCTGCGGATCCGCGCGCTCATCCGGGTTATCTGACTACGTGCAGCGGCCGCGCGCTGCGGCCCACGGCCAGCGCGCCCGACCGAACTACTTCGACGATGTCGGTGCGCTCGCCCAGGTCGGTCACGAACTGGTTGATCTCGGCCTCTGAGGCGGTGAGCTCGGCCACGAAACTTTCGGGCGAAGGCGACAACACGCGTCCGCCGGCGCGCACGATGTAACCGCGCACGGAGTCGATCAACTGCGGCTCGACGCGCAGCTTGAGCACCACCAGCTCGCGCTCGATGTGTTCGCCACGCGTCAGGTCCTCGACGGCCACCACGTCCACGAGCTTGTTGAGCTGGTTGACGATCTGCAGGATCACGCCGTCCGCGCCCTTGGTCACCAGCGTCACGCGGGATACCGAGGGGTCATCCGTGGCGGCTACCGACAGCGACTCGATGTTGTAGCCGCGGGTAGAGAACAGCCCGGTCACGCGGGTGAGCGCGCCGGCCTCGTTCTGGAGGTGGATGGCGATGATATGACGCATTGCTTCGGCTTTAGGTTGAGCGGTTGTTTGCAGGACCATGGCGGCGGCCAGAATAGCGGTTTCCGCCCGATCCATTCAATGAGCCGCCGCAACCTGATAGGCTCCGGCGTCCCATGACAAATCACACCAAAAACTCGACGAGTATCCGCGACTTGACGGCACCGGCGAAGCCCGCGGTCCCCTCCATCAAGCACCCGCTGGCCGGCAAGAAAATGACCGGCGCGGAAATGATCGTGCAGGTACTCGCGGACGAAGGTGTCACGACGATTTTCGGTTACTCGGGTGGCGCCATCCTGCCCACCTACGACGCCGTGTTCTGCTTCAACGAGGATCGCAAGGCGAAGGGCGAGCCGCAGATGCCGCTCATCGTGCCCGCCAACGAGCAGGGCGCGGGATTCATGGCCGCGGGCTACGCGCGCGCCAGCGGACGTGTCGGCGTGTGCGTGGTCACCTCGGGTCCCGGCGCGACCAACACGGTCACGCCGATCCGCGACTGCATGGCCGATTCCATTCCCATCGTCGTCATCTGCGGTCAGGTGCCGCGCAGCGCGATTGGCTCCGACGCGTTCCAGGAAGCGCCCGTGCCTTCGATCATGGGCTCGGTGGCCAAGCACATCTTCCTCGTCACCGATCCCGAGAAGTTAGAGGCCACGGTGCGCACCGCGTTCGAGATCGCGCGCACCGGCCGCCCCGGTCCCGTGGTCATCGACATCCCGAAGGACGTGCAGAACTGGTCGGGCGAGTTCCAGGGCTCGGGCGCGCTGCCCATGCCCGGTTATCGCCGCCGCCTCGAGACCCTGACCACCGACATCATCGACGGCACCGAGGCCAACCATTTCTTCGAGATGCTGGGCGAGTCGCAGCGTCCGCTGATCTACGCCGGCGGTGGTGTCATCAACGGCCAAGCCTCGGCCGAGCTGCGCGAGTTCGCCGAAGCCTTCGACATCCCGGTGGTCACCACCTTGATGGGCATCGGCGCCGTCGACACCACCGACAGGCTTTCGATGCGCATGCTGGGCATGCACGGCGCGGCTTTCGCCAACTACGCGGTCGACGACTGCGATTTCCTGATCGCCATCGGCGCGCGCTTCGACGACCGCGTCGCCGGCAGCCCCGCGAAGTTCGCGCCCGGCGCCAAGGCCATCGCGCACTTCGACATCGACCGCGCCGAGATCAACAAGGTCAAGCGCGTGCAGTGGAGCCACGTGGGCCTGTTGCCCGAGGCGCTGCGCATGCTCACCGCGCACGGCAAGCGCGCCGGCTTCACGCGCGATCGCTCCAAGTGGCTGGCCTATCTCGCGGACCTCAAGCAGAAGTACGCGATGAACTACGACCGCGGCAGCGCGCTCATCCAGCCTTACTACGTGCTGGAAGAGATCAACCGCGTCACCGGCGGCGAGGCCATCATTTCCACCGGCGTCGGCCAGCACCAGATGTGGTCGGCGCAATACTTCGATTTCAAGCGGCCGCGCCTGTGGCTCACCTCCGGCTCGATGGGCACCATGGGCTTCGGCCTGCCGGCCGCGCTCGGCGCGCAGTTCGCGAACCCCGACAAGCTGGTCATCGACATCGACGGCGACGCCTCGGTGCGCATGAACATCGGCGAAATGGAGACCGCGACCACCTACAACCTGCCCGTGAAGATCGTCGTGCTGAACAACAACGGCGACGGCATGGTGAAGCAGTGGCAGAAGCTGTTCCACAAGGGCCGCCTGTCCGCGTCCGAGAAGACGCTGCACACCAAGGACTTCATCAAGGCCGCGCAGGCCGACGGCTTCAAGTACGCCGTGCGCCTCGACAAGAAGGCCGACGTGCCGCGCGTGATCGCCGAGTTCCTGGCGTTCAAGGGCGCCGCGTTCCTCGAAGTCATGATCGACCCGGACGCCGGCGTGTACCCGATGGTCGGACCGGGCCAGCCCTACGAGGCCATGATCACCGGTGACTGGATCCCGTCGCGCAAGAAGGTGGACGTGAAGCCGCCCGGCGCGAGCGAGATGTTCTAACTAGTCGGGGCGGGCACATGAAATACCTGCATACCATGGTGCGCGTCACCGATGTCGACGCGTCCCTCAGGTTCTATTGCGAAGCCCTCGGGCTCGAGGTCGTGTCGCGCAAGGATTTCCCGCAGGGCAAGTTCTCGCTGATCTTCCTCGCCGCGCCCGGTGACCACGAGGCGCAGGTGGAACTCACGCACAACTGGGAACCCGAGGCCTACGACGGCGGCCGCAACTTCGGCCACCTGGCCTACGCGGTCGACGACATCTACGCGGCCTGCGAACGGCTGCAGAAGCACGGTGTCACCATCAATCGCCCGCCGCGCGACGGCCGCATGGCCTTCGTGCGCTCGCCCGACAACATCTCCATCGAACTCCTTCAGAAAGACGGCGCGCTGCCGCCGCGTGAGCCCTGGGCCTCGATGGCCAACACCGGCAACTGGTGAACGCCGGGGCGGATCGCCGCGGCGCTTTCCGCGCCGGACAACGCGCCATCCTGCCGTCACTGCCGGGCGCGGGCGCCTGGGGACTGGTCAGCGGCGTCGCGATGGTCAAGGGTGGGCTGTCCGTTCCCTGGGCGATCTTCATGTCACTCACGGTGTACGCCGGCTCCGCGCAGCTCGCGGCATTGCCGCTGATCGCCACCGGCATGCCGCTGTGGGTGATCGTGGCCACCGGCCTCATCACCAACCTTCGCTTCGTGATCTACAGCGCCGCGCTGCGCCCGTACTTCGCGCACGAGCCGGCCGGCAAGCGCGCCGCGCTCGGCTTCTTCATGACCGACTTCACCTTCACGCTGTTCATGCGCGCCGCGCAGGAAGGCACCTTGCCCGCGCGGCACCGCGACACCTGGTTCGCCGGCGTGTGCACCAACAACTGGATCACCTGGCAGCTCTCCGCCATCACCGGCATCGTGGCCGCGAGTTACGTGCCCACCGAGTGGGGCCTGGAATTCACGGGAACGCTGGCGCTGATCGCGCTGGTGGGGCCCGCGCTGAGCGCGCGCCCGCCGATCATCGGCGCGCTGGTGGCGTCGGTGGTCGCGTTGCTGGCGTACCCGATTCCGTACCGGCTGGGCCTGTTCATCGCGGCGATCGCCGGGATCACCGCCGCGACGCTCGCCGAGACCTGGAGCAGGCCCGCGGCGCCGGTCGCCGGGGGAACCACGTGAGCGAACCCGTCACCGGCATCGCGCTGGCGGTGGTCATCGTCGGGCTCGCGCTGTCGACCTTCCTCACGCGCACCTCGTTCCTGCTCGCCGGCGCGCGGCTGCGGCTCAATCCGCGCATCGAGGTGGCGCTGCGTCATGCCCCCGTGTGCACGCTGTCGGCCATCATCGTTCCCGATGTGCTGATGCACGGCGCGGCCTCGGGCCTGGACCTCTCCCTGCTGAATCCGCGGCTGGTCGGCGCGCTCGCGGCCGCCACGTGGCTGTGTTTCTCACGGAACATTCTCGGATGCCTCGCGAGCGGCATGCTGGCGTACTCGCTGGCGCGGGTCTTGCTGTAGGCAGACGGCTGGACCGGTTCCAGCGCCACGCCGCTTGCCCTAACTAGCGGCCGGGCGTACTGTGCACCCCGTCTCTCGAACTACAACAACTAATCGACGAGGGGAGAAACATGCAAGGTTTTGGTGGACTCCTGGTGCTGCTCGGCGCCGGTTCTTTCGTTATGCACTTCATCAACATGGAATTCACGCTGGTGAGCTGGGTCGACAACTGGGGCCCGGGCGTCGGCAACGGCATCCGCATCGGCATGATCGTGGTGGGCGCGATCATCTGGTTCCTCGGCAGGCCCAAGGAACAGGCTCCTCCGCAAGGTTGATCCACTGCCGTCGTCCCGGCCACGAGGGGGCACCCGGGCCGGGACGGCGCGCAGTCCCAGCACGCGCACGTACAGGCGCAGCTGGATGACCCACACCAGCGCCGCGCTGGTCAGGTCGTGGGAAATGAAATGCGCGCCGCGTGCTTCCTGCCCGATCGAGAACACCACGCCGACCGTGCAGGCGGCCCACAAGGCCAGGCGCGCCAGTCGCCGCCAACGGTGTCGCAACACGAAGTAGAAGGCCACCAGCGCGAAGCCCGACGAGGCGTGCGCGCCGGGGAAACATCGCGCGCGCGGTAGATAGTCCGGCCGGTCGGCGAACAGCACGACGTAGGGATGCGTGCCGCCGAAGCCGGCGATGTCCCACGGGCAGTCGACGTTGGTCACCGTCTTGAGCGCGCCCACCACCAGCACCGAGGCGGCCATGGCCAGCACGACGAAACCCGCGGACCTGCGCCACGGCCGGGCCGCGGGCAACACGAAGGAAACCAGCCAGGCGAGCAGCGCCGCCGCGGCGATCACGCGAACCAGCCAGGCACCGCCCGTGTGGATCAGCTGACGCGCCCACCAGTCACCGGCGCCGGCCCCGAGCCACTGCTGCGCGGCCACGTTGAACCACAGGGCGTGGGCGATGGGCTCATCGAGGCCGAACGCCTCGATCAGCACCAGGGCGAGTCCCAGGAGACCCAGCGGCCAGAAGGCGTGGGTTCGCCAGAACGCATCCAGCCGCCGGCCGGCGGTAACATCGAGCGCGGCCACGTCCGCATAGGAAAGGCCTCGAACGCGTGAATCGGACAAGCAACACCGCCATCAGGTGACTTAAGGGCCGTGGGGGTGTTGGACGTCGCGCCGCGGCCGACCCCTGCGCGCAGGGGACAAGGGCCCGGTGACGTCAAAGGACCCGGAGAAATGACCGAGTGACCGACGAGCAGGACTTGATCGACCGGATGAGACGCGGCGACCAGCGCGCGTTCGACCGGTTTTTCGACGCCTATGCCGCGCGGCTGGGTTCCTTCGCGGCGCGCCGCAGTTCGCTGGACGCCGCCGCCATCGAGGACGTAGTGCAGAACACGATGATCAATGCGATGCGCAGCCTGGCCACCTTTCGCGGCGGTTCGTCGCTGTTCACCTGGCTGTGCCAGATCTGCCGCAACCAGCTCGCCGACATCCGCCGCAAGGCCGCGCGCCAGCCGCCGGTGCAGAGTCTCGAGGAAATGGCGGAAGCGAAACCGCTGGCCACCGTGGTCCAGCTCACCGATTTCCGCGATCCGCTGGACGAATGCGCGACGGACGCGGACCGCTCCGCCGTACGGCGCTCCATCAACAGACTGCCGCCACATTACGCGCGCATCCTCGAGCTGCGCTACGGCGATGAACTCACGGTGCCGGAGATCGGGCGCCAATTGCAGATTTCGGAAAGCGCGGCGGAGTCGCAACTGGTGCGTGCGCGCCAGGCGTTCCGCGCGGAGTGGCTGCGCGACAGCGCATCACCCGAAGCGCAGCCGGGCAGACCCGGCGGGGAGACGGGATGAACGATACGGATGAAGAGAACGTGTTGCGCGAGAACCTGCGCGTAGGGGCGCTTTCGCCCGATGCGCTGGCGCGGATCCGCCGCGCCACCGAGGCCGAGTGGCGCGCCAACGTCGCGCGCGACACGCCAGCGGCCGCCGCGCCGCCCGCGCGCCGACGATGGTTGCCATTCGCCGCGGCCGCGTCCGTCGCCTTGCTGGCGCTCGCGGGC
>Ga0315910_10001830_pt1 | contig 19221 bp, 24 predicted proteins | sample EdamamesoilMG_FD_204470 | JGI IMG/M metagenome (GOLD analysis project Ga0315910, IMG submission 204470) | Garden soil microbial communities collected in Santa Monica, California, United States - Edamame soil | ecosystem: Environmental > Terrestrial > Soil > Garden | place: USA: California...
TGCCTTGGCCGCGAAGGGAACATGGTGACGTCCGGTCGCGTAGTCCTTCCACCGAACGGGTGCCGGATTCCGATACCGCCGAACACGGAGTTCCAAGTAGCGCTGGTCGACGGGGCTTCCGCGGTAGCCACGCGTCAGCACCACGTTGTCGAGGCGCGATCCTAGGCCCTTCGCGATGGAAGCCACCACGACCTGCGCGCCACCCTGGCGCGGCCAGAACGTTGGAATGACCGACACCACGCGAAGCGGCAGCTCGTCCTTGTCGTGGCGGACGACGTTGGCGTTCATACGGCTCTCAGCGCTGCAACGCGAGGCAACGCATCAGTCACCGCGGTGATGCCCTGCCACGCGAGATCCCGAAGTGCGACGAGGTCATGCCGTCGCAGGAGATGCTCGAGACCCTGCATCTTGTGAGGCTCTCGATTTGGCAAAAGCTCCGCGGCTTTCCCCAGCGCCGCCGCGCAGATCGCCGGGTGATATCGATCCGAAACGACACCCGAGGAACCGGCGATCAGCGTCACGAGGTCGCGCACCGAGCGGCAAACAGCCGCTGGAATGCCGAGTTGCCTGGAGACGCGGGCAACGAACCTCTCGTCCCGGTACGCATCGCTCGTTGCAACCACGACGCTTTCCCCCGGCGAAATCGGAATGAGACGTGATCCGAGGAGCAGCTGACCGCGATGCCAGCGGATCTTTCGGAGGCTCAGGTTTCGCGACCGGAGGAACACCACGCGGTAGGGACGGGGCGATCTGAGAACACTGTCAGCCGCCGACACGACGTCCTCGTAGGGGTACAGAAACCCGAAGTCCGCGGACTTTACGGCGCGAAGGCCGTTCGCAAGCAAGTACTCGTAGGACGCACGCTCTCGTGCGACACAGAGCGTCGCTCGTCGCAGTCGCTCGAGGGCCGGCGCGCTGAGCGGCCCAATGGAATGGCTCGCGAGGATGAATGGCACTCCGATGTCCGACGCGATCTCGACATCGCAGAGGGCGCTCGGACACCGCGCGTCGTAGCGGGCGAGAAACGGTCCGGGCGCGCTGACGACCGCGTCGTAGCGCGAGAAAAGCGTGGCCCGCCGCCGTCTCCACCACGGCTCGACGGTCGCCGCTCGAACTGACCCGGGCGCATAGCGCCAATACCAGGCAAAGGGTTCTGGCAAGTGGCGGTCCGCAAGCTCGAGCAGTTCGCGAGCTCCCTCGCCCGGAATACGGGGGTACCCGGCAAGGTCTAGGCAACGCGGGCGCAGACTGCGCAAAGCGCGCAGCAGCACGGAGCCTTGCAACACGTCGCCCAGATTTCCCCTGAGCCAGCTGTGAACGACGAGGATCCTCATGGCGGCGCCGGCAGACGGTGGGTCTCTGGAGGCCGCATTCAGCGAGATGCGAGCCTGGTATGCGCCTTGCTCATCTCGGGTCGACTGGAGTCGCGCCCGTTCGCTTTCATGCGTTTCGCCCTTCGCCGTGAGCACGCCGCGTGCCATGTCGGTGAAGGGCGCTGGAACCGGCGAGGCCACGGCAGCAGCAGGCCCCTGTGGGTCAATCCGACTCGTATCGAAACGACACAGGCGGCTCGTCCCGCGTCAGAAGCAACGGACTACCCATGACTGAATTCGACAAGGCATTGAAAAAGAAGGAATCCAACGAGAGGGAAGAGCAGGCCATGTCACCGGGCCAGCAGATTGCTCTCCTAGTCTTGCTGCTGGCGATGGTCGCGGTCGGCGTCTACGGGATCCTTTCCCAGGGATGACCCCACCCACACCCGGGGTCGCGGGAGCGGCGACGGAGGGCCCGTGGAGCGTCAGGAGTCGTTGTCCGTTGCCGGAAAGCCGAGGCTTTCCAGGCGACGGTAGAGTGTCTTTCGACCGATCCCAAGCACACGAGCCGCGCGGCTCTTGTTGCCCTTGCACGCGTCGATGACGCGCAGGATGTACTTTCTCTCGACGACCTCGAGGCTGACGAGCTCGCTCGGATCGTCCCCGGCGATGAGCACATGCCCGGAGCTGTAGTCCCGGACCTTCTTCGGGAGATCATCCAGATCGATGTCCTCCGTGCGAGTGAGCGCGCACGCGCGCTCGATGCAGTTGTGGAGCTCTCGCACGTTCCCTGGCCAATCGTACGCGAGGAGCTGTTCTGCCGCGCGAGCGGTCAGGCCCGAGAGGGATTTTCCGGTGCGCACGGCTATTTCGCTGAGAAAGCTTTGAGCCAAAAGAAGCACGTCCCCACCCCGGGCGCGAAGCGGTGGAAGATCGATGTGGAGGACGTTGATCCGATAGTAGAGATCCTCTCGCATCCTTCCTGCCTCCACCGCCGCTTCGAGGTCCCGATTGGTCGCGGTGATGACGCGGGCGTTGAACGGCACTTCCGCCGAGCCGCCGACCGGTCGCACCGCACGCTCCTGAAGGGCACGGAGCAACTTGGCTTGCAGCCCGACGGGCATTTCGCCGACCTCGTCCAGGAAGAGGGTCCCGCGGCTCGCGGACACGAACAAACCATCGCGTGCGGCCCGCGCATCCGTGAAGGCGCCCTTGACGTGCCCAAAGAGCTCACTTTCGAGCAACCCTTCGGGCATCGCCGCGCAGTTGACGGCGATGAACGGGCCCTCGCTGGTGCGTCCTCGCTCATGGAGCTCGCGCGCAACGAGCTCCTTGCCTGTTCCGCTCTCACCCGTGAGCAGCACTGCGCAGTCCGATTCCTTGACGCACTCGACGAGGTCGTAGACCGCGCGCATGGCGCGGCTGGTTCCCAGTAGCTTCCCGAAGCGCTGCGAAGTGTCGACGACACGGCGCAACGCATCAACCTCCCAACGGAGCGCGTGGTGCTCCACCGCCCTCCGGAGGACGAGGCCGATCGTGTCCACATCGAACGGCTTCGTGACGAAATCGTAGGCACCCGCCTTCATCGCATCGACCGCCGCGTCGATACTGCCGAACGCCGTCACGACCACCACGGGAAGGTTCGGAGCCGACTCCTTGACCCGTCGGCAAACCTCGGTGCCCGTCATGGTCGGCATGTTGAGATCCGTGACCACGACGTCGAACGGACTCTTCGAAAGAACGTCGAGCACCCGCGTAGGGTCCTGAATCCAATGCGGCTCGAACCCCGCGTAGCGCAGGGCGTCGGCGAACATCTCGCACTCCGCTCGCTCGTCGTCGATGATGAGCGCGCGCGCGGTCACGACGACACCACGGGAAGCAAAACCGTGAACGTGCTACCGCGACCCACTTCGCTCTCCACCATGATGCTCCCTCCGTGGTCCTGGACGATTCCGTGCGCCACGCTCAACCCGAGCCCCGTGCCTTGACCCACGTCCTTGGTCGTGAAGAACGGCTCGAAAACGTACTGCATCGTCTCTTGAGTCATGCCGCTACCGTCGTCGCTCACGCTCACGAAAGCCCACGGCCGATCCTGGTCGCCTTCGAGCTCGGGTCTCGGAGCGACGCCACACGAAAGCTCCACCGAGCCCCCGTCAGCGCAGGCCTGTATGGCGTTCACGACCAAGTTGGACACGACCTGCTCGATCTGAGTGGCGTCGCCCCGGACCGCTGCTGGAGCCGTCGAAACGACGTGAACCCGCAATTGCCTGGGGCGAGCGAGGGGCTCAACCAACTTCGCGATCGCCCGAACCACGGTCGGCAGGTTGGTGAGCGTCATTCTGGGCTCACGCCGTCGCGCGAAATCCATCAGTTGCCGGATGATGGACGTCGTTCGCTCGGCCTGCTCGGAGATGGTCGCAAGGTACTCTCGGGCGGAGCCCACATCGACGTCTCCGCGGCGCAACATCTTGGCTCGACCCGCAATGACGTTCAGGGGCGTGCCCAGCTCGTGGGCAATGCCAGCTGCGAGCCGCCCGATGGTGATGAGCCGGTCCGCATGGCGCAGCTGTTCGAGTGCGCGAAACCGCGCTTGGGCCTCAGCGTTGGACCGGGCGGTGGCTTCAGCGAGGCGTTCGCACATGGCGTTCACCTCCGTCGCCAGCACGCCGATTTCGTCCTTTTGCGGTAGGTCGAGCGGACCGCCAAGGTCCCCGGCGCCGACTCGCTGCGCCTTCTGCTTCAAGAGGCGCAGCGGTCGGCCCACGAGCCACACGCCCAGGACGAGAGCAATGATGCCTGAAACCAGGACCGTCCCCAGGGTCGCGAGGAGCGTGCTGGTCACGGCCGACCGTAGGTAACCCTCCCGGATCTCGAGACTTTCGGCGATCTCGATGGCTCCCAGAAGACCGGCGTGGTTCCGGACCGGAATTCGTGTGACCAGGTACGCCCGCGACGGGTTCTCGGGGGCCGACGCGACGGAGTGCTCGATAGTACGAAAATCGCCCCGCGGCTCCCAGGCAAACACCGGTGCTCGTGAGTTGTGCGTGCCGTCGCGGTGGATCCAGCCGATGCGCAAGCCCGGTCGCTCCGCGTCCGCACGGTCGATCAATTCGAGCGCCCGTTCGCGTCCCGCGGATGCCCAGGTGCTGGTCACGCAGACCCCAAGCGTTGCGCCGATAAGCGAGTGATCCTTCCGCATGTCCTGGTCGAAAAGGAACACCTCTTTTCGAGCCCGAAAGTATCCGAACGCGATCAGGACCAACAGGGTCCCAAAGACCGTCGACAGGACCACCTTTAGTGCGAGCTTCATCGGAGACCCGAACTTGCTCCAACGATCGGGGCACTAGCATGGCGCCCACCCGAGCAGGATGCATGCCACGCGAGTGCGCACCGGGCGCTCGGGTCACTCTTTCGGTCGCGGGTCAGCCTGTGTCCTTTTGATACAGTGCGTCGCGGCGACGCACTATTGCCCGATCTTTCCTTGACGCCGGGGTATGGCGTCGAGACACCACACCCACGCCGTGCGATCAAACTCTCGGTCGTTGAGTTTCCCCACCCGGCTCTATCATCCTAATGATCGGTCTGATGATCCGTGGCTTCATGACGGTGGCAAGTGGCGGATGATCGCGGTGGTGACGACCCCTGGAGCCAAAGATCGCCGCCGCCAGCACGTGTCGATCGTCGGCGTCGGGGAGGTCCAGGCCTGACGCTACTCGCATAGCTCGCGAACCCGTCGCTCGCCGGTCGGACTGCCGGCTGAATCGACGTAGGCGGGGCCGATGGCTCGCCAGCCCGAGCACGGACGGAGCCTGTGTTCGATGACCTCGCGCTTTCGCGCCGTCAGGGGACGGGCCGTGATCACGACTGCAGGCAGGTCGATCGTGATGACCGGAGGCTCCGGGACCCAGGTTGGGGCATCGGGCGGGACGACCCGCACCGCATCGGGGCTCGGTGCCAGCGACGGCTCGGGCCCGCTCGGATTTCCCTGCGTGACGGCGAACGCGATGAGAGCGCTTCCGCTCGCCATCGCGGCAGCGAAGGTCCAAGGCTGGTACATGGTTGGCTCCTTCATTAGCTACGACTGCCGAGCCATGTCTTCCATTCCTCGACATCGTTTGATGTGCAAGCTTATCGTCGCGGCACGAACTGCCTGCCGCCAGCGCACGCTCGTGAACGCGTTTGGCCCATCGCGCAAGCACGCAAGGACGTAGACGATCTCAACGGCGCCTGGGTCCTCGAACACGCAGGGTATCGGCCAGCGTCCGAAGTGCGGCAAGTCTCACGCGCTCGATGGAGTTCGCGCTCATGATTCTCAGGATGTCCATGAGGCTCGCACTGCAACGTTCGAGAACGACATCGAGCTCCGCAGATAACTCGCGATTCGGCGGAGCGTAGCGAAACGCAACGGGGCTGTTCCCTTCCCGCTCAAGCACACCTTTGACCACGAGCCGTTCGAGAACCTCAACGACGATGAGATCTTGCACGCCGGTCGCCTTCACGACTTGAGCTTCGGTTGCGAATGTGCGCTCGTCGAAATGCCGAAACCACGCGAGAATACGCAAATCTTCCGGGCTTTCGACGAAGTCGAACAGAAATCTCTGGAGGTCGTTTTGCGCAGAGCCGGTCACCGGCCACTCCGTTGACCCATCGGGCCCCTTGAGCCTCGATTTCACGTGGAACCAGATTCCAAGGCGCGTGCACCTTGGAGCTTTGGAGCTGCTTTCCTCACGTCAACAATTGAGTCACGCGATCGATTCCCCAGGATCGTTGGACCTGCGCAACGGCGTCCGAAGTATCGGACTCGACAATCAACCCGTCTCCATCCAGCGCGCGCTGAGGATTGGTTCACCCACGCTACCTCGCGCGGTAGACACGACCTTGCCTGGGCCATATCCGTCGCAGGTCTCGGATCGCCCCTCTTGACATCGTGAGGTGAATAGCGTGTGTCCGTGACGGGTCTGATCTTGCCAGATCGTATTTGCGCCGCTCTGGGCAAAGACCTCCTTGGCGTAGTCGACCACGTGGTCTGCGCGGAGCGCAGGGTAGCCCCCGCAGTAGATGCCGGGCATCCCCTGCAACGGGGTGCCGCGAGAACGCGGACTAACACTTCGTTATCCGCGAGCGTCGGCTTAGTCGACATCCGCAAGCTCGAGGACACCGTCAGGTGAAATTATTTCGATTGAACGATAGCTTCATCGGGGTCTCCTTTGGCGGTTAGGCGCACTATTTTGTTTCCGTATGCGGGAGGCGGCGCCACGATGGGCGTCTGCTCATCTTGCCCGGGCCGCTGCTCTACGTTCGTCGTGGGCTTCTGCTCGGCTTCGACGTCAGGTGGCGTCTTCGGCGGCGGTGTCCAACCGGCGCTACATCCGATGGCCACCAGCCCGACGCATAGCGCCTTCAAAGCAAGTCCCATCACCGTCGGTCGCCTGACCACGGTAGGTGCCTGCGCGGCTTCAGGCGTCTGCTCGGCGAATCGTGGGGCAGCCCCGTAACGGCGAATCTCCAAACGGTTGCCGTCAACGACAAGCTCTGTGAGCGCCAGTACGGCGGTGACGAAGCGCTTCGCTGCTTCTGGGACTCGCAACGATTCACCGGGATCCACCGGGAGCTCCCAACCCACCTGCCGCGCACGCACCGTGCCTTGAGCGGTTGGCCGTTCCGCACTGCCAATGAGGATCGCCCTAGTCCTGCGGCTCACCGCGGCTCGATCCATGGGGACGGCCCAAAGCGCGTACCAGGCGCGCAGGACTTCTCCTCGCAGGCGGGCCGCTTCCACGAGACACTGCCCGCTGTCCACGGCTCGTTCGATGCCATGCAGGGCAGCGAAACGCTCGGTGGCCTCGCCTGCCTCGAGGTAGTGTTGAACGTTGTCGCGAAGCAGCGCATAGCCGCTCCAGTCACAAGCGCACGAGCCCGCGCGTCCGACGAGTAGCAGTGTCACGGCGCCTCTTCTCTCGTTGGTCGCCACATTTCAACGTAGCCCACAATCGTTTGATGTCAAACGACCGCTCGCGCCAATGGGCTCGCCGAGCATGTCGCAGGCCTCTCGATCATCGGCGATGATAAGGATGGAATTCGGCGCACGAGTTCCGACCTGGATTGGTTCGAATCGCTCACGCTGCGCACGCTAGCGCCAGTCCGCCGGCGTCCGTCGCGAGCGTGCTTCGAGGCCTGCGTGCGCGCCTCGACTCGCAATGACGAAGTCGAGGCGCATGGCAGAATGACCCTCCGAGGCGCATCGACACGCCCCGTTTTGCGTCAGGTCCGCTCCGAAGCGTTGACGTTTCCGAGCCGCGGGCGCAGGTCGCGCAGCTTTTCCGTGGCGGCGTCCGTAAGCTCGTCGGCCCTGCGTGCGATGCGCTGGCGCGTCTCGCGGCCACTCGCCGGGGCGAAGGCGATCGCGACGGCGCCACCGACCAGCGCGCCGACCGCGACGAGCGCTAGATCTTGCACGGCGTGCGAGCGCCGACGCGAGAGACCGACCGGCGCGAGCACGTCGTCGAGTTCGAGACCGGAGACGACGCGGATGAGTTTGGTGCCCGCGAAGGCGGCACCCATCGAGAGGAGGATGTTGCGAACGTTCTTCATCGTGGACCTCGCTGTTGAGGGTTCGGACCTGAGCGCTTGCAAGCGCCGGACCAAGAGACGAGGCGGCTAGTGCGAAGACTTCAGGTGCGACCGGGATGATCGCGCTTCTATTCCTAGTGTGCGGTGGGGCCGCCAGCCTGAATCATGCCGACGACGGTAAGCGCGGCCACGATGATCGCGAGCGAGAGCCACATCCACGTGGTCCAGGTCGGTCGTAAACGCTGCGGCCTCGGCGTGGCAGTCGCCGGTGAACTTTGGTTGGCCATCAGGAAACCTCCCACCAAGGCTGCAGGCATCGTGCCGGGGTGTCGTCTCGACTCCAAGCAGGCGCTGGGACGCTTTGCCGCGGTGAGGCACTTCAGCGTGCGACATGAGCACGTTGACGCGAGCCAGCGGCGAATGTGCGCTCCCGGCTCGGCCTGAAAGATTGTCTCGCGTCGCGGCAATTCGCGCTGCTACGCGCGGCGTCCATGGCCATCAAGTTTGATGTCGAACCAATGACGAACCCACGCGCTGGCGCTAGGTCCACCCGGTGCGGCGCGAGGTGACGAGCTCCGGCCGAGCGCTGTCGCGATACCTTGGGGGAGCGACGTTCGCGATTCTCGCCGCATTGCTCGCGTATGTCGCCGCCTCACCGAAGTCTATTGTCTCCCGTGTGGGTTGCGCAATCGCTTGGCACAGGGGGGAGCTTCATCCTCGTCTCGCACGCGGTTGCACGGACGAACCCTCTTCGATAGAGACACGTTCGGCGCGTGTTGCCACGTTGACGACTCCGCGGGCCAAGCCAGCGTCCGTAACGACGGCAAGCTTGTCTACGAAGTCGTGGAACCGCTCGCCGATTGTCAGTGCGCCTGGGGCTATGGGCGGTAGCTTCCAGCCCGTAAACCGCAGCAAGATGGTTCCCCTGACGACGGGAAGTGCCTGCGTGTTCGTCAGGATCGCGCGGGTGCGAATGCTGACTGCTAAGCCAGCGATACTGATTGAACGGATCTGCTCGAACGCGTGCGACACTTCTCCCCAGAGGCAACTTGCCTTGATTTGAAGAATCTCCCCAACGAGGGGGGCATCGGCGATCGCATGAATGAGCGGGTAGCCGGGAGTCGGCCTGCCTGCCTGCAGGTAGTGCTGAACGTTGTCACGAAAGAGCAACGCGCTTTCGTAGCGGACTCTGAAATCTCCTAGGGGCGCAGAAAATGTGACGTCCATCGCGTTTGCTCCTTTCATTCGACGGCCGAGCGATCATCGAACGACCGACCGACTACAAGTACGCGCTAGCACCATCGTGTTTGAAGTCAAACCAATCCACGGGGATTGCTTCGCAGCGCCGTTCGTCACCGAGCTGGTAGTTTGACATCCAACCACTTGGCGTGCCGGCTTGAAACCGTGGCAGCCGCACGTGTCGCGGGGTTCGACCTTCGCGGGGCCGCGAGAACCGGTGTCGTCAGCTGGGGACAAAGGTCACGGCTCGCCTCGCGAGCGCTTCGTCGTCGTGGCGCTCGAGCAGGGCGTGCCGGGGCGCCCGGCCTTGATCAATCGTCGGGCTCCGGTTTCCCGGCCGTGGCGCCACCGCCGCCCACCGCAACGGTTCCCGCGTCGCCAGGCTCGGGGCGCGCTGCGCTGGCCGGGATCGGTACGTCGCCCGCCTCCGTGGCCACCGCGGGCACACGGCGGCGCGCCATCGGAAACCCGACGGCGAAGACCAGGATGGTCGTGAACACACACGCGAAGACCACGGCCGGCAGGCCCTCGACCCCGGGCACACCAGCCGACACCGGCAACGTCGCCAGCACGCCTGCTGCCATCCCGCGCGGCATCGCCACCGCCACCAGCTTTTTTTCGCTGGCAGAGAGGCCGCTGCCGACGAGCGCGGCGTAAACGCCGGGCAGGCGCGCGGCGAACAGGAAAAGCCCCAGCAGGATCCCCAAAAAGAGGAGGGTCCAGGGCGGGCGCAGCATGGCGCCGATGAAGACGAAAAAGAACGACTTGATGATGAACGCCATTTGGCGATGGAAGCCGCGCACGGAGCTGTCGAGCTCGACGGCCCCCATGCCGAGCTTTCTCGAGATGGAGCCCGCGTTGCCCAGGATGATCGCCACGGTGAGGATGCCGAAAGCAGCGCTGCCGCCCAGGCGCTCGATCACGACGTAGAGCACGAGCAGGCCGGACAACGTCACCGGGTACGCGTGCTCGTTCGAGTGCAGGACTCGCAGGAGCAGGAGCCAGAATCCTCCCGCTATCCCGCCCACCACGAGCCCGATGCCGAAGGACCGCAGCAGCGTGACCTCCGGGCTCGACCCGGACGCCCCACCGCGCAGCATGATGTCGACCAGCGCGCTGGTGGCGACCACACAGAAGGCGTCGGTGAGCGCGGACTCCAGGCTCACCAAGTTCGCTATCCTGGGGTCCACGCGCGCCTGAGCCATGGCGGGCATGATGATGATCGAGCTGGAGCCGCCCAAGATGGCACCCAGCATCAGGCCGTGCATCCAGGTCCACTCTGCCGACAAGAGCCCGATCGCCCGCGCGCCCATGCTCAGCACGGCCATCACCCCGACGGCCAGCGTGAACGTGAACAGCGCCAGCAAGGCGGAGCGCGGCGCCGCGCGCGAAAGGTCCCCGAGCCGCAGCGCGCTGCCGCCCTCGAACAGCACCACGACAAGGGTGATGGCTGCGAAGAACGGGGCGATCCGGTTGAGCAGCTCCGGGCGGAGCCAGCCCAGCAGTGGGCCGAGCAGAATGCCCGCCAGGATCAACCAAATGACGTCGGGAACGTTCGTGCGTTGGAACACGATCTCTCCCAGGGCACCGAGCAAAAAGATCCCGGCCACTGAAAGCAGGAAGAGCGAGACGTCGTTCATCATTCGCAACGCTAGCGGGCACAGCGGCTACGCACCATTCGCACCACTAAATGGGCCGCGCGCGGCTCCGGGAGCGGCGACCGAGGGCGCGCGTGATAGCCTTGGTGCCGTGTCGCGCGCCAACCTGCAAGCGTTCGAGAAGAAGGTCCGCGTCAGGCCGCTGCGCAAGCGCGACTATGCGGCGGTCGTCGAGCTGCAGCTCCGGTGCTTTCCCAAGATGAAGCCCTGGTCGCGCACGCAGTTCGACAGTCAGCTCGAGCAGTTTCCGGAGGGGCAGCTCGGGGTGGAGCACGACGGACGCTTGGTGGCTTCGTCGGCCAGCTTGATCGTCCAGTTCGACCTCCACAGCGACTGGCACGACTGGGTCAGCCTGTCCGACGCCGGCATGATTCGCAATCACGACCCGAAGGGCGACACGCTCTACGGTATCGAGATCATGGTGCACCCCGATTTTCGCGGCCTGCGCCTGGCGCGCCGGCTCTACGATGCGCGCAAGCGCCTGTGCCGCGAAAGGAACCTGATGCGCATGGTGATCGGCGGGCGCATCCCCGGCTACAGCAAGTATGCCAAACGGCTCACCGCCGAAACCTACGTGGCGCGTGTCCGCGCCAAGAAGCTGATCGATCCCGTGCTGACGACGCAGCTTTCCAACGGCTTCGAGCTGGTCCGGCTGATTGACGACTACATGCCCTCCGACGAGGACTCCGCCGGTTGGGCAACGCATATGGAGTGGACCAACGTGGACTACGTCGCCGACCAGCGGCGCAGGATCGCGCCGGTGCAGCTGGTGCGAGTCGCGGCCGTGCAGTACCAGCTGCGGCGTATCTCGAGCTTCGACGAGTTTGCGCGCCAAGTGGAGTTCTTCGTGGACGCCGCCAGCGACTATCACTGCGACTTCGTGCTTTTTCCCGAGCTGTTCACGCTGCAGCTGCTTTCCTTGGCGCAGGGCAGGCGGCCCGGCCTCGCTGCGCGCAAGCTGGCAAGCTTCACCCCCAAGTACCTGCACCTTCTGACCAGGCTGGCCGTGAAGTACAACGTCAACATCGTGGGCGGTAGTCAGTTCGTGGTCGAACGCGGCAACCTCTACAACGTCGCCCATCTCTTCCGACGCAACGGCACCCTGGAGCGCCAGCACAAGATCCATGTCACGCCCAGCGAACGCCGCTGGTGGGGCGTGCAGGGCGGCTCCAAGGTCCACGTGTTCGACACCGACCGCGGGCGCATCGCCATCAACGTCTGTTACGACATCGAGTTCCCCGAGCTCGCGCGGCTGTGCGCCAAGCAGGGCGCAGATCCTGTTCTGTCCGTTCAACACGGATGAGCGCAGCGCCTACCTGCGCGTGCGCCACTGCGCCCAAGCTCGCTGCATCGAGAACCACCTGTACGTCGTGATCGCGGGCTGCACCGGAAATCTGCCGTTCGTCGAAAACGCCGACATCCACTACGCCCAATCCGGTATCTTCACCCCCGCGGACATCGCCTTCGCGCGCGACGGCATCGCCGCAGAGTGTGAGCCGAACATCGAGACCATCGTGATGCACGACGTGGATCTCGAGCTCTTGCGCCGTCACCGCTACACGGGCGCCACTCAAAACTGGAACGACCGGCGCCGCGACCTGTACGAGGTCCGGTTCAAGTCGGAGCCCGGCTCCGCTAACAGCGACGTGGTGGTGTAGGTCGAAGCAAGCGCGCCACGTCAAGGTTGTGAGCCAAATCCGTGACGGGCGGTTGGCGCGACCGCGAAATCGTCGCTACCATCCTATTGCCAAGTTCGGGAGGCGATCTCGACGCGCGGCGGGGACCGCGCGTCGCGCGGCCCTGATCGGGACGTTGCCTATTTCGATGACTTGCATGGAGCTTCTCCTGCACTGCTCCCGCTGGGCGTCGACACGGTCAATGTGGTTCCGGTCAAGCGGCAATTGAAGCAGGAGTTAGGCTTCGGTACCCCCGGTGCCGGCAATGCCTCACAGCCCAACTTCGTCACCCTACTCGACGGGCCAAGGGTCCCCAAGGCTCCCCCGCTCCTCGCCCTACTGCCGGTTCGCGCCGGATTGGACGAGTCGCGCGTCGGACGTGTGACCGGAGAGAGATGGCGAGAACGGCGCGCTTTGGGTGGAGGGCCGTAACCGCTTGCCTTCCCGCGGCATAAGCCGGCCGAACACCCACCCCTGCCGAGGGGTCTCACGGAGAAAAAATCATGAATCCCAACGATTTGACACGTGGTGCCGCGATTTTCGCCGCCGCGACGGCGATGCTTCTGGCCCAGGGCTGCGGCTCCAAGGACGACGACGAGTCACCGGGAACTGCCAGCGCTCAGATCAAGTGTCTGGGGGCCAACGAGTGCGCGGGCATGAGTGAGTGCGCCGGCGGCTCGGGCATGAGCAGCTGTAAGGGCATGAACGAGTGCATGGGACAGGGTTGGGTCTATACCGCGACCGAGGAAGCCTGCACCGAGAAGGGCGGAACGCCCCAGGCCTGAGCGCGGATGGCCCCTAGTCCATTCGATTCCATGGACTTCGGCTACGGTCTTCGCGCACCGCATTACCGGGAGCTTTGGGAGCGTGGTACGCGAGCGCCGTTCGTCGAAGCGCTGGCCGAAAATTTCATCGGCCGTGGCGGATTGCCGCGTCGTGTGCTCGAACGGATCAGGCGTGACGCTCGCATCGCGCTGCACGGAGTGTCCTTGTCCCTTGGTGGTATGGATCTCATCAACTGGGACCACGTTCGCGCGCTGTCGGACCTGGCGCACGAGCTCGAAGTCCCGTGGATCTCGGACCATTTCTGCTTCGGCACCGTCGGCGGCCACTACGCGCACGACCTGTGGCCGCTGCCGTACACGGAGGAAGCGGTGGCACACGTCGCGACTCGCGCTCGAGCTGTCCAGGACGTGCTCGGGCGCCCCCTCATTCTGGAAAACGTATCGAGCTACGTCGAGTGGCGCGCGAGCACGATGCCGGAGTGGGAGTTCGTTGCGGAGGTCGCACGCCGGGCAGGGGTGGGCCTCCTGCTCGACGTGAACAACGTGGTCGTCTCGGCGAAGAATCACGGATTCTCAGCGGAGCACTACGTGGCCAGCTTGCCACCGGACCTGGTGAGGCAGATGCACCTCGCGGGACACAGCGACCACGGGACGCACGCCATTGACGATCACGCGTCGCCCGTGCCGGAGGTCGTGTGGACTCTCTTCCGCCAAGCGCTCGCCCGCTTCGGAAACGTGCCGACCATCCTCGAGCGGGACGACGCGATTCCGACGCTCGCCGAGTTGGAGGCCGAGGCCGAACGCGCGAGGGCGATCGCCGCGGAGGTGTACCGTGTCCCTCGATCAGCTTGAAGAGCGCTTCTGGCGCTGCGTACGAAGCAAGGCGGTGCCAGATTCGCTCGACACCTGGCTAATGGGTGAGCCGTCACTCAACGCAGCGAGGCGGCTCGGGATCTATCACCACGCGTACTACGCTCGCCAGATCGGAGTACTGGGCGAAGTGTTCCTCCGCGTTCGCGCGGTGATCGGCCCGGTCGAGTTTGCCAACGTCGCGCGCGAGTACCTGAATTTCTACCCCTCTCGGACCCCCGTGATCGAGCGTATTGGCGGGCGCTTCCCAGCGTTCTTGAGCCAGACGAGCCACGGGAACAGAAAGGGTCTGACGGATCTCGCACGACTCGAGCGGGCGCGACTGGACGCGCTTCTCTCCCCGGATAGTGCGCGCTCCCTCTCACTCGATGAGCTAGCGACCACCCCGCCCGCCCGAACCCGGCTCCTGCCGCACCCTGCGGCCCGATTGTTGCGGCTCTCGCGTAGAGCACTCGCGCTGTGGCACGGCGCGATGGACACAGCGGAGACCGGCAATACCTACGTGCTCGTTTCACGTCCTGTCTGCGAGGTGCTTCAACGCGAGTTCGACCAAGAAAATGGCCGCGCGCTCGAGCGCTCTTATGCGGGCGAGCCGCTTGCCGAGATTTTCGGCGAATTCTCAGGAGTAGACGCGATCGAAAAGGCCAGTCGAGCGCTCACGAACTTTCTTCGCGTCGGCGCCTGGGCGGGGCTCGAGGTCGACCCATGCTGAGCGGCGCAGCGCGGGTATCCCATTTCGTGGCTGTGGCCGCGCTCCTCGGCGGCCTTTCATGCGGGGAAAACCCGGAGAGCGATCTCGGCTTCGCAACCGGCTCGACCATGCTTCCCGGCGACGACTGCCTCCGCTGTCACAGTCAGGGCTCGGCCTACCCGACGGCGCCGCACTGGTCGCTCGCCGGTACCGTCTACCCGAGTCCCGATGCGCCCGCGACAGCTGGGCTAGCCGGTGCGAAAGTCATCGTAGCGACCGAGGGCGGCGTGATGCACGAAACACTCAGCACGAACTCGGTCGGAAATTTCTATTCGAGCACGCCGTTGCCGAAAGGTTTTCGGGTGTCCGTTCACTATCAGGGCGCGAGCATCGAGATGCCGTGCCCGCCACCGGCCGGCAATTGTGGCGCGTGCCATTCGATTCCCCCGATCGGCGGCCCGTCGGGACGGATTTTCGTCCCCCTGGGGGCACCCCCAACGAGCGGAACCTTCGACTGCGAAACCTGGTCACGAAAGTAAGCCCGAGCGGATACGTTGAACCGTGGCGAACGACGAAGAACTGATGGCGGCCTACGTTGCGGGTGATTCCGCAGCGTTCGAAGAGCTATTTCGGCGCTACGCGCCGTTGCTCCAGCGAGTCCTCCGTACGGGGCTCTCGTCGGCATCGGAGGCTGACGACCTCGTTCAGCAAACATTCCTTCAGGTCCATCGAGCGCGCTACGACTTCGACCAGAGACTCCCTCTCCGCCCCTGGATCTTCACGATCGCGCTGAACCTGAGGCGAGAATCGTTTCGCTCGCGTAAGCGCCGGCCCGAGGCACCGTTCGACGAAACGGCTGCAAACGTACCGGCCAGCGGCGACGCGGTCGGGCGCACGAACGCGGTGCGCGCGCTAACGGGACCGCTGAGCCGCCTGCCCGGCGACCAGCGTGAGGTGATCGCACTCCACTGGTTTGGCGGGCTCACATTTCCGGAGGTCGCCGCGGTTGTGGGGGCCACCACCGGAGCAGTCAAGCTACGCGCCCACCGCGGCTACGTCGCGCTGCGAGGCATGCTCGGGGTCGAGCCTCGGCCCGCGGGAGATCCACGCAGTAACCCCGACCCCCTGACCGGCATACAGTCAACGGCCGAAACGATGAGAGTGTATCGTGGATTGCGCTGAGATCCGAAATGCTTTCCTGAGCGGCGCCGCGCCCACCGGCGACCACGTGCGCGAGCACCTCACTCGGTGCGTGACCTGCCGCGAGCTTTTCGCAGGCAGCGCAGAGTTCGGCAGCGCCCTCGCCGAAACGGGCAACGACGCGCTCCGCTTCCCGGAGGAGCTCTACGCGCGCGTCCGAGCGGACCTCGGCAAGGAGACGGGCCTTCGCGCGCTCGTCCGTGGCCAGAGCACAGGGCGAAGGCTCGCAATCGCTTGCCTCGCCGTCGCCCTCTCGGCCGCGTTCACCCTCGCGTTCGCGAGGCGGGCCAGCTGGCCCATGGATGCACTCGGCCCCTTCGCAGCGTTGCTTGCGGTCCTGGGACTCGGCGCCTTGCTCTGCATTCGAGACGGGTTGGCCCCGCTGTCTCGCGTCAGGAGCACGGGGCGAACATTGGCGATGAGCGCCGCAGCGCTAGGGTTTCCGATCGTCCTCGCTGCCTGGGCACCCGCCGAGTTCGCGGGCGGCGACCGTGGTCGAGTCGTTGCACAGGCGCTCAGGTGTTTTGTTTTTGGTACGGCCGCGTCCGCACCGTTGGTCATGCTGCTATGGCTGTGCGATCGCGGCTCACGCGGCAGCTGGCGCGTTTTCCTACCCCTGTCCGCGGCAAGCGGGCTCTCGGCCAACCTGGTGCTCGGGCTGCACTGCGCAATCACGGAGCCCGCCCACCTCCTACTGGGGCACGCCACGCTCGGCGTCGCGTGGTTGATTGCCTGGTGGGCGAGCACGAAGATTGCGAGCGACTACGGCGGACACTAGACCGCTTCGATCGCGAAGAGAACGAACGTCAGCAACACCACCCCCGTGAAGGACGGAGCCCCGCGGGCGAGCGACACGAAAAGCCCAACCAGGGCTGTTCGTCGCGACCATCGTTGGACAAGCGTGAGCTCTCGAGCCGGCGCCAGTTCCCGCTCCGCCTTGCTTTTCACAAGCGCTTCTGCCTTGATGCAGCGACTTGAAGCGCAGTCGGCACCCGAAACCAGCCAGCGCAGTGGCGCCGCCGCTCGGAGATGGATTGCGCTTCATGCAGGTACTCTGGGCCTTGGCGCATGGCCTGGAGTCGATGTCGAAGCGCATGCAGGTCACGGTCGGTGTGACCGGTCCGCAGCGTCTCGCCCTGAGGCTGATCGGGCACTATGGGCAGCCCTCACCGGGTGATCTGGCCGACACGTTGCATGTGCATCCGAGCTCACTGACGGGGATACTGCGACGTCTCCAAGAGACGGGGTTGCTCCACAGAGAACGGGATCCGGGCGATGGGAGGCGCGCCATCCTGACGCTAAGCGCGAGCGGTAGGGCCCTCAATGCTCGCAGGTCTGGAACGGTGGAGGCGTCGGTGCGACGCGTGCTGCGCAGGATTCCCGCCACGAAATCGCGGGCCGCTCGCGAAGTGCTCTCAGCGCTTGCGGAGGAATTTGGGGTCGATCTCGCGTCTCAGCCATCGGAGAGCGCGCCGTCTCCGCGCAAGGCCAGACGTCGCCGCCGATGAGGTCCACACTCGGATCGCGGAACAGGCCATGTTGGCCGGGACCGTGGGGTCTCCGATGACAGCCACTCAGCCGGACTTCGACGACGGCCGGTTCTTCTTCACGACACCTGCGATGATGAGCGCGAAGGCCGCGAATCGAACGAGGTAAAGGCCGTGACGCGTTTCGGTCGTCGGGTTGAAGAGGCCGAGGCCCGTCCAGTGAAGCCCGAGGATCCCGAAACCGAACGCCATTGCGCGGAAAAGGGGGTCCCGCGTCCGCTTCCAGAACTTCCAAAAGAAAGCGGCGGCCACAGCGCTGAGCGCAGCGAGAGCTCCCCAGATGAACTGGTTCATGCGTCCTCCCAGACGAGGCCGAGCACGAGCAGCAGCATCGCGATGAGCGCGACGCCCCCCCGAGCCAGGCTGAGGTCGACCTCCGGAGCCACCACAAGGTCCACGAAGAGCAACACGTTGTTCAGCGCGAGCCCGACGAAGCTGAGGCTCGCCCACAGGGCTAGTCTCAGCCGCGAGCGTCGGTAGTTCAGGGTGAGCAGAACGGCGCAGAAGATGGCGGCGAGTGCACACAGAACGTAGATCAGCTCAGCCACGGGGCTTTGGCCCCCCAATCCTGAAGCATTCCGCAAACATCCGTGTCCCAGCAGTCCTCACGCGCTCGATGGCGTTTGCCGTCATGAAGCCTACCAGTTCGACCGCGTTGGTCTCGTAGAGGTGCATCACCCGGGTCAGCGCATCGCGAACCGAATCATCCGCAGGGGTGTAGCAGAATGTCGCGTGCTTGTCGGCAGAGCGCGACAGCAGCCCGCGGTCCACCAACTTATCGAAAGCCTCTTCGACACTCGCCACCGGCAGGCCGGCCTCCTCCGCGACCCGCTCCGCAACCGCGTGCGCGCGCGGCCGCCGGTGAAACCACACGAGAACCCCGAGCTCCTCGTAGCTCTCGACGTGGTCGAAGAGGAACTGCTTCAGATCTTGATGCTCAGCTTGCTCGGGCACCAGGTGCTCCTCGCGGAACGACCGCTGCATCCAAGCATTGCCACAATTTGATTTGAGTTCCAATCAATCCCGCAGGCGCGGTCCGCTCCTCAAGCCGGCACCGGCTACATTGGCGATTTCGGTGATACCCGGTTCCCCTGGTACGCTTTTGCCACGTCCTTGTCGTCGATCATGCCCAACAGGCGTCCTTCTGCGTCCGTCACGGGAAGCTCGCGCAGACCGTTCGCGAGCATTTTCTCGATCGCCGTCGAGACGTCGTCGTCAATCTCGACCGGGACGGCGGTTCGCATGAGGTCCGAGGCCGTCGCCATGGGGAGCAGCTCGGGGGACGCCTCCAGGATGGCAAGCTCCTCCGAGGTCACGACCCCCATTAGGCGCTCCGCAGCGTCGAGCACCGGATACGTGCGCTGTCTTCGTGGCGCCCGGCACAACACGAGGATCTCCGCGGCAGTCGTGTCCGCCGCGAAACTCAGCACACGTTCGCCGTCGAGCACCGAGCCGACCCGGCGCACATCGCTGCGTTCTGCCGGCGCCTGGAGCCTCACGCCGTCCTGCTCGAGAAGGGCTTCGTAGATGGACTGCACGCGGTACCGCCGCGCGAGGACGTAGGCCGTCATGTTGGCGATCATCAAGGGAAGGATCAGCGAATGGCCCCCGGTCATTTCGATGATGATGAGCACCGAGGTGATGGGCGCTCGGATGACCCCCGCGAAAACGG
>Ga0315910_10001831_pt1 | contig 19220 bp, 15 predicted proteins | sample EdamamesoilMG_FD_204470 | JGI IMG/M metagenome (GOLD analysis project Ga0315910, IMG submission 204470) | Garden soil microbial communities collected in Santa Monica, California, United States - Edamame soil | ecosystem: Environmental > Terrestrial > Soil > Garden | place: USA: California...
TGGTCGCCGCGGGGCTGGCCTTGGCGGTGGCGGCAGTTGCGCCCGTTGAATTCGGCGATTTCAGCTTGTCCATGAGGTATTAGTTGTGTGCCCTACCGGGCGAAAAAGGGGCAACACTAGAGCCGGAATGGCCGTGATTTGTCCATTCAAAAGTATCCCAGCGGTTCTGTTCCCGTTGAAAACTCCCCGGCAGATAGGCGGCGTAGCTTTGATTGCTCAACGCCACTGCCATCAAGGGTTCACCGCCAGGCAACACATGATCGCGCGGGTTGAGCGCCAGCAGGGCGAACAGGCCGCAGGCCGTGACCGGCGCGAGCCATTGCATCAACGTCGGGGCGGGTGCGCGGGTGATGGTAGGCCGGGAAAACAGCCGGCGTTCAAGCCGGGCCGCCGGGCGGCGTGGTTTCCAGGAGCGCAATTGGGTCTCCAACGGGTTCGTCTCGTTCATAATTCTCTCCTTTCAAGCAGGCCCGGATTTTCTCCAGCCCATAGCGGTAGCGTCCGGCCGCCGTGTGGGGCGAAAGCTCAAGCAGTTCGCCGATCTCTTCGAATGTAAAGTCATGCCAAAGCTTCAATACAATCACCTCGCGCTGGGTGGGTGGCAGCTTCTCCAGACAACTCATCGCGGCCCGTTCTTGCGGACTTTCACCGGCCTCGCGTTCAAACCAGCGATGGGATTCAAATTCCCGGGCCACCCGGCGCCAGAATGATCGCCGGTAGTTGAACGTACGGTTGCGGAAACTTCGCACCAGATAGTGCGCTGGCTGGTTCGGAGGCGCTTCCCGCTCCAGTAATTGCAGGAAAACATCCTGGGCTACATCCTCAGCCTCGGCGTGAGAAAGCCCGAGGGCGCGCCCGTAGAGGATCAACTCCGCCGCTTTGTCGCGGTAGAGTGATTCCTGCCAGTTTTCTGGTTGGCCGGATGCCATGCTTCACCCCATAGACACTATCTGAGGCGAATTTGTATGAAGATTTTAAGGAAAAAACAGCCAGACCAGCCAACCATCAGTGCAACCGAGGTTTAAACAGATTTCACGGATTCCGCGTCGCGGTTTCCTGCAGGCGCAGTGCGTCACGGTCGTCCTTGGGCGTAGGGGAGAACATCAAGGAAACCGCAGGCTTGAAGATGTAGGGGCCTTTCCAGCGCCAGTATTCGGCGTGCCCGTCAGCAAATGATCCGACCGCACCCTTGTTATGGCGCGTACCAGGTACGTTCCAGTAGCCATAGTAGGGATTTGCCGGGGTACCGCCATTGGAGTACAGCGAGTAGATGCCGATGGTGCCGTTGTCGATGGTGTCTTCGTGTTCGTCCCAGAAGACAGACGCCTTGGAAGCGCCGGGATTATCCAGATGGGCCGTTTTGGTGACGGGAATCCCGGCCTCCAGCGAGTCGGTGCAGGTTGCTCCGCTATTGACCCAGTTCATCATGGTGCTGATGGCGTAACTGCGCACCCGCGGGGTTTGCGTCCCGGTGATGCGGGCTTTGTCGGCCGGGCATTTGTAGATGCCCATCGAACTGTTGTATGGAAATAGTGCGCCGTTCCGGATGTTGTTCGTCTGCAAGGTCAGGGGATCGTTCGCGTCACCGATGACCCAGGAACAGGGGGCCGCCGCCAGCCCCGCTGTCCAATTGCGGACAAGTCTCTCGTTGTTGTCGCCCGCGTACATCGTCCAACACAGCGTGAGTTGCTTCAGGTTGTTCAGGCAGGATGTGGTATGCGCCTTTTCCTTGGCCCGGGCCAGCGCCGGCAGGAGCATCGCGGCGAGAATCGCAATGATGGCGATGACGACGAGCAGTTCGATCAACGTGAACCCACGGCTCCGGATAATGCGCCGATAGACTGGCAGGCGATTCATTTCGATTCTTTAACGACCGGGCTTTTGCACCACATCAATCCATTGGCCAGGAGCGCAATTTCAAGGTTGCAGGGCCGAAGTGACTTCGGCCCTGCCTTCCACGTTCCGCATGCCAGCTAGCGGCGCAGACGGAAATACAATTGCGACCCGCTGCTGTTCGTGTAGGGACTGGTAGCGCCCGTCACGTCAGAATAAGATCCCGTCACGACGCTGTTGGATTGCAGCACTGACGTCCCCACTGGCCAGGTGACGACCTGATTTGCGCCGAGAGTCTGGATGTTCACGCGACCGGCGTACTTGACCGCCACCAGTCCGTTGTTTGAATCCAACGCGAAGATACGCCCGCCCTTGACGTCAAACGCCACGGCGCCCGTGCCGTTGATGTTGTCGTTGTCCGAGCCGAAGAATTCCTGATCCAACAGGACGGCGTTGAGGTTCGGATCGCTGACATCGAGCACGCGCAGGTTTGAGGGCGTATCACCCGAGCCGATCGACGCGATCATGTGGTTGGCGGAGTCCGCACCGATGTTATTGCCGGTCTGGCCGCCGAGCGCCAGCAGCACGTCGTTGGTCCCGTTGACCAGATCGTAGATCACTTTACGCAAAAGGAATGTGCCTGAAGTCGCCCAGAATGTATCTCCTTCACCCGCGGCCAGACCCAAGCCGGCAAAACCGGCCGGCGCTGGATTGGGCGCGGTACCTACATCCACGACATTCGCGGTGAAGTTGGTGCCATCAGTGGTGGTGAAAACCACGACCTGAGTTCCACTTCGGGTTGAGGCAAAAATGCGGGTATCCACTCCCGCGCCCTTCACGGCAAAGGTGTCGCCGATCCGCTGGCCACCACCGGTTGGATCCGCCGGGCCGAAAGCAATCACCGGCGGTACGCCGGGCGCGTCAGTGTCCCAACGGTAGATGGTGTAACCCCCTCCGCTGGTGGTGAGGTTCGCGGCATACACCACGCCATCCTCTGCCACGCCAGCCATCACGACCGGGAAGCCGGTTAGTGCGCCGGATTGATCGACTACGCCGGTCATGTTCAGATTCGTGATGTTCGCGCCGGTATCGGCGTTCAAGACATAAATGCTCGCTCCGCCCGCCCGGTTGGGTATCAGAACGTGATTGCTGGCAGCGTTGAAAGCCATGCCGCGCTGGTTGTTGTCCGACGTGAGGTACGAACGGCTGCCCGGTGGCAATTGCCATAACTTCCCGGCGATCACCGTTTGCACCGATGGCAACAAGCCGATGGTGGCGACGGCGCTGGTGATGGCGCCGGCTACGTTGGTGACTACGACATCATAATCACCGGCATTGGCAGCGGAGACATTGGTCAGCACCAGCGTGGCATTGGTGGCGCCGGCCACATTGGCCCCGCCCAGCCGCCATTGCAAACGAAGGGGAGCGGTGCCGCTGGCGGAGGTCGCGAGCGTGTAAAACCCTCCGGTGAGAAGGTTGGTGGTACCCACGGGCGCGGTGACAATCGCCGGCGGGACATTGGAGAGGAAATGGATGGATTGAACCTGGATGCCATTATTGGGGATGATGCCGGCGACCATTCCAGCGCCGATGTCGGTCGCGCCGATGAGGTTGGCATTGGCAGCATTAGGACTCGGGAAAGGCACACTGGCCGAAACCGTCGGTGTCGACGGGTTGTTGATGGTGTAAACCTTCAGATTCTGTGGCGACGCAGCGTTGGCGGTCAGCGCGGCCGAGATGAATTTTACTCCCTGTTCCTCGGCGTATTTCGTGCCGGTCGAATTGTTCTCGGACGTGCCGAGCGCGATTGTGCTCAACAGCGTGGCATTGGAGGTTGTCAGATCGAAGCCGATGCGGCGCAAGTTCTGGCTGCTGTTGTTCTTGCCGTAAACCACGTTGTTCGTTCCGTCGAAGGTGATGCCTTTGGCCAGGTCGCCGGCCGAGGTGCCGGCAGGAAGCGCAAATTGGGTGGCGGTGAAATTCGTCCCGTCCGTGGTCGTAAGAATGGCAAACGTCGGGGCGGCTGACCCGGAGATGGCGATCTGTGTGTTCGTGCCGCTGCCGCGGATGTCCACTGAATCACCGTAGCGGTTCGTTACGGTGCCCGGGCCAGGATTGGCCGGGCCGAAGGCGACAACTGGTGGCAGATTTCCACCTGTGGTCAGAGCCGCCGCTTCGGAATCCCAGCGATAAACCTTCAACCAGTTGGCCGGGTTGGAACCGTTGGCAGCTTGAAGATTGAACGCATAAACGACGCCGTCTTCTGCCACGCGGACCTGATCGATGAAGATCGTTCCGCCAGTCACGCCAGTCATGTTGAATGCGCCCAGAGAACTGCCATCAGCTCCGTTGAGCACGTTGACTGAATTTGGACTGCGCGTGGACCAGAGGACATTGGAGGTGGTTTTGTTGATGGCGATACCGCGGTCGTTATCGCCCGAGGCACTGAGACCGCCTGTCCCGGCAGGAACATTCCAGCGATTGCTCAGGACCAAGGTGAAAGTCTGGGCGAAAGACACCGCAGTAGAGAATAATAACACGGCGGCGCAAGCGGCCGGCAAAGTCAGCCGGGTCAGTCGAAGTCCGGATACGGGGCGGGTTGAAGCGTCGTTCATATAACATCTGGCTGTGGGTTTCTGGTTGCACCGAACTGGTTCGGAACGGTGACTGCGAAGAGTATGTATTCGACCTCAAGGCAGGTCAAAGCAATTGCTTGGCGGAGGCTGTAGATTCAAGTGAGTCGCATGCCAGCAACCGACGTTCTGTAGCCGGGGAAAATCGGGCGAGCTATCAAAGCAGCCAGCGGGCAAAAAAAGAAACCGGGCCGACAGGCCCGGTTTCATGTGATTTCAGTTCCCCACCTGAAAATCGATCAATCCTGCAACCGGAAGAACCGTGTGGCTTCCGGGAGGGTGTTCGTCAACGGGCTGAGATAGGCACCAAGGGTGATATTGGTCCAGACGTTCGGACTGAGCGTCTTGGTCAGATTGGTATAGGTGCCAGCGACATTGACGGAGGTTTGCAACCGATGACCACCGGGCCAGTTAAGAACGATCTTACCGCCGAGATCATTCGCCGTGATTACGGGAGCAGGCGGCGGGGTTGGTGGCGTGGCGCCGACCGGCTGCATCAACAGCCGGAAGGAAATCGGTTCATTGAGATTGACCTGCGGATTGTTGACGCCCGAGGTGGTGAAGCGCAGCCACCGCGTAGAATTGGTGCCATTGAATTGGAAGCTGACGCGGAAAGATTTGGTACCATTGTCCGCAGCGGCATTGGACACCTCGCCGACGTTGGGTGCGAGGAGCAACCCACCGGAAGTCGTCCCGGAGAAACTGGGTTGGCGGAACGCGTAATCAGCCGTCTTGGCGGGCGCCGTTTCGAAACTCTGGATCACCGTGTTCCCGTTCTTCAGGTCGTCAATGTAGAAGTCAAAGGGCCCGGTGCTCTCCGTGTCATGGATGACAAAAGCGATGGACTCCAGAATACCCCACGAGCCGGGCAGATTGTTGGTGTTGGATATGGCCGGATTCCACTGGATAGATTTACCCGATTGCGCAGTGCTCGGGGTGACCGTGCCGTTGGGCAGCCAGGCAGTGGCATTGTCGCTGAAGTTGTTGACGGGCACATCCGTGTAATCCACAAAACCGCTGTTGTTGATCTGGCGCAACAAACGGTAGCCTTCTGCGCCGGGGACGGCGTCCCATGCCCAGTTCACGGCGAACACATCGTTACTGGTCACATCGCTCGTTTGCGCGGGGTTGGCGGAATAGATCGTGACGCCGTTGGCCAGCGTGCGATAAGCGAAGGCCTGGATGGCCACGAAATCATTCGGGTTGTAACCCGTCGCATCCACGAGCGTGTTGGTCGCATTCGCCGAATCACCGATGACTTCATTCGTGCCGCGATAGAAGGTGACCGTCTGCCATCCGTTGCTCGGATAGACCGGATCGGCATTGATCGGTGCGCCGCTGGCAACGGCTGTTCCCCCCAGGAAGTGGATGGCCGTGCTGAGGGAGTCACCGGGGTTTCCCGCCGGACCGGTGCTGGTCGTCTCGCGGATGCTTAACGCGACGCGAACGCTCGGATTAGCGCCACCGCCGACCACGACGCCGTTTGCGGCTGAGGGAATGCAGCTTTCCTGTCCACCCACCGTTTGTGTCGCCACCACACGGGCGGTCTTGACCAGGCCACTGACCGTGACGACGTTGTTGCCGGCGGTGATGCCGGTCGTTTTGGTTCCGATCGGTACCATGGTTTCACCCGGGCCGGTATTCTGGTAAACGGTAATCGTCGAAGCCGCACCCACAACTCCGGAGACAATGACGCTGTTGACGTTGGTTGAAACCGGGCCGATGGGCGAAACCGCGCAGACGCTGAGGCAAGGATTGGCCAACAGGGCTGCGATGGACCCACTGTCGCTCTTGGCAACGAAATCGACGAAAAGCACGTTGACCTGCTGTTCCATATTGGTACCGCGAAGGATGATGGAATCAATCGTGTGGTTCCCGTCGGCGACTGTAAGGTTGCCGCCGAGGATTCCCTGAATGTCTCCCCAACCATCCTGGTCACCGGCGGTGTTGTCCAAATCCCACTCGTAGAGGTGCCATTGCCCGTCCGGGATGATGGCCTTTTGTGCACTGCCGTTATTACTCGGGCCCTCGATCCATAACTGCGCCGTCCAGCCAACGTTGGTGGTCCGAACATAGAAACCAATCCAACCATCCGTGCCCGCGGAGGTGGGGAAAGCGGTGTTGTTGGCCGGCGTACCGCCACCGGCTAGGAAGCGGAGCCGAGCGGTAGCCGCGCCGTTCGTATTCAAAACAAGTTGTTCGCATCCGCAACCTTCCAAAGGATTTATCGTGGTGCGATCAGCCGTGGATGATGTCAGGAGGCCTGCCGTCGAGCCGGACGCGGTCGGCACGCTGGTGAATTTTCCCTCGTTGACGTTGAAATCATCCAAAATGATGGACGCCGCCGACGAGGAACTCGGCAAAGCGAACGCGAGCGCCGCGACGCCGGCCATTACGATTCTTAGGACACGGGTTTGCATAGTGATTGGGTTGGGTGCTGGTTGTGAACTAACGCGGACCCTCCGGCTGGTTCTTCCGAAGGGTCAGTAAGGGTTATCTATACCCGTTGGCAAGAGGTGTCAAAGGTAAACTTGAGCGGTTTTTGACAAGGGTCACAAAGCAGATGGTGACGTCTGCCAGAGAGTCGTGATACGTAGACAGCGAGGATCACATCCAACCAAGGACTTTGGCCAACAACCGGGTGACCAACGCAAATCCCCACGCGAGTGCCGCCATGTAAATCCATTGGAACACCGGCCACTTCCACGAATTGGTCTCCCGTCGCACCACCGCCACCGTGCTCACGCATTGCAACGCAAACACGTAGAACACCATGAGCGTCAACCCGGTCGTCAGCGTGTAAACTGCCGTGCCGTCTGGCCGCGTCTGTGCCTGCAAGGTTTTTGCCAACGCGACCGTGTCCTCGTCTTCGCCTGTGTTGTACACCATGGACATGGTGGTTACAAAAACCTCCCGGGCAGCAAACGACGCCACCAGTCCGATGCCGATCTTCCAATCAAATCCCAATGGCGCGATGGCGGGTTCGATCGCGTGACCGATCCTCCCGGCAAAACTATGGCGCAATCGGGCGCCTTGCTCTTCCTTGTCCAGGGCGGTCAGCAGTTCTTCCTGCGCGTTGATGCTTACTGTGCCAGCGGTCACCGCTGCTGTGATCGCCGCCCGCTTGGTTGCGTATTGTTCCTCTGCTCCCGGTTGTTTCGGATACGTCTGCAAAAACCAGAGCAAGACGCTGATGCCGAGGATCACCGTGCCGGCCCGGCGCAAAAAGACTTTCGAGCGATCCCACATGTGTCGCAGCACAACGCGAAGCAGAGGACGTTTGTAGGGCGGCAGTTCCATGATGAGCAACGGCGTTTCACCCTTCAGCAGCGTCTTTTTGAACAACCACGCCATCAGCAACGCGACCACGATGCCCAACAGATACATCCCGAGCATCGTCAGGCCGCGCAGGCCGAGGAAACCGAACACATTGAATTTCGTGAAGCCGAGGTTTAACTGGTAGTTCAAATCGCCCAACACCCGATCCGGGATGCACGCCCCGATCAGCAACGAATAAACCGGCAACCGGGCAGAGCAACTCATCAACGGTGCGACTAGAATGGTGACCAGCCGGTCTTTCGGGCTTTCGATCGTGCGCGTGGCCATGATGCCGGGAATCGCACACGCGAACGAACTCAGCATCGGGATGAAACTCTTCCCATGCAGACCGACCTTGCTCATCAGGCGGTCCATCAGGAACGCCGCCCGCGCCATGTAGCCGGTGTCCTCCAGCAGACCGATGAACATGAACAGCAACAAAATCTGTGGCAGAAAAACCACCACGGAACCGACACCCGCAAACACGCCGCGCACCACCAGGTCGCGGAAATCTCCCGGCGGGATCAGGTCGCCGACCAATCCCCCGAGCCAGCCCACGGCATCCTCCATCTTGTTCATCGGCCACTCGGCGAAATTGAAGATGCTTTGGAACATCAACGCCATGAGCGCGACAAAAATCACCGTGCCCCAGATCTTGTGCGTGAGCACGCTGTCGAGTTTGTCGCTGAACGTGGGGCCAGGAGGTGCGGCTTCGGTGGTGACCGCCTGCTGGATCTCGGCCACACGCGCGTAACGCCATTCGATCGGTGCGCCGCGCCAGTCCACATTTGCAGCGTCCAGCCGTTTGCGGGCAGCAGTCACCGCATCCTGGATCTTTTGCGGATAATGCGTGGAACTGGAAGCCAGCGCTTTCTCGTTGCTCAACAACAACAGGGCCTCCGCCGTGGCTTGCAGCTGGCGCTCTTGATAGGTCTGGGCAAGCAGATCAGCCAACCCAGTTGCTTCGATTCGGAACAATCCTGGCAGCTGGCAGAACAGCCGCGGTTTGATCTCCGTCGTATCCTTCAGCGATGCCAGCATCTGCTCGCGGAGTGCTGGAACGCCCCGGCCGGTGCTGGCAACGATTGGCATGACCGGCACGCCCAGTTGCTCCGCCAGTTTCCGGACGTCAATGATATGTCCATTGATCTCCGCCACATCCACCATGTTCAGGGCGATGATGGTGCGATGCCCGAGTTCGATGACTTGTGTGGTGTAGTAAAGATTGCGCTGAAGATTCGACGCATCCACGACCACGACGATCAGGTCGGGCGCCGACAGGTCCGGCAGGCGGTTCAACAACACGTCGCGCGAGACCTGCTCGTCGAGCGAGTTCGGGCTGAGGCTGTAAGTTCCCGGCAGGTCCAGCACGCGGATGTCAGTGCCGGCGGGAGCGTGCAGGAGTCTGCCTTCTTTGCGTTCGACGGTGACGCCGGCGTAGTTGCCGACTTTCGCGCGCAACCCGGTCAGGGCGTTGAACAGCGTCGTCTTGCCGCAATTCGGATTTCCAGTCAGCGCGATGTAACCTGGTAAACGCTTGATTGAATCGGTCTGGCGGGCGGTGGCGCCCGCCGGGTTCGCTTCAATTGGTTGTGATTCGCTCAAGCTTTTTCGAGACCTAGTTTACAAATTTTGGAAGAAATGGTGCGCCCGGTTTTGCGATTTTCTGTCGCTGGATTGCGCTCGCAGGATTTCCCGGGCTCAAGGATTGGGCCGCACGAGGATCTGTTCCGCTTCGCTCTTGCGCAGGGTGAGATTGTAGCCGCGCACTTTGATCTCCACCGGATCACCAAGCGGAGCAAAGCGGATCAGCTCCACCTTGGTGCCGACCAGCAACCCCATTTCCATGAGGCGTGGCTTCTGACCGGGAGGGACGTTTATTTCGGTGACCGTTGCCACCGTGCCGAGCGCGACCGAGGTCAAAGGCTGGGGAGCGGCGGACATGATCAGCGTGAGCCAACGCCGATGGGTTCGACCAGGATGGCTTCGGCCAGTTGCTGGCTGATGGCGACGCGTGCATTGCAGACCTGGCAGATGACGTTGGCTTCGCTGGTGAGCAGGCGGATGGTTTGCGCTTCGCCGAGGCCGATTTCGCGCAGGCGGTCCTTCACGTCGGGCGCAGCGGCAAGTTCGCGCACACAAACTGTCGTGCCCGCTTTCACCTTGGAGAGCGGACAGATGTCGGGCCGGGTGCAACTGCCCGCGACGAGTTTGCCTGGCAAATGATCCTGTTTCACCGGCGCGCAAGGTAGGAAAAGCACGTTGCACGGGCAAGCTGCTTTTGGGATTGGCCGCGGATCGCGGCGAAGGATGGTGGAGCCGAGGAGATTCGAACTCCTGACCCCCACAATGCCATTGTGGTGCTCTACCAACTGAGCTACGACCCCATCCAGTGCGGCGGAAACTCTAGTGAACTCGTGGCGGCGGGTAAAGGGATTTCTGCCCTGTTATCTCGATGGGCAAGAAATCAATGCTTCGTTCACTCCAAACCCAGGGTCTTTCGCCCCGCGTCCGAAATCATGGAGTGATGCCACGGCGGATCCCAGACGACCTCCACCTTCGCATCTTCGACACCCGGTAGGTTGAGCAATTTCACCTGTGCGTCGCCGGCGATGGCCGGGCCCATGCCGCAACCCGGCGCGGTGAGGGTCATCTTCACGCTGACGCGTGTCTGGCCATCCGGCAGCTTGAACAGGTTCATGTCATACACCAGTCCGAGGTCCACGATGTTCACTGGAATTTCCGGGTCAAAACACGTGCGTAAAGTGTCCCAGACCATCTGTTCCGTCGTCTCGCCCTCGGGTGTGGATGAACTGGGGACTGGATTCGCGGCGACTTCGAGCCCGAGCGCATCGGCATCCTGCGCGGCGATACGGAACAATCCGCCCGACGCGTGAACGGTGTAACTGCCGCCGAGCGTTTGCGTGATGTGAACCTCCGTCCCGGCGGGCAAGGTGGCGGTGATGCCAGCGGGAATCTGGATGGCCGCGCAATCGCGTTTCAGTTGGATGACATCTGCAGAGCCTTGTTTCATAACATTGGATTAAGAAATGAATACGAAGCCTGGAACTGATTCAAAATCCAATGGAGTAGGATTTTACCATGGCGGAATCCATTTGGGCGTCGAACTCGAAAGTTATATAGGATGCATCGTTTTGCTCCATCACGATTTGTTTCTTGGACCGGCCTACTTCAGTGTTCTTCGCGTCTAATGCGCGAGCGATGACGGTATTGGAAACACTTCGAGAGGCAATCAGGTAAACTGAGAAGCCTTTATGGCTGCTTTCCAATCCCAGCGACTTAGCAATGGTGTTGGTCAGTCCTAATGCATGCACTTCTGGACTCAGCGCAACTTGTACCATCATCTGTTGGTCAATTCCGCTGCCAACTCCTTTGGTGAAATCTGTCAGTTGCTGGCCAATTGCTGTCCCAGCTTTCTTGGCAACGCTTTCATCACCTTTATCGCAACCAGTGAGGACAATCGTTGCCACTAAGAAAGGAAGAACAAGACCTCGAATGAAAAAGCCTTTCATATGGGCGACTCTGCTCACCGAGGGGTAATTTGTCTAGCGAAACTTGGGTGCGGTTTCGCAAAGCCTGTCGCGCTTGGCTGGATTCGCAGAATTCTTCCTTGCCGCTCCCACTCTGCGTATCTGCATCGGCGCTCATGGACCCCACGGCCATGAGTTGACCCGGCTGCGCTGGTGCTGTGGGAGGAATCGCGCGCAAGGGGCGACGTAGCCGCGGATTAGTCTGACCATCGCCGAACTTGCGCCCGCCCGCTGTCGCCACTACTTTGCGCGCCCTATGGAAAATGTCGTCATCATCGGGTCGGGTTGTGCAGGCTGGACCGCGGCGCTCTACACCGCGCGCGCGAACCTCAAACCGCTGCTCATCACGGGCGAACAACCCGGCGGCCTGCTGACCACCACCAGTATCGTGGAGAATTTCCCCGGCTTTCCGGAAGGCGTGGACGGCTTCGAACTGATGATGAAGATGCAACAGCAGGCCGAACGCTTCGGTACGCAAGTGAAGTTCGGCAGCATCGTGCAGTCAGTGGATTTCTCCAAACGCCCCTTCACGCTCACCGTGGATGGCGAAAAGATCGAGACCAAGACGGTCATCATCGCCACCGGCGCGAGTCACCGGCATCTCGGACTGGAGAGCGAACATCTGCTGGAGAAGAAAGGCGTAACTTACTGCGCGACCTGCGACGGCGCCTTGCCGATGTTCCGCGATCAACCGCTCGTGGTTGTGGGTGGTGGCGATTCAGCGTGTGAAGAAGCCACGTATCTCACGCGGTTTGCCTCAACGGTCTATCTCATTCATCGTCGGGACACGTTGCGGGCGTCGAAAATCATGGCTGACCGCACCCTGGCCAACCCCAAGATCAAGCTGGTGTGGGATACGGTGGTGACCGACATCCTCGACATGAAGCAGAACAAGGTCACCGGCGTCCGCATCAAGAACACGAAGACAGGTGTGGAGAGCACACTCGATTGCGCAGGGGTATTTGTCGCTATCGGTCACGTGCCCAATACCAAGCTCTTCCAGCCTTTCATCCAGACGGACGAGAACGGCTATATCCTGCGCACCAATGGCGCTTCCACGAATGTGCCCGGGGTTTTTGTGGCAGGGGATTGTTCGGATCACGTCTATCGTCAAGCGATCACGGCTGCAGGTATGGGGTGCGCGGCGGCGATTGAGGCGGAGCGTTTGTTGGCCGCAGAGAATCAATAAGTCTCCGCTCCAGTTAGAGTACAAGCTTGTAACCCACGCCGTGCACTGTGAGCAGGTGCTTGGGTTCGTCGCCATTGTCACCGAGTTTCTTTCGTAGTTGAACGATCACCTGATCCAGCGTACGCGTCGTGCCGAAATAGTTATAGCCCCAGACCTCGTTCAGCAGCCGGTCGCGCGACAGCACCTCGCCGGAATGAGCATGAAAGAATTGCAGCAGCTTCATTTCCTTGGCGGTGAGTTCCTCGCTCGTCTTGCCTCGCTCGAGTTGGAAGGTTTTGGGATTGATCGTGGCAAGGCCGACTTTGAATACAGCCTCTGATTCCTTGAGGGCGGTGGCGCCATTGTTGCCGCGCCGCAACAATGCATGGATACGGGCGAGCAATTCACGAACGCCAAACGGTTTCGTCACGTAATCATCCGCGCCGAGATCCAGGCCGACCACCTTGTCGATTTCCTGTCCCTTCGCAGTCAGCATGAGGATGGGAGCGGTGACTTTCTTTGCGCGTAGCTGCTTGCACACATCGTAACCACTGAGTCCCGGGAGCATCACATCCAGAACCACGAGCGCGGGCTTCTGTGCCGAAAACGTAGCCAGTGCTTCATCGCCGCGATCACATGTCACGACTTCGAAGCCGTCGCTCTTCAACACTTCCTCCAGCCCGAGCGAAATGTGCGGGTCATCTTCAACCACCAGGATGCGGGTCTTCATTTGTTTTCATCCATCTTGTCAGCCGGCAGGCGGAAGGCAAAACAGCTTCCACCTCCGTCCCGGGCTGCGTAAGTCACATCGCCACCGTGGGCGCGGGCGATCTGTCGGGCGAGGGTCAATCCCAGTCCGGACCCGGGCACGGCATCGGTCAGTGAATCATTCACACGGTAGAACTGCTCAAAAATTTTCTCCTGACATTCACGCGGCACACCCGGGCCACGATCCGACACGTGCAGTTCGGCAAATCGTCCATCGGGTGCTGCCAGCTTGAGTTCGATCTCCTTGGTGCCGTTGGCATACTTTTCGGCGTTGGAGAGGAGGTTGACGATGACCTGCGCCACGGCATCGCGGTCGGCTTGAACTGTGACCGGAGTGGCCGGCAGGTCGGTTGCAAACTTGAATCCGGCGGTTTCGAGGTGTGGCCGGAGTGTCGCCGCTGTTTCCGTGACGATGGCAACCAGGTCGCAAGCGGTGAGATTGTATTTCTTCTGGCCGCGCTCGATGCGGGAGAAGTCGAGCACGTTGTTGATGAGTCGGGTCAGCCGGGAAGCCTCGGCCGTGATGATCTGGAGATAGCTCTTTTGCTTGGCGGGTTCACTGACGCGGCCCTCGGCGAGCAACTCCGCGAACATGCGGATGGAGGTCAGTGGCGTTTTGAGCTCGTGCGAAACGTTGCTGACGAAATCGGTCTTCTGGCGCGCGAGCGTGAGTTGCCGGTCAAGGTCGCGGAAAATCAACCAACCGCCGGCGCCGATGGCGCTGAGGAGCACCGCGATCAAAAGCCCAAGGGTCAACTGGATCGTTCGCGCCGTCTGCTTCAAGCTATCCGGATCGCGTAAGTAGGCAGCGACCTCCCAATGCGGCAGGGCCTCGCCAATTTCCGTGGCGACCAGCGGGCGTCTCAAGTCGAGCCCCTTCCCGGCCGTCGTCAGCAATTGATTCTGTTGGGCCAGTTGCATCAGTTCCTCATCCGAGGCGGCCACGGGCTTGGCGTTGTCATCCAGAATCACCAGTGCGCACTCGGATGGAATGGTCGAGCCGTTGAAAGGCTGGCGCATATTCGCGGATGAACTTTCGATGGAGTTAAGTTTGGTAAAAACCGGTTCGTAGCCGCCGGGTGGTGCTGGTTTTAACATTGATTGCAGTGAACTCCGGACGGATTCAAGATTCAGTTGCACCCCGAAGACGAGTTGGGGGTCTGCTTTGAGCCGGTGCCAGAACATGACCCGGAGTTGGTTCTGAAGAAACCGGGCCAGCATTCCGTTGGGGGCATCGCCGATCAGCTGGCGGAATTGTGCTTCTGAAGGGATGACCTTGGAAATGTTGCCGTCATTGTTCAGGGCGACGTTTTGATTCCAGCCTTGCTCCGATTGTTGAACCGGACTGATCTTCCGGTTCTGAGCCTTGCCGTAGTTGACGAAATTTGATGGCGAGAGAGTGGTCGTGTCATTGGCGGCTTGATAGGTTGGCGACAGGATCTGATTCGGGACGCCATTCCACTGCGCCTGCTGGCTGGTGTTGTTGAACCCGGGATTTGCGTTCAGCGTGTTGCCATAGACTTCGGCGATCTCCTGGTTGCCCAGAAAATTTTTGTTGTCGCGGCAGAACAGCTGCGTCTCCACGCGGGCGGTCGGCGATGGACAAAGCAGATCCCCCGTGAGCGTGACACAAAATCCGACTTCGGCTGCCGGCCAGGTGGTGCGCAGTTTGTTGTCAAAGCCCGCTGCGGCGTCACGTGGAACATCGTTCGTGACGAGCAACTCGACCAGTCCGTCGAACTGTTGTTGCTGGGCGAGCAGGTAATCGTTGATCTCGCGCGCCACCGAGTCCGTCACGCTTTGAAAGAGTTGCGCCTGCTGGCGTTCAAGCACGGTCTGTTGGTCGCGCAATGAGCGTACGGCAAGCCACGCGAGCACGAGGCTCGGCACGAAGACCGCCACCACAAACATCAACGCGACTTTTTTCATCCGTATGGATCCGACTCAACCTCCAGATACACGATTCCCATCAAAGTTGAAGCGAAAGTTGGCGATACCTGGCATGCGTTGGAGATCAAGGGGCTTTGCTGGGGGCGCTGGCGAGTTGCGTCGCCGCCGGGTAGAAACGCCCTAGTGCGCGTTGAAATCGTTTCAATTCCTGTTCGGTTTCCGGGAACTTGTCAGGGGTGTTCGGTTTGAGCCGGGTCAACGCCCGCTGGGTCGCAGGCGGGATGATTTCCGCGCGGCCCACCATCACGCGCACAAGTTCTCGCGGAGCCGGGGAGATCGTGATGGGGAGGATCTCATCAGTCCACGAACGCGGCAACAGATAGAGCACGCGCACGCCCTCTTCCTTGAACCAAAGATCACTCCAGGTCTTTACCATGGCGGCGGCTTCACGCGGGAACAGGCCCGCATTGATCAAAGCAGTCTCCATTTGCTGGCTCACTCTGTGTTGAACGGTTGCCAATGCTTCCGCCGGCGTGGAGTTTTCTGCTGCCAACCGTCCGAAACCTAGGCGTGCGCCGGGCGCGAGTTTTGGCAGGTGCGTCAGCTCAGCTTTGTCGCCGCGGATTTGCAGTAGAAATAAATCGGCCAGCGCCTCCTTGCCTGAATTCGTCACAGTCACGATGCCATCCGCGCTCGTCATCGCCGTCAATGGGGCGAGGAAATTCCCCGCGCCGCGATAGAACAACAACTTGTCAAACTCGTCGGCGTTGTTTGTGGCCGAACGATTGTTCACGCGCACGAATGCTGAATCCGTCTCGCGCGCGGCGAAGTAATGCCCGCCCTGCGCATCGATGGGCATCCGGGCGGCTGCCCGGGCGTTCTGACTGGCCGGCAAAACTTCGATGCCACTCCAGGTGATCAGGCTTTCGTAATGAACTGCCGGGCTGATGGGCTTGCCGGCTTCCAGGTCGGCATGCGACACGGCTGGTCCGATCTGGGCGGCTTGCGGAAACCATTCCGTGATCAAGCCACTGGGAAATTTCACCGTCACATCGGCAGTAAGTTTATGGTCGCTGTAAAAGTAGATCACGGGTGTTTCCATCCGCTGACGTGCGAGCGTGCCGATTTTTGAAGTATAATAACGGGTCGGCCTCGGGCGGTTGAGTCCGGGTTTGCTCCAATCGTAAACAAAGCGCGGCAGGTCGGATGCCTTGTCGGCAAACCAGGCGAGCTGCGCGCCATCGCCACCTTGCACGGATGTGAACGTGCCCCATTCGTGAACGGTTAGATTCGGTGAACTGGCATTCACCGCCAAAGCGAGGACAGTGCAGCCAGAGATGATTGAAAAACTCACGAGTGATTTTGCTTTCATATGCTTTAGTGAGCCGAAGTTTTTGTCAGATTCTGGGCGGTTAGTTTTACGCCGTCGTCTTCAAGCGCGGCGAACGTGTCGGGTGGCAGCAGCCCGAGCCACGGATCCGAATCGGGGGTGAGAAACAGTTCCGCGTAGACGCGGGCGTTCAAGGCATCCACATCCCGGGACGCGGTGTCGCTGGCCAGCCATGCGTGTAGTTGGCGATGCAGTGAATACTCATTGCGCACGGTGTCCTCGGAAATGGACCGTTGGAGATTGCGGATCTGTCGTAACATCGGATCTTCGACTGCGACCTTTGAGGGCGTGATGCGTCCAGCCTCGGCCGCATTTGGAGACTTTGACGAAATCAATCTAAATGCCCCGCTGTCGAGCACGGCGTCGCCTGCGTGCAGCGCAGCGATCCGCGCCCAGGTTTCGTCATCGATTCCGGCGGAACCCTTGCGCCCGCCTGTTACGGGCCGGGGCATCGTGCGGTCCAATATTGGTAGTTCGATGAAACTTTTGCCGACGGCAACTTTCGCGGCGGTTTGCGCGGGTGGTGGTGGGAAAGAAATCAACTGTGGCAGACCGCTGAGGTCGAAGGGTGGGGTGGGATTGACAGCCGCGGATACTTTCTGCAAATCAGCCGCCAACTCCGCATCCAACGCCACCAGGCGGGAGCGATGATAATTTGCCAAGAGAGTAGGACGTTCGTTTGCAGTGGCCTGGCCAGTCTGTCGAGCAACGTTTTCGGCGCGTTGCAATCCGGCTAGGAATGTTTTCGCGCCATACAAACCGGGCAGGGCATCGATCACGGCGCCCGAAGAATCCAGCACGTAATGGATGCTGTTGCCGGTGAGTGTGCGTTCAAGTTTGCGGCCGTCGCCGAAATCGATCGTCACCCGCGGCACTGGTCGCACGGATTTCCAGTGCAGGATGAAATGCTCGCGGAGGTAATCCGAAACTTCTGCGTTGGCATAAAGCGTCGTCCGGAAGAACCGGCTGTTGGCACAGCTGAATTCCTCGTCCAAACGCCCGAGCAAGCGTAGGGAAAGGATCGGTTTGGCCTGGGCGCGCGCCGCGGCTTTCGCTTGTTCGAAATCCGTGAACCAGAACAGTTGGGCAGCGTGGCAATCGCGCTGGCCGCTGACGCCGTCCAACGCGGTCCGCAAACGCTGCCAGGCCGGATCATCCATGGCTGTGAGATTGCTAGCATGTTGCTGGATGGTGGCTTTGTGGGCTTCAGTCAGGGTACGTAGGCCGGACTCTCCCCGCGCGCGGAGTTCACGGATCGCATTCTCGGCCACGGTACGGTCATCACATACTGCCTGTCGGCACAGCTCATCTTGAGAGGTTCTGTGTCTGCCTGAGCAATCAAGAAGTGCGAGGGCTGCTTCCTGTGGAGCTGATTCAGCCGCCCAAGCCAGAGAATAATTGAGGATCAAGAAGATTGCGCAGGCGCGAGCAAGCTGTGTTTTCATGGCTGGTAATCTGCGCCATTCACGATTGGAAGTTGTCAGTCGGGCGCGAGTAAGTTGTAAAAAATTTGTGACACGAGCTGTTGGCCATGATTCCAGCCTTGAGTCATTTCTGCAGGAATGTTTCTCGTCTCACGGGGAGCGGTGGTAATGCGGATAGGCATTGCCTTGTCTGGCCGCATTGCACTGTCTCGGGGTCATGGGATACCAAGGCAGTACGGTTGCGGTGGCGTTAATAGCCTAAAAAAGCCGGTTGGGTCAGAACTGGTGGATGGCGCGCGAATGCTTCCTGCTCCAAGAGGCAGGGTAAAGATTTTCCGGAGAACGCTTGCGCTGAAGGCGTTGCTACCGTATCAAGTGCCTACCAGTTTGTGAGCCACGGTTCATCCAATCCCCGTACGCGGTCGCGTGCCGTGCTGGACAGTGAGTTTTGTCCCGCCGTCTGCGCGAATCATGCTTTTCGCGTCCGGGTTCTTGAAAGCGGTCGGCCCCAGTCGGTTCGACTCGCGCTCGAACAAACCGACGGACTGGTCAGCCATTTCGCGACCCAGGTTTTCCCGGCGGACCATCCTCAGGCTGGTGAAAACTTCCAGCACGTTGAGCGGATCTTAAGATTTCTGTTGTGGTCGCGCGGTGGCTGGCGGATTTATTTCGACGGTCCGGCGACAGTGGCGCAGCAGCTGGCCGACTACTATCGCAATTCACCGACCGGCAAGTTCGATTCCTACATGGTTGGCGAGCGGATGTTTGATCATCCATTGGAGATTGTTCGCACCAGTGACCTGCCGGCCGAGTCGAATCGCACCCGCTCCATTGGCCGGCATCTGGAAGGTTGTCGCATTGGGTTCGATCTTGGCGGCAGCGATCGCAAGGTCGCCGCACTAATTGACGGGCGGGTGGTGTTCAGCGAGGAGACCATCTGGGATCCCTACTTTCAACTCGACCCGCAATATCATTTTGACGGCATCATGGACTCGCTGCGAAAGGCGGCGGCGCACTTGCCCCGCGTGGATGCCATCGGTGGCAGTGCGGCGGGCGTTTATGTGGACAACCAGGTGAAGGTCGCGTCGCTTTTTCGCGGGGTGCCGTGCGATGTTTATGAACAGCGGGTGAAAAACCTGTTCCGCGATGTTCGCAAAGCGTGGGGCGATGTACCGTTTGAAGTGGTGAACGATGGCGAAGTCACTGCGCTGGCGGCCTCGATGTCGCTCGGGGTGAATTCCGTGC
>Ga0315910_10001833_pt1 | contig 19215 bp, 16 predicted proteins | sample EdamamesoilMG_FD_204470 | JGI IMG/M metagenome (GOLD analysis project Ga0315910, IMG submission 204470) | Garden soil microbial communities collected in Santa Monica, California, United States - Edamame soil | ecosystem: Environmental > Terrestrial > Soil > Garden | place: USA: California...
GGCCCGGCCTCCGCCGCGTTGGCGAGCGTGGTGAGCCAGGCCTTGAAATCGATGTCATCGAGCACCGGCCCCTGGGATTCGGTGGAGGCGGGCGCGAGCAGCTCGCGCGCCAGCGCAGCGCGCTCGCCCAGCAGCGCTTCGAGCAGCGCCTGGGCGAAGCGCGGCGAGAGCCGCGAGAGCTGCAGCAGATCCGCGACCTGCGCGCGCTGCGCCGTCGGCGGACCGGCGCGCAACCGTCGCGCCAGCGCCGGCGCGAGCTGCGTGCTGAGCACGGAGCCGGCTTGCGGCAGGCTTCCGGCGGGCAGCCCCAGCAAGCGCGCGAGCGCGGAGGGCTCGCTGAGCGCCTGCGCGAGTTCCCGGCCGAGGGCCTGGCGCGCAGCCGGCGCGGCAGCGGGATCGAGCGCGCGGAAGGCGCTCGCGACTAGCTCCTCGACCGCGGCCGCGAGGACGGCGTGGGGCAGCCGCTGCAGCGCACTTCCCAGGGCGCGAGCTTCATGCCCGAGGCCAGAGCGCGACACGTGCGCCGCAAGTTGCGCGCCCGAGCCGCCCGGTGTGAAGGCGAAGGACTCCAGCGCCTGCCGCGCTGGAGCTGCGCCGCTGGATCCCGCGCCCGTGCGCAAGGCTTGACTCAGGTCCGCCAGCAGCTCGCCCACGCCCTTGCCCTGGGCCAGCAGTCCGAACACATGCGGCCGCGCCGCGCTGCTCGGCGAGGCGCCCGTCGCGGGCTCGGCCTCGACCGATGGCGAGAGGATCTCCAGCGTCTGCGCCGCCCCGCTGCCGCGCAGCCGCACCAGGAGCTTCTGCCCCACCTGCATCGCGGCCAGGCTGGTGGCGGCGATGCGGTCGCGTCCGACCGCGAGAACCAGGCTGCCTCCAGCCGCGGTCTGGACCACCTCGGCAGCGAACAGCCTGCCGCCGGCCTGGCGCTCCTGCTCCCCTGGGCCGACCCGCTGGGTGGGCACGATCGAGCTGGGACGTAGCGGCGGCAGTTCCATCGGGGCGGGCTCTCCCCGGATTGTCGGACGATCGAGCGGCGGCTGAAGCGGCCTGCCACCGGCGACCCGCGCCTCAAAGCCAACCGGCGTCCGCTCCCCAGGGAAGCGGACGCCGGTTGGACCTTGGGCCTCGGCCCGGGTGTCCGGACAGGCTCAGTTGACGACGCTGAGGCGCACGGTGCCGCCCGAGGACGACATCTGAAGATAGTGGTGGGCGTGCTGCACGCTGACGGAGTGCAGCAGCACCGGACCGACGTCGAGGACGCCGGCGTGCGCCAGATTCGCCACCGGCAGCGCCAGGTCGCCCGTCGCGGGCAAGGTCTGCGTGCCGCTGATGCGCGTGCCCTGGGAGAGGATCGCCAGCCCCGAAGAGAAGCCCTGGCTGACGTCGAGACGCACGACCACGCCCGTGGTGTCCAGGCGGATGCGGTCGAGCACGGCGGTCACGCGGCCTTGCAGCTCGACCCGCACGCGGCCCTGCGCATCGGGCTCGAAAACCTCGGCGTAACCTTCGCCGAAGGCGTCCACGACCAGGCTCTCGATGGCCTCGAGGCTGGGGCCTTCGAGCACGATCGACGGCGGCTGGGAGTGCAGCCCATCGGGAGGCGCCGGGAAGTGCTTGGGCAGGCTTCCGATGGCATCACCGCCCCCGGGGAGACACGGTCCACCGTCGGCGGAGAGATCCATGGCGCCGATCGCGAGGAAACAGGCGCCGACCAGCAGGCCCAGAGGGGCCAGCAGCCTGCGCGTCCTGGATCGGAGAATCGAGGGATGGGGGTTCATTGCTTGGTACTGCCGATGTGGCACTGCTGTGCTATGCCTTCGATTCCGTGCCGCCCTCTGCTCGACGGCTGGAATCTGGCCCCTGGTTGCCGCCCGAGGCGCCACCGTCCGGGACTTGGAATAGTTCGGGGCACGTGTCCAGTAACGCCTGACCGAATCCGGGCATCGCCTCCATGGCGGCCTGGAGGCACTTGGACTTGAGAATCAGCTCGGCCACCTCGTGGGCGCGGCCCGGGTGGCGGTCGAGCAGCTTGCGCAGGCAATCCAGCGCGGGTTGGGAGCGGCCGAGCAGCGCATACTCCAGCGCCTGGTTGAAGCGCACGAAGAAGAAGCGCTCATCGCGATCCGCGAGCCCGCTGATCGTCACCCAGCGGAAGCAGGCCAGCGCTTTGCGGTGGTCGCCTTCCTTGTCGTAGAGCAGTCCGAGCTGGATCGCCGCGTGGCCGCGGTTCTGCTCGCACAGCGAGGTCTGGAACAATTCACGGTACTCGCGCGCGGCCTTGAGCGTCTTGCCCTCGCGCGCGGCGAGGAAGGCCAGGTACAGGCGCGCTTCCTCGTGCGAAGGATCGGCCGCCAGCGCTTCGTCGAGCAGGCGCCGCCCCTTTTCCAGCGGGCTCGCGATCTGCTTGAGCCGTCCGTTGAACAGCGCGCGAGCGTTGCGCCAGTCGATGCGTCCGAACGCCCCCGACTCCAGGTCGGCGCCCTCGTCCTGGTCCGCGCCCGCGAGCAGCACGCCGTCGACGAAACCTCGGCCCATGTTCTGCGTGCTGTCGAGCGGCAGCGCCTTCTCGAACACGCGCGTGTGGAAGTCCGGGTCGATCGCCGAGAGCAGGTAGGCCTTGCCCAGCTGGTAGAAGATCGTCGCCAGCCGGTGCACGTGCTCGATGGTCTGCGCCTGCTGCGCGAAGTCGGCGCCGGTCAGGGTCGAGATGCGCGCGATCAGCCGGTCAGGATCGGTGGCATCCAGGTGCAAGCGCATGCACTGGCGCGTGTCCTCGAAGAAGGTGCGGCAGGTCGTGCACTCCTCGAGGTGCAGCATCGCGCGGCCGGCGGCCGCCTCGTCGAGCTCGCCATCGACCAGGCAGGACAGGTCCACCTGGAAGGGAGCGCAGACGTCTGCAAGACCCTCGTTCCACCACTCTTTCGTGCTCATGAACCTTCCTCCGCGTCCGAGTCTTCCGCGTACTCGCCGCCGAATTCGACCGCGTCAGCCTCCCCCGCCAGCCGCCCCGCCGTGCTCATCCGGTCCTCGCCCGCACCCAGCGGCCGGGGGTCGCGCGCCGGCCGGCAATCCGCGGGCAAACCCTCGAAAACCCTACGCATCGAGCGGTGGATCTTCCGGCGGGCTCTGAAAATGACCATCTTCAAGTTCTCCAACTTGATGGCTAGTCGTTCGGCAGCCTCGCGGTAACTGAGCTCGTCGACTTCCACCAGGTGGATCGCCTGCTGCTCGCGCGGCGAGAGCATGGCGTAGAACTCCAGGTACAGGTGCAGGTAGGTCAGGTAGACCCGGCCGCACTCCTTCGAGGCCTCCTTCTCGATCACCCCGCCCAGCGGGCCGCCCGAACGGACCTCAGGCTGGTCGGAGAGGTCCTCGAAAGGCACTTCCTGGTGGCCGCTGCGGCCGTTGGAGCGCAGGTGCTTGAGCACCGTGTTGCGCACGATCATCGCCGACCAGACGCGGAAGGCGTCCTCGCGCTCGCTGTTGAAGCGGTGCGGGTAGCGGTAGACGTTGAAGAACACCTCCTGCAACACGTCGCGCGGGTCGGTCCGGCTACCGTATCGGCGCAGGCAGTTGGCCACCTGCGTCAACAGGTGGGCGCTGTTCAGCTCGTAGAGCAGGCCGAAGGTGCCGCGGCCGGCCTGCAGCCGGAAGGCTTCCATCAGGCGCGTCGACACGCCGTCGCGCACCGACTCGGCGCTGCGCGCGGCGTCGTCGATGCAGGCCAGGATCCGCGTCGACTCGGCGCGCGGAAGCTCTTTGCGCAGCGCTAGAACCCGAGCCCTGATGCCTGCGCGATCAAGCGCGGCGTTCGCTGCATGGCCAAGCGATTTTGCTTCGGCGTCCAGCATCCGGTCAGGGCCTCGCGGACGGATCTTTGCGGGAGAGGGGACACGCTTCCCGCCTGGGCGAAATCGCACTCGGGCTGTGCGCGTCGCTTCGGCTCGACTCCGATTCTAGAGCGGGTTTCCTGGAGGTAACCTAGAAGGTTCCGTCATGGCCCCGAAAAAACTGCGTCAAACTGCTTCGGCGGTGCCTAAGTACCTAGCTGCAAAGCCTTAGCGAGCCTGCTCGAGCGGTCCTGATCCCCGGAACCTACACGGGAAGCGGCGGCTGGCCGCGCGCGCGCGGCAACCGGCCGGGCACAATCGCAACGTGGACCGCAGCGAACGAGCGATCGAACTGGCGCTCGACGTGGGCTTCGACCTCGCCGGGATCTCGCCCTGCACGCCGCCTCCGGATGCGGCGCGCTTCGAGGCCTGGCTGGACCGCGGGCTGAACGCGGGCCTGGACTACCTCGCCCTGCAGCGCGCGCGGATCCTCGATCCGCGCCGCCTGCTGCCCTCGGGCAAGAGCATCCTGGTCGTGGGCTTCGCGCACTCGCGGCCGGCGATCGACCTGGGCGAGCGCGGCCTGGCGGGAGGCGGACGCGTGGCGCGCTACGCCGCGGGGCGCGACTACCACAACCGCATGCTCAAGATGCTGCGCCGTCTGGCGCGGCGCCTGAAAGCCGAAGGTCTGGGCGACCTGCGGCGACCTGTCGCCGATGCCGGTCCGGTGCTCGAGCGTTCGCACGCCGCGCGCGCCGGCGTGGGCTTCGCCTCGAAGGCCGCGAACCTGCTGCACCCCCACTTCGGACCCTGGTTCTTCCTGGGCGAGCTGCTGCTCGACGCCGACCTGGAGCCCACGACCGTTCCGCCGGTGGGTTCCTGCGGCACCTGCCGAGCCTGCATCGACGCCTGTCCGACGCAGGCGATCCTGGAACCCGGTCTCGTCGACGCAGGTAAGTGCCTGAGCTACCACACGATCGAAAGCAGCGAGCTGGCGCCGCGCGCGATCCGCGAACGCACCGGCCCGTGGGCTTTCGGTTGCGACGTGTGCTCCGAAGTCTGCCCCTGGGGCCAACGCGCTCCGGACCTGTCGAAGACCTGGGGCGATTCGCCCTCCCTGCGCGAAGGCGGGCTGCTGCGCTGGCTCGCGGAGCGGCAGGAAAACCCCGCCTGGGCCGACGCCACGCCGCTGCGCCGTCCGCAGCGCGCCGGATTGGCGCGCAACGCGGCGATCGCCCTGGCGCACGCGCCCTCCGAGATCGGCCGCGATGGACTGCTCATAGCCTTGGAGGGCGACCCCAGCCCCGTGGTGAGAGCTTCGGCTGCCTGGAGCCTGGCCTGGGGGCACGGCGCGGATGCGGGGATCGGCCTGAGGCTCGCTGCCGCGCTGCGCCGCGAGCCCGACGCACAGGCCTCGGCCGACATGCTCCAGTCGCTGGCTGAACTCGGCGCGGCGCACCCCGACTGAGCCTCTGCCGGGGGCGTCCGAGCGCTTGCACGTCCCTTTCGAATGTGCAATCCGCTGTACGCCCCCGCCACAAGGCGCTGCACGCCGCGAGCCGCCGAGCGTCGCTGGAGCCAAAGCGCTGAGGCTGCCGCACTTGCGCGTGCAGGCGGCGGCGCCGGCTCGTCCGCTCTCGCTGCCGCCGTGGCGTTTTCCGGGATTCACGCAACCCAGCGCAGGGCCTTTACGTCCAAACGCGAAGACACCGGTCCACCTGTCCACGGCAGCGGCAGCGGGCTTCCTGTGTGTGCCGTAAGTTCGAGCGAACGCACGACTTGCGTCAGACCAGGCTCGCGCAGGCTGCGCTTGGCAACAGGCTTGCTCTCTGCCTGAAGCACACCGCTCGACTCGCACCTCGAAAGCCACGCACCATGGACCCCTTGGACTACTACTCCGACCGGAAGTTCTGCGCCGACTGCGACACCTATGTGCCCTACCTGATGAGCGTCGACCGCTCGTACTGCGCCCAGTGCGGGCAGCCCGTGCGGCTCTTCTCCCGAGAGGACTGGGCCTCGTTCAACGACAAGCTGGCCGAGCGCCGCGAGAACAAGGGCGGGCGCCCGCGACGCGACAAGAAGGAATCGGCCTGAGCGCCTGAGGCTCGCTGCGCTGCGGCCAGCGCGCCGCGCGGCTCACTTGCCCAGACGCTGCGCGCGCTCGAGTCCGGGCAGGTCGCCGATGCGGCGGTAGAAGTCCGCGAGCCACGCCCAACTTTCCGCGTCGGATCCCACCAAGGACTCGGCGCGGCGCGCGGCCTCGACGGCCTTGCTGCGCTCGCCGAGCCAATCGTAGCCGTCGACCAGGAACAGGGCGGTGCGCGCATCGGCGGGCGCGTGCGCCGACAGTCGCGCCAGCCCGTTGCGCACACCGGGCCGGTTTTCGACCGAACGCTGCAGCGCGACGAGCTGCACCCAAATGTCCAGCCGTGCGGGATCGTGCAGCAAGAGCCCCTCCTGCTGGCGCACCTGCTGGTCGACGCGGCTGATGAGCTCGAAGCGCTCGCGCGCGCGCTCGGCGTCCGCCTCGCGGTCCAGCTCCACGAAGATGCGCGAAAGCAGGAACCAGGGCTTGGGCTCCCAAGGCTCGAGTTCGCGCGCGCGCTCGGCGTGGACCAAGGCGGCTTCACTCTGGCCCTCGTCGAACAGGATCTGCGCGCGCCAGGCGTGGGCATCGGCGTGCTCCGGCCGCAGCTCGACGACCTTGGCCAGCAACTCGAGCGCGCGGGCGGCGTTGCCCAGGCGCATCTCGCTCAGCGCCAGGCCGCGCAGGGCCTCGGGGCTGCTGGGTTGGGCGGCGAGCACGAGCTCGTAGTGCGCCCGCGCGCTCGCGTAGCTGCCCAGCGTGTAGTAGCAATGCCCCAGCACCTGCGTCGCGCCGATCTCGCGCGGCGCGGCGCGCACGAAGCGCTCCATGAGGGCGGCGCAATCGCCGTAGCGGCGCAGGCGGAAATAGCACAGCGCGCCCTGGTACAGCGCGGGCGGGAAGTCGGCCTCGCGGTCGAGCAGGGCATACAGGAAGGCCAGCGCAGCCGCGTAGTCCTGCGCCGCATAGGCGCGCATGCCCGCGGTGAGATCGGCTTGCAGGCCCGCGTCCACCGGGTCCTTGGGCCCCCATTCGAGCCAGCGCTCCGCGGCGGTCGGCAGTTGCCGCGGGTCGCGCCGCAGCGCCTCGGCGGCGCGCGCGCGCAGTTCGGCGGGCGTGCGCGGGCTCGATTCGGGCGCCGAGACGCCTGGCGCGCCGCCCTGCGTCGCGCCGAGCGTACCCGCGGCCGCGAACAGCGCGCCCGCAGCCGCGCGCGCGATCCAGCGGAAAACGCCCGCGGAAGTCACGGCGCGCGCTCCTCGATCGTCAGCACCTGGTCGGCCGCGACGTCCTCGAGTCGCGACTGCGCGCCGCCCGGCCAGTGCACCACGACGCTCTTCGCGCGCTGCGCCGCGCCCAGGCCCAGGTGCAGCTGCGCGGGGATCGAGGCCTGGAATCCGCCTGTCGTGCGCACCTCGCACCAGCGGCCGCCGCCCTCCCACTCGACGTGCACTCGCGCGCCGATCGCCTGCGTGTTCTTGCCGCGCGCGCGCAGGCGGATCCCGAGCCAGTGCCGCGCGCGCTGCCGGCTTCCGTCCTGCGCGGCGGCGCTCGAGCGTTCGAGCTGGTTGGAGAGCACGCGCACTTCCCCGTTCATTTCCAGCGCGACGATGTCGACGTCGCCGTCGCCGTCGAGGTCGGCGAAGGCCGAAGCACGCGAGACACGCGGCTTCGCATTCGAAAGGGCTTCCACCGTGAATCGGCCGTCGCCCTGGTTGCGGAAGAGCTGATCGGCCTGGGCGTAGCTGGTGTCCGTGCCGGGCGAGTCCGCCTGCGGGTAGACGTGTCCGTTGAGCGCGAAGGCATCGAGGTCGCCGTCGAGATCGAGGTCGGCGAAACCAGCGCCCCAGCCCAACTGGCGCAGCGAGGCCCCGCCGATGCCCGCGTTGGACGAACGCTCGCGGAAGCTCTTCGGCCCCTTGGCGGCGTAGAGCGAGACCGACTCGCCGGAAAAGTTCGTCACCAAGAGGTCCTCGCGGCCATCGCCATCGAAGTCGCCCGCGGCGATGCCCATGCTCGCCTGCTCCTTGCCGTTGGCGTCGTGGCTGACGCCGCGCGCGAAGCCGACTTCGCGGAAGCTGCCGTCGCCCTGATTCTCCCACAGGTGATTGGGCGTGGAATCGTTGGCGACGTACAGGTCGGTGTCGCCATCGAGGTCGAAGTCCAGCGTCATCGCGCCCAGGCCGAAGCCCGCTTCCTTGGGCACGAAACCCGCCTTCTGCGTGGCGTCCTCGAACGTGCCGTCGCCGCGGCCGCGGTAGAACTGATCGTGCTGCGGCGTCAAGCCCTCCGGCCCGCACATGACCGGATAGCCCTTCCACGAGCACTCGCCGCCGGGCTTGCCGACCAGCTTGGGGTCGAAGGCCAGGTAATTGACCACGGCCAGGTCGAGCGCGCCGTCGCCGTCGGCGTCGAAGAGCGCGGCGCTGCTGCCCCAGCGCGAACCGGTGAAGCCCGACTTGCCGGTGGCTTCTTCCAGGCCCTTGCCGCCGCGGTTGAGCAGCAGGCGCGTCGGCCCCCATTGCGTGATCACCACGTCCACGAAGCCGTCGCCGTTGACGTCGCCGGTCGCGACACCCATGCCCCAGCGGCCGCCGGAGATCGCCCAGGCTTCGCCGCCCGCCTGGAACACGCCCTTGCCGTCGTTGAGGAACACGCGCGGCGGAAAGCCCGGCTCGTTCTTGGCGACGCGCTCGAGCGTCGAGCCGTCGACCACGATCAAATCGGGGTCGCCGTCGTTGTCGAGGTCGCACAGCGCCACGCCTCCGCCGTTGACCTCGATGATGTAGTCCTTGGCGTCCGACCCGCAGGTCGTGCGCACGCCGGGCAGGGCGCGCGCCTGATCCTCGACGAACAAGGCTGGCGCCTGCGCCGAGGGGCCGGCCTGGGACGCGAGCGGGAACAGGATCAGGCTGATGACGATCGGCATGGATGCAGCGGGGCTGGGCTACATTGTGACGCCCCGGCGCGGGGTTGCGACAGTCCTCACGCGCGAACCCACGGACACGAACTTGGTCCATTCCCCGCAAGACCTGCGCGACGCTTTGTCGCACGCGAAGCTCTACTTGATCTTCAGCCCGCAGTTGTGCGGCGAGCGCGATCCGCTGGCGGTCCTCGAGGCGGCCCTGCCCTGGGTCGACATGATCCAGGTGCGGCCCAAGCCGCGCGAGTCGGGCCAGGATCCGCTGGCCGCCTCCGCGGCTGCGCCGACGCAAGCGCGCGAACTCTACGATTGGTGCCGGCGCGTCCTGGAACTGGTCGGCGCGCAGCAGCGGGTCATCCCGGTGATCGCCAACGATCGCGTCGACGTCGCGGCCAGCCTGGCCGCCCTGGGGCTGGCGGGCGTGCACCTGGGCCAGGACGACATGCCGGTCGCGGAAGCGCGCGCGCTGCTGGGCGAGCGCGCGCTGATCGGACTCTCGACGCACAGCGGCACGCAGGTGGTGCGCGCGCAGAGCGAAGCGCTGGACTACCTGGGCTTCGGCCCCTTCCGGCCGACCGCGACCAAGGGCTACGCGCGCGGGCTGGGGGGCGAGGCCTGCTGGATCGCGCAGCAAGCCTCGATGTGGCCGGTGTTCCCCATCGGCGGCATCGACCTCTGCAGCGCGGGCGAGCTCAGCGACGTCTCGCGTGCCGCGGTCGGCTCCGCGATCCTGGCGGCCGCGGATCCGGCGGCGGCGGCGCGCACGCTGCGCGAGCTGCTCTGCGACGACTGAGTCACAGGATCAGCATCGCGTCGCCGTAGCTGTAGAAGCGGTAGTTCTCGCGCAGCGCCTCGGCGTACAGCTCCAGCGTGCGCGTGCGGCCCGCGAAGGCGCTGACCAGCATCAAGAGCGTGCTGCGCGGCAGGTGGAAATTGGTGAACAGCCCGTCGACCACGCGCAGCGGCTCGCCGGGCTTGAGGAACAGGCGCGTCGAGCCCGCTCCGGCGTCGACGCAGCGGTCGGCGCGCGCGCAGGTCTCCAGCGTGCGCGCGCTGGTGGTCCCCACCGCGATCACGCGGCCGCCGCGCGCGCGCGCGCGCTCGACGCTGGCAGCGGTCCGCGGCGGGAGCACGTAGCGTTCCTCGTGCATGCGGTGCTGCTCGAGATCCTCGACCTCGACCGGCTTGAAGGTGCCCTCGCCCACGTGCAGCGTGAGCCTGGCCAGCTCGACGCCGCGAGCTTCCAGGCGCGCCAGCAGCTCGGCGGTGAAGTGCAAGCCCGCGGTGGGCGCCGCGATCGCGCCGGGCTCGCGCGCGAAGACCGTCTGGTAGCGCTCGCGGTCCGCCGCCTCGCGCGGGTCGTGCCCGCGCTCGCGCGCGATGTAGCGCGGCAGCGGAAGGTGGCCGTGCGCCTCGATCAGCGCGTCGAGCTCCTGCGGCTGCGCTTGGCCGGCGGAGAGTTCGAGGATCCAATCGCCCAGCTCGCCGGCCTCGTCGCGCGGCCGCTCGAGCATGCGTGCGACGAACACCCCGCCTTCGAGTTCGAGGCGCTCGCCGGGTTTCAAGCGCGCCGCGGGCTGGACCAGGGCGCGCCAACGATCCGGGGCCAGACGCTGCGCCAGCAGCACCTCGACCGCCGCGCCGCTGTCGCGCCGGCCGAAGAGCCGCGCGGCGATCACGCGCGTGTCGTTGACCACCAGCAGATCGCCCGGCGCCAGCACCAGGGGCAGGTCGCGCACGAAAAGGTGGCGCGCGGCCCCGCCCTCGCGGCCCGCCACGAGGAGACGCGCGGCGTCGCGCGGCGTGACCGGCGACTGCGCGATGCGCGCGGGGTCGAGCTCGAAGTCGAAGTCGGAGGCTTTCACACCGCGCACGGTAGCCGACGCGCGAGGAAGATCCGACGCTCAGCCGACGCCGTCGCCGGCGCGCGTCGGCGGTTCAGGATGCGTGGCCGCCTCGTGCTCCTCGACCGCGAGTTCGCACGGGGCGATGTGCGCTTCCGCCAGCCGGCTCTGCAGCGTGTCCGGATCCCAGCCCAGGTAGAGCGCGGCGCGGGTCTTGTTCCAGGCTCCCTTGCGCCGGGCCGTGGTCTCCAGCGCGGCGCGCATCGACTCCGCGTCAGGATTGCGCGAGGGCAGACGGCGCAGCGCGCTCAGGCCGAAGCGCGCGGCCAACGCTTCCAGACAATCCGCGTCGACGCGCTCGGGCAACGGGCCGAGCGCGAGGCGGTACATCCACTGCGCCAACTCGCGCACGTTGCCCGGCCAGGGCTGGCGCCACAGCAGCGCCAGCGCGTCGTCGTCGAATTGCGGCGGGCGCCGGCCATGCTCGAGCGCGAAGTGCGCCGCGAACAGCTGCGCCAGGGGCACGATCTCGCAGCGCCGGCGCGCCAGGGATTCGACGCGCAGCTCGACGCGCGAGAGCAGCCCGGCCAGCTCGGGTGCCAGCGAGCCCTGCTCGCACGCGCTCGCGAGCGGCGTGTCGAACAGCACGAAGACGCGCGGCAGCTGCGGCGAACGCTCCTCCAGGAGCCGGGCCAGTCGCGCCTGCTGCGCGTGGCTCAGATCCGGCGCGCGCTCGACGATCAGGCTCGCCGCCGCGGCCCCGGGCGCGAGCGCCGCCTCCAGCTCGTCCCACGCCGCTTGCACACGCCGCAGCGCCAGGCCGCGCGAGGCGCTCTCGAAGTGCAGTCGCCGCGCCAGCATGCGCCGGCCTGCGCCCGCTGCTCCGCAGAGCGCGACGGGCGCGGCGCTGGCTGCCAGCGCGATCAGCTGCTGCGCGTCCAGCCCCGCGCACTGCGCGGCGACGAAAACGTCGTGGCCGTAGTGCGCACGGTGCCAGCCGCGAAACTGCGCGGCGGCGAGCTGCGGCGCGAGCGCCTCGGCACGCGCCTCGAAGCGGCGCACGTCGGCCGTGGAGAAGTCGCGCCGGCGCGTCGACTCGAGCAGCCACACGCCGCGCACGCGGCCGGCGATCTGCAAGGGCACCGCGAGGCCGCTCGCCGCCTTGGGATGCAGGGACAGCCTCGGGTCGCACTCCCCGAAGAGCACGCTTCGACCTGTCGCCGCGGCGCGCGCCACCGCGCGCCCTTCGCCCGCAGGCCTGCGCGCGCCCAAAGCCGCCTGCGCCGCCTCGGCCTCGAACTCGAGCGCGCCGCCAGCCTGGGCCAGCAGCGTCGCCGCGCGGTCGCGCAGCTCGAAGGCCGACCAGCGCCGCTGCGCGGTCTTCAACGCCAGGCCGTCGGCGAAGCTGCGCAGCAGCGCCGCGGCGATCGAGGTCTCGTCCTCGACGCGCGCGGGGATCGCGGCGATGGAGGCGGACGGGCCGCGCGGCAGTCGTGTGGACCAGGAGCGCGCCAGCTGCTCGAGGCGCGCCGCCGAGGGGACCAGATGATGCTCGAACTCCAGGCGCAGCCAGCCCAGGATCTCGCCGCGCGCATCGCACACGCCGACGGCGGCCACGGCCAGCGTCGAAGCCGGCTCGATCCAGGTCTGCGCCAGCGCCGTGGCGCCGGGCGTGTTGCGGTGCAGCACGCGCGGACCGCCCTCGACGAGCAGCTGGGCCTCGGGCTCGCGCGGATCGCAGCAGGCGCCCTCGCGCTCGTCGAGCCAGGTGCGCAGCCGACCGCGGTGGGCCGGCGCGACGCTGTGCGCCGCCAGTCGAGCGCGTCCAGGCCCGGTCAGGATCCAGGCCGAGAACAGCGTCGCGCCGAGTTCCAGTCGCACCGAGTTCGCGGCTGCGTCGAGCTCGCCCTCGAGGCACAAGGCCTCGTCCGCGCGCGGGACTTCCGCGCCCTGCACTTGTCCCGCCAGAGCGGGGGCGAAGGCGGCCACGCGCGCGCGCAGTTCGGCCAGCGGCCGCGGCAGGCGGCCGCGCGCGAGCAGCGGGCCGTCCGGCGGCTGCGCGCGCGCGCCGGGCTCGTCGCCCGCGAGCAGCCGCGTCCACGTGGCCAGCCGGCGCAGGCGCGCATCCGACTGCGCACGCGGCCCCTCGGCTTCGAGGCGCGCGCGCGCCGCGCGCACCGCCCCGCGGTCCAGCAGGCACTCGACCACACCCGCGACCGCGGAGCAACGCAGCGGCAGGCAGGCGTTGGCGCCGCCGCCCCAGCGCTCGAGCCAGGCCTCGAAGCTCGCCGCTGCGTGCCGCGGTCCCGCGCCGGCCCACACCAGGCGCGCGCGCCACAATTCGCAGCGCGCTTCGCCGCCGCCCGCGCGCTCGAGGCCGGCGAGCAGGCGCGTGGCGACCGACTGCGCGCTTTCGCCCGGCGCGGGCACCTCGGCCAGCCAGGGCGCTTCCGTGCGCTCCTCCTCGAGCTCGCTCCAGGCGCGCTGCACCGCGGCTTCGCACTCGCCGAAGTGGGCGAAGGAGTCCGGGCCCAGCAGCGCGTACAAATGGTGGCGCAGCAGTTCCTCGTGGGAACGGACCAGGCGCGCGGCGGCGGAGCGCTCGAACTCGCCGCGCGCCCGCGCGAGGTTGATGGCGATGCTCGCGCCGCCGTGCGCTCGCGCATCGTCGGACAAGAGCCGCAGGAACGTGGTCAAGCGCTGCGCGCGCTGCCAGAACTGCGGCGCGGCGTCGGGCAGCAGGACTTCCAGGGCGTCGGCGTGGCGATCGGGCATGGCGGTGCTCCCGGGTGCGGCGTGCTCAGTCGAGCGGGCTTGCGTGCAGGCTGCGGCGCAGGCTCGCGGCGCAGTTCTGGAAGGACTCGGCGTCGTCGAGGCCAGCGGCCAGGCGTCCGGCGAGGCGCCGCACGCGCGCGAGCAGCCCGGGTCGCAGCTCCCCCATCGCCGCCGCGCAGTCGAGCTCCTCGTGCAGCAGCTCGGCGAGATCGCGGGCACTCAGGCCGCGCTCCTGCGCCGGCGCGCGCAGCGCCGCGGCGAGTTCGCACAGCCGCAGCAGTTCGCCGCTGATCAGGCGCGAGAGCTCGCGCTGCGCGCGCTCGAGCGTGAACATCGCCTCGGGCAGGCCCGGAGCGCCGGCGCGGCGCGGCGCCGACTGCGCGCCCAGTCCGGCAAACAGCTCGGCGCTGCGCGCCAGTGCGAGATCGAGCTGCTCGCCCTCGCAGCCGCTCATGGCGGCCAAGAGGCGCGAAAGCGTCGCGCCGGAGTCGTTGGGGATCACGGCTGCACCTCCCGCGCCGGTTCGATCCCGGCGCGCGGCGGATCGTCCCCCGGCTCTGACGCCTGCGCTCCGTGCGCTGCTGCTCCGGGCTCGCTGAGCTTGTCCGCGGCGATCAGCACGGCCTCCAGGCCGCGCCGCGCGCGCCGCGCGACTTCGACGGCGCTCAGGCTCTGCTCGCGCGCGACCTCGTCGAGGCCGCGGCCGCAGATCACCAGCGCATGGAAGGCCTGGCGCTCCGGCTCGCGCAGCAGATTGTGGGCCAGGCACACGCGCCGCATCGCCTGGGGCTCGAGGCCCAGCGGACGCGCGAGCTCGACCAGGGCCGCGTGCTCCTGCGGATCGGTCGGCGCCCCGCGGCGTTCGGCCTCCACGTCCTCGCGCAACAGATCGAGCGTGGCCTGGTCGACGATCTGGCTCAGCCAGACGTCGAGCGGCGGACTGCCGCGGTAGCGCATGGCGTAGCGCGCGCAGTGCGCCAGCGCGCGCAGGTGCACGCGGTTGGCGTCGAAGAGGTAGGCGCGCTCGGCCAGGCGCCGCGCCACCCGTTGGCGCAGCTCCAGCGGATCGCCCTGCAGCAGGCGCGCGAGCGCCTCGCGCGGACTCATGCCCGCGAGCAGGGCGCGCCAATGTTCGCGCGCGGGCGACTGCGACTGCGCCTCGCCCTGCTCCGCTTGCGCCGCGTTGGCCTCGATCGAGGCTCTGGAATCCGCGGCTTGGGCGCGCTCGTCCTTGGCGATCGCGCGCCGTGGTTGGCCCTGTTCCGTGCTCACGAGCTTCTCCTTCTTCTCCGGGCGCTGGCCTGGCAGGACGGCCGGCGCTCCGCGGGCTTCACCCGGGGCCCGGCCTGCCGGAGTCTAGGAAGCTGCCCCGAAAACGGGGGAGCGCGTCCCGCGGCACAGCCCAGGCCGGGGACGGAGCCCGCTGCGCGCGCGCCGCTCGCCTACTGGCCGCGGGGATTCCCCAGTTCCGACGGCGCCGACGGATGCGGGCCTCGACCTGCTTGTGGAAAACGAAGGCGCCGAGCGCGGCCAGCTTGCGCGGCCCGCGCCCGGCGCCTGCCTGCGCGAGTTCAGCGCGCGGGCTTGTCGCTCGCAGGGCCCGCCGGGCTCGCGGCGGCCGGCGCCGGCGGCGCGTTCGGCGTGTTGGGATCGTCGACGACCAGCTTGCCGAAGTAGGGCGGCAGGTCGACGCCACCGACCGAGCGCATCACGTCCATCAGCGGCGGCACCGCCTGGCCGAGGCTCTTGAGGAATCCGCTGGCTCCTCCGCCGGGCTGGCCGCCGTCCCAGACCGTGATCTTGTCGAACTTGATGTTCGCGATCGCCTTGGCGGAGGACTCGGCGAGGTGGTCGAGGTGCTCGAGCATCATCAATTGGAAGGCAGCGTCGGCGCTGCCCACGCCCTTGATGATCTCGCGCAGACCCTCGCCCTTCTTGGCCAGGATCTCGTACTCGCCGCGCGCCTGCGCCGCGAGCCGGGCGTAGATCGCCTTGGCCTCGCCCTCGGCTTCGACCGCGGTCGCGTTGGCGCGCGCCTGCGCTTCCAACCCCAGCTTCTCGGCCGCGGCCTCGGCCTCGACCACGACCCGCGCCTTTTGCGCGCGCGCCGGCGCCTCGAGCATCGCGCGCTGGTCGGCTTCGATCTGCTTGCCCTTGGCCTCGGCGGCGAGCGTCTGCGCGCGGTACTGCGCCGCGAGCACCTCGGCCTCCGCCTCGCGCTTGCGGCGCTCGCCGACCGCGTAGGCCTCGGCCTGGCGCACCTGCAGGTCGGCCTCGGATTCGGCGACCGCGGCCTTGGACTTGTTCTCGCCGGTCAACGCCTCGGCGTTGGCGCGCGCGACCTCGATGCGCATCGCGCGCTCGGCTTCCTTGACCTGCGCATCGCGCTGGTAGGACGCGGTCTGCTCGCCGATCTGACGCTCCTTCATCAGCTCGGCGGTGCGCACCGCCATGTCGCGCTCGGCGGTCTTCGTGCCGACCTCCTGCTCCTTGACCGCGTCGGCGACCTGCACCGCGCGCTCGCGATCCGCCTTGGCGACGCCGATCGCGCCGATCTTGACCTGCTCGGCGACGTCGACCTGCGCCTTTTGAATCGCTTCGCTGGCGGCCTTCTTGCCGATCGCCTCGATGTAGCCGGACTCGTCGGTCAGGTCGGTGATGTTGACGTTGATCAGCACCAGGCCGATCTTCTCCAGCTCGGGCTCGAGGTTGTGCTGGATGTTCTTGAGGAACACGTCGCGATCCTTGTTGATCGCCTCGATCGGCATGGAGGCGATCACCTGGCGCAGCTGGCCGAAGATGATGTCCATCGCCTGGTTCTTGATCTGGTCCGTGTTCAGGCCCAGCAGGCGGATCGCCGCGTTCTGCATCGCCGCGGGCTGCGTGCCGATCGCGACCGTGAAGTACGAGGGCACGTTGACGCGGATGTTCTCCGAGGACAGCGCGCCCTTCAGCGGCACTTCGATCTGGATCGGATCGAGGCTGAGGTAGTCGTACTCCTGCGTGAAGGGCCAAACGAAGGCGCCGCCGCCGTGCAGGCACTTCGAGGACTGTCCGCCGCCGACCTTGCCGTAGATCACCAGCACGCGGTTCGAGGGGCAGCGCTTGTAGCGGCGAACGAGCACCAGCACCAGGCTGAGCACGAACAGCAGCCCGACCACGAGGGAGACCAGGATCCAGAAGAACTGGCTGGGCGGTTCCTGGAGCAGCAGCAGGGGAAGTCTTGTCATCGGGAGCTATGGCTTTCTTGGGAGTCTCTCGCTCACAGCGCGTCGACGACGAGCGTGTCGCCCGCCTGGACAGCGCTGACCTTGCACAAGCCGCCGGTCCTCAGCTCGGGCCCGGCGGTGATCGCGCGGAACTGCATCGTGCGGCCCTGGATGCTCACGGTCACCGCGCCCTGGCCCGACTTGGCGGCCGGGATCGTCAGGTACACGCGCGCCTCGGTTCCCACCGCGTTGCGCACGTCGACGGTGCCGCTGGCGCGCAGCTTGTCGAATTGCACGAGCACGGTGCGCGTCAAGAGCAGCGCCAACACGCCGGCGAACAGCGCCACGCCGATCGTCGCCAGCTGCGACAGACCCTGGGAACTGCCGACCATGCCGCCCAAGCCGAAGAACGCCAGGAAGGCCACCACAGCGCGGAAGGACAGCCAGGTCGTGCCGCTGTCGCCGCCGTCGTGGCCCAGGTCGTGGTCGATCTCGTGGCCCATGTCGTGGTCGCCGCCGAAAAGCGACAGCACCACCTGGATCACCAGCACGATGCCGCCGACGCCCGCGCAGCCCAGGTAGACCCACTCCAACGGCGAGCTGACGTCGAAGATCCCGACGCTTCCAGGCCCGATGCTCGCGAGCGCGATCGACGCGTGGGACGGAATCATGCCTGGAGATCCTCGTGCATGGGGCGGGAGCCGCGCGTGGGGGACTGCGCGCGAACGGCGCAGCTACGACGGCGGACGAGCTTGATTCAATCGGGCGAGCCAGCGGACGCGCCGCTGCGCGAGAGCGCGCGAGAGCCTACGCAACCGCTCGCTCCGCGGCCAGCCTCGGCGGGCGCGATTGTTCCGCCGGCTCGGCTCGCTACCATCGCGGCCCGTGGGAAGCCGCATGGCCCCCGCCGGAAACCCCGAGCACCCGCATCGCCATGGACTCGACCACGATCCAACTGCAGCTCCTCGCCGGTCGCACCGGCATCGTCTTCGGCGTGGCGAACAAGCGTTCGCTGGCCTGGGCTTGCACCAAGTCGCTCTCGCTGGCCGGGATGCGGCTGGCGCTGACCTTCGCGAACGAGCGCATGGAGCGCGCGGTGCGCGAGCTCGCCGCCGACCTGCCCGGCGCGCTGGTGCTGCCCTGCGACGTGACCAAGTCCGAGGAAGTCGAGGCGGTCTTCAGCCGCCTCAAGGCCGAGTTCGGCTTCCTCGACACCGTCGTGCACGCCATCGCCTACGCCAAGCGCGAGGAGCTCGAGGGCGACTTCTACCACACCTCCAAGGCGGGCTACATGATCGCCCACGAGGTCTCGGCCTATTCGCTGACCGAGATCGCGCGCTGCGCCTTGCCGCTGATGGAAGGCCGCGACGGATCGATCGTGACGCTGACCTACATCGGCGGCGAGCGCGTGGTGAAGAACTACAACGTGATGGGCATCGCCAAGGCGGCGCTCGAAGCCAGCGTGCGCTACCTCGCGCACGACCTCGGGCCGCGCGGCATCCGGGTCAACGCGATCAGCGCCGGTCCGGTGCGCACGCTCTCGGCCTCGGGCGTCTCGGGCTTCACGCAGGTGCTCGACCACATCGCGGAAACCGCTCCGCTGCGCCGCAACATCACGGCGGAAGAGGTCGGCGACGCCTGCCTGTTCCTGGCCTGCCCGCTCTCGCGCGGCATCACCGGCAGCACGCTCTACGTCGACGCCGGCTACAACATCATGGGCGTCTGAAGCTCAGTCCGCGCGCGGCGCCGGCCCGCGCAGCTGCAGCGTCTCCAGCGCCGCATCGACGCCCGCGTACAGCTCGGGCCACAGCGTTTCACGCACGGTCATGGTCAGCACGACCTGGTACTTGCCGCGCCTCCACACGATCGCGACGAAGCGCAGCGGCTCGGTCCCGTTGCGCGGCGTGCCGCGGTAGTCGAAGCGCAGCAGCTTGCGCCCCGCCACGTACATCTCGCGCCGATCCTCCAGCGACAGGTCGGGATTGACCGCCAGCTCCTCGATGTTCTCGCGCATCAGCTCGTCGATCGAGAAGCCGTACACGTTGGGCATCAACACGAGATTGATGTTCCCGTCGAGCAGGTCGTCCTGGTTGCGCACCAGTCGCACGTTCGCGGTGTTCGTCGACAGGCTCCAGCCGGCGGGAATCGCCATGCGCGCGTCCACGCTCGGCAGATCCCAGATCGGTCCCTCCAGCGGCGGGAAGGGCGGCAGCTCGACCGCTGGCGCGGGCTCGAGCTTGGAGGCGACGGTGCGCGGCCTGGGCGGCGAGGAATCCGCGGGCTCCTCGGGCACACCGGTCAGGGCGACCACGCCCGCCACGGAGACGACGACCAGCACCAGCGCCGCATGGGAGAGTTTCATCGTGTCCCCCTCTCGACACGATCCGCGGGCGGCTTGAGCCGTCGGTGTACGGAGTCAGACTCCAATCCCAACTATTCGCGGCCGGGGTGTGCGGAGTCAGAGTCCAATCCCAACTATTCGCGGCCGGGGTGTAAGGAGTCAGAGTCCAATCCCGACCGTTCGTGGCCGGGGCTGGGCGCCCCTCCG
>Ga0315910_10001834_pt1 | contig 19207 bp, 13 predicted proteins | sample EdamamesoilMG_FD_204470 | JGI IMG/M metagenome (GOLD analysis project Ga0315910, IMG submission 204470) | Garden soil microbial communities collected in Santa Monica, California, United States - Edamame soil | ecosystem: Environmental > Terrestrial > Soil > Garden | place: USA: California...
CACTCACCACCTCGGCGTGACCAGGAAACGCTCGAACGTGACGCAACGCTCAGTGGCCTCTGTGTTCACTTCGTACTCTGGGGCGCGTCTTCAAACCTCAGTTCACGAGTGGAAGGCGGCGCCCCCGCGCCGCCGCGAACCCACAACGATGAGCGTGTGCCGCTCCACGATCGCGGCCGGGCAGGAGCCCGGCCCTCCACTCCAGACAAGACGCGAAGGGCGGACGAAGGGTTTGAAGACACGCCATCATCGCCAGCCCCGCGACAGCGGGGTGGCTCAAAGGCTCTGTCCAAGCTGACCGCACGAGGCCGGCTGAGATGGCCCGGAAGCGGTGCCGCACCGGGCCGAGCGCAGACGTCAGGGCCGTGCCGCGGCGCCGTCGACGCGCTGACCAAGCGCCGGATGGCGCGGCTCTAGGCGGCGCAGCTCGGCGAAGATCGCCTGCGCGTCGGACTCGCGCCCGAGCGCGCGGTGCGCGGTCGCGAGTGCCGCGAGCGTGTCGGCGTCGTCGTCGATCCACGTGCGCGCCCGCTCGAGCAGCGGCACGCCCTCGGCCGCGGCGCCGCGCGCGACGAGCATCATGCCGGCATTGCGCGCGAGCACCCAGTCCCCGGGTGATGCCGCCAGCGCCGCCTCGTAGGCGGCGCGCAACGACGGCAGGGCATCCGGCCGCTCCAGCAGCGCCTGCGCGGCCGCAGCGCGGCGGCGCCACGTGTCGAGGCGCGCCGCCTGGTCGCTTTGCGCGGTGAAGGGCGCCCGCGAAAAACGCGAGAGCATCTCCGCGGCGATCATACCCTGCTCGTAGGCGGTGAAGCCGAGCTGCACGCGCAACTCGTCGTAGGAAAGTTCGCGGCCGACCGTCCCGCTGCCCGCCAGGCCGCGGCGCGCGAGTTCATCCTGAATCGCAGGAAGCAGGGCCCGCGCGAGTTCCCAGGTGCCGCGCAGCGTGAGGTGGACGTGCTCGTAGAGGAATTCGTCGCCGCAGATGCCGTGCGGGCTCGCCGCAGCCAGCGCCGCCGCGGTGTCGACGACCCGCAGGCCCTGCACCGCATCCGGTCCGGCGACCGGCAGGTCGCGGATCACGGCATTGAGCGCCGAGTCGGTGCGGAAACGGAGCGTATCCAGGTCGAGGGCACGCTGGAGCAGGCCGCGCGCCTCCGGGTCGCGCCCCTCGAGCAGCGCGATCTGGCCGAGCCGGTAGACCAGCTCCGCGTGCTGATCGTCGATCGCCAGCGCCGCGCGATACCCGGCCTCCGCGGCCGCCCGGTCGCCGCGCCGCGCCGCCGCCTCCGCACCGTCGAACGCCTGCCGCCAGCGCGCCGCATCGGCCTCCGGCAGGCCGGCGCGGTGGACCGACGCGAACGGCGCGAAGGTCCGCTGGTTGGTCGCCACGGTGCAGACAATCGTCCCGGCCCCGGCCGCGCGCGCCGCCCCGGCGATGGCGAGCAGGTTGGCGCGAAAGTGCGCCCGCACCGCCTCGAGGCGCGGGTCGTCCGCCGCGATGCGCTGCGCGAGGAACATCTCCATGCCGCCCCAGGCCTCCGGCATGCCGTCGCCCTTTCCGGGTCGGAGCGCCCGCGCGGTGGCGGCGATCCACTGGCCGGTGCGGGCGGACTTGAGCGCCACGGCGGCGCGCACGCCGCCGCTCGTCCGCAGGAACGGCGTGAACACGCCCGACGGTCCGAAGGGGCCGATCACCTCGTTGTTTCCCTCGTAGACGACAAACAGGTCGGGATCGAGCCGCGCACAATCCTCCGCGATGCCGCGCACGAGGTGCGAGTTGATCGCGGTGACGCCGGCGTTGACGACCTCGCATCGGATGTCCGGATACGCTGCGGCCAGCATCTTCTCGAGCACGCGGGCGAGCGAGAACGAGGCCTCCGGGTCGCCCATCGCCGCGGAGCTGCCCAGCACGAACACGCGGAAGGTCCGGGGCGCCTTCTCCCGCGGCAGCCGCATGGGTTGCGGCCGGCGGACGAGTTCGCGGGAGAAAAAGGGCGCGGTGCAGTCGCGGTTTTCCCGCCACACGGCCGTGCCGTCGGCGGTGCGGGCGGGCCGGGCGAAGCGCGGCGAGTCGCCGTAGCCGGCCAGGCGCAGGGCGCCCTCGAGGCCGCCGAGGACGAGCGCGAGGACCACCGTCGACAACACGGCGGCATAGGCGAGCTTGCGCCCGAGCGAAAATGTCCTCGCGGAGGGGTTCATCCCGAAAACGCAGTCGGAGGAAACACAGGGATCACAGGAATATCAGTGGAACTTCGCCGAGTCTCTTTTCGGAAAGCTCCAGGCACCGGACGCTCGTTGAGGTTCATCGATCCGTGTCCATCCGTGGCCATCCGTGGTTCACTATCCTCCGATCGTCCCGCTCAGAACAGCGAGTAGATGAACGGCGAGATCGTCGACACCGCGACGATGAACACCGCGACGACGAGGAGCACGGCCACGACCGGGATGATCCACCACGCCTTGTTCTCGCGGGCGAAGCCGAACAACTCGCGCACGAGGCGCGCCAGGTTCTTGAGGGGACGCATGGTCGACGGGGGCTCAGTCGGGAGCGAAGGTGCGGGCGGCGGCCGCAGGCCGGACGAGCCCGGCGGGCAGCGCGCGTTTTTCGAGGAAGAACGGTCCGAGCGCGAGGTTATCCATCCCGGTGGCGAGAAACCCAGCGATGGCCTCGCGCGGGTGACACACCGGCGGCTCGCCGCGGACGTTGAAGGAGGTGTTGACCAGGACGGGGCAGCCGGTGCGCGCGGCAAACGCCGACAGCACGGCGTGGAGCGCGGGATTGCTGGCGCGATCGACGGTCTGCACGCGCGCGGAGAAGTCGACGTGCGTCACCGCCGGGATCGACGAGCGCACGACACCGAGCCGCTCCGCCCAGGAACCGCCGGGGGCGGTCCCGTCCCTCCGCTGCCGCGCCGCGACCGGGGCGGTGAACAGCATGTAGGGCGACGGCGCCGCGAGGTCGAACCAGGCCGCGGCCTCCTCCGCGAGCACGACCGGCGCGAACGGCCGGAACGATTCGCGGAACTTGATCGCGAGGTTGAGCCGCCGCTGCATGGCCGGATCGCGGGCGTCGGCGAGGATCGAGCGCGCCCCGAGCGCGCGCGGTCCGAACTCGGCCCGCCCCTGGAAGAACCCGACCACCTCCCCGGCGTCGAGCCGCTCGGCGATGCGCGCACGCAGGGCCTCCGGCGGGAGCGGCGCACACGCGAGCCCGGCCGCGGTGAGCGCGGCCAGCATCTCCGCCTCGGTGTACTCGGGGCCGAGGAACGCGCCCTGCATCGCGTCGCCGCCGCCACGGGCCGGGGCGCGCGGCGCTCCGTGCCCAAGATGGTGATACGCGAGCGCCGCGCCGAGCGCTCCGCCGGCGTCGCCGGCCGCGGGCTGGACCCAGATGCGCTTGAACGGGCCCTCGCGCAGGAGACGGCCGTTGGCCACGCAGTTGAGCGCGACGCCGCCGGCGAGGCAGAGATTCTCCTCGCCGGTGTCGCGGTGGAGCGTGCGCGCGAGTCGCAGGACGATGTCCTCGGTCACCTCCTGGATGGAGCGCGCGAGGTCGCAGTGGACCTGCTCGACCGGCGCGTCGGGATGCCGCGCCGCGCAGCCGACGAGTTTCGCGAAGCCCGGACCGGTCATGCGCTGGCCGTGCAGGTAGCCGAAGTACGCGAGGTCGAGCCGGAACGAGCCGTCGTCGCGCAGGTCGATCAGATGCCGGCGGATCAGGTCGGCGAAGCGCGGCTCGCCGTAGGGCGCGAGGCCCATGAGCTTGTACTCGCCGGAATTCACGCGAAAGCCGCAGTGATGGGTGAAGGCCGAGTAGAGCAGCCCGAGCGAGTGCGGGAAGCGCTGCTCGCGGAGCAACTCGAGCGAGTTGCCGGAGCCGCGGCCGAGCGCCGTGGTGGTCCACTCGCCCACGCCGTCGAGCGTGAGGATGGCCGCGCGCTCGAACGGCGACGGGAAGAACGCACTCGCCGCGTGCGCCTCGTGGTGGCCGGAAAAATACACCGGCACGCGACCGCAGCCGAGAGCGCGCAGCTCGTCCTCGAGCAGACCCGGCATCCACAGCCGCTCGCGCAACCACAGCGGCATGGCGGCGGCGAAGGCGCGGAATCCGCGCGGGGCCACGGCGGCGGCGGTCGAGAGGATGCGCTCGAACTTGAGCAGCGGTTTCTCGTAGTAGACGACGGCATCGGGCGGACCCGAGGCCCGGCCGAGACACCAGGCGGCGGCGGCGCGGGGGAAGGAGGCGTCGTGCTTGATGCGCGAGAAGCGCTCCTCCTGCGCGGCCGCGACGATTCCACCGTCCTCGAGCAGGACGGCGGCGGAGTCGTGGTAGAAGGCGCTGAGCCCGAGGATGCGCATGCCCGTGCTCAATACATGCGCCCGAACCGGCCCGGCCGCGGCGGCGGGATCGGTCGCAGGTGACTCTCCGAGCGGAGATCGCGTCGCAGGCCGAGCGGGTCCCGGCCGAGGAGAGCGCGCCACAGGTGCAGCGGCACGAAGATCGCGACGTAGGTCACGGCGAGCAGTATCCAGGAGAAACCGACAGCCACGCCGCGTGCAGCCGCGTCGAGCACCCGCTGGACAGGCGCGTGGGCCCGCGGCGCGCACCAGGCGAGGGTGGCGAGCACGACGGCGATTCCGAGGATCGTGGCGGCGAGCCCGCTGCGCAGCCACCACCAGAGCAGGGCCGCGACCACGAGGGCGACACTCGACTGGACGCGAGGTTTTGTGAACGGATGGCTGGCCACGGGCAGATAAGCGGAGAATGGCATGCCTCCCGAGGGCACGCCCGACAAATCACAAAAAAGGGAGGGCGGGTCATCCCCGCCCTCCCTCGTGCAAGTGTTCTCGTTCGGATCAGAACTCGAGGCCGAACGTCAGCGAGTACCGCGCGCTGGTCGGCACCGCATAACGCTTGGTCGCCAGCACGGTCGGCGAACCCGTCGCCACCCAGCCGGCGTAGTCGTCCTCTTCGGTGAGGTTACGGGCGTTGAACTGCACCGACATGGTGTAGTCGCCCACCTTGAAGGGATAACCGACAAACAGATCGACCGGCCAGCGTGCGTTCTCGTAACGCGCCACCTGTTCACCGGCGGAGTTCGGCTTGTAGTCGATGAGGATGTCGCTGCTGCCCGTGACACCCAGGCCGACGAAGAGTCCCTTGGCCGTATCCATGAACGTGTACTTCGTCAGCAACGCGTACCGGTCGTCGGCGCTCTGCGGCGTGGACTGGCCGATCGTGCTCGGCGTGTACGACTCGGTGATCTCGTTCGTGTTGTGGGCGTAGCTGAACATGATCTGCCAGTTGCGCAGCGGCGAGTAGACGAAGTCGATTTCGAAGCCCTTGGACTCCTGTTCGCCACCCTCGTCGAGGTCGCCGAGCAGACCCTGGGCATTGACCTTGTTCGGATTGTTCTGCGAACCGCCGGTCTGCGTGATCGTGTAGTAACTCACGGTGCCACCGAAACGGCCGTCCTGGGTCTCGAACTTGAATCCGGCCTCCACGCTCTCGCCCTCGATCGGTGAGAACTGGTTGCCGAACGAGTCCTTGCCGGTGTCCGGGAAGAGGGACGTCGAGTAGACGGCGAAGACCGAGACCGACTTGGTCACGTCGAAGACGGCGCCGACCAGCGGCGAGGTCTGCGACTGATCGGTCTCATTCGGCACCGTGGCCTGACCGTTGGCCCACTGCAGCAGGTTGATGCTCGTCCGGTTCACGCCGATGTTGGTCGTCAGGCGATCGTCGAACGCGGACATCTGCCAGTTGGCGAAGTAGTAGTCGTTGGCGCTGTTTTCGTGCGTCCAGCCGTTGCCGGTGGTCACGTCAGCGAGGTCATCCGGCGGAGCGTACGGCGTCGCCGTGTTGACGCCCTGCCGCACGGGCAGGATCAGGTAGGTCGGCGTGATCTCCTTCTTCGAGCGGGAGATGAAGTTCTCCGACCAGGCGGCTCCACCGAAGGTGAAGGTGTTCTTGGTCGCGCCCATCTCGAACTTGTAGACCGCCGTCGCACCGTAGCTGTGCATCTTGTTCGTCCAGTCGCGGTAGGTGTAGGAACTCTGGATCGTGCCGCCCACGCCGGTGTTCACGAGGTTGTAGCCGCCGGAACCATTGGCCTGATAGACAGGCACGCCGCCGGTCGTGGCGTTGCTGGGCACCCAGCCACCGCCCGCTTCCCAGCTGGCCGCACCGCCGTCGCCGTTGGCGCCCCAGCCGTGCGCGTCCTCGGCCCAGCGTGCGGAATACTGCACGTAGCCCTGCACCTGGAAGTTGTCGCCGAACCGATGCGTGGCCGTGCCACGATACAGCTCGGTCTCGAGGGAACGCATGTTCTTTCCGTCGGACCAGTTCCAGTTCCAGGAGATGTCCGGATTGGAGACCTGCAACGGGATCAGGCCGAAGCTGCCGGTTTCGCCGCCACCCGCGTCCGAAAACTCGTTGCGGGCGAAGTAGGCGCGTCCGTCGTTGCCGTTGCTCTGCGTGCCGAGACCATTGGGTTTCTCGCGGTAGCCGCGCTCCACGAGGAGTTCAAGCGTGGTGTTCTTGCCCGGCTTCCAGCCCATGTTGGCGGCGAAGAAGTTGGTGGAACCCTCCGAGTGCGCTCGCTGGTCCTTGGTTTTTGCATACGCGCCGTTCACGCGGGCGGCCATGCGCTGGTCGCCGGCCTGGGCGCTCATGTTGCCATCGAACGAGGCGCGGTAGTCGCCCTCGTTGCCCATGGTGACCTTGAGGTCGCCGAAGGAGCGGCCGTAGTCCGGGGACTTGCTGATGTTCTGCATCACGCCGCCCGGATAGGTGAGGCCGTAGAGCGCCGCGGCCGGGCCCTTGATGACCTCGACGCGGGCCAGGGCCTGCGTGTCGATCGGGTCGTATTCGCGGATGCCGTCGCGCAGGCCCCAGTTCTGACGAAATCCGCGGAACAGGAAGTGATTGTAATCCTGCTGGATCGGATTGTCGGAATGGCGGTCGGAGCCGCCGTTGATCATCGACGCGTTGTAGGCCTCGAGATCGATCTGGTTGAGGATGTTCAGATCATCGTAGAGATCCTTCGTGAACACCTGGATGTTCAGCGGGACATCCTTGATCGGAGTGTTCGAGCGGGTCGCGCCGATCGAGTTGGTGGCGCGGTAGCCGACATCCTTCTCCGTGTTTACCTGGAACTCCGAGAGGACGACGACGTCCTCTTCTGCTCCTGCCGCAGGTTCTGTCGAGCCGCCTGCATCCTGCGCATGGGCCTGACTCCCGAGCGCGGACAGGGCGACGAACAAGCCGTACCGCGCAAGCCGGGCACGGCCGAATTCACTTCGCTTCGATGTGGTGGGTTTCATTGGGTTTGACCGAGGTGTGTGAGGACGACTGCACGCGTGGAGCGCGCCGCCGCTTGCGGGGTAGGCAAAGTCCGGAAAGCTGATATGGTCGGTTCGTGAGTGGCTGGGCCCGAATGCATGAAGGGGAGGGCGAAACGCCGACGAACGTGGGTAGAAAGCAATCTCGCGCCCGGAGAGACAAAGCGTTTGAGGCTCTATCGGTAGAGTTTGCTGACGCAGCCGCTACAGCCAACGCGGTGCATTCCACACCGCCAACACGTGGTGCACGTGCCGCCTCACGCGCATGCGAACGCACGCGCACGTGCGCTCGTCCAACACGACTTTCGCGTGGCGAAAACGTGCGCGGCGAAACTCCGGCCGTCGTGCACCGCGCACGATTTAACCTTACACGACGACGCGATGGCGTGCGCGCTTCACCGGCACCGTCGCGCCATCCTTCCAATAACCCGGGATGTAGGTGACCGTCTGCGCCTCGGGCACACCGCGCTGGTAGGAGTCCGCCATGATCGCGAGCTGCTCCATCGCGCGATAGCCGACGAGCCGGTGGTTCTGCACCACGCCGGCGAGGTGCGGCAGGCTCGGCGGCACGTCGAGCGAGGCGAAGGCCACGTCCTCAGGCAGGCGGATGTGGGCGTGCGCGAAGACGTCGAGCAGCTCGTTCCAGTTCGAGATGATCACGTCGACGCGATGCTCGCGCACCCACTCCGGGATGAGCCGGTGCAGCTCGGGCACGTCGGTGAGCCCGAAGATGAGCGGCGGCACGCACTCGCCCTCGGGCAGCGAGGCCTGCTCGATGAGCACGCCGGTGCCGAAGGACTCGGCCAGGCGCATCTGGTCCTCGCGCGCCGTGGCCAGCCCGATGCGGCGGTAGCCGCGCTCGCGCAGCGAGCGCATGGCGAGGCGGGCGACCTGAAGTTGGTCATTGGATACGGCGTCGAGGTGGGGCTTGAGATGCAGGCACTCGATCTTGACCGCGCAGAACTGCGCCCAGTCCAGGTCGATCTCGCCGACGTCGATCTCGAAGGTCGAGAGCAGCACGCCGGTGATGCCGCGCGTGGTGAGGATGGTGTTGAGTCGCGCCGGCGCGAGGTGGCCGTGGCCCACGACGAAGATCTCGAGCGCGTGCCCGTGCGCCTCGGCCGCGGCCTTGGCGCCGGCGTAGACGAGCGAGTTGTAGGTGTTGCCGCTGAACAAGCGCGTGGTGGCGGCGTGCACGACGAAGGCGGTGCCGAGACGGCGCGCCTGCTGGGTCTGGCGGGCGCGGTGGAAGTTGAGCGCGTCGAGCAGCGGATCGCGCTGGTAGCCGAACTGGCGCGCCACCTCGCGGATGCGCGCGCGCGTGGCGGGCGGGATGCTCGGATGATCGCGCAGCGCCAGCGACACGGTGGTGACGTGCACGCCCGCCTGCGCCGCGATGTCGGCGAGGGTGAAATACTTCTTGTCGGACGCGGGCGCGGCCACGGCCGGCGCGGCCGCGGGGTCAGACGCGGGCGGGCGCGCTCGCGCCGTCTTGCCAGGAGCTTTGGACATAGATGGAGGACGGGAACTCGGGAGTGCCGCGTTCGGTGGACTTGAGTTTGGAGACGAGGATCGAGACGGCGCGCTCGCCGACGAGGTCGAGGTTGGGACGAACGCCCGCGGTGGTGAAATCCGCGGTCGTCAGGCAGAGACACGCCCACGCGACCTCGCCAGGCACGGACAAGCCGGCGGACTCGAGCATCTCGCGGGTGTTGGTCCAGTTGCAGATGACCGCATCGATGCGGTGGCGGCGCACCCAGCGGCCGAGCGAGCCGGCGAGCGAATCGTGCGTGACGTAGTAGGAAAACACGAGCGGCGGCACGCGCCGGTCGGGCGGCACGGTGACCTGCTCCATGAGAAATCCCGCGGCATGGCGGTGGCCGCAGCCATCCTCGTCGGCGCGACCGATGGCGAGGCCGATGCGCTGGTAGCCGAGTGCCGTGAGGTGACGAAAGGCGAGTCGCACTTCGCGCAACTGGTCGTTGGCCACGACGGTGACGTCGGGCTCGGTGTGGCGGGAGTGGATCTTGACGACGGAGTAGTCGTCCCAGTTGAGCGCGAGCTCGGCGAAGCCCGGCACGAAGGCGCCGATGATCACGCCGGTGATCTGGTGCCGCGCGAGATGCTGCGCGATATGGTGCGCGTCGAGGTCGTCCTCGCCGACGGAGAGTTGGTCGAGTTCGTAGCCGAGCACGCCGGCCTGGCGACGCGCGCCCTCGAGGATCAGCTCCATGTGGACCGAGCGCTTGAAGCCAGTGCCCGCACCGAAGTTCTCGATGTAGGCGATGCGCGGCGCCGGGGCGCGCACGCGGCCGCTCTTGCGGAAGCGGCTGAGCGCGTGGAAGACGGGGTTGACCTCGTAGCCCATGCGATCGGCGATCGCCTTGATCTTCACGCGCGTGCCCTCAGGGATGCTCGGATGGCTGCGCAAGGCGAGCGAGATGGTCGTGACGTGGAAGCCGGCCTCGCGGGCCACGTCCTTGAGCGTGGGCCGGCGGCCGGCCGGGCCGGAGGGTGGCGGATTCGGGTGCGAGTCGCTCATGGAGGGGGGCCGCCGAAGCGGCGTTGGTAGGCGGATTGCCGCTCCGCCATGGCGACGGTGTCGCCCGTCTGGCGGAGCAGGCCGATCAGGTCGACGAGCGCCTTGTCGTCCTCGGGATCGAGTTCGACGGCGCGCTCGAGATGCACGCGAGCCTCCCCGGTGCGTCGGGCATCGAGCAGGGCCAGGCCGTACTGCCAGTGCACGCGCGCATCCTCGGGCGCCAGTTCCAGCGCGCGCGCGCAGGCATCGAGCGCACGGTCGACACGGCCGGCCGCGAGCGCGGCGGCGGCCACGACACGCAGGCGATAGATGTCATGGCAAACCAGGTACAACTCATCGGTCCACGGATCCGGCGGCTCAAACTCCATGGCGGCAGCGTCGGCGCGGGCGAGCACGGCGGCCGCGGCCTCGAGATTGCCGAGCCTCTCGTGCACGGTGGCGAGCAGGTGCAGCGCCGGTGCCATGCGCGGGTCGGCCGCGACGGCGCGCTGGAGCAGTCCGCGCGCGGTCGTCCAGCGTTCCTCCCGCAGCGCACAACGCGCGAGGCCGACGAGCGCGAAGGGATGTTCCGGGGCGCGAGCCAGCGCCTCCTCGTAGGCGGCGGTCGCGCCGGCGATGTCGTCGGCCTTGAGCCGGGCGGCGCCGAGGCGCAGCCAGCCCGGCAGGTGATCGGGCGCGAGGGCCGTGGCATCGAGCAGGCAGGGCACGGCCTCGCCGAGGCGTCCGAAACCGGCGTGGATCACCGCCATCATGTAGGGCCAGCGCCCGTCCCGCGGCTGGAGTCGCGCCAGCGCCCGGTAGCCGGCGAGAGCGGGCTCGAGCTGGCCGTTGGCGTGGCAGACGCGGGCAAACTCCTCCAGCGCGACTTCATCCGGTGGATACGCCGCGAAACGCGCGGCGCAGCCGGCCAGCCTCTCGTCGAGGCCCGGTACACGCGCCCCGACGGGCGCCGGCAGCTCCGGTCGCTCGCGCTCCCAGGCGCGTCGCGCCGACGCCTCCCGCCACGCGAACGCGCCGCCGATCCCGGCGACGAGGCACGCGGCCGCGGCGATGACGACGCGCGGGTTCACGGCGCGGCGACCCTCCAGAGCATGAGCCGGCTCATGCGGTCCCACGGCCCGTAGGCGTGAAAGCCCCCGGTGACGAGCGCCGGGCGACCCGTGCCCTCGAGGTCGACCGCCGTCGCGGTGAGCAGGTGGGTGGGCGCGTGCGCACCCGGCCGGGCCGAGAACCGCGCGTGCCCATCATTCACATACACGACGAGCGAGAGCGCCTGCGGGTCGCGCCAGTCGTTGAAGCCGCTCACCGCGACGACATCGAGGTCGCCGTCGCCGTCGAGGTCGGCCGCGACGGGCGCGTAGGCGCCCGGCAGGTCGCCGATGCGGTGGAGCGCGAACGTGCCGCCGCCCTCGTTGCGCAGCCATTGCACGCCGTGCCACGGGCGCCCGCCCGGCTCGGCGTAATCGAAGCCGTCGCCGTTGGTGTAGAGCAGGTCGACGCGGCCGTCGCCGTCGAGGTCGGCCGCGGCGAGGCCGCTGCTGCCGAAATCCTCGTTGGTCGAGCCGAAGATCGTGCGCCGCGTGAACCGGCCGCCGCCGGCGTTGGTGAAGAGCACGATCTCCTCGTACTGCTGCGAGACGAGCGCGGCAAAATCGAGCGCGCCGTCGCCGTCGAAATCCGCCACGGGCACGTTCACCGTGCCCGGCAGGTCGAGCTGGATCTCGCTGGAAAAGCTGCCGTCCGCGCGCTGCCAGAGCACGCGCACCTCGCCCTGGAGGTAGCCGAACTGCGCGACGACGATATCCATGCGTCCGTCCCGGTCGAAGTCCGCCGCCCGGGCATCGTTCACGCGGGCGACGCGCTCGAGCAGCACACGCGGGGCAAAGCGCTGCTGCCCGTCGTTGACGAGCAGCACGAGCGAGCCCACGCGGTCGTTCGAGGGAAAAACCTGGCCCATGCAGGAGACGAGCAGGTCGAGGTCGCCATCGCGGTCCATGTCGGCCGCCTCGACGTGCACGGGGCCGGCGAGGTCTTTGGCCAGCACCGTCTCGACCAAGGTCGCATCCGCTCCGGCGCCTTCGGGTCGCAGCCAGACGAGTTCTCCCCGCTGGGCCTCGCAGGCGAGGATCTCGGGCCGGCCGTCGCGATCGAGATCGGCCGAAGTGACATGCGCCACCCAGGGACGATCCACCAGGGGCGCACCGATCCGCTCGCCGCGAAAGAAAAGGCCTGCGCCCTCGCTCACGACCGCCGGTCCGCCGCTCGCACGCATCGTCGGCGCCGCAGCCTCGTCCGTGCGGGAGCATCCCCCCAGGACGAAGAAAAGACCGAGCGTCACTGTCTTGAGAAACAGGTCTGGCCGGCGACGATGCGACAGGAGCCGGGCGGGGTAAGTCCGAGCGTGGGGTACCATGCGGGCCTGCGTTCAACCGACTCGCCGCTAGAGCGACAAGCGGGCGGAACACTCTAACGTGTGGTGTTGGGCGGAAAACCTTCGACTGGCCAACCCGTTTTCCGCCCGTCAGGGAATCTCCCGGCATCTCCCCCGGCCGATGTCCTCTCCCCCGCCCCGCCCCTTTCCCTCGTATCTCGCGTGGATCGCCCCCGCCGTCGTGCTCGGCCTGGGCGGCGCTCCCGGAGGTCTGCCGCGGCTGCATGCCGCCGGGCCGGACACCGGCACCCCGTTCGCCGCGCGCTCTACGGCGGCCGGAACCACCCTGTTTTCCACTCTAACGGCGGCGGAAACCGGTCTCGACGCGCCCAATCCCTACGACGACCCCGCCATGTGGGGGCGGCGCTACCGGGAGTTTTCGCTCGGCGCGATCGGCAGCGGGGTGGCCATCGGCGATATCGACGGCGACGGCCGGCCCGAGGTGTTTTTCGCCACCAAGACCGGCCCGAACCGCCTCTTTCGCAACCTCGGCGGCTTTCGCTTCGAGGACATCACGACAGCCGCCGGCGTGGCCGGTCCCTCCGCGACCGAGGGCGGCGCGAGCGCGTGGAAACAGGGCGCGGCCTTCGCCGACATCGACAACGACGGCGACCTCGACCTCTACGTCTGCCGCTTCGCCGCGGCCAACCTGCTCTACGTCAACGACGGCGCCGGCGTCTTCACCGAGGAGGCCGCCGCGCGCGGGCTCGCGCTGGTCGACGCCAGCGCACAGGGCGCGTTCTGCGACTACGACCGCGACGGCTGGATCGACGTCTACGTCGCCACCAATGTGCTCGACGCCGAGCGCCGGCCGAACGGCCAGCGCGACCGGCTGTATCGCAACGATGGCGACGGCACCTTCACCGAGGTGACCGAGGCCGCCGGCCTGAAGGGCGAGACGCAGTGCCACGCTGCGACGTGGTGGGACTTCGACGAGGACGGCTGGCCCGACCTCTACGTCGACAATGATTTTCGCGACCCCGACCAGCTCCTGCGCAACAACCGCGACGGCACCTTCACAAACGTGCTCAGCTGGGTCGTTCCGCGCACGCCGCACTCGTCGATGGGCGCCGACCTCGGCGACATCAACAACGACGGCCACGTCGACCTCCTCATCGCCGACATGGCCGCGACCACGCGCGAGAAGGACCACCGCGGCATGGCGCCCCTGCGCGCCGGACTCCCGGACAACGAGGGCCGGCCCGGTGCCGCGGCCCAACAGTACATGGTCAACACGCTCTTCCTCGGCACCGGCACCTCGCGCGTGCTCGAGGCCGCGCATCTCGTCGGACTCGCCGCGACCGATTGGACCTGGTCGGTGCGTTTCGAGGACCTCGACCTCGACGGCCGCCTCGACCTCCACGTCACCAACGGCATGGTGCGCGAGCTGCACAGCAGCGACATCACCGACGCGATGATGCGCCGCGAAAATCTCGCCGGCCGCATCGCCATCATGAAGGCGACGCCCGTGCTGTCCGAGGCGAACATGGCCTTCCGCAATCTCGGCAACCTGCGCTTCGAGAACACCTCCGCCGCGTGGGGACTCGACCACATGGGCTTTAGCACGGCCGCGGCCTTCGGCGACCTCGACGGCGACGGCGATCTCGACCTGGTCTTCGCCAACTACGACGCCCCGGCGACGGTCTGCCGCAACGACTCGACCTCCGGCCGCGGGCTGATCCTCGACCTGCGCGGCCGCGCCTCCAACCGCTACGGCGTGGGCGCGCGCGTCGACCTCGAGTTCGCCGACGGCTCGAGCCAGACGCGCACGCTCATCGTCGCCCGCGGCTACAACGCCACGAGCGAGCCCATCGTGCACTTCGGCACGGGTGACGCCACCGCGGTCGCCCGCACGACCGTGCGCTGGCCGAGCGGGCACACCCAGGTCATCGACGGCCTGCCGACGGGACGCCGCCACGTGATCCACGAACCGGATACACCGCCGCCCGCGCTCGCGTCCGCTCCGACCGGGCCCGCGTCCGCCCTCTTCGCGGACGTGACCCAGGCCACGCAGCTCGGGCTCGCCAATCGCGGAGGCCCACTCGCGCCGCCGCCGCAGGCCCGCCAGCCGCTCCTGTCCCGCCGCCTCAACCGCCCCGGACCCTTCGCCGTCGCCGCCGATCTCGACGGCGACGGTGCCGGGGAGATCGCGATCGGCGGCGTGGCCGGCGAATCCGGCCGGATGCTCACGCGCTCCGGCAGCACCTACGTCTCCGCCCTCAGCCCGATCTTCATCGCGCCTTCGGCCGTCGCCGACGGCCCGATCGTGGCCTTCGACCCCGACGGCGACGGCGACACCGATCTGCTCATCACCAAGGCCGGCGTCGCGGTCGACGCCGGCTCGCCCGACTACCAGCCGCGCCTGTTCCTCAACTCCGGCCGGGCAAAGTTCTCCGCCGCGCCCGACGGCATGCTGCCCGCGCTGCCGATCTCGGTCGGCGCGGCCGTGGCCGCGGACTTCGACCGCGACGGTCACGCCGACCTGTTCATCGGCGGTCGGGTCGAACCCGGCGCGTATCCACAATCCCCACGCAGCGCACTGCTCGCGTGGCGCGACGGTCGCTACGTCGACGTGACCCCGGAGGTCGCACCCGGGCTCGCGCGCGCCGGCATGGTCACCGGCGCGGCGTGGAGCGATGTCGACGCCGACGGCTGGCCCGACCTCGTGCTCGCGCGCGAGTGGGGCACCATCGCCTGCTGGCGCAACGACGCCGGCCGCGGGTTCACCGATGTCTCGGACAAGCTCGGTTTCGCCGCCGCCGGGACCGGCTGGTGGCGTTCGCTCGCCGCCGCGGACCTCAACGCCGACGGCCGGCCCGACTTCGTCGCCGGCAACCTCGGGCTCAACACCCGTTACCACGCGAGCCCGGAGCAGCCGGCGCTCCTCTACGCCGGCGTCGCCGTGGACGGGGCGCGCCCGCAGCTCATCGAGGCCCACCATGCGGACGGGCGTATCTATCCGCTGGCGACACGCGAGCACCTGGTCCGGGCGTTCCCCACCCTCGGCGCCCGCATCCCGACGCAGGAGATCTTCGCGCGCACGCCGCTCGAAGGGGTGTTTCCCGCCGCGGCCCTCGCCGCCGCCACCCGGCTCGAGGCCACGCAACTCCAGAGCGGCGTGTTCCTCAGCCGGCCCGACGGCACGTGGACGTTTTCGCCGCTCGCGCGCGAGGCGCAGATCGCACCGATCTCGACGATCGTCTCCGGCGACTTCGACGCCGATGGACATGTCGACCTGGTCGTCGCAGGCAATGACTTCACGCCGACGGCCGAGGTCGGCCGCTTCGACGGCGGGCTCGGCTGGCTGTTGCGCGGCGATGGCCGTGGCGGCCTCGCACCCGTATGGCCGCGCGAGAGCGGGCTCGTGTTCTCCGGCGACGTGCGGGCCCTCGTCGCGACCGACCTCGATGGCGACGGCCGGGCCGACCTCGTGGCCACGCGCAACAACGCGCCCTCCCTTGCCTTCGCGCGCCGCGGTGGCACGCTCGCCCCTTCGCCATGAAGAACCGTCCGCCTGCCGCGCCCTCGGCCAGGGCCCGCACCGCTCCCGCCACGTCCTCCCTCTGGCGCAACCTCGCGCTCGTCTTCGCCGCCGGCACCGTCGCGCTCATCATCCTGCTCGTGCGCGTCTCCAACGCGCTCGACACACTCGCCGCGCAGGCCGCCGCGAAGCCCGCCGCCACGTCCGCAGGCGCGGGCGCCGCGGCCACCTCGCTCCCGCGCGAGCTCACGCCCTACGCGGCGCTCGGCTCGAACATGGCGGAAAACAACCGCATCGCCGACCTCGGCTGGACGCCGGCGCAGTTCGACGCGTTTCTCGCCGGCCTGCGCTCGAGCTACGAGGGTCGCGGTGTGCCGATGAACGACGACGCGCTGCGCCTGCGCGACGAGCTCAGCCGGCGCGTCGCGGCCATGCTTGCCGCCGACCAGCCCGATCCGCTCGAGGCCTACTTCCGCACCCTGCGCGACAGCGAAGGTGTGCTCCGCACCGCGAGCGGACTGCACTATCGCCTCACCGAACCCGGCGAGGGCGAGCCGGCCCGGCCCGACGACACCGTCGTGCTCAGTGTGACGGCACGCCTGCCCGACGGCACCGGACTGCCGGCGCTCGAACAGGCGCGCACCCGCGTGGTCGTGCGCGACCTGCTGCCCGGGCTCGCGGAGGCGCTCCAGCTCATGCGCGTGGGCGGCAAGGCGCTCGTCTACGTGCCGCCGGCGCTCGGATTCGGCGAGCGCCCGCCCGCCCCGGTGCCGCCGGGCGCGCCTGTCGTTTACTTCGTCGAGCTGCACGACATCGTGCCGCCCGCACCGTAACCGGACTCATGCAGTCAAAGGTGGTCGGCCGTGTCCCACGGCCGTCGTGGTGCGGTGTCCTGTGAAGCCGCATGGCGGCGAGGCGCCCTCACCACGCGCCTGGGGACAGGCGCGTCCACCGTTCAGCGCCGTTTGTTTCGCTCAGAATGAAACCGAGCCTCGCATGCACGAGCCCGCCTGATTCGAGCGCGGCCGGCTCGCTCTACCGATAGAGTCTCTGGTGCGTTTCCCGCACGGCCTGTGGCGCGCATCGTCTGCCCTCGCCCCGGCGTGCGCGGTGCGCCCCCGACGCAGCGCCGCCCATTTCACGCCACACACTTTCTCTCCTACCAGATCCCGGCAGCCGGAAACTCCTAGGGGTAGGCGTTCCCAAGCTGCCGGGGTCTGGCAGGCTGTTTTTCCCGACAAACGACCAGAACCCGGATCACGCGGCGCGCCACGCCGCGGCCGATCCAGACTCCCCAGACCCTTGTGACCTCCGCTTCCTCCTCCCCGACGACCGGCCCGAACCACCCGATCCTCCGATCCCTGCTCTGGGTGCCCACGCTCTACCTGGCGATGGGCATTCCTTTCAACGTGATCAACGGCACCGCCGCGACGATGTACAAGTCGCTCGGCGTATCCGACGGCCAGATCACCATCGCGCTGGGCAGCGTCATCATCGCCTGGTCGCTCAAGCCCCTCTGGGCGGCGTTCCTCGATATGTTCCGCACGAAGAAGTTCTTCGTGATCACGACCGAGGTGCTCTCCGCGCTGCTCTTCGCCGGCATCGCGATGTCGCTGCCGCTGCCGGGGTTTTTCCAGATCAGCATCGCGATCCTCTGGGTCGCGGCCTTCACCTCCTCGACCCAGGACATCTGCGCAGACGGCATCTACCTGACCTCGCTCGACAAGAAGACCCAGGCCCAGCTCGCCGGCGTGCAGGGCATGTTCTGGAACCTCGGGCGCGTGCTCGCCACCGGCGTGCTGGTTTTCTCGATGGAGGAGCTCGGCCAGACCCGCGGCTGGAGCACGGAGAAGATGTGGATGGCCGTGTGGATCACCGCGGCCGTCGCGATGGCCGTCTTCGCGGTCTACCACCTGAAGTTCCTGCCGCAGGGCAGCATCGAGGACCGTCCGACGAGCGCGCGCGCCGTGTGGGCGGACTTCCGCGGCTCGGCGGAGACGTTTTTCCACAAGCGCGCGTTCTGGGGCATGATCGCGTTCGTGTTCCTCTATCGCCTCGGCGAGGGCCTGATCCTCACCGAGGGACGTCTCTTCCTCCAGTCCACCACGGAGAGCGGCGGCCTCGGCCTCACCGCCGGGCAGGTGGCCAACATCGAGGCGGTCTGGGGCACGGGCGCCTCGATCATCGGCGGGATCCTCGGCGGCATGTTCCTGGGAAAACTCGGGCTCCGGCGCTCGCTGCCCATCCTCGGCCTCTGCCTCAACATCCCGCACCTCACCTTCGTGATCCTGAGCCACTACGGCGCCGAGGGGCACGGCCTGTCCTACTCGTTCATCGCCACGCTGGTGTGTATCGAGAAGTTTGGATACGGCTTCGGCTTCATCGGCAACATGGTCTACATGATGCAGCAGATCGCGCCCGGCCGCTGCACGATGACGCACTACGCCTTCGCGACCGCGCTGATGAATCTCATGCTCGTGCCCACCACCATGATCTCGGGGCCGCTGGCCGAGTGGGTGGGTTTCTCGACCTTCTTTGTCATCGTGATGTTCGCCTCCGTGCCCTCGGTCTGGGCCGCGTGGAAGGCGCCGCACCCGCTCGGCGACGCCACCCGCGCCAAGGACGGCGAGCGCCGCGCCGACGAGCACATCGTGACGATCGACGACCCCAGCCGGCTCTCCGAACCGGAGCGTCGTGTTCAGGTCATCGCCGGCCGCGCCTCGATCCCGGCGATGGTGAACATCCTCATGCTGCTCGTCGCCGACGCCTGGGCCCTGGGCAAGCTCCACGAGATCCACAGCGGGCTGCCGACGTCATTCTTTGGAATCCCGTTCGGTGCGGAGACGATGCGGATCGCCGCGATCGCCGTGATCGGCCTGAGCCTGGCCTTCAAGGTGCAGTGCTCGTGGAAGACCTTCCGCTTCGCCGCCGAAGCCACCGCAGCCGCGGCACCGACCGGAGAAAAGGCCTACCTCGCCAACGCCCGCGGCGCGAAGATCACGACGATCCTCTGCGGCCTCGCGAGCGCCGCGGTGGTCTACGTCGCCTACCACCTCGCGACCTGAGCCGGGCTTATCCAGTCGCGTTCAGAATCGCCAGGTAGCGACCGAGGTCACGAGGCCGTCCAGGGAGGCGCGCCAGGCCGATGCCGCGGCCCCTACTCCCCGCCCTTGAGCCAGAGCGGGGCGGCGATGAACCAGAGCACCGCGCCGGCGAGCATGGCGGTTTTCATCGGCGACTCGGCGAGTTTGCCCGCGGCGAAGAGCGCGGGCGGGACCACCGTGAGACCGAGCGCGAGGATGCCGGTGAGACGTGCGACGAGATTCATGCGGGAGCGCCGGGATGGCGGATGAGGGTTTTCGAGAACACGACGTAGAGCAGGCCACAGGCGAGCCAGACAGGCACG
>Ga0315910_10001835_pt1 | contig 19201 bp, 15 predicted proteins | sample EdamamesoilMG_FD_204470 | JGI IMG/M metagenome (GOLD analysis project Ga0315910, IMG submission 204470) | Garden soil microbial communities collected in Santa Monica, California, United States - Edamame soil | ecosystem: Environmental > Terrestrial > Soil > Garden | place: USA: California...
CGTCGTGTTCCGTGACGCTCGCTGACCCGACGCCGACCCGGCCCGATCTGCTCCGGCTGGCCAAAGGCCGCCTCTCGCTGCGCGAGCGCATCATCCTCCGCATCGTCCGTGCTTCGTTCAAGCGGGGATTCGTCTCGCGGCTGCTCCCACACTTGCAGCGAGGCCCCGGTCAGGCCTGGATCTACCATGCCACTCGACGCCTCTGCCGGGTCGACGGTCTCGAATCGACGCTCGCGCTGATGCAACCCTCCACGCCGGGTCAGGCGCGTCCCAGCCTGCTCGTCGTCGCCAACCACCGCAGCTTCTTCGACCTCTACGTCATTACGGCGCGCCTGGTGCGGGGCGGCATGAAGAATCGCATCGTCTTTCCGGTGCGCTCCGGCTTCTTCTACGACCGCTTCCTCGGCCTCGTAGTGAACTTCTTCATGAGCTTCCTGGCCATGTATCCGCCGCTGTTCCGTGACCGGCGCAAGGCGGCGATGAACCTCGCTTGCCTGGACGAGCTAGCTTGGCTGATGGCGCAAGGTGACGTGTTCGTCGGCATGCACCCCGAAGGCACCCGGGGCCAAGGTCCGGACCCCTACACCCTGCTGCCCGTCAGGCCAGGCGTGGGGCGCCTCATCCATGCGGCCCGCGTGGTCGTGGTGCCCGTGTTCGTCAATGGGCTCGGTAACGACATTTGGCAGCAAGTCCGCGGGAACTTCGACGGCAGTGGCCGGCCGATTCACGTGCTCTTCGGCGCACCGATCGACTTCTCCGATCTCTTGAACGAGCCGGCATCACCGCGCGTATTCGAGCAGATTGCCGAACGCACCCGCCAGCACATCACTCGCTTGGGCGAGCGAGAACGCCTCCTCCGCGCCGCAGAGCAGTGACGGCGCCGCTCAAAGCCACGGGTCGGCGCGGCGCCCGTGATGAGAGAGCGAGCGCAAAGCCGAGATGAGGAGCCAGAAAGCAACCGAGAGCAGGCACGCGAGCGGCAGCCAGCGCAAGCGCTGCTCCCACTCACCTCCGACGTCGAACCGTAGCAAGAGCGAACGCACGAGCGCGGTGCCCAAGCTGATCAGCACCAGCGGCCTCGTCACGAGCTCCCAACTCTCACCACGGCTCGCGCCACCGCTGACGATGCGGAGCGCGGAGACGAACGAAAACAGCCCGAGGAGCGTCGCGCTGCAGAATGCAAAGGCCAGGTAGGGCGAAGCAAACCGACCGAGTCCGCCGCCGTAGAGCGCGATCCAAATGCCTAGCGCTAGACCAAGGCCCAGCTCGTCGAGCGCCCGCACCACGAAGCCACCACGGGCGTTCGATCCGCCCGTGGGCGAGCGCTCGCCGCCGAGGGGGACGAGTGAGAGCACGTAGGCTCCCGCCGCCAGGAGTGTCCACGGCGATGCGAGCAGTCCTGCGCCAAGAGGCGCGCCGGCTTGCAGCGTGGACAAGTCCTTCAGGGACAGAGAACCCGCCGTGATGGCTTCCAGCGCCCAGCTCAGCATGAGCGGCAAGAGCGCCAGCATCGACCAACAGGCGCTGCCGAGCCCAGCCAAAAGCGAGAAGCGTCCCCGTGCCCGTCGACCGTCCGAAAGCAGAGCTGCCAAGGACAAGACGCCCAGGCAGACCCCGGAAAGCAGTGGCAGATCGAACGCCCGAGCTGGACGCCCCGGCGCGAGGAGCCAGACGAAGCCGAGCGACCACGCGAGCGAGCGCGCGCACAGGGGGACCGAGCTCGCGGCGAGCGCCCGCAGAGCTCGTGCTCCGCGAGCGCCGTGTCCCCACGTCTGCGCCAACCATACGGCAGCGCGGGGCGGTCGCGCCGCCACCAAGAGTCCCAGGAGCAGCGCCAGACCCAGCGACAACGTGAGCCAGATCATCGCATCGTCCGGGCGGAAGTAGTCGGACCGATCGAGCAGCACTTCTGCTCGGCCGGAATAACCGGGACGCGAATACTCGACCAAGCTTGCCCGACCGTGCGCCCGAGGCGCGAAGTCGGCCACCGTGAGCAAGCGCACGCCGTCGAGCCGATGCAGCCGGTCGCCGATGCGCAAGCCCACACGCTCGGCTTCGGAGGCAGGAGCCACCGAGACGACGGATAGATCGGCGGCGAGCACCAACCCAACGAACGCCGCAAAGTCCGAAGGAGCCGAGGACGGAGCGCGATGAAGCACGTCGAGCGTCACCTCCTTGAGGTGCCCGCGCAGGGCAGGTGCTCCCGATTGAACCGGTGAGAACGCCAGGTGCAGACTGCCCCGGAAGGTCGCGTGGGGCGCATCGCCCGTGAGTGCGCTCACTTCGGACGCGTCGAGGTTCACCACGAGCCGAGCCGACGACGTGGCTTCGCCCGTCCAGAGCACCGTCACCTTCGCAGGATCCCGTCCGGGGGTGAGTCTCGTTCCGCGCAGCTCGACGGCCCCGCTCCGGCCGGCCGGAAAGCCGCGGCCGCTAACGAGCAGGACACCGCCCGACTCCACGAGCCCCGGGCCGGCGGTGTGCACCTCCAGCAGCTCTGGCCCCTCCGGCACCGCACAGCTGATCCCGAGCGCCAGGCACAGCAGGCAGAGCACGGCCAGCCGAACGCGCGAACCCATGGCCCCCTGCTACCGGGCCCCGGGCCGCCCGCGCGACTTTCGTGCAAAGTGCGCCACAAATTTGGCAGACGAGGCCGTGGCACCGTCCGCTCGTGCCGTCGGCCCCACGCTCCCTACCCCCACCTACCCAATCTCAGTAAGCCGAAAATGATCAAGTAGTTATGGGCCAGCCGGCAGCCCAAGTTCCGGGAATAGACCCCCGAGCCCACCGGTTGTTCTGGCTAGAGGCTCCCAGTCGGCGCCCCACCTGCTAGGTAGCAAGACGGACCCGTTGCGATGAAGGTTCCCACAGCAGTCCTCGAACCCCGCGAGTTCGAAAAAGAGGCCTTGGCCCACGCTCCCGCGCTCTACGCGGTCGCCCTGCGCATGACGCGCCGGCCCGCCGACGCGGAGGACCTGGTGCAGGATGCCTTGCTCAAGGCCATGCGTGCTCGGCATCAGTTCGAGGCCGGCACCAACCTGCGAGCCTGGCTGCTTCGCATTTTGACCAACACCTTCATCAACAAGCACAAGCGCGGTCAGCTCGAGCGTGCGCTGCTGGGCGCAGAAGACCTCGACCCCGTCAGCGACGGCTGGATGAGCACCGCAACGCTGCGAGCACTCCGCGATCCCGAGACCCAGGTGCTGCGTCCCGTCCTCGAGGAGGAGATTCGGCGCGCGCTGGACCGCCTGCCCGAGGAGTTTCGCATGGCCGTTCTCCTCGTCGACGTCGAGGAGCTCTCCTACAAAGAGGCGGCGGCGGCACTCGGCTGCCCCGTGGGCACCGTGATGAGCCGCCTGCATCGCGCGCGACGCTTGCTGAAGGCCGAGCTCATGGATCAAGCGCGAGCGCTGGGCCTGGCCGTTGACCGGCCGGAGACCGATCCAGTGGCGACCGAAGAGGCAGAAGCTCCCATTCCGATGGACCGATACCGTCAGCGCAAGGAGGCGAAGGTTTCGTGAGCTGCCAGGACATTCGTCCGTACCTCGAGGCATTCGTCGACCAAGAGCTCTCCCCCGAGCGCACGCTGGACGTAGAGAGGCACGTCGCGCAGTGCGATTCGTGTTTGGCCGAGGTCGAGATGTCTCGCACGCTGGCCGTCGTGACGCGCAGCGCAGTTTCGGAAGTGCCTTGTTGCCCGAACTTCCGGGCTCGCCTCGGCCGCTCCTTGGCCGAAGAGCGGAAGCGCCAGGAGAGCCCCGTCCCTGCGACGCCCGCGCATCATCCCCTGCCGTGGCGAACGATCTCCCCCATTGCCGCCGCCGCTGCCATCGCACTCTTGTTCGGTGCGGCCCAGCGCGGGCAAGGCCATGCCGTCACCGAGCCGCTGATTGCGTCGACGGAGAACCAGCTGATGGACGTACTCCTTCAGCATCACTCGGCTCCGCCGGCCACGCCGGCACTCACGGCGCTCGATCTCGTGCAACGCATGGAGCCACGCCTCGGCTTCCCGGTGCATCCCCCCAATTTGGAGCGCTACGGAGCACGCTTCGTGGGCGCCAACCTGGTGAACGTGGATCAAACGCCCGCCGCGTCGCTCCACTACAGCATGAACAACGGCCGCCGGCTGACGTTCTATGTCTACGATCCAGAGAAGTTGCCGCTCCGCGCTGCGGTTCGCACGCTGCATCCGCGGGTCGTGCAGAACCAAGCCGTCTTCGTGGGCCACCGGCGTGGGTACTCCATCGCCACGTGTGAGCGGCACGGTGTTGGCTATGCGGTGACGACGGAGCTCGGCGACGCCGAAAGCGCCGAGCTCGTGGCGGCGCTGGACCGCTGAGCTGCGCTGTGTTGGCTTGAGCTGCGCTGTGCTCGCTTGAGCTGCTCTGTGCTCGCTTGAGCTGCTCTGTGCTGGCTGCTTCCGGCTGCCTGCCCCAGATGGCTGCGCGGACGCTGCGAAGCTGCCCTCACCAGACGAGCGCCGAGCCCGACTTGCGCGCGTCTGCAGCGCCCACGACACGCGTGCCCTCGAAAACGAGCGCCTGAACCGCCGTGGAGTTCTGCGGTTCCTGGCTGACGATCTCGCCCCGCCACGCGAGGTCCCGCAAAAGGGCGTCCGACACCGGACCTTCGAGGCGGAGCGTGCCACCGTCGAGCGGGATCGACTGACGGGATCGTGCCACGGCTTGAGCCGGGGCGAGCCCGAACACCAGGATGTCCAGCAGGACCTGCGTGACATTGGTGGAGATGCGCATTCCCCCCGAGCCCCCGAGGGCCGCGCGCGGGAGGCCATCTTCGACCACGATGGTGGGCGTCATGCTGGAGACCGGACGAGCACGCGGTCGCGGAGAATTCGGCGTGTCCGTGAGACCAAACGCGCGCACACTCGCGGCCGTGCCAAAGTCGTCGAGCTCGTCGTTGAGGACGATGCCTGCCTGCTCGAGCACGAGCCCTGAGCCGAACGCATTGTTCACGGTCGTCGTCAGCGAGACCACATTGCGTGCCCGGTCGGAAGTGACGAGGGCGTGAGTCCCATGCTCCTCGAGGCCAAACCGGGGCAAACGATGCGTCCGATCCACCGCGATCGCTTGCCGGCGGCGCTCCAGGCGATCGGCATCGAGCAGCATGTCGAGGGGCACTTTCGTCTGGTCGGGATCGGCCAGGTAGCGGAAGCGATCGGCGAAGGCGCCGCGCATGGCCTCGCCGAGCACGTGGCGGTACGCGGCGCTATCGTGACCGAGCCGCAAAAGCTCGTCAGGCGGGAGCATTTCGAGCACCTGCGCCAAGAGCACGCCACCAGCCGAAGGCGGCGGCATGGTGAAGACGTCTCGGCCACCGTAGCGCACTCGGATCGGCTCGCGCTCGACCACGCGGTACTGCGCCAAGTCCTCCAACGTGAGCGTCCCGCCGTGTGCGCGCACGGTCGTCACGAGCTCGCCGGCGATCTCACCCTGATAGATGGCGTCCGGTCCACGAGAGGCCAGCGCCGAGAGCGTGCGAGCCAGCGCGGGATTGGTCACGCGGGTGCCGGCCAACGCTGGCTTACCCCCAGGAAAGAGGAAACCGAGCGCCGCTCGCCCGCCCACCTTGCGCTGGCTGTAGCCGAGCGAGGACGCCAGAAATGGCGAAATGGCGAACCCCGTGGTCGCGCGCTTCTCGGCGATGCGCACCAAGTCGGCCCAAGGCAGGCGCCCGGCACGTTGATGAAGAGCAAAGAGTCCCCGGGCTTCGCCCGGCACACCGACGAGGTGGCCGCTGGCTTCGGGTCCGAGCGGCCGCGCCTCCAGCGGCGCGCGCGCGATGGCAGCTGGGGCGACCTCGCGAAAATCGATGCAGTATGGCTTCCCGGTCGCGGCATCCCAGCCGAGCACGAAGCCTCCCCCGCCGAGGCCACTGGACGACGGAGCAGCCACGCCGGCGACCAGCGCTGCGACGATGGCGGCGTCGGCCGCGCTACCACCGCGCGCATACACCGTGAGCGCGTCGCTGGCTGCAACGGCGCTTTCGGAGGCCACAGCCTGCTGCGCGGGCCCTCGTGCGGCCTTGGTCTCGGCGCGCGGAAGCTTCGCCGAGAGCAGGGCGCACGCGCCAAGCGCGAAGAAGACACGGCCGCCCGAGAGAGCCCGTTTCACCGTCTCTTGATACCACGTCGCGCGGATTCGCAGTAAGACTCCCTTCATGCGTTTCCTCTACGTGATGGATCCCGCCGAGAGCATGCTGCCCGACAAGGACACCACGTTCGCGTTCATCCGCGGCGCGATGGAGCGAGGACACGAGACGCTGCATTGTCTGCCAGGCGATCTGTCCATCACGACCGTGCCCAGCTTGCGTGTGAGCGCTCGAGTGCGCCCCATCCAGGTGCAGGACACCCCACCTCACGTCTCGTGTGGCGTGCCTCTCGACGTCGACCTCAGCACGCTCGATGCCGTCTTCATTCGCAAGGACCCGCCCTTCGATACCGCCTACCTGCATCTCACGCAGACGCTCGATCTGGTGAAGCACCAGACGCTCGTCCTCAATGATCCAGCCGGCTTGCGCGCCGCCAACGAAAAGCTCTTCGCCCTGCGTTTCTCGCACCTGATGCCAAAGACCCTGGTGACGCGCGAGCGCGAAGCCTTGCTCGAGTTCACGCGCGAGGTCGGAGGCCGCGCGGTCCTCAAGCCACTCGACGGCGCCGGCGGCAGCGGGGTGGTGGCGCTGACGACTGGTGACAAGAACGCGCGCGCTCTGACCGACCTTCTGACGAGAGAAGGACGGGATCTCGCCATGGTGCAGGAGTATCGGCCCGAAATCGAAAGCGGCGACAAGCGCGTCCTGGTGCTGGGCGGGCGGCTGCTCGGGGCCATCCTGCGCGTGCCGCGACCCGACGATCTGCGGGCCAACATCCACGTGGGCGGACGGGTTCAAGGCACGACTCTCACCTCGGCCGAAGAGCGCCTCGTCACGGAGCTCGGCCCAGCCCTGCTCAGCCATGGCCTCTACTTCGTGGGACTCGATCTCATTGGCGAACGCCTGATCGAGGTGAACGTCACGAGTCCCACCGGCATTCAGGAGCTCGGGCGCCTGACCGGCACGAAGCCCGAGCTCGAGGTCGCCCAGTGGGTGGAAGCAGCGGCCGCGCGCCACAAGGCCACGGCGACGGGCCAGGCACAGTAAAGGTGGCTTCCTTCGGCACACAGCTCTCGCTGTCCGCCCTCGTGATGGGCGGAGTCGTCGCTGGACTTTTCCTCCTCGGCCAAGAGCGCGCGCGGAGTTCCTCCGCGGAGGACGCTTTCGGTTCGAACACCTCGAGGCAGAGTGCGACGCCCCCTCTGGCCCGGGCCGGCGCCTCGGGCCCGGGGATTGGAGCGCGAGCCTTGCTGCCCGCGCGCTCGTGGCTCGTCGTCGATTTCGACGGACGGCTCACAGGTGCATCACCCTTCACCTCAAGCGCAGGACCTTGCCGAAGCGTGCCGCCCCCCGAGCGCGTAGGGCTCGCCCTGGGTTCGGAGGGCAGCTCGGCGCTCCTTTTGGTGTCGCCGGCGGTCAGCCCCGAGTTCTGGAGCTGCGTGCGCGCCGAGGTCCTCGCCGCTGGTGGTCGAGCATTGCCCGCCGAGCCCGATCACGAAGCGCTCGAGAGCCCGAGCGGAGTCCTCGTGCACCGCGAGGGGCGCCTCTTGTTCAGCAGCGATCGTCGTCAGCTCTCCGAGCTCGCGATGCTCGCTCGCGGCCAGGGCGAGAGTGCTGCCAGCGCCGCGCCGCACGCCCAGCTGACCAGCGCCCTGGCCGAGCCGGCGGGCATCCTGACCCGAGGCGGCGCACCGCTCTGGGCCACGCTCCATGTACCGCCGACGTGGCTGGCGGACTTGGGCCCCGAGGCGCAAAAGACCCCCCTGCGCCATCTGCGGGCAGGCGCGCTGCGCGCAGACCGCGATGGCGGCGCCGCCGGCGCGCTCGAATGCTCCGAGCCGGGATGTGAGGAGCTCGCTGGATTCTTGGTTCGGGCACGCAGCGACCTGGCCGAGCTCCTGCCACCTCCGCTCGGCGAGGCCACGGCGCAGTCCTGGTCCGCTTCCCACCAACGCCTGTCCCCCACCGCGGGCCTGATCCGGCTCCGCTGGAGCCCGACGCGTCTCCCGTTCTCGGATTGGGTCAGCGGTCTCTGGACGTTCGTCTCCCGGGCGGGCAGCGAAGCGCCCCCGGTGGGCATCCCCCCAGCCGCCCCCTACAGCGAAGTCCACTCGCGTTGATCCTCTCTTCGCCCGCCCGGCCCCGAGGAGGTGAGGGCCGTTCGGGCTACGGGTGGCCACTCTTGCGCGAGGTGGCCGCTGCCCTTGTGGGTTTGGCGAGGCTCACTACGAGTGAGCCTCGCAATAAAGGGCGCCTGCAGACCCTCCCTGGGTAGCCGCGTGTTCAGGATCCTGAAGGCATTTCCAGCGGTGAGGCAGCGTCCGGGAGCGCTCATCCAGCCGTCCCGCCGTCGAAGCTGCAAGATTCCTGACGAGGGGCAGGCGGAATGGCCGGAAATCTCCTTGCAGGGAAGGCCGTCGAGGTCTAGCTTTCGCGGCCCTTCCCCATGGCACATGCAGTCATCCGCACCGGCGGAAAGCAGTACAGAGTCGCCGCTGGCGACGTCATTCGCGTCGAAAAGCTCGATGGCGACGCTGGCAGCAAGATCGTGTTCGACGAGGTGCTGTTCCTCGACGGCGACGCGCCGAAGTTCGGCACTCCCCTGGTCGCAGGTGCCAAGGTCTCTGGTGAGATCGTGCAGCAGGCCCGCGGCGAGAAGCTCGTCATCTTCAAGTTCAAGCGCCGCAAGAAGTACCGCCGCAAGAACGGCCATCGTCAGTCCTTCACGGCCATCAAGATCACGGAGGTTCACGGCTAATGGCACATAAGAAAGGCGGCGGCTCTACACGCAACGGTCGCGATTCGAATGCACAGTTCCGCGGGACCAAGGTCTTCGGCGGCGAGAGCATTCGCGCGGGCGGCATCATCGTGCGCCAGGTCGGCCAGAGCATGGACCCGGGTCGCAACGTGGGCATCGCCAAGGACTTCACGCTCTACGCGCTCGTCGACGGCAAGGTGAAGTACGAGTGGGCCAGCCGCACCAAGAAGAAGGTGTCGGTCGATCCGGCAGCTGTCTGATCCAGCAAGGCGGCTGATCAACCGGGCCTCCCAAGCTTCACGGCTTGCGGAGGCCCGAGTCGTTTCGATGGCCCGAATCTGGCATTCTGACCCCGCGGTGCCGATCCAAGTCCTGCCCCCCGAGCTGGCCAGTCAAATCGCGGCAGGCGAGGTGGTCGAACGGCCCGCCAGCATCGTCAAAGAGCTGGTCGAGAATGCGCTCGACGCCGGGGCCAGCCGCATCGAGGTCAGCATCCTGGCCGGTGGCCTGCAGGAGATCAGCGTCCAGGACGATGGTCGCGGCATGGATCGCTCCGACGCGCTGCTCTGCCTCGAGCGTCATGCGACGAGCAAGCTCGCGTGTCTGGCCGACCTCGAGAGCATCGCCTCCTACGGTTTTCGCGGTGAGGCGCTGCCCAGCATCGCCTCTGTCAGCAAGCTCTCGATCACCACGCGCGCGCAGGAGACCGACGAGGGCCTCTCCGTTCTCTGCCACGGTCCGTCCGTGGTCGAGACCAAGCCCATCGGCACGCCCGTGGGCACGACGGTGTCCGTGCGCGATCTCTTCTTCAACGTGCCCGCGCGACGCAAGTTCCTGCGCAGTACGGCAACGGAGAGCGGCCACATTGCCGAGGTTCTGACGGATGCAGCACTCGCGAGACCAGACGTCACCTTTCGCTTGGTGCGGGACGGCAAGCTCGTGCGCAGCTTCGACTCCGTGCGGCGCCGCGGCGAGCGTGTCGCGCAAGCGCTCGACGGGGAGCATCTGCACGAGCTCGCTGGAGACCGTGGCCCTCTCGCGCTCCAGGCCTTCTTGTCCCGCCCGGAGCGAGCCCAAAAGGGAGCGGTGGGCCTGCGCCTCCTGCTCAACGGTCGCCCGATCAAGGATCGTGGGCTCGCTGGCACCATCGCGCACGCCTACGGCAGTATCTTGGAGCGCGGCCGCTATCCCCGCGGAGTGGTCTATGTGGAGCTGGCGCAACACCTCGTCGACGTCAACGTGCACCCGCAGAAGCTGGAGGTGCGCTTCGCCGACCCTCGCGCCGTCTCGGACGCGGTCTATGGCATCGTGTCGCGTGGCCTCGCCACGGCCTTCGTGAGCGCGCCGCCGGTCCCGAGTACCCTCGACGCGAAAGTGGGCACGAGCCGCACGCCAAGGGCGAGTCCGAACAGCGCCGTGCGGGTCGTGCGAGACGGCGCCGCGCCGCCCAACGGTCAGCGCTACGCGGCCGTGCTCGACCGGCTCACGCCGCGCGGCGGCGGGGACCCTGCCCAGCCCGAGATGTTCGGCGGTCCTCGGGATGCTGCGGCTGAGCCGGCCGCACAGCTCGACGGGAGGCCTGGCTGGCGCAACCTGCGCTTCATCGACCAACTGCGGCAGACGTTCTTGCTCTGTGAAGGCGACGATGGCCTCTATGTGCTCGATCAGCACGCCGCCGCCGAGCGCGTCGTCTTCAGTCGCCTGCGTCAGAGCTACCAAGCTCGCACCGTCGCCACGCAAGCGCTCCTGTTCCCGCTGATCGTCGACATCACGGCAGACGAAGCCGACCTCCTCGAGCAGCGCGCCGACGATATTGCCGCATTGGGCCTGGACGTGCGGGTACGCACCGAACAGCAAGCCAGCGTGCACGGCGTCCCGCGACTGCTCGCTACGGACAGTCCCGAGCGCCTTCTGCGCGACCTCCTGCGCGAGCTCTCGCGCAAAGACGAGCGTGCCTACTCGGGTGCGGTCGACAAGGTCCTGGCGACCATGGCTTGTCACGCCGCCGTGCGCGCGGGGGACGTGCTCAGCGCAGTCGAGGCCAGCGGTCTGCTCGCCGACTTGGACGGCGCCGACTTCGCTGGCTACTGCCCGCACGGGCGCCCCATCGTCGCCGTTTTGGGCTGGCTCGAGCTGGAGCGAAAGGTCGGCCGCCGCTGACGCGACGTGCCCTTTCGAGCATGATCTCCCCAGCGGCTCCGGCCATCGTCGCCATCGTGGGCCCCACCGCGAGTGGAAAGTCTGCACTGGCCGCCGCCTTGGGCGCCGTCCTGCCCGGTGAGGTCGTCAGCGCCGACAGCGTGCAAGTCTATCGCCATTTCGACATCGGGTCCGGCAAGCCCAGCCCAGAAGAGCGAGCGGCCTGTCCCCATCACCTGCTCGACGTCGCAGATCCACTCGAGCCGATGGATGCAGCCGCTTGGGCGGAGCACGCCCAGAATGCCATCGCCGACATCCACGCGCGCGGTCGAGTGCCCATCGTGTGCGGCGGCACGTTTCTCTGGGTCCGAGCGCTCCTATTCGGCTTGGCTGCAGCACCGAAAGGCGATGAAGAGCGACGCCTCGAGCACCGCGCGTTCGTCGACACCCATGGCGCCACCGCCCTGCACGCGCGACTGCTGGCGGTAGATCCCATCAGCGCGGCGCGATTGCACGAAAACGACGTCGTGCGGGTCAGTCGTGCACTCGAGGTGCACGAGCTGTCCGGTCGACCGCTGAGCTCGTTCCACGCCGAGCATGGATTCCGCACGCCGCGCTACCCCAGCACATTGCTCGCCTTGGCTTGGCCTCGCGACGTCTACGATGCGCGCGTTCAAATACGCGTGCACAACATGATGGAGCAGGGCTTCGTGCCAGAAGTCGAGCAGCTGGTGGCGAAGGGCTATGGCTCGGTCCGTGCCATGGGGACGGTCGGGTACAAACAGGTGTTTCAGACACTGACGGAAGGACGACCCGTGGGGCCAGAGCTCGAGGCCGAGATTGTCCGCGCCACCCGCGTGTTCGCCCGACGGCAGCGCACCTGGCTTCGCGACGAACCCATCCGCCATCTCGATCCCAGCATCATCACCGACGCATCGGCTCTCCGCGCGCTAGCAGCTGACCTTCGGCAGTCGCTCTTCGCACCCGGGGCGGGCGCGGTCCTGAGCTAGACGGCTCGGCGGCCCGGCTGCTCAGAGGCACTGCCGCTCAGAGGTCCAGCGATGCATCGAGCAGCGCGAGGAACGTCTCGGGCTGATAGCTGCGCACGGCTGACACGAAGTCGACGACGTTCGTGGACAGGACTGGCCGTGTGTGAACGGTGGGCCCGACCTCCGCCGACTGCCCCAGCCGAACGCGGTCGAGTTCCTCGCGCGCGTTCTCTGGCAAGGGGAGTTCCTCGCTGTAGGCGCCGATTGGAGGAACCATCTCCAGCTGATCGATGCCGCGACGAGACGGCGGAGCGGCAGGCTCGTCGAGCTCGAGATCGGCGCGGGGCGCTTCGTCGAGCGTGATCGTCTGCCCGAGCTGCGCCATGGTCGGGCCCGGATCCCGGGGAATCGACACCTTCGGCGCTGGTTCTTCGCCAGACTCGGGAGGAGGTGTGAGCGGCGGATGGTCGACCTCGCGAAGGTCGTCCAGGCTCGAACGCACGGGAGCGCTCCCGCTCTCCGGCGGCTCTTCCAGCTCGAGCTCACTCCGACTCGGAACCGCCGAGGGCGGCGGTACGGACTCCAGGCCGGGCTCATCCAGCTCGAGCGGGACGACGGGGGGCACCGCCTTGGCCGAAACAGGAGCGAACGCAGAGGCCGGCGCTGCTGCCGCAGTGGGCGTCCGGACGACGCGTGGCAGGGTGCTGTTCTGCTGCACTCGCGCCAGGAGCGCGTGCAACTTGTCGCGGTCGAACTTCATGCCGCCCCCCGATGCAGCTCTTCGACCACCCGCCCGAGCGACTCGCCCGCCTCACGGAGCGAACGCGCCCGCTCGGCCGTTTGCTGGGATAGCACGAGCAATGCCACGGCATCCTCGAGCGGAAAGCTCACCGTCTGGACGCTGCGACCGAGGCCGCGCTGCAGCGCTCCTGCGACCACTGCCGAGAGCAGCGCCGTCGCCCCAGAAGGCGAGCCGGCGATGCGCACGACGAGCGCGCGCCCCCACCGCTCCAGGCTGAGATCGCCGAGACCCAAGAGCGCCACGTGCCCGCCCAGGTGCTCGGCCCAAACGCCAATATTGGCCTGGTCCGCGCCGGAACCCAGCCGATCGCGGATGCGCCGACCGATCTCGCCCCCGAGAGAGCTGCCAAACTCGCGCGTTGCCTCGGCCCCGGCGTGGTCACACAGCCGTTCCAGCAGGAAATACGGGAGATTCAGGCGCGCCTGCCCCTCGTCGTCACGAAGTTGTCCCCGGCTCAGATCGTAGACGATGGCGCGGGTCGGGTCGAAACGAGGGGTCATGGTCGGAGGGGGGCCGGCAAATGGCAGTATAGGGGCCGCGTGGCGCAAGGTGTCAAATCTCGTGCGAGTCGGCAGCCAGCCAGGCGCGGCGCTTGGCCCCCACTCGCCCTTGGGCTCGCGACACTGGCAGCCGTCATCCCGGAGGCGTGGGGGTACAGCTCAGCGCCGCGCGCCACGGGAGAGCAGCTCCGTGAGGCAGAGCCCGAGGCTCCCGTGGAGCCAACGCTCACCGCCGAGTCGCGCCAAGAGCGCACCTGCTCTCTCACGCGCCCGGTATGTGTCGACGGGAAGGAGCCTCGCTTGCGCGCCGTCGCTCTGCGCTTTCTGACGGCCGCCTACGAGAAGGCAATCCTCGGGAACCACGGGCCCGCTTGGGAGCTCGATGGCTGGGGCGAGCCGATGCTCTGGACCTTGGCCTCGAGCCCTCTCGTGATGGAGGTCGAGCCGAAAAAGGGACTCGGTTTCGATCGCGGCCGTGTCCGCTGCCGCGGCGGCAGCGTGACCGAGAGCACGGCAATCGCCTGCGCCACCGGCGCGAGTCTCGCAAGGAGCGCGCCGCTGACTGCTCCTTCACTGCTGCACGGCGCAGCAGCGCACTCTGCGCACGTCCTCGCCGGAAGTCCGGAGGCCACCGAAGCGGCGCAGCAAGCTGACACGCAACCCGAGCGAGGTGTGCTCGCAGACGCGACCCTGCCGACTGCCGCGCTGCTCTTCGAGCAGCTCGCGCGAGAGGCCAAGCCTGGAGGCGCGCTGACCGCTGTCTGGCTGAGTCTGCTCCTCGCCGGCACCCGGTCGCCTCTCGCCCCGGGCAAGGCCGGACCCGAGCCCGACCTCTTCGACGTGCTCCGCAGCACACTCGGCAGCAAGGACCCGCATTTGGCGCAGTTTTTGGCTGCACTCAGCCTGTCGCGCTTCACGCGGGAGAGCGCCATCTCGGCGGGGCTCCCGCGACCCGAGCTCGCTTGGGAGATCGACGGCGCCACCTTGCCGCGGAACCTCGTGCTGCCGCGACCACTGCTACCCACCGGCTCGGCCTACGTGCTCGTGCGGCTCGACCAGAAGTCGCGGGACACGGGCCTCGGCTTGCGGACCTTTTGCGAATCCGGCACGCGCTACGCCTGGACATTGGCGCGCCTCGGGCCAGACGGCGACGTCTCGAGCCGCGTAGCCGTCTTGGGGCGTGAGTCGGAGACGCACGCCCAGGCACCGCTCTACGAGCTCGGATCCACCCACAGCGTGCTGATCGTCGGCACGAACCTGGGCGGTGGTCCAGGCAGTGCGCTCGATCCCGACGAGACTCCGCATCCGGCCCACTCGTGCGAGGTCGCGATCGATCGCCTGCCCGACACTCGCGTCGGACGCTGAAATCCGGAAGCGCAGGACGCCGACTACAGCGCAGGACGCCGACTACAGCGCAGGACGCCGACTACAGCGCAGGACGCCGACTACAGCGCAGGACGCCAACTGCGCCGCCACGCAGCTGCGAGAAGAAGTCCGAGGAATCCGGCCGCCCAGGCGGATGGTCGCGGCTGCCGCTCGACCCATTGGCAGCTGCCCCCGCCGAGCGCGAACCCTTCGCGGTACACCGACGAATCCACCGTGATGGGGATCACTGCGTCGGTGAGTGGAACGCCGTCGAAGAGCACGACGATGGCGACCTCCTTCTGGCCCGCGCCCGCTTCGGCCGCGAGCCAAAAGCGCATCATGCCGGGATGAACCTCGGTCGCACTGGCCTCTGCTGGACCGTCGACCCTCACCTCCAAACGGTCCGCATCGAACCCTCCCGCTGGTTCGTTCTCGACGTCACGCAGGATCACGGACACCTCGAGCGGCTGCCCGGTCGCACTCAGGTACACGTCCGCAGCAGTGACCCGCGTGAAGTCCAGATGCGGCAAGCGAACGGCAGCGCCCGCAGCGAGATCTTGCGCCAAGAGCGCGCCGCGAATGTCCAAGATCCCACTGCCGTCTCCGACGAGTGCCCCACCCGGACGCGGCGATGCTGCGCCCGCTCGCAAGAGATCCCGGATGTCCTCGGAGGTGAGCTCGGGGTCCCGCTGCAAGAGGAGAGCCACCGCACCGGCGACCATCGGTGCTGCCATGGAGGTTCCCACCGATACGCCATGTTGGTCGTCGACGACGAAGCACTCGACCAGCGGATCCGGACACGCACCCAGCGAAGCGAACTGACTCATCCCCAAGGGCTGAGTGCGCGGATCGGCTGCTTGTGCCATGGCCGAGATCACGTACCCGCCCGGCGCGAGCACGTCAGGCTCCACCGTGCCGAGCTCGCTGGGCCCGGCTCCGCTGAAGTAAGCCCGCGATCCTGGCGCGCCCAAGGGAAAGAACACCTCTGCTCCGCTGTAGTCGGTCCATGACTCGCGATTGACCGATGCGCCCACGGAAATCACGCTCGCCGCCGTGGCCGGGATCGTCACGGTTCCGCCTGCCCGAGCGCGCGGCAAAAATACGATCGACGTCAGGTCGTCGCCGCTCTCCAGCCAGACCTTGGCCGTGCCGTGACCGCTGAGCACGAGCTCGAACTCGCGACTGGCCGCCAGCGTCCCCGAGAGGGCAAAAACCAGGCTCCCTTGCTTGATGTCGGAGTCCGCGTTCTCGGGTCCATTCACGATGATGAGCTCGTACACGTCATCGTCACCGAGCTCGCTCGACGTCAAGAAGCCCGTCTCTCCGACGGCAACCGGTGCGGTCAGTACTCCACGTCCGTTGTCGAATGCCAGCGAGAGCTCGTCGCCAGGTTCCGAGGAGATCCAGACGAAAACATAGCCGCTGAGGTTGCCACTGAAATTGGCAGCGATGTGGAGCGGCACGCGCACCTCCGAGCCGCGCGGCACGATGGCCTCGGCATGAATGCCGAGCGGGTCTGGGTACCGGGTGTCGGTGGCTTCGAAGAGACCGGCATCGTTGCCAGACGCGACGACGACGGCGCGCCCTGGCGGTGCCGAGAGCTCGTCGATCACTTGCTCGAGCCCCGAGGTCCCGTCGTGCGCGCCGAAGGAAGAGCCCAGGCTGAGGTTCACCACGGCGGGCAGTCCCATTTCGAGCGCCCGGTCGAACACGAACTTCACGCCGAGGAGGATGCTTGCGTCGCTCGCGGCGCCAGCAGCACCAGCCGCCTGCACCACGATGAGGTTTGCCGCAGGAGCGACGCCGGGAAAAGCCTCGTCGCGGCCAGCAGCGATGCCCGTCACGTGGCTGCCGTGACCGATCGAGTCCAGGGGCAGCTCGCCCTCGACTCCTGAAGCCAGGAGCTGGTCGATCTCCTCACCGGAGAACACGGCGCAGGGCGGATCCGCGGTACAGCCGAGCTCCGCCTCGATCGCTGCATGCACGCCCCGCGCCTCTTGACCAAACGACAACAGCCACGCCACGCGCGTGGATCCGTCTGCGTTCTGAAACGCGGGGTGACGAAAGTCGAGGCCCGTATCGACGACGCCCAGAACGACGCCGCTCCCGTCGACGCCGAAGTCCCCCATCGCGCGCGGGAGTTCGACCGTCGGCCCAGCCAAATCCATCATCAAGCGCTTGGCGGGCGCGAAGAACCACTCCGCCGTAGCGGCGGAGGCCAGCGCCCGATCGAGCTCGGCAGCGTCACCGCGAAAAACGGCCCAGTCGCCCGTGAGGGGTACGAGGCCTCTAGAGGCGGCGCCGGGCATCTTGGCCAGCACCTCGATGGGCGCTCCTGCACCCGCCGAAGCTTCGAGCAGCCGCGAGGCACCAGCCTGACGAAGGCGCCGCACCGATACGTCCGCAGCCGCCCAGCCGGGCGCGAGCAAGAGCGCGACCTCGACGCACACGAAAGCATGAAGCACGCGCCGCAGGCGCCGCCGCTCAACCACCAAAACCCTCCCCACGCTCGCCCTCATTTTCATCCAAGAGGCGTCCGACGAGCTCATGGACTTCGTCCAAGCGTCTCGACTGCACGCCAACCATGACATCCACGACGATTCCCCTGCGATCGATGACGAATACGGCAGGGATCTGGTTCGCCAGGTAGGCGTCGCTCACTTCGCCGCCGGTGTCCGAGGCGAGTGTGTAAGCCATCCCAACACGGCTAGCTGCCTTGGCGGCTACATCGGGCGGGTCGATGGTGACGCCGACGACCTCGAGACCCGCCGGACGATACTCGCGCTGCCACCGCCCGAGGACGGGAGCGAGGTAACGACACACCTCACACCAGCTCGCCCAGAACTCGAGTAGGACGACCTTTCCTCGGAGCTCGGTCAACGACGCAGCTTCTCCTTGAAAGGTCACGACTCCGCTGATGGTCGGAGCCTGGGAACCGACGAAGGCCAGCCGAAGGAGGTCCTCGAACTCGGGCTGGCCGCGCAAGGAAACGCGAAAGACCCGGTGCTGCCCGGCGCGCAGGACGGCCAACGGCACCTCGGCGCCCACTCCGAAGCGCTCGAGCGTTTGCACGAGGTCGGAGGGGGCATCGAGCCGCGTCCCGCCGACACTCAGGAGTTCGTCCCCCGCTCGAAGCTGGCCGTCGGCCGCTGGAGAGCCGCGCAGCACGCGGACGATGCGCACGCCGGGCGTGCCGGACGGCTGGTCCTCGATCTCGACCCCGAGCCAGGGGGTGCGCGACGGGGGATACCGGAGCTCGACCGCGCTCGCACCAGCGGGCGCTGGCTCGTCACTCACCTGCGGCTCGGGCGACAGCTCGAACCCGTGGGTTGGGGGCGACGGCGGTGGCGCCGAAGCACACGCGCTCAGAATCACGCCCAGGCAGGCCCAGGACCAACCCGACAGGCACCGGAACGAGCTGGAGCGGCGGGACTCGCGAGGCATGCCTGCCTGGAATAGCGCAGCCCGGGCACCGGTTTGAAACAAAACAGCCGGCCAGCATCGCGAGGCGGCCGGAGCGGACCTCGAAACCGCTCCTGCGCCATCCCCGACCAGGAGAGGAAAAGCGCCAAGGAAGCGACCGTCGGCGATGCAGGCACCGGCCACGGACAAGCGAACTCGACCCGTCAGGCAAAGCTCGAAATCAGAGAGGACGGAGGAACCACCGGGCCGAGCAGATGCGACCGAAAACCAAAACAGGCGCACCAACTCGGCCTCTGAGGCCGACCGAATAGAGCGGGCGGGCGAACCGCCGGCCGTACAAGCAGATTCAAGGAAGCGCGAAGGCTAAGCTGTGCAAGGAAGTTCTCGCGGGCGTAGAGGGCCCACGAGAGGCGAAGCGGATTCAAGCCAAGCGAGTTTCAGGTAAGTGACGCCGTGGGCGCCGGTGGGAGTCAAAAGCACGGAGCGTGCCAGCAGCTCGTCGTCCTCGGAGACCGCGGCTTTCGGCCGATAAGCCTGCTGTCTCGCGGGGGAATTTGCGATCGCGCACGGCGTGCGCCCCGACTGAAAGAAAACCCGCGCAGTCGAGCCCTGGCACCGCTGTCATAGTGGAAAAATGGCCCGCTAGAATTTGCGCTGCACTTTCCGGTCCCGCCGACTCCGCCCCTTCTTTACAGAGCGCCGGTCGATGGTATGACCCCGCCCCCCCGAGCGCCCGTAGCTCAGCTGGATAGAGCGTCGGTCTACGGAACCGAAGGTCGTACGTTCGAATCGTACCGGGCGCGCAGAAACAATCTCGGCCGTCTCGCGTGGCACCCCCTCACAGGGTGCCTCGAGCCGCACCCTGCCAACGAAAACAACCGTACCCGCGCGGATCGGTGGCTGGCGGAGGGGCGAAAACCCCTCACAAGGAGGGGGTTCTTCGCACCGAGCTCGCTCGCCTCCTCCGCGCGGAAAAGCACGCCGGCGCGCGGCTCTGCACGCTCCGTGGTGGGTGCTTCGAAAAGGTTAGCTTCCGCAGGCGTTTAGGAGTCTGAGTCGGTAGTTACGGAAAGAAATGTAGCCGTAGGCGCGTCGTTTGACGAGCTTGGCCTTGGTA
>Ga0315910_10001836_pt1 | contig 19200 bp, 20 predicted proteins | sample EdamamesoilMG_FD_204470 | JGI IMG/M metagenome (GOLD analysis project Ga0315910, IMG submission 204470) | Garden soil microbial communities collected in Santa Monica, California, United States - Edamame soil | ecosystem: Environmental > Terrestrial > Soil > Garden | place: USA: California...
TTATCGCCAGGTCGACCACGTCGTGGCCGGTCATCTTCGACCAGCCCTCGACCGCGACCTTGCCGTCCTTCGCGTCCAGCCCGGCGATGATGTGGCCGGGAAACGCGTAGCAGGCATCGCTGAGGAATCCGGGATTCTTCACCGCGGCGGTGCCGATCACGACATAGCTCACGCCCGCGTCCAGGTAGCTCTCGATGGTGTCCAGGTCGCGAATGCCGCCGCCGATCTGGATCGGCGTCTTCTCGCCCACCGCCTTGATCATTTCGCGGATCACTTTCTCGTTCTTGGGCCTGCCTGCGACCGCGCCGTTCAGGTCGACGATATGCAGGCGCCGCGCGCCTTCCGTCGACCAGTGCTTCGCCATCGCCACGGGATCCTCGGAGAACACGGTCGCGGAATCCATGCGCCCCTGCTGCAAGCGCACGCAGTGGCCGTCCTTCAGATCGATTGCCGGGATGATCAGCACAGGGTGCTGCGAACCGCAGTATGAGGAATTACACCAAGTCGGCTACGGCCGCCATTGGACGAAGTTGGACAGGAGCTGCAAGCCGCTGTTCTGGCTTTTTTCCGGATGGAACTGCACGGCGAAGATGTTATCGCGCGCGACCGCGCAGGTAAAGCGCATGCCGTAGTCGCAGGTCGCCGCCGTCAATGCCCGCTCATCCGGCTGCGGGTAATAGCTGTGCACGAAATAGAAGCGGCTGCGGTCGGCGATGCCCTCCCACATGGCATGGTCGCGTTCCCGGCAGACCTCGTTCCAGCCCATGTGGGGAATCTTGAGACCGCTGACCGAGAGCTTGGGCACCCGGCCGGGCAGCAACCCGAGGCCCGGCGTATCGCCCTCTTCGCCGCGCTCGAACAGCATCTGCAGGCCGATGCAAATCCCCAGAAATGGCTTGCTGGCGGCCGCTTCGATGACCGCTTCGCGTGCGCCGCTGGCCGCGAGCTGGCGCATGCAGTCGGGCATGGCGCCCTGGCCGGGCACGACAACGCGCTCGGCGCCGCGGATGGCCCGCGGATCCGAGGTCACCAGCACTTCATCGCGCGGCGCCACGCGTTCCAGCGCTTTCGAGACGGAACGCAGGTTGCCCATGCCGTAGTCGACGACGGCGATTTTCAACTAGAGCGAGCCCTTGGTCGAAGGCACGGATCCCGCCGCACGCGGATCGGGCTCGGCGGCCATGCGCAGCGCGCGCGCAAAGGCCTTGAACATGGTCTCGCACTGGTGATGGGCGTTGTCGCCGCGCAGATTGTCCACGTGCAGCGTCACCTGGGCGTGATTGACGAAGCCCTGGAAGAACTCGTGCACGAGGTCGGCGTCGAATTCCCCGATCAGAGCGCGCGTAAACTCGACGTTGTAGGACAGTCCCGGCCGGCCGGAAAAGTCGATCACCACGCGCGACAGCGCCTCATCGAGCGGCACGTAGGCATGGCCGAAACGGCGGATGCCGGATTTGTCGCCGACCGCCTTGAGAAATGCCTGGCCGAAGGTGATGCCGATGTCCTCGACGGTATGGTGCGCGTCGATGTGCAGGTCGCCCTTGGCCTGCACGTCGAGATCGAGCATGCCGTGGCGCGCCACCTGGTCGAGCATGTGCTCGAGGAAAGGGATGCCGGTAACGAGCTTCGCCACGCCCTTGCCGTCCAGGTTGAGCTTGACGCGGATCTGCGTCTCTTTGGTGTTGCGTTCGACTTCGGCCGTTCTCATTTCAGTGCCTCTCGTAGCGCTGCGAGCAGTATACGGTTTTCCTCCGGCGTGCCGACAGTCAGCCGCAGGCAGTTCTCCATCAGCGGATGTCCGCCGGAGAAGTCCTTGACCAGCACGCCCTGCGCCTTCAGCCGTTCGAATGCCTTCGTCCCCGCGCCTTTCGCGCCGGCGACCCGCACCAGCAGGAAGTTTGCCGCCGACGGGTAAACCTTCAGGCCCGCCAGCCGCTCGAGTTCGGGCCGCATGCGCTCGCGTTCCTCGAGCACCTTCGCCGCCTGCGCGTCGAGCACTTTCTTGTTCTGCAGCAGCTTGATCGCCACCGACTCGGTCAGCACATTGATATTGAACGGCGAGCGCGTCTTGTTGAACGCCTCGATCCACTCCGGTCGCCCCGCAACGTAGCCCAGGCGCAGGCCTGCCATGCCGATCTTGGAGACCGTGCGCATCACCACCATGTTTTCGAACTCCGCCAGCCTCGGCATGAAGGTGGCGCCGGCAAACGGCTGGTAGGCCTCGTCGATCACCACCAGTCCTGGAGCGGCGCGGATGATGCGCTCGATATCGGCAACGGGAAACGCGTTGCCGGTAGGATTGTTCGGGAATGCGATCCACACGAGCGACGGCTTCTCCTTCGCGACGGCCGCGAGGAAGGCGTCCGTATCGAGCGTGAAATCCTCGCGCAGCGGCACGCCCACGAAGCGCAGGCGGTAGAAAAGCGCGTGCATCGAGAACATCGCGAACGAAGGCACGGGCGCCATGACTGCCGCGCCTTCGCGCGCGAGCGCCGCCGTGATGTACTGGATGCACTCGTCCGAGCCGTTGCCGAGCAGCACGTCGCATCCCGCCGGCACCTGCATGACGTCGCGGATCAGCGCGCGCAGCTCCGCTGCGGTCGGCACCGGGTAGCGGTTCATCGCCACGCCGGAGACGAGTTTGCCGATCTCGGCCGCGAGCTCGGGCGGCAGGCGATACGGGCTTTCCATGACGTCGAGCTTCACCAGGCCGGTCGCATCGGACACGTGATAGGCGTGCATGTCCTGGACCTCAGGCCGCACGACGCGCAAGACGATATCCTTGGCAGCGCTCATCGCCGGTCAGCGCCGCGCATCTCCGCAGCGCTCGCGTGCGCGTAAAAGCCCTCGCCGCGCGCGAGCGTCGAGGCCAGTCGCCCCAGCCGGCGCGCGCCGCGGCGGGAAACCGCGATCAAGCTGGAGCGTTTCTGGAAATCGTAGACTCCCAGCGGCGAGGAATAACGCGCCGTACCCGAAGTCGGCAGCACGTGGTTCGGCCCGGCGCAGTAGTCGCCGATCGCCTCCGAACTCCAGCGGCCTAGGAACACCGCGCCGGCGTGCCGCAGCTTCGGCAGCAGCGCGCCCGGCCTTGCGACCGACAGCTCCAGGTGCTCCGGCGCGATGCGGTTCGATATCTCACAGGCCTCGGCGAGGCTGCGCGTGTGTACCAGCGCGCCGCGCGCGCCGAGCGAGGCGGCGATGATCCCTCGCCTCGGCATGGCGGGAAGCAACTTCCTGATCGCAAGCTCCACCTTGTCGAGGTAGGCGGCGCTGGGCGACAGCAGGATCGCCTGGGCAAGCTCGTCATGCTCGGCCTGGGAGAACAGGTCCATCGCCACCCAGTCGGCGGGCGTGCTGCCGTCGCCGATGACGAGGATCTCCGAAGGACCGGCGATCATGTCGATGCCGACTTGGCCGAAGACCTGCCGCTTGGCCTCCGCCACATAGGCATTGCCCGGTCCGACGATCTTGTCCACGCGCGGTACGGTCGCCGTGCCGTAGGCGAGCGCCGCCACCGCCTGCGCGCCGCCCAGCACGAACACGCGGTCCACCCCTGCGATCGCCGCCGCCGCGAGCACCATCGGATCGGGATTGGGACTCACCATGAGCACCTCCGGCACGCCCGCTACCTTCGCCGGGATCGCATTCATGAGCACCGAGGACGGATACGCCGCCTTGCCGCCGGGCACGTACAGGCCCACGCGCTCGAGCGGCAATACGCGCTGGCCGAGCCGGGTACCGTCGGCCTCGGCATAGGTCCAGGATTTGGCACGCTGGCGCTGGTGGAAGCGCCGGATTCGATTGGCCGCCTGGTGCAGTGCACGTCTTTGCCGGCTGGAGATTTTCCCCAGCGAAAGCCGCAAGTCCTTCCCGGATATCTCCAGCGCGGCGACTGAGCGCGCCTTCACGCGGTCGAAGCGGCGGCTATAGGCGAGCACCGCGGCGTCGCCGCGGCGTCGCACCGCCGCAATGATCGAGCGCACGACACGCTGCACGCCCGCGTCCTGGGCAGCCTCGTAGCGCGTCAGGGCATCCAACTTCGCGTCGAAGCCGGCCGAGCGGGTCGAAAGGCGGCGCAGCTTCATTTGCGCGCACCCCTGGAAAACGCCTCGATCAACGGCTGCAACTCGGCCCGGCGCGTCTTCAATGCCACCTGATTGACGACCAGGCGCGCGGAAATCGAACGGATATCCTCCACCGCGACCAGCTTGTTCGCGCGCAGCGTCTTGCCGCTCGATACCAGGTCGACAATGGCGTCGGCCAGGCCAAGCAGCGGCGCAAGTTCCATCGAACCGTACAAGCGAATCAGGTCGACGTGCACGCCCTTGTCCGCAAAGTGCTCGCGCGTGAGGTTCACGTACTTGGTGGCGACACGCAGCCGAGCACCTTGCTGCACGGCCGACCAGTAGTCATATCCGCGGCGCGTAGCCACCACCAGCCGGCAGCGCGCGATGCCGAGATCGATCGGCTGGTACAAGCCTGCGCCGCCATGCTCGAGGACAACGTCGCCGCCGGCGATGCCGATCTCCGCGGCGCCGTTGCCGACGTAGGTGGGCACATCGGACGCGCGCACCAGCACCAGACGCACGCCACGCCGCTCGGTCGGGACGATCAGCTTGCGAGAGCGCTCGGGGTCCTCGGTCGGCCGAAGGCCGGCGCGCGCGAGCAGGGGCAGCGTCTCCTCGAGAATCCTGCCCTTCGACAATGCGATGCTGATCGTGTTCATGCGCTTCAGTTTACCCGCCGGATCTGCGCGCCAAGAGCGCCCAGCTTCTTCTCCAGCGCCTCGTAGCCGCGGTCCAGGTGATAGATGCGGTCGATCAGGGTCTCGCCCTGCGCCGCCAGCGCCGCATTCACCAGGCTCGCCGACGCGCGCAGGTCCGTCGCCATGACCTGCGCCCCGTAGAGGCGGTCCACGCCCTTGACGACGGCGACATTGCCCTTCAACTCGATGCGGGCGCCCATGCGCGCGAGCTCCGGCACGTGGGTGAAACGGTCGAAATAGATCGTGTCTTCGATCACGCTTGTACCCCCGGCAAGCGCGCAAACCGCGATCATCTGCGCCTGCATGTCGGTGGGAAAACCGGGAAACGGCTGCGTCACCACGTTCACCGCCTGCGGCCGCGCCGGCCCGGTCACCGTGACCGAATCGGCGCCGCGCTGCACGGCACATCCGGATTCCTCCAGCTTGCGGAGCGCGGCCTCGAAATGATCGGGCACCACGCCCTCCAGCCGGATTTTGCCGCGGGTCATCGCCGCGGCGGCGGCGAAGGTCGCCGCTTCGATGCGGTCCGGAATGATGGTCGCGTCGATCGGGCGCAGCGCGCTCACTCCCTGAATCGTGAGCCGGCGGGAGCCCAGCCCTTCGATGCGCGCGCCGCAGGCAATCAGCACCTCCCCCAGCGCGGTGACGTCGGGCTCGAGCGCGACGTTCTCAAGCACGGTCTGGCCGTCCGCCAGGACTGCGGCCATCATGAGCTGAACCGTGGCGCCAACCGAGACCACGTCGAAACCGACGGTCGCACCCTTCAGCTTCACGTTGTTGCCGACGATGTAGCCGTGCTCGATGTCGAGCGCCGCTCCCATCGCCTGCAGCCCGGTCAGGTGCAGGTTGACCGGACGCGGCCCCCAGGCGCAACCTCCGGGCAGCGAGACCCTTGCCCGGCCGAACCGTGCCAGCAAGGGGCCGAGCACGTAGATGCTGGCGCGCATCGTCTTCACCAACTCGTAGGGCGCTTCGACGGAGTTCACGCCCAGCGTATCGATCATGAGCAGGTGATCCTCGAAGGCCACCTTCGCGCCCAGCAGTTCGAGCACGCGCGCAAAGGTCTGCGTGTCGCGCAGCCGCGGGACGTTGCGCAGCCGGTGCACACCGGGTGCGAGCAGCGTCGCCGCCATGACCGGCAGCGCCGCGTTTTTCGCGCCGGATATGCGCACCGTTCCTTCGAGGGGCCGGCCGCCGCTGATGCGCAGCTTATCCATTCCGCTTCGCTTCCTCCGGCGTCAGGGTCTGCATCGACAAGGCATGAATCTCCTCGCGCATTCGATCTCCCAACGCCCTGTAGACAAGCTGGTGGCGCTGCACGCGGCTCTTGTCCGCGAACGCGGCCGACACGATCAGCGCCTGGAAATGCTGGCCGTCGCCGATGACCTCGACGCGCTCGCAGGCGAGGCCCGCCTCGATGCCGCTCTTGATGCTTTCCGGGGTGACCATGGGGATGCTCCTTCCTATTGCCTGAGTTTGTAGCCCGAGCGCAGCAGCAGCAGGCAGGCCGCGGACAGCAGCACAAAGCTTACCGCGATGACCGTCAGGCTCGCGAGCGGCGGGAAATCCGAGACGCCGAAGAAGCCGTAGCGAAAACCGTCGATCATGTAGAAGAACGGATTGAGGTGCGATGCCGCCTGCCACATCGCCGGCAGCGAGTGGATCGAATAGAACACGCCCGACAGGAAGGTCAGCGGCAGAATGACAAAATTCTGGAACGCGGCGATCTGGTCGAACTTGTCCGCCCAGATGCCGGCAACCAGGCCGAGCGCGCCGAGGATCGCGGAGCCCAGCAGGGCGAATGCGAGCACCCAGAGGGGCGCCGCCAGACGCAGGTCGACGAACCAGACCGTCACCATGAGCACGCCCGCGCCGACCACCAGCCCCCGGATCATCGACGCGAGCACGTAGGCGCCGAAGAACTCGAGGTAGGAGATCGGCGGCAGCATCATGAAGACCAGGTTACCGGATATCTTCGACTGGATCAGACTGGAGGAGCTGTTGGCGAACGCGTTCTGCAGCACGCTCATCATGACGAGGCCGGGCACCAGGAACTGGGCGTAGCTCATCTGTTCGAACACGCGCACGCGGTCGCCCAGCGCGTAGGCGAACACCACGAGGTACAGCAGCGCGGTGAGGATCGGCGCGGCGACGGTCTGGAAGCTCACCTTCCAGAAGCGCAGCAGTTCCTTGTACAGCAGCGTGAGGAAGCCGCCCATCAGTGCTTCTCCATCACGCGCAGGAAAACCTCCTCGAGATCCGGCGGCTCGAGTTCCAGCTCCTTGATCGTGGCGCCCGACTCGCGCACGCGGTGCAGCACCTGCTCCAGCGCGTTGTAGTCGCGCAGCCGCAACGTGAAGCGTCGCTCGCTGGCGGAGACCAGGGTCGCGGCTTGGTCCGCGTCGAAACCCTCGGGAAGCGTATCCCGGTCGGTGCGGATTTTCAGCACCAGGCCCGAGAAATTCTCCAGCAGGTTGCGCGTCGAATCGAGCGCAACAATGCGGCCCGCCTTGAGCATGGCGATGCGATCGCACAGCTCCTCGGCCTCCTCCAGGTAGTGGGTCGTGAGCACGATGGTGTGGCCGTCGCGATTCAGGCCGCGGATGAACTGCCACAGCCCCTGCCGCAGCCCGACATCCACCCCGGCGGTCGGCTCGTCCAGCACGATCACCGGCGGCCTGTGCACCAGGGCCTGCGCGACCAGCACGCGCCGCTTCATGCCCCCCGACAGCGTGCGCATGTTGGCGTCGGCTTTCGCAGACAGGTCGAGGTGGTGCATGATTTCATCGATCCAGGCGTCGTTGCGGCGCAACCCGAAATAGCCCGACTGGATTCGCAGCGTCTCGCGCACGCTGAAAAACGGATCGAACACCAGTTCCTGTGGCACCACGCCGAGCATGCGGCGCGCGCGCCGGTAGTCGGCGACGACATCGGCGCCCATCACGCGCACCGAGCCGGCGCTCGCGCGCGCGAGGCCCGCGATGACGCTGATCAGCGTGGTCTTGCCCGCACCGTTCGGGCCGAGCAGGCCGAAGAATTCACCTTCGGCGACCGCGAGACTGACCCCGGCAAGCGCTTGCAGCGCGCCGTAGCGCTTCTCGACGTTCAGGGCTTCAATTGCGAAAGTCATGGCGGGCGTGCCCGCGACCACGTGCTGCGCGCATTTTCGCGCCGCGGTTCGCGCGGGCGTTTAGCTCAGTGGTGGTGGGCGGACGCCGGCGAGGCGGACAGCAGTTCGGCGACGCCGTACAGGCGGGCGATCGTGGTCAGGCCCTGCGGAAGGTTGCTGAACTCAAGGCCCCGGTCGCGGCGCTTGGCCTCGCGCAGCCAGGCCAGCAGCAGCGCGAGCGCCGAGGAGTCGAGTTCCTCGACTTCGCCGAGATCGACGCTGCGCACGCCCTCGCCGATCGCTTGATTGCCCTGGCTCAGGGCGGCGGCGACGTGCGCCAGCGTCAGCGGGCCGCTCACCATCATGCGATCGCCGTCGCGCCGGATCATTTCTTCTGCGCCGCCGCCGGCGTCGCGGCGACCGCCGGATCCAGCGAGCTGTTTTTCGTCTGCAGCGCCTTGATCAGACCGTCGACGCCGCCGTCCCGGACGAGATTGTCGAACTCGGTACGGTAGTTCGCGACCAGGCTGACGCCCGCGATCCGGACATCCCAGACCTTCCAGCCGTTCGGACGCTTTTCCATGTCGTAATCGATAGTCACCGGCTGGGTCCCGGACTGGATCACCCGCACGTTGACCGTGACGTCGGTGTCTGTGGGCTTGGCGCGCAGCGGCCGGAAATCGAACTGCTGGTCGCTGTACGCCGTCAGCGCGCTCGCGTAGGTCCGCACCAGCAGCGTCTTGAACTCGTCGTTCAGGCGCGTTTTCTGATCCGCGCTCGCCTTCGCCCAGTTGCGCCCTACCGCGCTCGCGGTCATCGCCTGGAAGTTGAAATGCGGCAGGACCTTCGTCTCGATCAGCGCAACCATTTTCTTCTTGGCCGCGCTGCCGCCTGACCGGATGTCGGCATCCTTGCGAATGATATCGACCACTTCCAGCGTCACGCTCTTCACCAGGATGTCGGGCGCCGTCGTATCCGACTGCGCCTGCGCCGGTATCGAGACTGCTGCCGCGGCAACCGCGGTCGCAAATCGAACCAGCCTGCGGAACATGTTAGCCCCCGCTTGTCGCAGGGACTGCGGCTGCGGGCGCTTCGAGCAGTCGAGCTGCCGCTTCGACCGCCGCGGGCGCGGCAGGCTGCGAAACAGCAACCGGCGCGGCCGGCGTCTGCGCACTCGCAGCGGACGGCACTTCGTCGCGGGGCTGCGCGTCCGTAGAGGCACGTACATCTTCCGGTCGATCCGTCTCCGTTTCCGCCAGCGGCGCCTCGCGTGCGGCACGCGGTGGATTGCCATCGTATATCAGGCTGCGCCGGCGCTGCAGGTAAGCGTCGCGCTGGAATACGTACTTGTCGAGCGCCGCCTCTTCGAGGATGCGGCTGGCATCCAGAAGGTCGGCCCGGTCGCTGACCAGGCGCAGGCCGCGCGCGCTCCACCGAATCGCGCCCTTGTCCACGTAGGTCACCGGATCGCCGAACCAGTCGACAACCGAACCCAGCGTATCGCGCGAGGTCCTGGAACCGAGGATGGGCCACACGTGGTAGTTGCCGTCCTCCATGCCCCAGCGGCCGAGGGTCTGGCCGAAATCCTCGTCGTGCTTCTCGAGGCCCATCTCGGTTGCCACGTCGTTAATCCCCAGCAGGCCGATGGTCGTATTGAACGCAAACCGCGCCCAGTCGATGACCATGTCCCCGGGCTTGCCTTGCAGCAGGTTGTTTGCCCCGATCCAGAGATCACCGAGGTTGGAGAAGAAATTGCGCACCCAGGTGCGCACGGGTCCGGGGATCACTTCCTTGTAGGCCGTCGCAATCGGCTTGAACAAGTCCCGGTCCAGGCCGTCGTTGAATTCGTAGGCTCCGCGGTTCCAGGCCTCGAACGGATCGCGCGGGTCAGTCCCGATCGTTCCGCAGCCTGCGGCTCCGGTGATCAGCAACATTAGTGCGAATTTGGTGACCCAGCTTTTCATTTCTTTCCGCCCTTGTCGTCCTTGCCGTCAGCCGCCTTGTTCATGAGGAACTGACCGATCAGATCCTCCAGCACCACCGCCGGCTGCGTCAGACGCAGACGGTCGCCATCCTTAAGCATCGCGCTGTCGCCCCCCGCTTCCAGCCCGATGTACTGCTCCCCAAGGAGGCCGGACGTCAGGATCTTCGCCGACGTGTCGCGCGGGAACTTGAAGTGCGCATTTACCCTCATCGTCACGACGGCATCGTAGCTCTCGTTGTCGAAACCGACCTCCGACACTCGCCCGACGACCACCCCCGCGCTCTTGATAGGAGCCCGCACTTTCAACCCGCCAATATTAGCAAACTTGGCCTTCACATGGTAAGTCTGGTCGGTCGAAAAAGATGCCAAATTTCCGACCTTTAGCGCCAAAAACAGCAGCCCGGCAAAGCCGGCCGCGACGAAAATTCCGACCCAGATGTCGATGGTGGATCGTTTCATTGCGCGCTACCTCCGGTAAACATGAGTGCCGTAAGGACAAAATCGAGGGCCAGAATGGCCAGGGAAGAGGTCACCACGGTACGGGTCGTGGCCCCTGATACACCTTCGGCGGTGGGCGTCGCATCGTAGCCCTCGAACACCGCAATCCAGGTTACCGCGACCCCGAAAACCACGCTCTTGATGACCCCGTTAAGGATGTCGTTGCGCACGTCGACCGAGGCTTGCATCTGGGACCAGAACGCCCCCTCATCGACCCCGATCAACTGCACCCCGACCAGGTAGCCGCCGAAAATGCCCATCGCGGAAAACAGCGCCGCAAGCAGCGGCATCGAGATGACCCCGGCCCAGAAGCGCGGCGCGACCACCCGGGCGATCGGGTCGACCGCCATCATTTCCATGGCGGCGATCTGCTCGGTGGCTTTCATGAGGCCGATTTCCGCCGTAATTGCCGACCCGGCCCGGCTGGCGAAGAGCAGCCCGGCGACGACCGGGCCCAGTTCCCGCACCAGCGACAGCGCAACGAGGATACCGAGCGCCTCCGACGAGCCATAGCGCTGCAACGTATCGTAGCCCTGCAAACCGAGCACCATGCCGACGAACAGCCCCGACACCAGAATGATGACCATCGAGAACACGCCCGCGAAGTAGATTTCGCGGATCGTCAGGCCAAAACGCCGGAACGCGGTGCCCGAGTTCAGCAGGATGTAGAGGAAAAAACGCGCGGCAAAACCGAGGCGCCAGATTTTCGAGGTCGCGCCATTGCCCAGGCGCTCCAGCCCCTTGAGCACCCCGGCCCCCAGGTTGCGCTCAGCCATTTGCGACCGCCGCGAGGTCCGCCTCGTAGGCCGGCGCCGGAAAATGAAATGGAATCGGTCCGTCGGTTTCGCCGCGGACGAACTGTTTCACGAACGCTTCGCCGGAGCGCCGCATCGCTTCGGGCTTTCCCTCGGCGACGATTCTTCCGGCGGACACAAAATAGACGTAATCGACGATGGCAAAGCATTCCTCGACGTCATGGCTGACCACGATCGAGGTCTGTCCCAGAGAATCGTTGAGCGTGCGGATCAACCGCGCGATCACCCCGAGCGAAATCGGATCCAGGCCGGTGAAGGGCTCGTCGTAGAGCATCAGCTGCGGGTCCAGCGCAATGGCGCGCGCGAGGGCCACGCGCCGGGCCATGCCGCCCGAGAGCTCCGAGGGCATCAGCTGGGCAGCACCGCGCAGGCCGACCGCCTCCAGCTTCATCAACACCAGGTCGTCCACCAGCTCCGGCGGAAGATCCGTGTGCTCGCGCATCTGGAAGGCGACGTTGTCGAACACCGTCATGTCGGTAAACAGGGCGCCGAACTGGAACAGCATGCCCATCTTGCGGCGCAGCCTGAAAATGCCGGCGCCATCCAGGCTCGACAGCTCCTGTCCCAGCACCCGCGTGCTGCCCGCGCTTGCCCGCAGCCAGCCGGCGATGATCCTCAGCAATGTGGTCTTGCCGCAGCCCGACTGCCCCATGATGCCGACCACGCTGCCCGGCGCGATACGCAGGCTGACGTCGGAGAGCACCTGCCGCCCGGCGTCGTAGCCAAACGAGACCTTGTCTATGTCGACGATGGGAGCTGCGGCCACGGGATGTCAAGGTGCGGAACGGGAACGGAGATTATAGTATGGGCCGAATGGCGGAGGTCACGGCATCCCGGACCGAGGAAGGCGGCATCTCTGCGGCCTCCGGCGCGCCCGCATTGCGCGCGGTGGGCCTGGTCAAGCAGTTCGCAAAACAACGCGCGCTGGACAGGGTGGGCCTGGAATTCGGACCGGGCGTCGCCGCAGGCCTGATCGGTGCCAACGGCGCTGGCAAGACCACGTTCATCAAGTGCGCTCTCGACCTGTGCGCACCCGATGCCGGAAGCGTCGAAATATTCGGCCTCGATGTCCGGCAGGCGGCGGCGCGCGCCCGCCTGGCCTACCTTCCGGAACGCTTTGTGCCGCCCCATTATCTTCTCGGCCGTGAGTTCGTCGCGATGACGCTCGCTCTGGCCGGCGCGCGCTACGAATCGGCGCACGCCGCGCGGCTGGCCACCGAACTCGAGCTGGAGCCCCAGGCGCTGGAACGACCCGTGCGCCAGCTTTCCAAAGGCATGACGCAGAAGCTCGGCCTGGCGGCCTGCTTCCTGCTCGAGCGCGACCTGTACGTGCTCGATGAGCCGATGAGCGGGCTGGACCCGGCGGGACGGCTGGCGGTGAAGTCGGTATTGCGGCGCCTGCATCGCAGCGGGAAGGCGCTGTTTTTCACCTCCCACGTGCTCTCGGATGTCGAGGAGCTGTGCTCCATCATCGCGGTGCTGGAACAGGGCAGGCTGCGCTTTCGCGGCACGCCGGATGAACTGCGGCTGCGCTACGGCGCGGAAAATCTCGAGCGGGCTTTCCTGAATTGCATACGCAGCGATGCAGACACCACTGCAATCAGCGCCTGAAGGCCGCCCGCGCCTGCTGATCGTCGATGACGACGCGCTGATCACCGACACGCTTTCCTTTGCCCTCGGCGCCGAATTCGAGGTGCTCGCCTGCGAATCGCGGCCGCACGCGATCGAATTGCTGCGCCAGCTTCCCAAACCGCCCGAGCTCGCGCTGGTGGATCTCGGCCTGCCGCCGACCCCGCACGCCCCCGAACAGGGTTTCCGGTTGATCGCCGATCTGCTCGCGCATTCCCCGAGCATGCGCATCTTCGTCCTCTCGGGCCAGAACGACGCGGCGCACGCGCGCCACGCGCGCGCCCTGGGCGCAGCGGAATTCATCGCCAAGCCCTGCGATCCCGCGGCCCTCAAGACGATCCTCTCCCGGGCGCTTTTGGTGCGCGACGCGGAAATGCGCGCCGACCGCGACCGGGCACGCGGCGCCGAAGAGCTCATTGGCCAGAGCCCCGCACTGCTGAAACTGAAAAGCCAGCTGGCGCAATTTGCCGACCCGCAGTTTCCGGTGCTGGTCGAGGGGGAGTCGGGCAGCGGCAAGGAACTGGTGGCGCGCAGCCTGCACCGGCAATCGGTGCGCGCAGGCAAGCCCTATTTCGCCCTCAACTGCGCGGCCATCGCGCCGACCCTCGTCGAACCCACGTTGTTCGGCCATGCCAAGGGCGCATTCACGGGCGCGACAGCGGCGCACGCGGGCTTTTTCGAGGAGGCCGGGGAGGGAACGTTGTTCCTGGACGAAATCGGCGAGCTGCCGCTCGAAATGCAGGCCAAGCTGCTGCGCGTGCTGGAGAACGGGGAGTATCAGCGCGTCGGCGAAACCACCAGCCGCGTCTCTCGCGCGCGCATGATCGCGGCGAGCAATCGGGACCTGCGCCAGGAAATCAAGAAGAACGCCTTCCGGCCCGATCTCTACCACCGGCTTTCGGTATTTACGCTGCGCGTCCCGCCGCTGCGCGAACTGGGCGACGACAAGCTGCTGCTGCTCGAGCACTTCCGGCGCTTCTACGCGGAACAGTCGGGCGCGCAGCCGTTCTCGCTTGACGCGGCAGCCGAGCGGCGCTGGCTCGCCTATGCCTTTCCGGGCAATGTGCGCGAGTTGCGCAACATCGTCATACGCCTGACCGTCAAGCAGGCGGGCCGCCAGTTGACGCCGGAAGACCTCGAGCTGGAATTCGACCTTGAAACCGGCGCCCCTTCCGAAGACGCGCCGGGCGATGGCGACGTCATCGCGCAGGCCGTGCGCCACCTCGAACGCAGCCGCGGTATCCAGCTGGACCGGATGTTGCAGGCGCTGGAGCGCGGCTACATCGAGGCCGCGCTCCGGCTCACGCGCGGCAACGTCAGCCAGGCGGCGAAGCTGCTGGGCGTCAATCGCACGACGCTCTACAGCAGGATGAACGACAGCGAACCGAAAGACGACTGACGATGTCCTTGTACCTCGAACATTTCGGCCTCGACGAACCACCCTTCCGCATCACTCCGCATCCCGATTTCTTCTTCGACGGCGCCGACCGCGGCGCAACGCTCGAGGGCCTGCTGTACGCGATCCTTCACGACGAGGGCATCGTCAAGGTGAGCGGCGAGATCGGCAGCGGAAAGACGACGCTTTGCCGGGTGATGATGGAGCGCCTGCCCGCCGAGGTGGAAACCGTATTCCTCGCCAACCCGTCCTATTCGCGTACCGAGATCCTGCAAGCGATCGCCGAAGAACTCGGCCTGCCCGCCGGCAGCGATCCAGCGGCGCCGGCGCTGCGCGCGCTGCAGGAAAAGCTGCTCGCGCTCTATGGCGCCGGCAAGCGCGTAGTGGTGATGATCGACGAAGCGCATGCGATGCCCGACGACACGCTGGAACAGCTGCGCCTGCTGTCGAACCTGGAATCGAGCCGGCACAAACTGCTGCAAATCGTGCTCTTCGGCCAGCCCGAACTGGACGAGGCGCTGGCCAAGCCGTCCATGCGCCAGCTGAAGGACCGGATCACGCACAGTTTCCGCACCCGCCCGCTCGCCAGCGAAGAGGTGGGAAAGTACGTGGCTTTCCGCATGCGCGCCGCGGGCTACAAGGGTCCGGACGTTTTCTCGCCTTCGGCGATCGCCGCGATTGCGCGCGCTTCCAGCGGATTGTCGCGGCGCATCAATGTCCTGTGCGACAAGGCGCTGCTCGCCGCCTTCGCCGCCAATACGCATGCCGTGACTCCGCGCGAGGTACGCGCCGCGGCCGCCGACAGCGACTTTGCGCCAGTCGCCGGTTCCGGACCGCGCATTGGCCGCGCGGTCGCCGCTGCTGGGCTGCTGGCCTGCGGCGCCGCCGCCGGCGCCGGGGTGTTTTACTGGCTCGACTCCGGCCAGGCGCAGCCGGTTTCTCCGCCTGCAGTCAAACCGGCACCTGCACCACCGGCCGCCGTTGCGCCGGCGCCGACAGCGTCGCCCGGCCCCTCGGCCAGCGAGGCGGTGCGAACCGATGCGCCCCCGGAAAAAGCGCCGGTCCAGCCGCTGCTCGGCGCCGAGCAACTGCGGCGTTTCGACGGCTATGTCCCGGGGCGCAACCCGCTGCTGCGCGAGCGGCTCGCCGCGACCCGCGGACTCCTCGCCAGCGAGCCAAACGCCAGTTACAGCATCGAGCTGTTCGTCGCCGAAAACAGCGACCCCGACCGGGCCGAGCGGTTCCTCATTCGGGCGCGCGACCTGGTGCCCCTCGCGGAGCTTTATGTGGTTCCGATCACCTCAGGCCAACGCTACCGGCTGGTCGTGACCTATGGCGTTTTCAGCAACAGGGAGGGCGCCGCCGAAGCCACCAAGCGCCTGCCGCCGAAATACCAGAACGCGTTCAAGTTCGAATTGCGGGAAATGGCCGAATTGCGGGCCTCCATCTGATCCGTTGAAAGGTCAGAAAACGTCATCTTGACAATCCCTTAGCGTGCTTATCTAGAAAAAGCATGCTATGCTGGGGCGATGGGAGAAGTGTCAGGTTCGGCGAGCGCATTCAAGACCGCAGCGGCGGTGGCGTTCGTTTTGACCCTTGCCGGCTGCGCCCAGCCGCCGATCAAGCCGGCCGCGACGCACCTGGGCATTGAACAGGCGGCGCGTCCCGAGGGGACGATCCCGGCGCCGGTGCAGGTCGTACCCCTGGTGCCGCCGCCTTCGCCGACTGCACGTCCGGAAACCTACAGCGTGGTGGTCAACAACGTCCGCGTGCAGGACCTGCTGTTCGCGCTGGCGCGTGACGCCAAGCTGAATGTCGACATTCATCCCGGGGTCACCGGTTCCGTCACCCTCAACGCGATTGATCAAACGCTGCCGCAGCTTCTCGGTCGTATCGCGCGGCAGGTGGACATGCGCTACGAGATGGACGGCCAGACACTCTCGGTCATGCGCGATACGCCCTATCTGCGCATCTACCGCGTGGATTACCTGAACATAATCCGCGATTCCAAGAGCGAGGCGAACCTGTCCACGCAGGTCAGCGGCACCGTCACCGGCGGCGCGGGAACCGGCGGCGGCGGCATCACTGCAGCGGGCAACAATTCGACTTCGTTGGTAAAGACCACCTCCATCAGCAAGTTCTGGGATTCCCTGGTCGGCAATGTCAGGGATTTGCTGCGCGAGACCGACAAGATTATTCCCGGCGCCGCGCCGGCGCCCGTGGCCGCTGCCGGCGCAGCTGCGCCGGGGGGCGCGCCTGCGCTGGCGCAACCGGTGTCGGAATTCCGGGAAGCGGCCTCGGTGATCGCGAATGCCGAGACGGGAATCCTCAGCATCCGGGCGACGTCACGCCAACACGAAAAGGTCCTGGAGTTCCTCGACCAGGTGCGTTCCAGCGCCAAGCGCCAAGTGCTGATCGAGGCCACCGTGGTTGAGGTGCAGCTCAACAACAGCTTCCAGCGCGGCATCGATTGGACGCGCCTGATCCAGGGCGCCGCAGGCCTTGGTTTTGTCCAGAAACCGCCGAGTGGGGGGCCCCAACCGGCCGTCACCCCCAGCTCCAACATCATTAGCTTCGCGGTTGGCTCGCCGTTCAATATCACCGGCACGTTGAAACTGCTCGAATCATTCGGCAATGTGCGCGTGCTTTCCAGCCCGAAGCTGAGCGTCATCAACAACCAGACTGCGTCGCTGAAGGTCGTGAACAACCTGGTTTACTTCACGGTCACAGCAAACACGGTAGCGGCCGCCAACAGTCCCTCGATCACGACTTTCAACACGACGGTGAACTCGGTTCCGGTGGGTTTCATCATGACCGTTACCCCGCAGATCAGCGAAGCCGATACCGTGCTGCTCAACGTCCGGCCGACCATCTCGCGCACCCTGACCAGCGTCAAGGATCCGAACCCCAGCCTGGCCAACCCCTGCGGCACCCCGAATGTTTCCGGCAATACCACTGGCACCTTCACCTGCGGGATTCCTGCCATCGAGAGCCTGATCCCGGTCATCCAGACACGGGAAATGGAGTCGGTGATGCGCCTGCAGAGCGGTCAGACCGCGGTGCTGGGCGGGCTGATGGAGGATTTGGCCACTGATACGCAGGACGCGATCCCGGGCGCGAGCCAGGTCCCCGGCGTCGGTTCGCTGCTCTCGCAGCGCTCCACGGTGAACACGAAATCGGAACTGGTGATCTTCCTGCGCTCGACCGTCGTCCGCAACGACAGCATCGACGGCGACTACGCGAATTTCCGCAGCCTGCTGCCGGGTCCCGATTTCATGCAGCAAGCCAACCCGAGCAAGCCGCCGGACCTGCAGTGACATGAGCCTCCTGCTCGAGGCACTCAAGAAGGCTGAAAAGGCAAAGGAAGACGCGCAGCGGCGCGCCAAGGGCGCGGATGCGCCCGCGCAGCCTTCGGCGTTCGACCCTGAATCGACGGTGCTCGACGAAGGCAGGCACGTCATGACGCGCGACGAACTCCCGGACGCTTCAATGCCGCTGGAGATCCTGGCGGACGAATTGCGTCCAGCAACCAAAGCCGCGCCGCTGGAACTCAGGCTGGCGGACGAACCACCTGCGCCGGAACCGAAGGTTGCGCCGCCGCGCCAGCCTGCGCGCGCTGCGGCCTCGGCACAGAGTGCGCAGAGCACACAGAGTGCCGCCGGCGCGGAGCGCGCGACGGCGCAGCGCGTGTTCGAAGCCAAGTTCAGGGAGCCGAATCCGCGCCTGCCGTTCTTCATCACCATGGGCGTACTTGGCGCCTTCGCGGTCGGCACGGTCGTTTACTTCTGGATCCAGTTGCGACCTCCGCCGCCGCTGGTCAACCCCAATCCACAGCGCGCCGCCGACGAGAAACCGGTTGATCCTGCGGCGCTGAAACCCGCGGCTGCGCCATCAGCTCCCGGTTCGGCACCGGCTGCCGCCATACCCGGCCTGCCCGGCAGCCTGCCAGCGCCCGCCGCCCCCACGGCGTCAGCTCCACCGAGCCCTCCCGCGCCCGTCGCGGCGCCCGCTGCTGCGTCCGTTGCTGCGCCAGCCGCGCCCGCGGTCGTGGTTAATCCTGCCGCGACGGTCGGCACGCCCAAACCGCCGGCCGCCGCGCCTCGAGCAACCTCCGGCAGCAGAAGGTCACAAGACGACCCGCCGGTGACCGTGAGCCAGCGCGGGCCGCAGATCCACCCGCTGGTCGCTTCCGGCTATGCCGCATACATGGCGGGCGACTTGCCCAAGGCACGCGAGGACTACCAGCAGGTCCTGCGCGAAGACGCCAGCAATCGCGATGCATTGCTGGGCCTTGCAGGCGTCGAAATGCGCGCGCAACGCTATGACCTCGCCAACGGCTATTACCAGCGCGTGCTGCAAATTGATCCGCGCGATGCGCACGCCCAGGCGGGCATGGTGGCGCTGCGCGGCCAGCAACTCGATCCAGTGCAGGTCGAGAGCCGCCTGAAGTCGCTGCTCGCAGCCGACCGGGAGGCGAACGTCCTGTATTTCACGCTCGGCAATCAGTACGCGCAGCAGGGCCGCTGGGCGGAAGCACAGCAGGCGTATTTCAAGGCCTTTTCCGCCGATCCCGAGAATCCGGATTTCGCCTTCAACGTGGCGGTCAGCCTCGACCAGCTGCACCAGCCCAGGCTCGCGCTCGAGTATTACCAGCGTGCGCTCAAGCTGGCGCAGAAGCGTGCCACCAGCTTCGACATCGAGGCCGCGCGCACGCGCGTTCAGCAGCTCTCCCAACCCGCCCGCTGACATTTTATTGCAGTGCGCCGCGACGGCGCGGCGGGTATCATGGAGTCTGGATGAATTCGCCCACGAATCCCCAGGCCAAGCGGCACATCGGCCAGATTCTGATCGACCAGGGCATCCTCACCGAAGACCAGCTGAGGATCGCGCTGCTCGAGCAGATGAAATCGCACCTGCCGGTCGGCCGGCTGCTGGTGCAGCTCGGGTTCGTGTCCGAGGCGACGCTGCGCGACGCGCTGTCGGAAAAGCTCGGGCTGCAATCGG
>Ga0315910_10001837_pt1 | contig 19193 bp, 12 predicted proteins | sample EdamamesoilMG_FD_204470 | JGI IMG/M metagenome (GOLD analysis project Ga0315910, IMG submission 204470) | Garden soil microbial communities collected in Santa Monica, California, United States - Edamame soil | ecosystem: Environmental > Terrestrial > Soil > Garden | place: USA: California...
CCGCACCTGATTCCGATCCATCGAATGCCTCGAGCGCTGCGTGCCCCACCTCACGGCGGGGGCACGCAGCGCTCGAGACAAACGATCGAGGCCAGCCACCACCAGGGCAGCCGGCCTCGAAAAACTAGAACAGCGTGGTCGTCAACGGGGGGTTGACAGGTCCACCCATATCACGGCCCAACCGTGAACTCGAGCGCGTCCGAAAGTTGCGTGTTGTTCGGCGCGGCGAAGCCCGGATCGCGACCCCACCACTGGGTGTTGACGACCGTGCCCGGGATCTGGAGCAGGGAACCGGGAGGTTGCGCCGCCGTGAAGGCGTTGAAGTCGATCGAGGGCGCGCCCGAGCAGTCGTTCGGCGGAGGGTTGCCGCCCGTGAGCGTCGCGCCGGTGCGCTTGATCGGGGTCTTGACGCAAAGGATGCCGCCCTGGAAGGCAACGGCGGACTGGCCGGTCGTCCCGTAGAACAGCAGGCAGCTCTTGTTGTTGATGAAGTTCGTTCCGTTGATGTTGAAACCCGAGCCCAAGGTGGCGCTCGAACCGCCGCTGAAGCCGATCGAGGGGTTGCAACCGTTCGACGTGCTCTTCGGCGTGCAGTACACGACCGGGGCCGCGCCACCACCTTCAGCGCGCACCAGGTAGACGCCCAGGGTGTTCGGCGTCGGGGGCAGGCCGGCGCCCGCCAGGTTGGTCGGGTCGAAGGCGGCCGGGGCCGCCGCGGTGCCGCCCGAGCCACAGATGAACTGGTTGCCGTTCGCGGGCGTCGTCTGGTCGATCGCCGCCGGGTACTCGTTCGGGGTGTGGTTGCAGGCCATCCACGCGCCGATGAAGAACTTGCCGGTCACGATGGTCGGGGTGGTCAGGGTGAAGGTCTGGAAGGAGTCACCAAGGATGGTGACCGTTCCGGCCATCTGCGTGAGCAGCACGGCGTCGAGCGGGCTGCCGTCCTGGTTCGGGTCGGACCACACGCCGACGTTGCAGACCGAACCCAGCGCGGGCTGGTTGTTCGGGAAGAGCGCCGAGCCGAAGGCCACGTCGATCTTCGTGATCACGTCGCCGGTGGGGGCGTCGAAACCGTTGATCCAGCACGCAACACCCCAGGTGCCCGCGCCGCTCCAGACCTTCTGGGCGTTCTCGGATGTGCCGTCGTCGTAAATGTAGTTGGTGACGCTGTAGCCCGAGCCCGGCTGCGCGGGCGCCCAGTTGCGGACGGTTTGACCCGGCGCCGGGGCAAGGCTTGCGACCTGCGCGGTCTGTGCTTGCGCGACAGATGCCAGCGACAGCGCCGTCAGGGAGAAGAACGCGTGGAGTTTGTTCATTGTGTTGTAGTCCTGAGAGAGACGGGTCCGTGAGATCATGATCGACAGGGTCGGCAGCGGCACGGGGTGGCCACCGGGCACTGGCGCGCGGTTCCATGGCCGTTCATCGGGGCTCTGCACGAGCCCAGCGAAACCCATGCACCGCCGCTACCTGACGCTACCACCGAATCCTGAGGACGGGAAGCGGAAGCGTTTGGTTCCCCCGGTCTTGCTGAATCCAGCGCTCGCGGGTCCCGTTCGCGGCGGAAAGACTGAATCCGAGCCAGACGGCAGCGCGTGGCCCCTCCGCCTAGCTCGCGCGTAGCGGAAAGCCTGAACCCAGGGCTGACGGGAGCGGCTTGGACCCTCCACCTCGCTCGCGCGTGATCGTTCTCGGCGAAGGATGGGCGAGAGCGCGCTCGTCCCTCCGCGGGGGTCTTCGCCCGATCCACGCGTGCGCGTTCACGACTCCCGCTGCCTGCAAAGTCGGTGTAAGTCGAATCGCCGACACGCCCACCCGTTCCGCCGACACGCGGTTACAACCGGGATCAGGGCGCCCCGGCCTTGCGTCGCCTTCCCCCACCTTCCAGCCACTTCCTCCAGAGAGCCCATCCCCATGAAGCAACATCGTTTCGATCTCCGTTTCGCATGGGTCCTGCTCGCGCTTGCCGGCTCGCTTCCGGCGCAGTCAGGCGACAAGGAGCAGACCACCGCGCGCATGCGCGCCATGGCCCAGCGCATCCTGGCGCTGAAGGCCGATCCGGCCACCGTTGCGGAGGCCGATCGGCTGCGCGCGGAGTACGAGTGCCTGAGCGCTTCCCTGGGCGGCGATGACCCGGCCCGGGAGCTGCTGATCGCGCCGCCCCTGGTCAGCGGCGGCGGCTACTCCGGCTTCCCCCTGCCTCCCGGCGGCGTCGCGACCACGACCAGCTACTTCAACAACACGCCGGTCGCCATCCCCGACGTCAACACGGTGACCTCGACGATCAACGTCAGCGGCGCGGCCACCTACCTGTACGACGTCGACTTGACCACGTTCATCACGCACACCTACTGCGCGGACCTGGACATCTCGCTGACCTCGCCGGCCGGCAAGATCATGCCGATCAGCTTCGACAACGGCGCCGGCAACGACGACCTGTTCAACGGCACCCTGTTCGACGATTCCGCTCCGGAATCGGCGGGCAGCTTCCCGCATGTTTCCGGCTCGCCTTCGACGCCTTGCGCCCCCGACGGCGCGGCCCTGTTCTTCCTGGGCGAGGATCCCAACGGGACCTGGACGCTGACCATCGTCGACGACGCCGCCGTGGACATCGGCAACCTCGCCTCGTGGTCGCTGGACGTCACCACGCTGGCCTCGCCGCTGCCGATCGGCCCGAGCACCTCGGCGACCTATCCGGTGAACCTGATCATCCCCGACGTGGCGACGGTCACCGACTCCCAGGTCTTCAGCGCTCCGGGCACGACGATCTGCGCCATCGAGTTCAACTGCAGCATCACGCACACCTATTGCTCGGACCTCGACGTGCGCTTGACCGCGCCCAGCGGCCAGATCGTGGTGATCACGTTCGCCAACGGCGGCGCGGCGGACGACGTGTTCAACGGCACGCGCTTCTACGATCCGGCGGTCGATGCGAGCAATCCCTTCCTGAACGACACGGCCGGCAGCCACGTCTATGCGACGGGGGTGATCGCCACGGACCTCTCGCCGGACGGCGGCTTGGGCTCGCTGATCGGGCAGGACCCCAACGGCACGTGGACGCTTTCGATCACCGATCTGGTGGCCGCTGACGTCGGCGTCTGCAGCTCCTGGGGCCTGAAGATCGAGTCCTGCGGCGGCGGGACGGTCTACTGCACGGCGAAGACCAATTCCTTGGGCTGCGTGCCGACGATCGCTGCGACGGGCGTGCCCAGCGCGACCGCGGGCTCGGGTTTCATCGTCTCGGCGAGCGACGTGCTCAACAACAAGAACGGCCTCTTGTTCTACGGCGTCAACGGCCCGTCCGCGCTGCCCTACCAGGGTGGCACGCTTTGCGTGAAGAGCCAGATCCGGCGCACGCCTTCGGTCAACTCGGGCGGCAATCCCCCGCCGAACGATTGCTCGGGCGTGTTCTCGATCGACATGAACCTGTTCGCCGCCGGCGGGCTCGGCGGCACGCCGCTCCCCGCCTTGTCGGTGCCCGGCACCGTGGTCAACTGCCAGTGGTGGGGCCGCGATCCGGGCTTCCCGGCGCCGAACAACACGACCTTGAGCGACGCGCTCGAGTACGTGGTGGGCAGCTGAAACGACCCGGCAGGCCCGGTCCACACGGGCAAGAAAAGAGCCGAGGGGCGCCGGACGGATCCGGCGCCCCTCGGCGTCATTCAAGTCGGGCTCTGGCGACTCAGACCCCGACGGTGAACTCCAGCGCGTCGCTCAACGTCGTGTTGTTCGGCGCGGGGAAGCCCGGATCGCGGCCCCACCACTGGCAGTCGACCACGGTGCCGGGCACGCTCAGCGCGGGCGCGGGGGTGCCGCCCGGGATGCCGCCGGCCGTGAACAGGTTGAAGTCGATCGAGAACACGCCCGAGCAATCGTTCGGCGGAGGATTGCCGCCCGAGTTGACCGAAGGCGTGCGCTTGATCTGGCTCTTCACGCACAGCGTGCCGCCCTGGAAGGGCAGCGAGGACTGACCGGTCGTGCCGTAGAACAAGAGGCCGTTCTTGTTGTTGATGATGTTCGTGGCCGAGATCGTGAAGCCCGAGCCCGCGCTGGCGCTCGAGACCCCGGTGGAGGCGATCGCGGGCGTGCAGCCGAGGGAGTTGACCTTCGCCGTGCAGTACACCGTGCCGCCGCCGCAATCGAGGACGTTGAGGTCGAAACGCAGGATCGTGCCGGTGTCGAGGTTGGCCAGGTCGGAGACGATCAGGTTCCAGGTTCCGTTGGAGTCCTCGCCGGCGAAGCCGTCGAGATCGCCTTCGGGCCGGAGGTCAGGAGCGGCGACGCCGTTCGTGAACACGTAGGTCTCGATCGGATTCGAGGACGCCTTGTCGAACAGCGTGCCATTGAACACGTCGTCGTTGCCGCCGCCGCGGAGGTTGGAGAGGGTCTCCACCGTTCCGAGCGGGGACTGCAGCGTGATCAGCAGGTCGGCATTCCAGGTGTGCGTGATCTCCACGTAGGCCTGGACGCGCGCGAGGCTCGTCGAGCCACCGCTGACCAGCAGCGGCGCCGTCGACACCGTGTTGTCCAGGATCGGGATCGAGATCGGCCCGGTCGAGAAGTTCACCGGGGTTCCAAAGGAGCCCGGGATGCTGACGACGACGCCGTCGGTGACCGAGAGCGACCACGAGTTCAGCGTCCCGACGTCGGCACCCAAGTCGTCGGTGACCGACAGGGTCCACACGCCGTTGGGATTCTCGCCGCGCAGCGTCACGTTGAGGCCTTGCTCAGGACGCAGATCGGGCGCTGCCACGCCGTTGGTGTAGGCGTAGGTCAGCACGGAGTTCGCCGACTCGTCGTCGAAAAGCGTGCCATTGAACACGTCATCGTTGCCGCCGCCGTTGTCCGAGGTCACGTCGACCACGGTGCCCGCCGGCGAGGTCAGGGTGATGTCGAGGTCGGCCGCGTAGGTGTGCGAGATCGCGAGCGTGAGATCGACATCGAAGATCTGCGTGCCCAGGCCGCCGATCACGACCGTGTCGGTGATGTTCGAGACATCGGGAATCGGGATCGGCGTGGCCGTCGAGGCCGCCGTGACCGTGATCCCGGCCGTGCCTGATTCCAGTCCGCCGCAGGGACCCGGAATGTTGTAGTTCGCCGCGACCACGTTGTAGGAGCCGCCCGAACCGGCCGCGGGGGCCAGGTTCAGCGCCGTGACCGCCGAGGCGTTCAGCGATTGGCGAAGTTCCTCGGCGCGTTGCTTGAGCTTCGCGGCCTGGATGGGGTTGGTCCCGGCCAGCAGATTGACCTGTTGCTCGAGCCGCAGCAGCTCGCTGAGGATCGCATCCTTGCTTTGGGCAAGAACGGGTGTGGACAGGGCCAGAGCGGCCAAGGCCAAGGAGAGACTTGAGTGGATGGACATGGAGTTGAGTTCCTGAGGTAGGGGACGCGCGACGCGGACACGGCCTGGTGGAGCCGCCGGTTGCAGAGCCTTTGACCCTGCATTGTGCACCAGAATCCAAGTCCGTGCTATGACGCCTGCGGCGCCTGCGGGGTTCCGCGGGCGACCCGGCGCGACCGCCCGCACCCCTTGCGGAAGCTTGCGAGGGGTGCCGACCCCCCGCGACGCAGAAAACCATGCCACAGAAGCTCCGGGACGGCGCTAGAGCCGGGGGGCGGGCCACGGCAGCGCCCTCCCCTCCCGACGACTCCGCGCACAACCTTCATCAGGCAGAACCCTCCCATGAACGATTCACGCCACCCGACCTCGCTGATCCTCGCCGCCGGCCTCGCGCTGGGCGTGCTCTCGCCCCTGGCAACGGCGGACAAGCTCTACTTCGCCAGCCCCACGACCCTGATCGCCGAGGGCAACCCCTTCGACGGCGGCTTCAACGTCATCGGCGCCTGCGGCGGGGCGGCCTGGTCGGCGACGCTGCAGGGCAGCACCCTGCTGATCGGCGATCCCAACCACCACATCTATAGGAAGAGCCCGGGCGATCCCTTCGTCGGCTACGCCTTCGACGTGCCCAACGACGCCAAGGCGCTGGTGATGCACGCCGGCAACCTGCTCAGCGGCGGGGACAACAGCGTGGTGCGCGTCGATGCGCAGACCGGCGCCGTGCTGGCCACGTTCAACCTGAGCGTTCCGGTCACGGCGCTGGCGATCCACGGCGACGATCTGTACGTCGGCAGCTCCTTCGGCATCGTGCAGAAGGGCAGCGCGCTGACCGGCGGCTTCCAGTTCTGGGGAACCTGCGGCGGGCCGGTGACCTCGATGGCGATCGATGGCTCGCACCTGTTCCTGGGCTCGGGCTCGGCGCCCGGCAACCAGGGCAGCGTCTACTGCCTCGACCTCGGCTCGCAGCAGATCACCGCCACCTACGCCGTCGCCAACGACCTGCAGGCTCTGGTGCTCCACCAGGGCGACTTGCTGGCGGCCGGCAGCGGAGCGCAGGTCGCGCGCGTGGCGAGGTTGACCGGCCAGCTCAAGGGCACGTTCCAGGCCGGCGTGGCCGTGAGCGCCCTGGCGGTCTTCGAGGAGACCGAGATCGGCAACCCCTACTGCTACGGTGTCGGCTGCCCCTGCGGCAACGACGATCCGCAGGCGGGCTGCGCCAACTCGATGGGCTTCGGCGCGCACCTGGCGGGTTTCGGCAGCGCCAGCGTCAGCGCCGACGACTTGAAGATCCACGCCTTCCAGCTGCCGCGGAACAAGAACGGCCGCTTCTACATGGCGCCGACCCTGGTGCAGATTCCCTTCGGCGGCGGCTTCCTGTGCGCGGGCTCGGGCGGTTACGGCATGTTCCGCCTGCCGCCGGCGAACTCCGGCAGCGCGGGCGCGATCTCCACGCCGGACGGCCTGGTGGCCTGGACCCAAGCGAATCTGCCCGCGGCCGGCCACATCCTGCCGGGCTCGACCTGGCACTTCCAAGCCTGGTACCGCGACAGCCAGGGTCCGTGCTCGACCTTCAACACGACCGACGCGCTGAGCGTGAGCTTCCTGCCCTGATCGATCGTCGCGCGGTCCTTGGGCTGCCTGGCTCTGACCGGGCAGGCCCGGGACCGCGCGCGTTTTTCACTCGCGTGCGTCGAGCGCCAGCGCCAGGCGCGCCAGCGCGCGCGAGAGCAGCGAACGCGTGGCGACTTCGCTGCGGCCGAAATGCGCCGCCAACTTCGCGTGCGACCAGCCGTGCAGGCGCGCGAGCACGATCACTTCGCGGTCGGCCGCGGGCAGATCGGCGAAGACGCGCTCGAGCAGCGCGAGCTGCTCGCGGTCGACGGCTTCGCGGCTGGGCGTCATCCAATGCACGAGCCTCATCGAGCCCGCTGCTTCGGCATCACTCGCTTCCAGCGCGCGCTCGCGATTCGGGTCGCGCCGCTCACGCTTCCAATGCCGCCAGCGGTCGCGGATCTTGTTCTCCGCGGCGCGGTGCATCCAATCGCGAAAGCTCGCGCCGGCGCGCACCTGGAACTTCGGCAGGTCGGAGAGCACTTCGCGACACACCGACTGGACCAGATCCTGACTCTCCTCCTTGCGCCGCAACGCAGGACCCAGACGCAAGTGGACGAAGGCGCGCAATCCCGCGAGATGCTGGCTGAGCAACTGCGCGCGCGCCGCTTCGTCGCCGCGCCCCGCCTTGGCGAGCAGATCCGCATCGGGTTGGTCCACGTTGCCATGCTATCCGAGCCTCGATGACCCGGTTACCGTGGAGCACGCCGCAGCATCTAATGGGTGATTCCGTCCACACGCCCGCCAGCGACGAGGATCTGCTGGCGGCCTGCATCGAGCGCTTCCCCGCGCTGGACGAGGCCGCGCTCGTTGCCCTGTGCGGCGGCGACCGCGCGCGCGCCGCGCGTCTGCGCGAGCGGCTGGCGACGCTCGAACGCATGGGACTATTGGGCGACGGCGCGCGCGAATCTGTCCCGCTGCTGCTCGGCCGCTACCGCGTGCAGGAGCTGCTGGGCCGCGGCGGCATGGGCAGCGTCTACCTGGGCATCGACGAGCGCGACGGCGCGCGCGTCGCGCTCAAGGTCGGCCAGACGCCGCTGTCGACGGCGATCGTCGGCGCGCAGGTCGACCGCGCGCGCCTGCGCTTCGAGCGCGAAGTGCACGCGGCGATGCAGCTCTCGCACCCGGGCATCGTCGCAATCCTCGGCGCGGGCGAGAGCGAGGGCCGTCCGTACTTCGCGATGGAGTACGTCGAGGGCACGACGCTGGCGCGCGTGATCGAGGTGCTGCGCGAGCGCCGCGTGTCCTTCGACCAACTCTCCGGCGCACTGCTGGGCGAGATCGTCGACGCCAATTCTCCGCGGCAGACGCAAGCCGCAAGCTCCGGCGGGGCCGTCGATCGCTTCGAACGCAGCTATGTCGAGAGCGTCTGCCGCATCGTGATCGAGGTCGCGCAGGCGCTGGACTACGCGCATGAACGCTCGATCGTGCACCGCGACGTCAAGCCCGCGAACGTGCTGCTGGGGCGCGACGGGCGCGTGAAGCTCTTCGACCTCGGGCTCGCGCGCATCGCCGATCAACCGGCGTTGACGCGCTCGGGCGAACTGACCGGCAGCCCGTTCTACATGTCGCCCGAGCAACTTTCGGGCTCGCCCGAGAGCCTCGATCGGCGCACGGACGTGTATTCGCTGGGCGTCACGTTGTTCGAGTTGCTGACGCTGCGCCGGCCGTTCGAGGGACCCAGCAGCGCGCAGGTCTTCCGCCAGATCCAGAGCCGCGAAGCGCCCCTGCCGCGGCGCATCAATCCCTTCGTCCCGCGCGATCTGGAGACCATCTGCCTCAACGCGATGGAGAAGGACCCACGCCGGCGCTACCCCAACGCGCGCGAGTTCGCCCTGGACCTCGAGCGCTTCCTCGACTTCCGTCCGGTGCACGCCAAGCCGGTCGGCGCCGGCCAGCGCGTCGCGCGATTCGTGCGTCGCAATCCGGCGCTCGCCACGGCGTCGAGCCTGGCGCTCCTGGTTGCGATCGGTTTGCCGATCGGCCTGTTGTGGGCCAACTCCGCGATCCGCGCCCAGGAACGGCGCGCGACGCGCGAGGCCGGCCTCAAGGCGCGCGTCACCGATTTCCTGGTGCAGCAATTCGAATTGACCGACGAACAACGCCAGCAGGGCGCGACGATCTCGGCGCGCGAGCTGCTCGACCGCGGCGCGACGCGCTTGAGCCAGGACTTCGCCGACGATCCTGCGGTACGCGCGGAACTGCTGGCGGCGGTCGGCACGGTGTACGCGAATCTCGGCCTGCACGAGCGCGCGATCCCGCTGCTCGACCGCGCGCTGGCCCTGCGCCAGAGCGGCGACCCGACGCGGCCGGCCGCGCAGGCCGAGTTGCTGGAGCAACTCGCCTCTGCGCACTTGCGCTCCGGCGAGCCGCGCAGCGCGCTGCGCTTGTGCGAGCGCGGACTGATCGCGCTGACAGTCGATCCGCAAGCCTCTGCTGCGAGCGAAGTGCGCATCCGCAGGATCGCGGCGGCAGCCCAGCTGCGACTGGGCGAGCGCGCCGCGGCGGAACGCTCGCTGCAGCTGGCGCTGGAGAAGTTGCGCGCCGATCCTGCGGCACAGGAAGACCTGCAGGTCCGCGTGCTCGACGACGCGGCCGCGCTCGCGCTCGCCGACGGCCGCGCCGCGCTCGCCACCGCGCATTGGAATCAAGCGCTGTCGATCCTGCGCAGCGCCTGGTCTCCCGATCTGCATTCCCTGGCGCGCATCCACGCGCAGCTGGCCTCGGCCGGCGAGGCCCGCGGCGACGTCGACTCGGCGCGAGAACACCTCGCCCACGCGGCGCGCCTGTCGGAGGTACTGCCCGACCCGCGAGTGCCGCCGCCCTTCGAGACCGACGATCCGACGCAACGGGAGTACGAGCGTCAGTTCCAGATCGGCATCACCGCGCTTCAAGAGCGCGCCACGCAACGCGCGGTCGCGGCCTTCGAGCGCTGCCTCGAGCTCGACCCGCGCCGCGGAGTGTGCGCCTACAATATTGCCTGCGCTCACGCGCTCGCCGGCGACATCGAGCGCGGCCTCGCGGGGCTGGAGCGCGCCGCGGAACTCGGCTTCGGCGTCGCCGAGTACCGCCGGCGCGTCGCCGAGTCGGATCCCGAGATCGCCGACCTGCGCGCGACGAAACGCGGTCGCGCGGCGTTGGAGCGCATGCGCGCGCAGGCCGCGAGCATCGAGGAATTCGCCCAGCGCGACTGGGTGCATGAACCGCCGGCGCTGGCCGCGGACCGGCCCGCGCCGCTGCTGGTCGTGCTCCACGCGCAGGGTCGCACGCCGCAGGACGTACTGGACGGCCCCTGGCGCGAAGTTGCGGACGCCTTGGGCTTCGTCCTGTTCGCCCCCGCGGGCAGGATTCCGACCGGCTTCGAGCCGCAGGACGGACTTGCCTGGATCGAAACCGGCGCGGACCTGCTGCGCCGGCCGCTGCAGGCCGAACACGAACTCGGCGTCGAACTGCGCGCCTTGTTCGAGCGCCGCGCGATCGATCGCGAGCGCGTGTGGATCGCGGGTGAGGACCAGGGAGCGACGCTGGCCTTCGAACTCGCGCTGCGCGCGCCGGGCCTCTATCGCGGCGCGCTGCTGCTCGACGGGCCGATCCGCGCTGACGGCGCGTCGGAGGATCAGCGCAAGGCGGCGGCGCTGGGCTTGCGCGTTGCGTTCATCGCCGGACCACGCTGCGCGACGGCCTCGCAGGCTCCCGCGCAGCTCGCGACGCGGATGGATGCCTGGCTCGGCGGCGTGGGATTCCGTGAGAGGCGGACCGCTGCGATCGAGTCCGATGCGCAGATCGTCGATGCGCTGCGCCGCGCGCTGCTCGAGTAGCGACTAGGGATGCACCGTGTACTCGAGCGCATCGCTCAGCGTCGTGTTGTTCGGCGCGACGAAGCCCGGATCGCGGCCCCACCACTGGCAATCGACGAGCGTGCCAGCCACTCCGAGCCCGGGCTGCGGGGTTCCGCCCAGTCCGCCGGCCGCGAACAGGTTCATGTCGATCAGGTACACGCCCGAGCAGTCGTTCGGCGGCGGATTGCCGCCCGAGCTGCACACCGGCGTGCGCTTGACCGGGGCCGCCACGCACAGCGTGCCGCCCTGGAACGGGATCGTGGCGCGTCCGTTCAGGCCGTAGAACAAGAGGCCGACCTTGTTGTTGAGCACCTGGGTCGCGCGCACCAGGAAGCCGTTGCCCGCGCCGGCGCTCGGCTTGCCGTTCGATTCGATCCGCGGCGCGCAGCCTTGCGAATTCAGCTTCGCGGTGCAGTAGCTCGCGGGCGCGGGGTGCAACGGGTCGTAGCGCGCGAACCAGAAGTCGGACGCACCCATCGCGGGTCCGCCCAGTTCGCCGTTGGTGACGCCGCCGACGTGCACGCCCCCGGTTCCGGTGGGCGCGATGGCGTGGAGCGAGTCATAGCCGCTGCTCCCGATCTGGCAGCCCCAGCTCTGGTTGCCGGCGGCGTCGAAGTTCGCGAGCCACGCGTCGGCCGATCCGCCGGAGAATGATCCCAACCAGTTGCCCGCGGTCCGTCCGCCCACGAAGGCTCCGCCGCAACCATCCGGCGCGGCAGCCGACAGAATGATCTCGTAGCTCCCATGCCCGAACTGTCGGATCCAGTTCTGGTTGCCCGCGCCGTCGTAGTTCGCCAACCATCCGTCGTAGAAGAGGTGGCTTCCGCCTCCGGTCAGGGATCCGTCGGTGATGCCGCCCACGAACACGCTGCCGAAACCTCCCTGCGCCAGGGTGTGGGCCACGTCCAAGCGGTAGCTCGCGCCCAACTGGCGGATCCACAGCTGGTTTCCGGCGCCGTCGTAGCGCGTCAAGAATGCGTCGGCGCCGCTGAGATTCTGGCTGCCGGCGAACGTGCCATGGGTGGAGCCGGCCAGGTAGACGCCGCCGGCGCCATCGGCTGCTGCTGCGCTCACATCGTCGCTCTTCGTGGTTCCGAATTGCCGGATCCAGAGCTGATTGCCCGCGCCGTCGTAGCGAGCGAGCCAAACGTCGGACACTCCCTGCCCCCCGCTGGTGAGCCAGCCGCTGGTCTCGCCGCTCACGAAGACGCCGCCGGCTCCGTCGGGAGCCAAGCCGTGCACCATCTCGTTCTCGTGCGTGCCCAGCTGGCGGATCCACAGTTGCTCGCCCGTCGCGTCGTAGCGCGCGAACCAGGCATCGGAGAATCCGCCCGCGTGCGCTCCGCCGAGGTCGCCGCGCGTGAAGCCGCCCACGTAGACGCCGCCGGCTCCGTCCTCGGCGGCGGCATTCGCATAGTCGGGTTGATTCGTCCCGAACTGACGGAACCAAGTCAAGGTCCCCGCGCTGTCGTGGCGGGCCACGAAAGCGTCGAACAGACCCACCAACGGACCACTGAGCGTCTGCCCCGCGTCACCGCAGAGATAGCCCCCGCCGGCTCCGTCCGAGACCGCGGCGTTGATCACATCGTTGCCGTTGGTGCCGCGCTGGGCGATCCAGGTCTGACTCTGCGAAGCCGCGGGCAGAGCGGCGAGCGCCAGGAACGCGATGCGAACTGCCGAGGCTTCGAGGATGTTCATGGAGTGTCGTCCGTTGGGCGCCCGAGGAAAGGCGCAGCTCGCGAAGAGAGTCAGCGCCGCTGGCGCGTTTTCCAATGTAGCCCGGATGCTTCCGCTGTGTTGCAGTAGTCCGAGGCCTCACGAAGGTTGCAAGGCTTCAGGCCGGAGCCGGCTCGGCCGCTGGCAGCGCGGCGTCGGAGAAGCGAGACCCGAATTGAAGCGTGTTCGCAGCCAAAAGAAGTCACTGCAGCGCGCGGGCCGCTCTTGGCGAGGCCTGAACGCCGATCAGGCAGCTTCGATCCGGGGTGTTCAGCGTCCTCAGCTCGATGGAAAGTTTCCTCCCCGTCCCATTTCATTGCCTGTCGCCGATTCCTGCGTGTTTTCGAGCTGCGGCGACCGTCACGGATCGCCGGGCGCCGCTGAACCTCGCACAGCGCAGGTCCAGCCGGCCGCGAGCCGTCGCTTTGCGCGGCCAAGTGATAGGCTTGGAACATGCTCCCGATTCCCCAGCCGTCCTCCGAGGATCCGGCGGCGCTCGCGGGCACGCCAGCGCCGGTGATAGCTCGCGCGCCGCGCACGCCGGCGCTTCCCCTCGACGAGGGATTCGTCAAGGACGCGCTGACGCAGCCGCTGCGTGCGATCGACATCGCCTTGGCCGAGCCGGACCGCGTCGGCGCCAACGTGGTGGCCGGCCTCGCGCTCGGGCGCATCGCGTTGGTGTTGCTCCTGACCAGCCTCCTGTATGCGATCCCCTACGGGATGGTGCTCTCGCTCGCGGAGTGGTGGAAGATCGTCGCGCTCACGCTGGGTTCGACGCTGATCTGCCTGCCCTCGCTGTTCGTGTTCTCCAGCTACCTGGGACAGCGCCTGCGCCTGGAGCAGATCCTCGTGCTCGGGTTGACGGTCCCTGCCGTCGCCGCATTGTTCTGCCTGGGGTTCGCGCCGATCCTGGCCTTCCTGCGCGCCACGATGACCGCCGAGGACAGCCAGGTTCCCTGGCGCTCGATCTCGAACGTGCTGCTCTCGATCGCCGTGCTCGCCGGGATCGTCCAGTTGTGGCGTACCTGGCTGGCGGCGCGCATCGCCGCGCCATCCAATCTCTTTGCGGTGGTGCTGATGGTCTGGCATGCCGTGTTCCTGCATGTGCTGATCCGCATGGCATCGGTGCTGCACCTGGGTGGGTGATGCGCGGACTGCTGACCACGCTCGCGTGTTCGGCGGCCTACGGTTTCGCGCTGGGATCGGCTCACAGCGAGCTGTACGCAACGCGAAACCTGCTCAAGTTCCCGCTGCTGATCGCGATCACCGCCTGCGTCTGCGCGCTGGCCTACTGGATCGTAGCGAGGCTGTGCGCCGCACCGCTCTCCTTCCTCGAGGTGCAGCTCGCGACCGGGCGCCTGTTCCAGGACATGTCGCTGCTGCTGGCGAGCCTGTCCCCCGCCGTGCTGTTCCTGGCCTGGACGTCGCGGGCGCGCGACGACGGCAAGCTAGGCGGCTACGACTCCTTCCTGGCCTTCAACATGGCGATCGTGGCGGTCGCCGGCTCGCTGGCGCTGCTGCGCCAGGCGCACGGATTGTTCACGCTGCACGGGCTCGCGCCGGGCCGTGCGCGGTTCCTGGTCGGCGCCTGGCTCGCGCTCTCGCTCGGCGTCGGCGGCCAGGCGGCCTTCGTGATGCGGCCCTTCTTCGGCTTCCCCGCGACGCGCGGCAACACGCCGCCGTTCTTCGTCGGCGCGCAGCCCGACCTGCGCGGTGCCACGAATTTCTACGAGTCCGTGTGGCAGACGATCCGCCGGCCGCCGCTGCCCGCGTGGCTGCGGGGCGAAAGCGTCGAGCGCTGAGCGCGGGTCTGCCGTCGCGGCTCGCGTGCGGGATTCGCGCGCCGCGCGCTGAGGACCTGGAGCACGCCTGATCGCCATCGCGGTGCCGCTGCCCGGCGCGCGAGCCCGAGGCCGCGCACGCTCATCCTGGACGGCTGGGTTCCAAGCCCGAGCCGATTCGCGCGGATTCTGCGTTCGTCTCGCGGTCGCCGCGGCAAGGACCCGGCGGTAGCGTAGGCTCGTGACTCGTGCAGGTGCCGGCACTACACCGCTTGCAGCCTGCAGGGGCGCACCCTGAACGCCTCCCAGGCAGGCTGCGCTGCGGGGTTGCGTGTCCCGCGTCGCCAGGTCGAAGCAAAGTTCCACCCATGTTCGATTTCCTCACCCGCCGTCGCTCACCCATCCCCGCCAGCGTGCGTTGCTCGGCTCTGCTGCTCACGGCTTGGTTCCTGAGCGCGCCCGGTGTGTGTGCGCAAGGAGGCGTGATCAGCCGAGGGGCTACGAAGTTCGACAGCGCCTGGAGCCACGCCTCGTTCGTCGAGCTGCGTGCGGGGTCGATGCACACGCTCGCGAGGCGCGCCGATGGCTCGATGGTGGCCTGGGGGGAGAACTTCCACGGCCAATGCAACGTGCCCGCGTTGCCTGCCGGTCTGAGCTACACGGTTTCCGGGGCCGGATTCGATCACAGCGTCGCGCTGCGCAGCGACGGCACGCTGCTCGCCTGGGGGAACAACCTCTACGGACAGTGCAACGTGCCCGCGCTGCCCGCGGGCCTGAGCTACGTCGAAGTCGACGCGGGTTACCAGCACAGCCTTGCACGCCGCAGCGATGGTTCGGTGCTTGCCTGGGGCAGGAACAACTTCGGACAGTGCGATGTGCCGGCGTTGCCCGCAGGCCTGAGCTACGTCGAGATCGACGCCGGAGTCGACCACAACGTCGCGCGCCGCAGCGACGGATCGCTGGCGGCCTGGGGGAAGAACGACCTGGGTCAATGCGAAGTGCCCGTGGCCCCCGCCGGCCTGAGCTACGTCGAGGTCGCGGCCGGGGGCTCGCACAGCCTCGCTCGCCTCAGCGACGGTTCGCTGGTGGCCTGGCGCGACGACACCTACGGCCAGTGCAGCGTGCCCGCGCTTCCCGCCGGACTGAGCTATGTCGAGATCGACGCGGGCTTCCTGCATTCCGTGGTGCGCCGCAACGACGGAGTCGTGCTCGCATTGGGAAACAACAGCTTCGGCCAGTGCAACGTGCCCGCGCCGCCTGCCGGGCTGAGCTTCGTCTGCATCTCAGCCGGAAGCCACTACACCCTCGCACAGCTCAGCGACGGCGCTTTGGTGGCTTGCGGCACGAACCTCGCGGTTCAGGGCAATGTGCCCCAAGCTCCTGTCGGCCTGAGCTGGACCAAGGCCGCGGCCGGTGGCCAACATACGCTCGTGCGTCAGAGCGACGGGACGCTGCTGACTTGGGGATACGACCACTACGGTGAGGGCTCCTTGCCCGCGGCGCCAGCAGGCCTCGGTTACGTCGATGTCGCGGCGGGATCGGGCTTCAGCACGGCGCTGCGCAGCGACGGAGCCCTGGTCGCGAACGGACTGAACACCTACGGACAATGCAACGTGCCCCCGCTGCCCGCAGGTCTTGCCTACACCCAGGTCGTCTCGGGGCGCACGTTCAGCATCGCACGCCGCAGCGACGGCTCGGCGCTGGGCTGGGGCGAAAACGATTCGGGGCAATGCAATGTGCCCGCATTGCCGGCCGGACTCGAGTACGTGGATGTCGCGGCCGGATTCCAGCACGGCGTCGCGTGCCGCAGCGACGGCTCGGCGCTGGGGTGGGGAAAGAACGATTACGGGCAATGCGACGCGCCCGTGTTGCCCGCCGGCCTGAGCTACACCCAGGTCGCGGCCGGCTATCGACACTCGCTCGCGCTGCGCAGCGACGGTTCGGTCGTGGCCTGGGGATGGAACGGGCTGGGCCAGTGCGATGTGCCCGCGCTGCCCGCGGGCGTGAGCTACGTCGAGGTTGCAGCCGGTTGGCTGCACAGCATCGCGCGCCGCAGCGACGGCTCGGTCATCGCCTGGGGCGACAACACGATCGCTCAATGCGACATTCCCGCGCCGCCGGCCGGCATGAAGTACACGGCGATCTCTGGCGCCGATTATCGCAGCGTGGCGGTCTACGCGCCCGACGGCTCGCAGACGACGGTCTACTGCACCGCCAAGCAGAACTCGCTGGGCTGCACACCGAGCATCGCCTCCACGGGCATTCCCAGCGCCTCCGCCACCAGCGGCTTCCTGGTCAGCGGCAGCAACGTGCGCAACAAGAAGAGCGGCCTGTTGTTCTACGGAACGAGCGGTCGCGCGGCCGGCGCGTTCCAGGGCGGGACGCTGTGCGTCGCCACGCCGGTCAAGCGCACGCCCGCGGTTTCGTCGGGCGGCAACCCGCTGCCGGCCAATGATTGCAGCGGCGTCTATGCGATCGACATGAACGCGTTTTCCGCCGGCGCGCTTGGCGGCAATCCGCTGCCGGCGCTGCAGTTGGTCGGCACGCTGGTCGACTGCCAGTTCTGGGGCCGCGATCCTGGATTCAGCGCGCCGAACAACACGACGCTGACGGACGGACTCGAGTACTCGATCCTGCCTTGAGCCGAGACCGGCTGCGCACGAACCGAACCGCGCGCCTGTAGGATGGCGGACATGCGTGCCTGCGCCCTTTTCGTGTTCGCGCTGCTTGCCTGCCACGCGCGCGAGCCCGAGGTCGCGCCCGAGGTCGCGCCCGAGCCCAAGCTCGAGCTCGCGGTGGCGGATCCCCGGCTGGCGCGCATCGCGGTGATCGGCTCCAGCGCGTCGGCGGGCTGGAACACCCACGTCGGGCTGCACGACGCGCTGGAGGCGCAGCTGCGCGCGCCCCACGCGCCGATCGTGAATTTCGCCGACGAGATGTTCTTCCTCGATCCGGGCTCGATCGGCGAACGGCAAGTCGATCTCGCCGGCGATCACGAGCCCAGTCTGGTGGTCGCGATCGACTTCCTGTTCTGGTTCGGCTACGGGGAAGTCTCCGACGAATCCGAGCGGCTGCAGAACCTCGAGCTCGGGCTGGAGCTGCTCGATTCCCTCGACTGCCCGCTGCTGGTCAGCCATTTCCCCGACATGTCGCCGGCGATCGGCAGGATGTTGCTGCCGACGCAGATGCCCGAGCAGGCGACGCTGGCGCGGCTCAACACGCGCACGCAGCAATGGGCGCAAGCGCGCGGCCGCACGGGCTTCGTGCCGATGCCCGAGCTGCTCGACTTGCTGCGCGACGGAAAGCCCGTGGCCGTGGCCGAACAACGTTTCCAGGGCCTCGAGGACCAGCGGCGCCTGCTGCAGGCCGACAACCTGCATCCGACGCCGCGCGGCGTGGCGGTGCTCGCGCGGTTGTGCATCGAGGCGCTGCGCGCTGAGCCCTTCTTGGTGCCCTCCCCGGCCTTCCAGGCGCAGCTCGGCCCGGCGCTTGCCGCGCTGCAGGCTCTCGACGAGTCGCGCGCTGCGCTCCTGCGCGAGCAGGGAATCGCGCCGCCGTGGCCGCGCCTGCGGCCCGACAGCGGCCGTCTGCAGCTGGAGCGCAAGTAGTCAGCCGATGCGGCTGCGCTGCAGCAGCGCGTCCAGGCGCAGACGCGCTTCGCCGGCCTGCGGGAGCGCCGCCATCGCCGTGGCCCAATCCATGGTGAAGCGCGCGTTGATCTCGCTCAGCGGATTGAGCAGCGTGCGCGCGCTGCCGTCCAGCGCGCGGTGGCGGTACGCGTCGATCCCGAAGGGACCGAAGTAGCCGGCCTGCGCGAGCGCCGCGCCGGCTGCGGCGACGGCGCCCTCGAGGGCCGCATCGTCCGCGCGCGAGACCGCGCCGCGCTCCGCTCGCTCGGTCAGGGTCCACGCGCCGTGTTCATCGGTGCTCTGGAAACACGGCGGCGAAATCGTCAGCTCGCCGTTGGTGTGCAGCCAGGCCGAACGCGTGTACTCGCGCGTGACCTCGACCCAGGGCTCCAGCACCATCGGTCCGCGGGCCAGGCTGGCTTGGATCCAGGCCCGTTCTCCCGCGTCGGGACGTCCCGCCGCGATGCGCCGTCGCCCGCGCCCCGCGGCGCCGAAGCTGCGGCGCACCAGCCAGCCGTGCGGAGCCGGTTGCGCGAGTCGCTCGAGCAGCTGCTCGAGCGTGGTCACGGTGTGCTTGTCGAAACTCTCGGGCTGCAACGGCGCGCGCTGCGCCGCGGCGAAGGCACGCGCGTTGACCTTGCGCAGCGTCGCTAGCTCGGGCGCGGCCAGCGGCTGCGCGCCAGCGGCTCGCAGCTGCGCCAACGCACGCGGCGTCGGACTCCAGGCCAGGCCCGGAAGCCCGCGCGCGTGGCGCAGCGCGTCGCCGTTGGCGGCGAAGTCCTGCTCGCTCAGCAGCACGTCGCCCGGCGCAAGCAGCGTCGTCAGCAGGCGCGCTCGTTCACGCTCGACGATGGCGCGCACATGCTTGGTCGGCGAGTAGCGCCCGGGTGCTTCGAGTTCGTGCTCCGCGTCGAGGTTGAGGACCCACGCGCGCGGTCCGCGCTCCGCTGTGGGAGGCGCATCCTTCGCAAGCCGCGCGAGCGCGACCGGAACGGGAGTGCTGCCGAGCGGATCCATGCCCACGATCTTGCCGGAGGACGTTGCAACGACCAAGGCCCTCGCTTCCAGGCGGCGCTTCAGGCGCGGCAAGGGAGCGAGCTCCCTCGAGGCCAGTGCCCGACATGTTGCACGACTGCACCATCGCATTCATGCACTACTCCCGTTGCTCGCCGGCTCCTAGTGTCCTGTCTCAGAAGTACGCTGCATAAGGCGGCCCGAATGCGTCTTCCTGGCAAGGCGCCGCGACGCCGCGTGTTCGCTGCAACACTCGAAGGAGCGGCAA
>Ga0315910_10001838_pt1 | contig 19187 bp, 21 predicted proteins | sample EdamamesoilMG_FD_204470 | JGI IMG/M metagenome (GOLD analysis project Ga0315910, IMG submission 204470) | Garden soil microbial communities collected in Santa Monica, California, United States - Edamame soil | ecosystem: Environmental > Terrestrial > Soil > Garden | place: USA: California...
CGAGGATCGCGTCCACCGCGATGCGCACGTTCCCGTCGGTGCCGTTCTTGAAGCCGACGGGAGCGGACAACCCCGAGGCCAGCTCGCGGTGCACCTGCGATTCGGTGGTGCGCGCCCCGATCGCGCCCCAGGACACCAGGTCGCCCATGTACTGCGGCGAGATGACGTCGAGGAATTCGCAGCCTGCCGGCACGCCCGCGCGGTTGATGCGCACCAACAAATCGCGTGCGATGCGCAGTCCCTCGTTGATGCGGAAGCTGCCGTTCAGGTACGGATCGTTGATCAGGCCCTTCCAGCCCACCGTGGTGCGCGGCTTCTCGAAATACACGCGCATGACCACTTCCAGTTCTTTTTCATGTTTTGTTCTTTCATGCAAAAGTCTTTCTGCATACGCAACCGCAGCGACTGGATCATGGATCGAGCACGGCCCGATGATCACCAGCAGCCGGTCGGACTTGCCGCGCACGATCTCGCGTACCCGCTTGCGCGTATCCGCGACCAGCTTCTCCACGGGCGTGCCCTGGATCGGGAAGAAACGGATCAGGTTCTCCGGTGGCGGCAGCGGCACGATGTTCTCGATGCGTTCGTCATCGGTGAGAGAAGTCTTGTCGTCGATCGGTGCGGTCATGGCAGTTCCTGGTAGGTAATGCGGCCCCTAAAAACAAAAACCGCCAGGCATCTCTGCTCTGGCGGTTTGTCGGTGGTCGCGGGTTGCGCGGCTAGCCGTTCCCCTCCGCCAGAGGGCGTGGGAAGTGGAAAAAATAGCCGTAAAACCAGCGCTTCATGGGGTCATTCAAGCATGAATGCCCGGGAACTGTCTACCTGGGCCAAAGAACCATCTGGGTGCAGCGGAACAGCGCGATCCTCTTTTCGGTGCCTTCGATCGTCACCACGGCATCCCAGACCTGGGTGGTGCGGCCCAGGTGTGCAGGTGTCGCCCGGCAGAAAATTGCCCCGTCGAGCGCGGTGCCGAGGAAGTTCGCCTTGAGTTCGAGCGTGGTGAAGCCGCTCGCGCCCTGCGGCAGGTTGGCGACGCAGGCATAGCCGCAGGACGTATCGGCGAGCGCGATGACGCTCGCGGCATGCAGGAAGCCGTTGGGCGCGAGGAGCTCCTTGCGCACGTCCAGCCGGCTCTCCAATCCTTCCGGGGTCAGCGACAGCACGCGCAGACCGACCAGGCCTGGCAGATGCCCCGCGCTGCGGGCGTTGAGAATTTCAGGCGTCAACTCAGGTCTAAAGCTGGACGTTCTTGCGCTCATGGCTCACGCAATCTACATGATGATTGGCACTCCCATCGGCACACTGCCAGGCGTGCAATTTGCTACCCGACTAGCGACATGCTATTTATTTCGTGGAAGTCCGGCCGATAACAAGAACGTTAGGAGGTAACAATGTCCTCAAACGTCTCCCTGCCCGTCCCCTCGCCGACGATCCCGGTCGCCGGGTTCAAGGACGTCTACGACACCTCGGCGGTGGAAAAAGCCCTGCAGGACCTGCCGCCATCCTCCAGCGAGGCGCTGCGCGCCCTCTACGAGAAGATGCTGCGCCTGGGCGGCCAGCGCTTCGCGGTCAAGCCCTCGGGCCTGCCCGAAATGCAGGCGCTCTACGACGAGCTGCCCAACTTCGGCGAGGTGCTGGAACACATCCGCCGCCAGCTCGCGCTGTGCGTGGATTCGGCGGACGACATCGAGTTGCCGCCGATTCTGTTGCTCGGCGGGCCCGGCATCGGCAAGACGCATTTCGCGCGCCGCGTGTCGCAGTTGCTCGGCACCGGCTTCGGTTTCGTGCCGATGAGTTCACTCACCGCCGGCTGGGTGCTGTCGGGGGCCTCCTCGCAGTGGAAGAACGCCAAGCCCGGCAAGGTGTTCGAGACTTTCCTGAACGGCGAATACGCCAACCCGGTGATGGTGGTGGACGAAATCGACAAGGCGAGCGCCGACGGCCAGTACGACCCGCTGGGCGCGCTCTATGAACTGCTCGAAAGCCAGACCGCGATGCGCTTCATCGACGAATTTGCGGAAGTCCCGATCGATGCCTCGGGTGCGGTCTGGTTCGCCACCGCCAACGACGCCGGGCGCATTCCGGAACCGCTCCTGAACCGCATGCACGTTTATGAGATCGCGGCGCCGGACGTCGAGGGCTCGGCGCGCATCGCCCGCTCGCTGTACCGCGAGATCCGCGAGTCGCACGACTGGGGCAGGCGCTTTCCCGAGACACCTTCGGGCAGCGTAATCGAGAAGCTGGCCTTGCTCACGCCGCGCGAAATGCGCCGCGCGGTGCAGGCCGCCTTCGGCAACGCCAAGGTTTCCGGCCGGGACGAGCTGCGTCCCGAGGACATCGACCTGCAGCGCGGCAACCGCAAAGCCAGAATCGGGTTCTAGCAACGCGCGGGCGAGTTGCTATACATACGCCAGCAGTCGCCCGCAGGCGATCACGGAAATCCACAGCAGCAATGACAACGCCGCCGCCGCGCGCGCCGCGGTGGGCGGCATGACTTCCACGTCCCACTGCGCGGCGCCTCTGAATATGCCGGCGTGGAACACCGCTGCATTGATCCCTGCGGCCATGATCAGGCCCATCTTCAGCGCAAATACCGGGCTCGCGATCAGGTCGCCTGCATGCGCGACGAACATGGCCAAGCCGCTTGGCAGGATCAGCACGAAGCTCCCGAGCGTCCAGGGAAGCGCATGCGCCGCAAGCTTCCTGGCGGAAAGACTCCTGGAAAACCCGAGCAGGCGCAGATCGAGCACGGCTATGGAGCCGACCAGCAGCGCGATGCCGCAGAGGTGGACGATCTCGACCGTGGGGTAGAGCCACAGCCACTGGCGCATGGCCTGACCAAGCGCGCTGCCCTCGATAGCGCCCATGGCGGTCATCGGCATGGCGCTCTCGTCATCGGAGTCGCGCCCGCGCTCCGGCCTAGCGCAGTTCGACGGTCTTGCCGCCGACCGTGATCCGCTCGGCGCGCATCTCCTCGGGCTTGCCGCGGTTGGCGTAGCCCTCGACCGTCACGGTCACGCCCGGCTTGAGCTGGTCCTTCGCCAGGCCGCGGTTCTCCATGCGCGAAGGCGGCGCGAGAATGCAGAGCCAGACCTTGCCGGGCAACTCCAGGCGGATGAACCCGTGCGGATGCTCGTAGCCGGTCTCGATGATTTTCCCGGACAGCGCCAGCAGCTTGCTCGAGTCGTACTCGCTCCAGCCGTGGTGCGCGATCGCGCCCGCAGGAAGCAGGGCCATCGCCGCAAGGATCGTGCGTCTGTGCATGGCTAGCGCCGGCCCAGCGAGCCGCGGTTGTAGTCCTTGTCGCCCGGCGGAATCGTGCGTCCGATGCCGAACAGGCCGCCCTGCGAATTGCGCTCGCGCTGGACTTCGGCCTCGCGCGCTTTCTTCTGTGGCTCGGCCTTCACCGGATCCGCGTACTCCCAGCGCCCATTGGGCAAAAGCCGCACCTTTTCGCCGCTGGAAGTCGTTGCCTCGATGGCAGTCTCCTGAGCGAGTGCGTTTCCGACCAGGAATAGTGAGAAGACTAAAGCCGCTGTTCGACCCATGCCTTCACCGTATCCAGTGCGGCGGGCAGCTTCGCGGGCTCGGTGCCGCCGGCCTGCGCCATGTCGGGCCGGCCGCCGCCCTTGCCGCCCACCTGCTGCGCGACGAAATTGACGAGTTCGCCCGCCTTGACTTTGCCGACCAGGTCGGCCGTGACGCCGGCAATCAGCGCCACCTTGCCGTCGCTCACCGCGCCGAGCACGATGGCGGCGCTCTTGAGCCTGTCCTTCAGCTTGTCCATCGTCTCGCGCAGGGTCTTGGCGTCCGCTCCGTCGATCGCCGCAGCAAGCACCTTGGAACCCTTCACGTCCACGGCCTGCGAAGCGATGTCCTGGCCCTGCCCCATTGCCAGCTTCGATTTGAGTTTGGCGGCTTCCTTTTCGAGCGTCTTGTTCATCTCGATCAGTGATGCAGCCCGTTTCTTCAACTGGGAAAGATCGGCTTTTTGAAAACCAAACTCAAAAGACAATTCGCCCACCTCGTCTTCCATCTGCTGCACCCAGCGCAGCGCGCCTTCGCCGGTGGTCGCCTCGATGCGCCGGATGCCGGCGGCCACGCCGCCCTGCTCCAGCACCTTGAAAAAACCGATGTCGCCCGTGCGCGCGACGTGCGTGCCGCCGCAGAATTCGCGCGAGCTGCCGATATCCAGCACGCGCACCTCGTCGCCGTACTTTTCGCCGAACAGCATCACCGCGCCCGATTTCTTCGCGTCCTCGATCGGCATGATCTGCGCGCGCGTCGGCGTGTTTCTCAGGATCTCCGCGTTCACCAGGCGCTCGACCTTCCGAATTTCCTCGCCGCTCATCGGCTTGTCGTGGGCGAAGTCGAAGCGCGTCTTGTCCGGATCGACGAGTGAGCCCTTCTGCTGCACATGCGACCCCAGCACCTCGCGCAGCGCCTTGTGCATCAGGTGCGTCGCCGAATGGTTGCGCATGGTGCTCTCGCGCCGCGCGACGTCGACGCGCGCCTCCACCTTGTCGCCGACCTTGAGCGCGCCGGTTTTCAGCGTGCCGTGGTGGCCGAATACCTCGGACTGGATCTTCTGTGTGTCGTCGACCGTGAAGGTGCCCGCCGAACCTAGCAACTCGCCGCGATCGCCCACCTGGCCGCCGGATTCCGCGTAGAACGGCGTCTGGTCGAGCACCACGGTGCCCGTCTCGCCGCTCTTCAGCGCATCGACCTGCGCGCCTTCGCGGTATAGCGCGACGACCCTGCCCTGCGTGCTGAGCGTTTCGTAGCCGCGGAACTCGGTCTTGCCGCCCGTGTAGTCCAGACCCGCGGCCGAGGAAAACTTGCTGGCGGCACGCGCACGCTCGCGCTGCAGCGCCATCGCCGCCTCGAAGCCTGCGAGGTCGAGGTTAACGCCGCGCTCGCGACAAATGTCTGCCGTCAGGTCCACCGGGAATCCGAAGGTGTCGTAGAGCTTGAAGATGGTGTCGCCGTCGAGGAGTTTCTCGCCGGAAGCGAGCGCGCCTTCGAGCACGCCCATGCCGTGCTCCAGCGTCTCGGCAAAGCGCTCCTCCTCCTGCTTCAGCACGTCGGCAACGCGCTTGGCAGCGCTGCGCAGCTCCGGGTAGGCATCGCCCATAGCCCGGTCCAGGTCGGGCACCAGCTTGTAGAAGAACGGCTTCTTCTGGCCGAGCTTGTAGCCGTGGCGGATGGCGCGGCGCACGATCCGGCGCAGCACGTAGCCGCGGCCCTCGTTGCCCGGGATCACGCCGTCGACGACGAGGAAGCTGCAGGCGCGGATGTGGTCGGCGATGACGTTGAGCGACGGGTTCTTCAGCACCTTCTGCCCTGTTTCGCGCGCCGCGGCCTTGATCAGGTCCTGAAACAGGTCGATCTCGTAGTTCGAGTTCACGTGCTGCAGCACCGCAGCGACGCGCTCCAGGCCCATGCCGGTATCGACACAGGGCTTGGGCAGCGGCGTCATGGCGCCCTTCGCGTCCCGGTCGTACTGCATGAAGACGAGGTTCCAGATCTCGATGTAGCGGTCGCCATCGGCATCGGCCGATCCGGGCGGACCACCGGCGATGCCCGCGCCGTGGTCGTAGAAAATCTCCGAACAGGGCCCGCAGGGACCGGTGTCGGCCATCTGCCAGAAGTTGTCGGACTGGTACTTGGCGCCGCCGGGCTTGTCGCCGATGCGCACCACGCGCTCTTTCGGCACGCCGATCATCTTGGTCCAGAGGTCGTAGGCCTCGTCGTCGGTCTCGTAGACCGTGGTCCAGAGGCGCTCGGGCGGCAGTTTGTAGACCTTCGTCAGCAGGTCCCAGGCGAACTGGATCGCGTCCTTCTTGAAGTAGTCGCCGAAGCTGAAGTTGCCCAGCATCTCGAAAAAGGTGTGGTGGCGCGCGGTGTAGCCGACGTTTTCCAGGTCGTTGTGCTTGCCGCCCGCGCGCACGCTACGCTGCGAAGTGGTGGCGCGCGAGTAGGCGCGCTTTTCCTTGCCGGTGAAGACGTCTTTGAACTGCACCATCCCGGAGTTGACGAATAACAGCGTCGGGTCGTTTGCCGGCACGAGCGGGCTGGAGGCCACGATCGCGTGGCCTTTGGACTTGAAGTACTCGAGGAAACTCGAACGGATCTCGGCGGAATTCATGATTCCGCCATTCTAAGGGATAGCGCTGCGCCGCCCGGGCGGCGCAGCGCACCCAAACTACGCCGCCAGCCTGCCGTACTTCACCAGGCGCGCGCGCACGCCGGTCTGCGTGCGCTGGTGCGCGGCCGCGAGATCCGGCAGGCCCCGCCCGGCGTCAAAGCCGGACAACAGCCGCCGGTCCTCGTCTTCGCTCCAGGGCTCGCCCGTCTTGGCCGGCAAATCGCGCTTGCGCCGCTCGAAACGCTCGGCCTTTTCCAGTGCTTCGGCGGCCGCGTACAGGGCGCGCACCGTCTGCGCGCGCTGGTAGACGCTGTCTGCGGCAAACACTTCTCCCGTTTCGGGATCGACGCCGTTGGCCAGCGAGCGCACCACGCTTAATGCTTGGGATTGATCCATCTCGTTCACCTCCCCTCTACAGTCAGTCCTGTAGGGGATGAACGCTCAATCCGCGTCGCGCGACGACAGCAGCTTGAAAATAATTTCGGAAGAAAAACCGCGCGACTGGAGAAAGCGCATGCGCTTTGCTTTCTCCTCCCGCGTGATCGCGGGCGCGCGGTATTTGCGCTCCAGGATTGCCTTTGCTTTTTGCAATTCGTCATCTGAAGATGAAAAGCGCGCTACCAGTTCCTGCGGTACGCCCCTGGCCTTCAAATCCTGGCGGATGCGCGCCGCGCCGTACTTGCGCGACAGCACACGCGCGCGCTCCTCGGCGAAGCGCTCTTCGGAAAGCTGGTTCTTTTCTTTCAGCCCGGAAACCAACCCCTGGACGGCCTCGGAGGACTCCGCATGGGGCACAAGCTTGCGCTCCAGTTCCATCCGAGTGTGCTCCCGGCGCGCGAGCAGCCGTAACGCTCGCGCCCGGAGCTCCACCACGTTGTCTGGCTGAACTTTCTCAGCCACGCTTGCGCGTCGGCAGCTGCTCGACCTTGTTATCTTCGACCGCAGTCTCGGCCGCTGCCACTGGTTTCAGCACGCCCGCCTTTTCGCGTATCTTGGCCTCGATCTCCAGTGCCATGGCGGGGTTTTCCTTGAGGAATTCGCGGCAGTTGTCCTTGCCCTGGCCGAGGCGGTCGCCGTTGTAGATGTACCAGGCGCCCGACTTCTCCACCACACCGTGGACCACGCCCAGCTCCAGCACCTCGCCTTCCCAGGAAATCCCTTCGCCGTACAGGATGTCGAACTCGGCGTTGCGGAAGGGCGGCGCGACCTTGTTCTTCACCACCTTGACGCGGGTCTCGGAGCCGATCACTTCGTCGCCCTTCTTGATCGAACCGATGCGGCGGATGTCCATGCGCACCGAGGCGTAGAACTTGAGCGCGTTGCCGCCCGTAGTGGTCTCGGGGTTGCCGAACATGACGCCGATCTTCATGCGGATCTGGTTGATGAAGATCACCAGGGTATTGGTGCGCTTGATGTTGCCGGTGAGCTTGCGCAGCGCCTGGCTCATGAGGCGCGCCTGCAGACCCATCTGCGGCTCGCCCATCTCGCCCTCGATCTCGGCCTTGGGCGTGAGCGCCGCCACCGAATCGATGACGATCACGTCGACCGCGCCGGAGCGCACCAGCATGTCCGCGATCTCGAGCGCCTGCTCGCCCGTATCGGGCTGGGATATGAGCAGGTCCTCGGTCTTGACGCCGAGCTTGGCGGCGTAGGAAATGTCGAGGGCGTTCTCCGCGTCGATGAAGGCGGCGGTGCCCCCGACTTTCTGCATCTCGGCGATGACCTGCAGCGTCAGCGTGGTCTTGCCGGAGGATTCCGGTCCGTAGATCTCGACCACCCGCCCGCGCGGCAGGCCGCCGACGCCCAGCGCGATGTCCAGGCCGAGCGACCCGGTGGACACCACGTCGATGTCCTTGATCGCGGCATCGTCCATCTTCATGATAGAACCCTTGCCGTACTGCTTTTCGATCTGCGCCAGTGCCGCCGCGAGCGCTTTCTGCCTGTTGTCGTCCATTTCCGTACCTCTTTTGTTGGCTGTCGACATCTTCGGCGGGTTCAGTTGGACACTGCGCCCGGGCCGACACCGGATACTGTATAAATGCACATGTATTGTGGTCGGTTGACAGGGCCCTGTCAAACCAGCCGCCGCTGGCCTGCGCTAGAATCCGAAAAACTTCTTTGGAGACAAGACGATGGCGAAAGTTTCGTTCCTCGGCCTGGGCGTCATGGGCTACCCGATGGCGGGCCACCTGCTGAAAAAAGGCGGCCACGACGTGACGGTCTACAACCGCAGCGCGGCCAAGGCCGCCCAATGGGTCAAGGAATACGGCGGCAAGTCCGCGGCCACCCCGAAAGAGGCGGCGCAGGACTGCGATTTCATCCTGATGTGCGTCGGCAACGACGACGACGTGCGCTCGGTCATCTATGGCGACAATGGTGCGCTCGCCGGCATCGAGAAGGGCGCGATCCTGGTCGACCACACGACGGCATCGGCCACCGTCGCGCGCGAGGTCTACAAGATAGCCAAGGACAAAGGCGTCGGCTTCGTCGATGCGCCGGTTTCCGGTGGCCAGGCTGGCGCGGTCAACGGGCAGCTCGGCATCATGTGCGGCGGTGAGCAGGCCGATTTCGACCGGGCGAAGCCGGTGCTCGACGTTTACGCCAAGATGTGCGCGTTGATCGGCGGCCCGGGTGCAGGTCAGCTCACCAAGATGGTGAACCAGCTCTGCATCGTCGGCATCGCGCAGTCGCTCGCCGAAGGTATCGCCTTCGCCAAGCGCAACGACCTGGACCTCGAAAAAGTCATCGGCGTGATCTCAAAGGGCGCGGCGCAGTCCTGGCAGATGGACAACCGCTGGAAGCCGATGAGCGAGCTCAAGACCGAAGGCTTCGGCTTCGCCACCGAGTGGATGCGCAAGGACATGGGCATCTGCCTCGCGCAGGCGAAGGCAAGCAATGCCAGCCTGCCGGTGGCTGCGCTGGTCGACCAGTTCTATTCCCGCCTCGAGGCGCGCGGCGGCAAGCGCTGGGACAGCACCGCGTCGCTCATCCAGCTCCTGCTGAAGGACTAGCGCACGAGGCTGAGGATCCTGAAGCGGCCGTCGTCGCGGAACAGAAACGTTTCGAGAAAAGTCAGCGAGCCGTCGCCGCCCCGGACGGTCCAGGGAGGCGCGGCGTAGGGTGCCGCGCGGCGCACGCTCTCCAACGCGAGATTCTCCAGCGCCTTATAGCCGTTCGAGCGGCGCACCGTCGCGCGCCGAAGCGCGCCGCTGCGGTCGATCGTGATCTCCAGGACCACCACCGACTTGAGCATCTCGGGGATCGGCTCGGCGAACACTTCCGGGCTGGCACGCGCCACCTGTTCCGCGAATTCCCTCTTGTAGCCGTCGGTGGTCAACGGGGGCAGCAGCGGAGCGAAATCCAATAGCTGAGGCGCCGATACCGCAGCGGATTTTTCATTCGCTGGAGCGTTGGAGAGCGGCGCCGAGCAGGCGGTGAGCATCGAGATCCACACCGCTCCCAATACATTACCCCTGCAGCCCATGGAAAACCTCCTCTGGGCTGGCATGCAATTCTCGTTCCCGTCGCGCATCCCATATCGATCAAGCGTTTGCACGCGGCGCGCGCCGCAGGTCGTCGCCGCAACGCGACACTACCGAGCCGATCGATGCAGTCGCCAATTAGCAATCGGTTCGCGCGGAATATAGGGCAGCAGCCGATCTCGTCCCTAGTTTGAGGCCAGCCCCAGGCGTCTCGACAATGACGCGTCCCGCAGCATCGCCTCCGCCAGCATACGGGTCCGCAGCGCCCTGCCCTCGGCGTTGAGGTGCAGGTCCGAGTCGAAGAACAGGCGCCTGTGCAAAACGAGCTGCGTCTTGCTGTCGAGCACGGGCGCTATTGCAGACAGTTCGCGGCGAAGCTTCGCCGAGCTTCTTTCGATCGCTTTCCCGGATTGGCCCGCAACCTCGACATAGGGGGGATTGACGAAGTAGACCGCCGCGCCGCGCGCGCGCATCCGGTCGACGAAGGATTGGAGCAAGCGCAGGCTCGCGGCGCAGACCGCGACATCCGCATCGGCCAGCCTTATTGGCCTGTCTGCGAAATACGAACCCTCGATCCTTCGCATGCTGCCGAGCGAATCCAGGTGATAGGCGGAGTACGCGAACGAGGCTGGCTCCGGAGCAGAAGCAAAACGGGCAAGCGTCTGCGCATCGTCCAACGCCTCCAGGCGCCTGGGGAAGGACCACGACGCGGAAACCGCGCGCATGCGGGCTACAGCCATTTCCAGGACATCGACCGGACTCAGCGTGGCGATTGCTTCCATGCGCTCGAGCGTCGTCCATACCGCCCATTGCTCGTGGTTCCAGGCAATGACATTGCTCGCCTGCCACGCCGTGGGCTCGTTGACGCAATAGAAATGCGGCTCAAGCGACAGGAGGACGACGTCTCCTTTTTCGGCGGGCGCGCCCGCTTCGTCCAGAATGGTCTTCAGGGAGAGGCCGCCGTGCAGACCGAAATTGATCACCGGGACATTCAAGGCCTCGCCGAGCTGCGCGGCGTCTATGCTGAAAAGGGTGCTCGAGCCGCCTGCCAGGATCACCTTGCGCTGGCCTGCGAACCGCTTGGCGATGCTGCGCTTGATGACGATCATTTCCCGCACCCAGTACTCCGCCACGATCGGCGACGGCGACAGCGCAAGCGCCACGGAGAAGTACGCGCCGCCGAAGGCAAGGCAGGACAGGGCCAAGACAGCGAGATAGCGCATCGGTCAGAACTGGAAGTACAGGAACTCGGACTGCCTGTTCGAGATGAGGACCAAGGCGATGAAGAACACTATCCCCGCGGCGACGGCGCGGCCCATCGTCGGCATCCACGTCAGCCTACGGTCCAGCACCGATTGCGGCTTGGAAGAAGGCGTCGGCACGCCGGCGACATCCTCCCAGGCGGGCCGATGTGCAAGGAACATCTGGTGTACGTTGGGGAAGCACCAGACCAGAATCAGGCCGGAAATGATGCTGAACAGCGCCCCTATGCCCGAATTGCCGGTGATGGGCGCCAGACCGTCGAAGGCGATCAAGACGCCTGGCATCTGCGCCCGGAGTTTGGCCAGAGGCGCTTCCAGTACTCCAGGCACAGACACCCCGTTCAAGCCGCCCATGCTCGACAGGATCGCCCAGGCCGACTGGAAACTGTCGGCGCGGAAGAAGACCCAGGCGATCACCACCGCAAGGAACGTGAGCGCGCCGGCGGCAATCCTGGCGAGGCGGCCACCTTCACCCCATCCGGCACGAGACTTGAACTCCCGCCAGCCATGGTTTACCGCCAGATAGAAGCCATGCAGCCCACCCCAGGCAACGAAGGCCCAGCCCGCACCATGCCACAGGCCGCCCAGCAGCATGGTGGCCAGCAGGTTGACGTAGCGCCGCGCTTTTCCCTTTCGGTTCCCGCCCAGGGGAATGTACAGATAGTCTCGCAGGAACGCCGACAGCGTCATGTGCCAGCGTCGCCAGAAATCGATGATGCTGGCGGCCTTGTACGGCGAGTCGAAGTTCAGCGGCAGGCGCACGTTGAACATCAACGCCAGGCCAATCGCCATGTCCGAGTAGCCCGAGAAATCGAAGTACAACTGCAGCGTATAGGCAAGCGCGCCGATCCAAGCCTCGGCGAACATCAGCACTTTGCCATCACGCGCGGCCTCGAAAACCGGCGTCGCGTACTCCGCCAGGCCGTCGGCAATCACGACTTTCTTCGCCAGCCCGAGGATGAAAATGCTCAATCCCACTCCTACGTTCTCGACATTGACTCGATAGGTCTCCGGCCTCATAAACTGAGGCATCATCTGCTTGTGATGAAACAACGGCCCGGCAATCAGGTGCGGGAAGTAGGTGACGAACATCAGGTAGTGGACGAAGCTGTAGTCGCGCGCATAGCCGCGGTACACGTCCACGAGGAAGGCGATCTGGGTGAATGTGAAAAACGAGATGCCAAGCGGCAAGACAATATCCAGCGCCGGAAAGCTGCCGCCGAGGAACTGGTTGGCTGACGCGACGAAGAAATTCGCGTACTTGAAGTACCCCAGCAATCCCAGGTTGGCGGCAATCGCCGCAATCAGGGAGTACTTCGCGCCGGCACCGTCCCCGGCTGACCGCTTGAATTCGATCCAATGCCCTGCGCTGTAGTTGAAGACGATGGACGACAACAGCAGCAGCACGAAGCGCGCGTCCCAGACCGCATAGAAGACCAGCGACGCCAGCCCCAACCAAAGCGCTGCGAGGCGGGGACTATGGCGGCCAAGCCAGAACGTGCCAACGAACACGATCGGCAGGAACACGAAGAGGAACGCGTAGGAATTGAAAAGCACGGCGTCAGGCCCTCGCCGCGGGAATCTGGGCGAGCGGCAACTTCAACCTCCCGAGGTCGCCGCCGCGGAAAGCCGTACCGGGATGCGCCTGGACCCGAACGGCTTGCCGAACTTTCCGTAGTGCCCTGCCAGCGTCGCGCCGCAGTGCTTGCACGCGCCGTCTTCGGTGACGCGATAGTCGCGGATTTCATACCAGTCGCGCACGATCACCGGCATCTCGCAGGCAGGGCAACAGGTCGAGCCGCCCTCCTCGTCGTGGACGTTGCCGGTGTAGACGTAGCGCAGGCCGGCGAGGCGCCCGATTTCCCTGGCGCGGGCGAGCGTCGCCGGCGGGGTGGCGGGAATGTCCTGCATTTTCCAGTCCGGATGAAACGCAGTGAAGTGCAGCGGCACGTCGGGCCCGAGGTGCTGCATGATCCATTTGCACTCGGCGCGCAACTCCTCGTCCGAATCGTTCTTGCCGGGAATCAGCAGCGTGGTGATCTCGGTCCAGACCTGCGTTTCCTTGACCAGGTATTCCAGCGTCTCGAGCACCGGCGCGAGGTGCGCGCCGGTGAGCTTGAAATAGAAGTCCTCGGTGAACGCCTTGAGGTCCACGTTGGCCGCGTCCATCTTGGCGTAGAACTCGCGCCGCGGCGCCTCCCGGATGTAGCCGGCGGTGACCGCGACAGTCTGCACGCCGCGCGCGTGGCAGGCATCGGCGATGTCCATTGCGTACTCGGCGAAGATCACCGGATCGTTGTAGGTAAAGGCGACCGACTTGCAGCCGAGCTTCAGCGCCGCCTGCGCGATCATCTCCGGCGTCGCCTCGTCCATCAGCCGGTCCATTTCTTTCGACTTGGAGATATCCCAGTTCTGGCAGAACTTGCACGCCAGATTGCAGCCCGCGGTGCCGAAGGACAGCACGCTCGAGCCCGGATGGAACTGGTTGAGCGGCTTTTTCTCTATCGGGTCGACGCAGAACCCCGACGAGCGGCCGTAGGTGGTGAGCCGCATCTCGCCGCCTTGCATCCGGCGCACGAAGCACATGCCGCGCTGCCCCTCGTGCAGCCGGCAGTCACGCGGGCACAGGTCGCACTGGATGCGCCCGTCCGGCAGCGCATGCCACCACCGGCCCGGATAGCTGCTCTCCGCGATGCGGCCAGTCACCCGAATTTACGCACGCGATAGCGCGAGATCCTGCAACGCGCCAGCCGCGTGTCCTCCGGCAACCCGGCCTTTTTCAGCAACTCCAGCAGGAAGCCGCGCTTGTCGGGCAGGCCTTCCCAGACCTGCGGCAGGAAGGTCGCGCGCTTGCCGTCGTATTCGAGGATGAGGCCGTCTTCGCCGGCACGGATCTGCGCATGCAGGTCGGCCTCGTCGGCGAAGCGAATCGGCTTGGCGGCCGACAGCAGCGACACCTCGACCGCGCAGTGCGGCCATTCTTCGCGCGTCAGCTTGGCAAAACGCGGATCTTCGAACGCGGCCGCGCGCGCGTTCGATGCCACGTCCGAACCGATCGCGCGCGTCGCGGTGAGGCTGCCGATGCAGCCGCGCAGTTTTCCGTCCTTGTGCAGGGTGACGAAGGTTGCGCCCGGCTGCAGCAGCCACGGCAGGTGGCCGCGCTTCACCGGCACCGAACTCAGGCCCAAGCCGTTGGCGATGGCGCCCCGGGCGATGTCGAGGAGCGTGCGCCCGGCGTCGGCGGCGTCCGGCGCTGCGCGTTCGTACACGGCGAAGGCCGAATAGCCCACCACGCGCGCCTTGCCGCCCGCGGTATCGCCCGAATTACAGGCGGCGAGCTGCTTGATCGAAAGCCCCTTGCTGCGGGCGACCGCGAGCAGGCCGTTCAGGCCCGTGGCGCCGCAGGCTTCTTCATAGTTAAGGTCGACCGCCAGAGCCGCGATGCGTTCGAGCGTCGCACGGTCGATGCGCTTCGCTTCGTCGTAGGAATGATAGTGAGACAAGTCGGTGCTGATGACAAACAGCGTTTCCGGCCCGCCCCACAGGCGGACAATCACCTGCATCACCTCCTCGGTGAGGGCCGATCCCGCCGCGATCGGCACGAGGGAGAAATCGCCGAGCACCTTCTGCAGGAATGGCAATTGCACCTCGAGCGAATGTTCCTGGGCGTGCGCTGCCGAGCTGCGCACCACCTGCTTCAGGTCCGCGAGCGAGGCGATCGCCTCCGCGTCCAATCGGATGCGGCCCAGCGGCGTCTCGAACGCTTCGCATTCGGGCAGCGCGAGGCCCCGTCCTGCGACGTAATGCGCGGGACCGATCAGCACCACACGCTTGACGAGGCCACGCGCTGCAGCAAGTTCGTCGTAGGCGCGTGCCGCAACCGGCCCGGAATAGATATAGCCGGCGTGCGGAACGATCAGGGCCTTCGGATAGGCAAGCCTGGGCTCGAAATTTTCGACGCCATCGAGCAGTTCGCCCACTTCCGCGTCCAACTGCGGGCCGTTGCCCGGATAAAACATGCCGGCAACGGCGGCAGGCCGGACCGAAGGAACGGCACTCATAGACATTTCAGCACTCCGCGCAGGGCGTGAATCACGGATTGCCGCCGGACGCGGCTGCGGCCGCCCGTGAAACGCCTCGTTTCGCTGCGAATCTTACGCCCCTGCGCCCAGGCGAAGCAGACCGTGCCGACCGGTTTGCCCGGAGCGCCGCCGCCGGGTCCGGCGATCCCCGTGATTGCCACCGCGATGCTGGCGCGGCTTTTCTTCAGCGCTCCCTGCGCCATCGCGCGCGCCGTGGGCTCGCTCACTGCGCCGTAGCGCACAAGGGTTTTCTTCGGTACGCCCAGCGCCTCGCGCTTGGCTGCATTCGAATAGGTCACGTAGCCGCGCTCGAACCAGTCCGAGGCACCGGCGATCGAGGTGACCGCCTGCGCCACCCAGCCGCCCGTGCACGATTCCGCAGTGACAAGGCTGCGGCCCTTTTTCATCAGCGCCCTGCCGGCCGTGCGCGCAAGGAAGGCCAGATTCATAGAAAAACCCGTTTCACGATCGCCAAAACCAGCAGCGTATACCCGGCGGCGAGCAGGTCGTCGAACATGACGCCAAAGCCCCCTTTGAAGCGCATCTCCATCTGCCGGATGGGCGGCGGTTTCACGATGTCGAACGCGCGGAACAGCAAAAACGCCGCCGCCTGCCACCACGTGTTCTCAGGCACAAGCGCCAGCACCAGCAGGAACGCCACCACCTCGTCCCAGCACATCGCCCCATGGTCGGAAACGCCGAGATGACGGCCGGTGACCTCGCAGGCCCAGACGCCCACGCCGAACAGCAGCGCGAGCAGCGCGAAGACCTGCAGCGGATCGTCACTGCCACCAAGTACCCACCACAGCGCCAGCGCGAGCAGCGTGCCTGCGGTGCCGGGCGCCCGCGGCGACAGGCCCGCGCCGAAGCCAAGGGCAACGAAGTGCGCCGGATGGCTGAACGCGAAGCGGGCGCTCGGGCTTGCGCCGGTCATGGCGCGAAATGGTCGAAGCCGCGCGCAATCGCCATCGCCTTGCGCTCGGCGTCCAGCACCTGCAGCCCGGATTCCGCCTTCTGGATGGACCCGACGCGCGCGAGCGCCAGCTTCAACTCCCGGGACAGGGCTTCAATCTCGGTACGGCGCGCCTGGCGCGCGGTGAAGACGAGTTCGTAGTCGTCGCCGCCTGCAAGCACCTGCCGCGCGTCCGCGCCGGGGAATACCGGCAGGCGCGCGTATTCGACCACCGCGCCCACGCCCGAGCGATCGAGAATATGTCCGAGGTCCTGCGCGAATCCGTCTGAGACGTCGATCGCCGCGCTGGCGATGCCGCGCAGCCGCTCGCCCAGTTCGAGGCGCGGCTCGGGCTCATCCAGCCGCTGCGACGCGGCCGCGTCGCCGGGCTGCGCAAGACCGAGCGCCGCACCGCCCAGCGCACCCGACACCCAGATGTCGTCGCCGGGCAAAGCGCCGGCCCGGTACAGGGCGAGTCCTTCGGGCACCTCGCCAAGAATGGTGATGCAGATGCTGAGGGGACCACCCGCCGGCCCGCGCGTGGTATCGCCGCCGATGAGCTCGACGCCGAAGCGCCCGGCGAGCGCGAAAAAGCCGCGCGCAAATCCTTCCAGCCAGGCCTCGTCCGCGGCCGGCAGCGCCAGCGCCAGCGTCGCCCAGCGAGGTGCGGCGCCCATCGCCGCCATGTCGGAGAGGTTCACCGCGAGCGCCTTGTGCCCGAGCTTGCGCGCATCCGAGCCGGCGCGGAAATGCCGCCCCTCGAGCAGCAGGTCGGTGGACACCGCGAGTTCCATGCCCGCGTTCGGCCGCAGCAGCGCGGCATCGTCGCCGATGCTCAGCGCGGCGCCGCGTGCGGGGCGGTCGAAATACTTTTTGATCAGCTCAAATTCGGAGAGCAAGGCCATGAGACGGGAGAAGGACCCTGTCTCCCGCTAGACCGCTTGGCGTGCCCGGGCGATTTCCTCGGCGCGCAGGCCGACCGCGAGCTTTTCCAGCACGCCATTGACGAACTTGTGGCCGTCGGTGCCACCGAAGCTTTTGCCCAGCTCGATCGCCTCGTTCAGCACCACCTTGAAGGGCGTCTCGGGCCGCTCGGCCAGTTCGTAGGCACCAATCAGCAGAATTACCCGCTCCACCGGCGAGAGCGACGCGAGGCTCCGGTCCAGGTGCGGCGTGATGCTTTTTTCCAGAGATTCGTTCTTGCCGACCACTTCGGCGACGAGTTCCGCCGCAAATTTCTGGTCGCAGCGGTCCCAGCCTTCAAGCGTGTGCGCATACTCGTGCGCGTCGCCGCCCTGGACGCGCCAGGCGTAGAGCGCTTGCAGCGCGATTTCGCGTGCGCGGTGCCGGGCCGAAGCCTTGGCGTTCTTCAGCGCCATTTCACCGCCAATTCCTGGCGCATGCGCGCCATTTCAATCGCCACGCGCACCGCCTCGGCACCCTTGTCGCTGCGCGCCCGCGCCTGCTCCTCCGTATCGACCGTGAGGATGCCATTGGCGACCGGCAGGCCGGACTCCAGCGCCACTTCCGTGACGCCGCGCGCCGACTCGTTGGCGACGACTTCGAAGTGATAGGTTTCCCCGCGGATCACCGCGCCGATGGCCGCCAGCGCGTCGAAGCGGCCGGACTGCGCCATCCACTGCAGCGCAAGCGGGATTTCCAGCGCGCCAGCCACGGCGACGAATTCAGCCTGCACGCCGGCTTTCTGCAGCTCGGCGCGCGCCGATTCGAGCAGGGCGTTGCAGATCTCTTCGTTGAACCGGGAATGCACCACCCCGATCCGGGGAGCATTCATTTGGATTCGCGCCCGCCGGGCCCGCTGACGTACCCAGTCACTTCCAGGCCGAAACCCGCCATGCTCGGCATCTTGCGCGGCGCGGCCATCAGGCGCATCTTGCCGACGCCGAGGTCGCGCAGGATCTGCGCGCCGATCCCGTAGGTGCGCAGGTCCATGCTGCGGCCCTGCCGCACCGGCCGCGTACCTGTCAGATGCGCCGCCAGCTGCGCCTGCAGCGCTTCGTCCGACTGCGAGCAGTTGAGCAGCACCATCACGCCCTTGCCCGCGCGCTGGATCTCGGCGAGCGTCTCACCGACGCCCCAGGAATGGCCGCCCTTGCCCGTATCGAGCAGATCGAGCACCGACAGCGGTTCGTGCACGCGTACCAGCGTCTCGTCGCTGGCGTCCAGATCCCCCAGCGTCAGCGCCAGGTGCACGGCCCCCGTCGGCAGGTCGCGGAATGCGACCAGCCGGAACCCGCCCCAGGCGGTCTCGATGTCGCGCACCGAACTGCGCTGCACCATCGATTCGTTGCGGCTGCGGTACTCGATCAGGTCGGCGATGGTGCCGATCTTGAGCTTGTGCTGGGCGGCGAATTCCATCAGGTCCGGCAGCCGCGCCATGGTGCCGTCTGCGCGCATGATTTCGCACAGCACCGCGGCGGGCGTCAGGCCCGCGAGCCGCGCGAGGTCGCAGCAGGCTTCGGTGTGCCCGGCGCGCACCAGCACGCCGCCATCCTGCGCGATCAGCGGAAACACGTGGCCGGGCTGCACAATGTCGCCTGCAGCGGCCGTCGCGGCGGCAGCGACGCGGATCGTCAGCGCGCGGTCGTGCGCCGAGATGCCGGTGGCGATGCCCTCGGCGGCTTCGATCGAGTTGGTGAAATTGGTGCCGTGGCGCGAGCGGTTTTCGCTCACCATCGGCTTCAGTCCCAGGCGCCCGGCATGCGATTCGGTGATCGGCATGCAGATCAGGCCGCGGCCGTGGGTGGCGAGGAAGTTGACCTTCTCGGGCGTGACGAAATCCGCCGCAAACACCAGGTCGCCTTCGTTCTCGCGGTCCTCGTCGTCGACCAGCACGACGATGTTGCCGGCGCGGATCTCGGCGATGATTTCTGTGACCGGGCTCAGGGATGCGGCGTTTTCGCGTTTCATGGCGCGATTATAGGAAGAAAAGGGCGCCGAAGGCTCCCTTTGCAAGCAGAAAAGGGCCCGCAGGCCCCTTTCGAGTTCCAGTGCGAAAAGACTACTTCGGGGCTTCGGCCTCGGCTTCCACGGTCTCGGCGCGGTCGCCGAGCTTTTCCCGGATGCGCGCGCTCTTGCCGGAGCGGTCGCGCAGGTAGTAGAGCTTGGAGCGGCGCACTTCGCCCTTTCTCTTGACCTCGACGCCGGCGATCAGCGGCGAGTAGGTCTGGAAGCTGCGCTCCACGCCCTCGCCCGAGGAGATCTTGCGCACCGTGAATGCCGAGCGCAGGCCGCGATTGC
>Ga0315910_10001839_pt1 | contig 19180 bp, 18 predicted proteins | sample EdamamesoilMG_FD_204470 | JGI IMG/M metagenome (GOLD analysis project Ga0315910, IMG submission 204470) | Garden soil microbial communities collected in Santa Monica, California, United States - Edamame soil | ecosystem: Environmental > Terrestrial > Soil > Garden | place: USA: California...
GCAGCCTGCCGATGACATAGTCGAGCCGCGACTTGCGATGCGCGCCGTCGAGCGCGCGCAGGTCGGCGATGAAATCGAGGAAGCCGTGCACCGTCATCTCGCCGTAGGTGGGTGCGCCCTCGGGTAGATAGCCCAGCGCCGCCTTGGCGGCGAGCGGCGCGGTGGCCACGTCGTGGCCGCAGATGCTGGCGGAGCCGGCCGTGGGCGTGATGAACCCGGCGATCATGCGCATCGTCGTGGTCTTGCCGGCGCCGTTGGGGCCGAGGAAGCCGAGCACTTCGCCGGGTTCCGCGCTGAAGCTGAGGTCGTCGACGGCCACCAGCCACTGGTACTTCTTGGACAGGTTCTGGGTCTTGATCATGGCGCCCTTAAAGATCGGTGTGCCCGCGGTTAGTTCCCGAGGGCGTTGGGGCGCAGATTTTGCTCAACGCGGGAAGCATCGCGCAAGCCGCGTGTACCACGCGGGGCCTGCGAGCATTAAGCCGCTGTAATTCAGCCCTGCCGTCTCGACACGATCGCCTGGATGTGATGGTGGTAGGTCTTGAGGATGCGGCGGATCTCGGCGGCCGGCGGGCGTTCCGACAGGCGCGTGATCATGTCGGTGAGTTCGTGCCATTCCCGTCCCCAGCCTAACAAGCGCACCGCGTCGGCGATCACCACGTGTTCGGCCTGGCTGATGGTGGTGGGCGCCTTCTTCGGCTTGATCGTCGCGGGTCGCTGCGGTTCGCGGCGTACTTCCCGGCGGGCGGGTGCGGCCGCCACGGGGCGCGCGGGCGCGGCGGGCCGGGCGGGGGCGACCGGCCGCGCCGCCGGCGCGGCCCGGGGTGGCGCGGCCGCGCGCTCGGTGCGCGCGTTCGGCAACACCGGCATCTGGCGGGTGGTCTCGCCGGTGCGGCGTGCGGGGGCTTCCGTCTTGGCCGCCAGCACTTCACGCCGCTCGGTTTCATGCGTGGCGAGTGGAATGTGCCGTTCCATCGAGGTGAGGCCGACCAGCGAGGCCAGGAAGCCCATGGTCTCGATGCCCTCGATGAACTCGCGGTCACCCTCGGACAGTCGCTGCGTCACCAGGCGTTTCAGCGCGAGGATGCGCTTGCGTGCGAGCTGGATGATCCAGCGTTGTGGCCGCTCATGCTTGGGCCACGGCTGCACGTGCCAGTAGCGCGCGTCGTCGAGCGCGGCATAACGGGCGTGCAGGTCGAGGCTCACGCTCCAGCGTTCGAGCAGCGCCGCGAGTTGGCCGGGCTTTTCGCCGGGCAGGGTTTCGTTGGCCATGCCCAAGCGTAGCGCGTTGTGCATGACAACATGGGTGCGTGCGTCATGCGCCGGGTCATCAATCGGACTCGACCGGGCGCCGCGTGACCGGTTCTTCGCGCGGCAACATTCCCGGATCCTCCCGGCCGGTGTCTTCCAGCGGCGCACCGGCCGCCGCCTCGATGACCCTGCTGTACTGGAGCGCGAGGTTTTCCCAGCGATAACGGTCGACGCGGGTACGCGCCGGGGCGAAGTCCAGCGTCAGGAATTTCTCGATCACCCGCTCGATACCCGGGTCGTCATTCCGGTCCACGCACACGCCCGCGCCGCTTTCGGCGAGCAAGTCGAACAACGCGGCGCCACGCGGCGCGATGCCGAGGATGGGCCGTCCCGCCGCCATGTAGTCGTACACCTTGTAAGGAGTCGAATACACCATGTGTTCGCCGACGATGGCGAGCAGCAGGTGCGCGCGCTGCAGTTCGGCGAACAGCGCGCTGAACGGAATGCGCGGCCGGACCTCGATGAAGCGCCCGAGTCGTTCGGCCTGGATGCGCTGGCGTTCGGCCTCGGGGAGGTCGCCGTAGGTGATCACGCGGATCGGGCGCGCGGGGTGGCGCGTGCGCAGGCCTGCGAGGGCCCTGAGCACCGGCACCAGGGACCTTCCCTTGAAGATTTCGCCGGCATGCACGATGTCGATGGGTCCATCGCGCGGCGGTGGGGACGCCTGGGCGGCGGCTTCGAAGCCATTCGGGATCACGAAATTCCGCGCGCTGTCACTGCGCGGAAAAAACGCCTCGAACGAAGTACGCATGGCGGGCGTGTTGAGCACGCGCGCCGCGCTCTGTTTCACCAGCCGCGCCTCGATGCGCTGTCCGAACCATTGCGCCAGCGCGCTGCGCCGCCAGCGTGGCCATTGATGCGCGCTCCACGGATCGCGGTAGTCGAGGATCAGCGGCCAGCCGCGTTGCCGCGCGATGCGCGCGCCCGCGAGTAGTGAGGCGTGCGCCGGCGAGGTCGCGATCACGACGCCCTGCGGAAACTTCTGCGCCACCTCGAGCGCCTTGCGCGCGGCGGCACCGGCCCAGAGGTATTCCCAGCCGATGGGCGCGAGCAGGCGGCGCAACACCGCGTTCACCGCGCGGTTGACAAGGGTGGTGCGCGGCAACGGCAGCTTCACGGGCTCCGCGCAGCGATGCACGTGGCCGGCGAGTGGCAGGGTCGAGTCGGTCTTCCAGTCGGTCCAGTCGCGCGACTCGTGGGTGATCACCTGCACGTCGTAGCCGAGCCGGGTGAATTCGCGCGCCAGGAAACTGAAGCGCTTGGCGCCGACCGCGGGATTCGGCGCAAACCAGTACGACACGATGATCACGGTGCGCATGGCTCAGGTGGCCTCGCGTCGCCGCGTGAAGGCACGCATCACGTAGCCGTATTCCTCGCGCAGGATGAAGCGCGCCGCCAGCGCGTACACCCCGGCGAACACCGCGAGGCCCGCGAGCAGGGTCGCCGGCCCGCCGGGCAGCCACTCGAGCGTGGCGTGCATCAGGCCGATGGCCAGGCCCGCGGCGAGCAAGGCGAGCGCGAACTTGCGCCACTGGAAGATCTCCGCGGCCGGTACGCGATAACGCAGCATCACGCGCCGACCGAGGTAGTAGCCGGACCACATCTGTCCCACCACGAGTCCCAGTGTCGGTCCCCACAGCCCGAAGCGCGGCATCAGCGTCACCACCAGGACGATGTTCAACACCAGCGCCACGCCGTTGGCGGTCGCGAAGGAGGAGTTGTCCTCGACACTGCGCAGCAGCGTCGAGAACTGGAAGCATTGCCGCACCATCAGCAACAGGAACACCAGGAAGTAGGGCGTGGCGGAGACATAGGCCTCGGTGAACGCCAGGCGGATCAGCGGCTCGGCGAAGTAGCTGAGCAGCAGCCAGCAGGGCAGGATCACCGCCGCCACCATCATCTGCGCGCGCTTCCACAGCCGCAGTCCTTCCGACGGGTCGCGCTGCGCGCGTTTCACCAGGTCCGGAAAGATCACGTCCGAGAGCGAGGTCTGCACGATGTTCACCAGCGGCACCTGGTAGGCGGCGGTGGAGTAGATGGCCAGCGGCACCGGGCCCATGACCGAGCCCACGACCGCCCGGCCGAATTCGTTGGCCTTGTTGAGCACCGAGCCGAGGCCGAGCGGCCCGACCAGGCGCAGTTGCTCGCGCATGACCGCGCCATCCCAGCGGAACACCAGCAGGCCGCGGGTGCGCAGCCACAGGTAGATAGCCAGGTTCTTGAGCGCCTCGGAACACACGATGGTCACGAAAATCATCTCGACGTCGCGGAAGTACAGCGCCGCGCCGAGCAACGTACCCAGGCGCCACACGGTCACGACCAGCGTGTATTGCATGACCTCCACCGAGCGCCGCCGCGCCAGCCAGTACGCGACGACCACCTCGAGATTCAGGAACATGAACACGTACAGCGTCAGCAACCACCAGCTGTCGGCGATCTCCTCGGGCACGATCCACGGCCGGAACACGGCGACCACCAGCGAGCTCACGATCGCCACGGCCAGCATCAGCACCGTGGTCTTGGTGATGTCCACGGCCGCGCGTTCCGGCGTGCGCGCGAGCAGGTAGGTGAGGTTGGCGGTGAGCGCGAAGCCGCCGAGGGCGGTCACCAGCATCGCGATGGCCATGAACTGGCGGTAACGGCCATAGTCGACGATGTCCAGGAGGCGCACGAGCAGCAGCGGACTCAGTAGCGCCAGGGCCTGGTTGAGCAGACGCGCGCTGGCGAGCACCGCGCCCCTCGAAATGAATGAGCTCATGGGATGCGCGGATTCTCGTCGTCCCAGGCGATTCGGACAGTCGGCCGGCCGGGCGGGCTGCGTAGGGTCGCGCCTACAGGCGGCGCGTCCCATCCAGACAGAAAACCCGGACCGAAACCCGACCGTTCCCAAACGACCCGGTCGGCCGCGCTGCCTACAGTTTCACCATCAAGGTGCAACACGGGAGCGACGAAATGACAGTCATGGGCAGGACCGCCGGCTTCATGCCGCGGCACGATTCCCCCGAAACCGCGTGCGCGACGCCGACCCCCGCGCGTCGTGTCACGGCGGTCCTGGCCACGTCGACCCTGGTGCACCTCGCGGAACTCGCGGCGGCGCGACTCATGGCGCCGGGCCTGCGCGCCGAGGAATCGTCGGTCACGGTGAGCACCAATCTGCACCACCTGGCCTTGACCCGCGCGTCCGGCGGTCCCCTGCGGGCGGTCGCGAGCCTGGAGTCCGTCGAAGGGCGCCTGCATCGCTTCCGTGTCGAGGTCTTCGACGGCGGCGGCCTGGTGGCTTCCGCGCTGCACACCCGCGCGGTGGTGGTGCCACGGCGCGTGGAAGCGCTCGCACGGCGGCGCGCGGGTCTTCCGTCGCTGCTGCTCGAGCCTTGAGTAGTTTGACGGACCCGCGCCTCAGCGCGGCGACACGAGAGCGAACACTCCGAGCGCGACGAAGGAGAGCGCGGCGATGATGCGCACCACCTTGAGCGGCACGCGGCGGATCAGCGCTTCACCCGCGAACACCACGGGGACGTTGGCGATCATCATGCCGAGCGTGGTGCCGAGCACCACCCACACGATGGCGTGGAATTGCGCCGCCAGCGCCACGGTCGCGATCTGCGTCTTGTCGCCCATCTCGACCAGGAAGAAGGCGACCAGCGTGGTCATGAACACGCCGTAGCGCGGCGTGGCGGAGGACTCATCCGGCGCGTCGTCCGGGATCAGGGCCCATGCCGCCATGGCGATGAACGACACGCCCACGATCCAGCGCATGGCGTCGGCGCCGACCAGGCTGACCAGCCATGCGCCCACGGCGCTCGCGAAGGCGTGATTTGCAACGGTCGCCGCGAAGATGCCGAGCACGATGGTCCACGGCGCGCGGAAGCGCGCCGCGAGCAGCAGGGCGAGCAGTTGGGTCTTGTCGCCGATCTCGGCGATGGCGACCACGCCGGTCGAGACGAGGAACGCCTCCAAGTCGCCTGGAGCTCAGTGCCGGTATTCGACTCCGCCGCTGGCGACACATTCATTCATGCTGTAGTAGCCGATGAAGTAGCGCAGCGTGCGGTAGTTTGGCGACCTGTCGTCGTGGCAGACGTTCTCGCGCGATTTCTTGACCGGCGCGTTGAGGTCGGTGTTCGGGGGCACGGACCGATGGCAGTGGTATTGGCCAGTGCCGCTGTCGTAGTGGCAGCCGTTCTTGTCCAACCCGCCCTTGCTGGCGGCGGCCGGCAAGGCGGCGGCGAAAATCGCGACGGTCAGGAGCGACGACAGAAAGGTCGGGTGCTTCACGCTGTTGGCCTCCGAATGCGTCCCGGACTCAACCCATTGATTTACCAACTCTTTGTGAATTGGGTGGCGCTCCCTACCGGATTCGAACCGGTGTTACGGCCTTGAGAGGGCCATGTCCTGGGCCTCTAGACGAAGGGAGCGTCTATTTCGGCGGGTCCAGAATCGAGCGCGGTAGTATATGCGCCGCTTTTTATCTGCCAAGCGGAACTTTGAAAGACTTGAACGCCGCCGAAGGGGCCGTCCGGCCCGCCGCACGCATCATCCCCCGTGCCGAACATTCCATATCGCGATCAGCGATCTCCCCTAATGCCTTGCGTGTGCTGTATCGCCTGCGTGAAGCCGGTTACGAGGCGTTCCTGGTCGGAGGTTGCGTACGCGACCTGCTGCTCGGGATCACGCCGAAGGACTTCGACATCGCCACCAGCGCGCTGCCCGAGGAAGTCAAACGCACGTTCCGCAACTGCCGGCTCATCGGCCGGCGCTTTCGCCTCGCGCACGTGTTCTTCGGTCGCGAGATCGTCGAGGTCGCCACGTTCCGCGCGATGAGCGCGCCGGACGAGCCGCCGGTGGAAACCGCGGCGGCGGATCTGGACGACGACCTGCCACCGGACGAGCTCGATGACGATATCGACGACGTCGATGACGAGATCGACGAGGCCGACGAGAGCACGGTGCTCGCGGAGGCGGGCCCGCACCAGAAGGGCTTCCACGGCGGCCGTCCGCTCGCGATGCGCGATCGCTCGCGCCACGCGGGCGCCGGCGCCGACGACGACGAGGACGAGGATCGCGTCACCGACGAACACGGCCGCATCCTGCGCGACAACGCGTACGGCAATATCGACGACGACGTCTGGCGTCGCGACTTCACCGCCAACGCGCTCTACTACAACATCGCCGACTTCTCGATCTGGGACTACACCGGCGGTGTCGAGGACATCGCCGCGCGGCGGCTGCGCCTGATCGGCGACCCGGTGACGCGTTACCGCGAGGATCCGGTGCGCATGCTGCGCGCCGCGCGTTTCGAGGCCAAGCTCGGTTTCTCGCTCGACGGCGAGACCGGCACGGCGATCGCGAGCCTGCGCGAGTTGTTAGGCAGCGTGCCGCCCGCGCGCCTGTTCGACGAGACCCTTAAGCTGTTCCTGACCGGGCACGGCGCGCGCAGCCTCGAAGTGCTGCAGGCGCGCGGGCTGCTGGCCGAGCTGTTGCCGACGGTGGCCGACTACCTCGCGCGGTACCCGGACGGCGCGGTGGCGCGCCTGGTGCGCCAGGGCCTGGTGAATACCGATCAACGCGTGGCGCAGGGTCGGCCGGTGACGCCGACCTTCCTGTTCGCGCTGCTGCTGTACGGGCCGTTCGCGGAGATCATCGAGAAACAGCCGCAGGAGAAATGGCACGACATCGGCACGATCGTCGACGCCGTCGACCGCGCGGCGCGCAATGCGCAGGGCCGCATCACCATCCCCAAGCGTTTTTCGCTCGGCGTGCGCGAGATGTTCGCCTCGCAGCCGCGGCTGGAACAGCCGCGCGGCCGCCGCGCCCTGCGCATGCTGGAGCAGCCGCGCTTCCGCGCGGGCTTCGACCTGCTGCTGCTGCGCGCCGCCATGGGCCTCGCGGATCCGCAGATCGCAGCGTGGTGGACGCGCGTGCAGGAGGTGTCGCAGACCGATCGCGACCGCATGGCGGATGCACTGGGCGCGCAGGCGCGACCGCAGGGCGAGGGTGGTGGCGGGCGCCGGCCGCGCCGCCGGCGCCGTGGCCGCGGTCGAGCTCCCGCGGCGACATGAGTGTCGCCACGGCGGGTCAGGTCGGGCTCGAGGCACGGCCCCATTGGCAACCCGCGTACGTCGGCATCGGCAGCAACCTCGACGACCCCCGCGCGCAGGTACTGCGCGCATCCGAAGCGCTGGCGCGGTTGCCGCGGACCCGGCGCGTGGTGCTGTCGCCGCTGTATCGCACGCCGCCGCTCGGCGAGGTGCCGCAACCGGTGTTCGTGAATGCGGTCGCCGGACTGCTGACCCAGCTGGGTCCCGAGGAACTGCTCGACGCCTTGCGCCGGCTGGAGCGTGAGCTGGGACGCGAGCCGCCGCGTGAACGCTGGGGCCCGCGGCTCATCGATCTCGACCTGCTGGTGCTCGGGCGCGAGACCCGCGCCACGCCCTCGCTCACGCTGCCACACGCCGGCATCGCCGCGCGCGACTTCGTGCTCTATCCACTCGCCGACATCGCGCCGGACCTGGACGTGCCGGGCCTGGCGCGGGTGCGCGAGCTGCGCGCGCGCGTGACCGACCGTGGCGTGGAGCGCCTGTGAGCACGCCCGAAAGCGACGCGTCCCGGCCGCGCAACCCGGAGTTGCCGCCGCAGCGCTACATCGTGGTCGAAGGGCCGATCGGCGTCGGCAAGACCAGCCTCGCGAAGCGGCTGGCGTCGACTCTCGAGGCCGAGCTGGTGCTCGAGCAGGACGCGCAGAATCCGTTCCTCGAGCGTTTCTACAAGAATCCCAAGGCCGGCGCGCTGCCGGCGCAGCTGTTCTTCCTCTTTCAGCGCGCGCAGCAGCTCGGCGGCCTCAAGCAGCAGGACCTGTTCGCGCCGAGCCGCGTCGCCGACTATCTATTCGAGAAGGACCGGTTGTTCGCGGGCCTGACGCTCGACGCCGCCGAGATGGCGCTGTACGAGCAGGTGGCCTCGCGCCTCGACGTCGATCCGCCGAAGCCCGACCTGGTGTTGTACCTGCAGGCGCCGGTGGAGACCCTGCTGCAGCGGATCTCGAAGCGCGGCATCGCCTACGAGAACAGCATCGACGCCGCCTACCTCACGCGCCTCAACGACGCGTATGCGCGCTTCTTCCACGAGTACGAGCGCGCGCCGCTGCTGATCGTGAACGCGGCCAATATCGACCCGGTGCAGAACCAGGCCGATTACGACGAACTGGTGGCCGCGATCCGGCGCATGAGGAAGGGGCGGATGTATTACAACCCGCTCCGTCACGGTACTATTTAGGCGCTTGCGCGCCACGTCGGAAGTCGTCGCCGAAGCGGCGCCGACCATGAAGTGTTAAGAGGGGCACCTTGTACACGCATCTCGAACAACGCGATTCCACGCGGCCGCCGGTGTCGCTGGGCACGCTCGACAAGATGAAGCAGGAAGGCGAGAAGATCGCCTGCATCACCTGCTACGACGCGAGCTTCGCGGTGTTGTGCGATGCGGCCGACGCGGACCTCGTCCTGGTGGGCGATTCGCTCGGCATGGTGCTGCAGGGTCACGACACCACCGTGCCCGTGACCATGGACGACATCATCTATCACTCGAAGGCGGTGGCGCGCGGGCTGCACCGGCCCTTCCTGGTCGCCGACCTGCCGTTCGCGAGTTACCCGACGCCCGACATCGCGTTGGCCAACTCCGTGCGCCTGATGCAGGAAGGCGGCGCGGAAATGGTCAAGCTCGAGAGCGGCATCGGCCAGCTCGAGATCGTCGAATTCCTCGCGCGCCACGACATCGCGGTGTGCGCGCACCTGGGTCTGAAGCCGCAGTCCGTGCACAAGACCGGCGGCTTCCGCGTGCAGGGGCGGGACGACGCGGCGGCGCGCCGCATGCTCGAGAACGCGCGCGCGCTCGAATCCGCCGGCGCCGACATCGTGCTGCTCGAATGCATTCCCTCGGAACTCGGCAAGCGCATCACCGAGGCGCTGGAAGTGCCGGTGATCGGCATCGGCGCCGGTCCGGACACCGACGGCCAGATCCTGGTGCTGTACGACGTGCTCGACATCACCTCGGGCCGCAAGCCGCGCTTCGTGAAGAACTTCATGGACGGTGCGAATTCGAACCTCGACGCGCTGAGGAAATACGTGGCGGCCGTGAAGCAGAAGTCCTATCCCGGTCCCGAGCACGAGTTCCACGCTTGAAGCGCTCGCCCCCGATGCTCACCGTGTCGACGATTGCCGATGTGCGCGCGCACGTGGCGCGCTGGCACGAGTCGCACGAACGCGTGGTGTTCGTGCCCACCATGGGCAATCTGCACGCCGGCCACGTGAGCCTCATCGAGGCGGCGCGCAATCACGGCAAGCGTTTCGTCGCCAGCATCTTCGTGAACCCGATGCAGTTCGGTCCCAACGAGGACTTCGCGCACTATCCGCGCACGCCGGCGCAGGACGCGAAGATGCTGCAGGACGCGGGCTGCGATCTCATGTTCAGCCCCGAGGTGGGCGAGATCTATCCGAACGGCGCGGACCAGGCGACGCGCGTGGAGGTGCCGGGCATCTCCAACATCCTCTGCGGCGAGTTCCGGCCCGGGCATTTCGAGGGTGTCGCGACCATCGTCGCGAAGCTGTTCCACATCGTCGATCCCGACGTCGCCATCTTCGGCGAGAAGGACTTCCAGCAGCTCACCGTGATCCGCCGCATGGTCGCGGACCTGTGCCTGCGCGTGGAGATCGTCGGCGCGCCCACGGTGCGCGAGAGCGACGGGCTCGCCATGAGCTCACGCAACCAGTATCTCTCGGCCGAGCAGCGCCAGCTCGCGCCGACTATCTACCGGCAGCTGCAGCAGGCCGTCACCGCGCTCGGGTCCGGGGTGCGCGACTTCGCGCGCATCGAGGGCACCGGGCGCGCCGCGCTGGATTCGGCCGGATTCCGCACCGACTACTTCAGCGTGCGCGACGCGCGCACGCTCGCGCCGGCACGGCCGGACACGCGCCACTTCGTGGTGTTGACCGCCGCGCGACTCGGCAAGGCGCGGCTGATCGACAACCTGCAGTACCAGCCGGGCTGAGGAGCCCGGCACCGAGCCCGTCATCGACCGAGCGCGGCCGCGCGTCGCGCATGCTCATCCAGCGCCCACTGAACGTGCTCGCGCACCAGCGCCGACGGATCCTCGCGCCGCGCTGCGAGGCACGAGATGTTCGCGGCAGTCGAAGGTGCATTGCCCAGCGCCACGGCGATGTTGCGCAGCCAGCGTTCGTAGCCGATACGCCGGATCGCCGAGCCTTCCGTGCGCTCGAGGAACTCGGCCTCGCTCCACGCGAACAGCTCGGCCAGGCGCGCCGCATCGAGTCCGTGCCGCACCTTGAAGTCCGGGTGCGCGGCGGCGCGCGCGAACTTGTTCCACGGGCACACCAGCTGGCAGTCGTCGCAGCCGTAGATGCGGTTGCCTAACAACCTGCGCAGCTCCACGGGGATGGCGCCGTGCAGCTCGATGGTCAGGTACGAGATGCAGCGCCGGGCGTCGAGTTGCCCGGGCGCGGTGATCGCGCCGGTGGGGCAGGCGGGAATGCAGGCCGAACAACTGCCGCAGTGCGCGCTGGCCGGTGGATCCACCGGCAGGGGCAGGTCGGTGAGGATCTCGCCGATGAAGAAATACGAGCCGGCGTCGCGCGCGATCAGGTTGGTGTGCTTGCCGATCCAGCCGATGCCGGCGTCGCGCGCCAGCGCCTTCTCGAGCACGGGGCCTGAGTCCACGAACACGCGGTAGCCCATGGGCCCGACGCGCCGGACGATGTCGTCGGCCAGGCCCTGCAGGGCATTGCGCAGCAGCTTGTGATAGTCGCGGCCGAGCGCGTAGCGGGAGATGTAGGCGCCGTCCGGGTCGCGCAATTGCTCCGGGGCCTCGCGGGCCCCGCCGGCCCCTTCCCGGGGCCAGTAGTTCATGCGCGCCGACAACACCCGCACGGTACCGGGCACCAGCTCACCGGGACGGGTACGGCGCGTGCCGTGTTTCGACATGTAGTCCATCTCGCCGTGTTTGCCGGCGTCGAGCCAGCGCTCGAGATGCGCGGCATCGGCGCCGAGGTCGACACCCGCCACGCCGAGCGCGTCGAACCCGCGCGTCCGTGCCAGCGCGACGAGCTCGGAACCGAGCGCGGCCAGTGCGGCGGGATCTTTTGCGGAAGGGGACATGGGGCGCGCCAGTATAATTCCCCGCAATGAACCGACCGACCGCCATCTACTCCGCCGCGCAGGTCCGCGCCCTCGACCAGTTCGAGATCAGGAAGCGCCGCGTGCCGGGCTTCACCCTGATGACGCGTGCCGCCGAGGCCGCGCTCAAGCTGCTGCGTGCCCGCTGGCCACAGGCGCGACGCGTCGCGGTGGTGTGCGGCGCCGGCAACAACGGCGGCGATGGTTATGTGCTGGCGCGTCTCGCGCAGCAAGGCGGTCTCGAGACCCTGGTGTTCGCGGTCACTCCGCCCGACCGGCTGACCGGCGATGCGCAGCGCGCGCAGCAGGAGTGGCTGGACGCCGGCGGTCGCGCGCATCCATTCGCGGCCGACGCCTTGTCCGGCAGCGACGTCATCGTCGACGGGTTGTTAGGCACGGGATTCAGGCCGCCGCTGCGCCCGGAGACGCTGCAGGTGATCCGCGCCATCAATGTGGCGCGACGCCCGGTGCTGGCGCTCGACATTCCTTCGGGCGTGGATGCCGACAGCGGCGCGGTCGACGAGGAAGCGGTTCGGGCCGAGCTCACGCTGAGCTTCGTGGGCTTCAAGTCGGGGCTGTTCCTCGGCGCCGGCCCGGAGCATGCCGGCGTGGTGCTGCTCGACGATCTTGGCGTGGTGGCACCCGCGCAGCCGGAATTCGCGCCGCTCATGCGCCGCCTCGACGAGGCCGAAATCGCCTCCGCGTTGCCGCGCCGGCCGCGTGACGCGCACAAGGGATCGAGTGGCCGGGTGCTGATCGTCGGCGGAGGCGCCGGCATGCCGGGCGCCGTGCGCATGGCGGGCGTCGCGGCGCTGCGCGTGGGGGCGGGCCTGGTCACGGTGGCGGCCGCCGCCGAGAATCTCGCCGCCGTCAGCGGCGCCCATCCCGAGCTCATCTATCTACCCGTGTCCTCGGTGACCGATCTCGAGGAGAGCATGCGCGCCGCCGGCGTGCTGGCCATCGGGCCCGGGCTCGGCACGGGCGACTGGGCGCAGCGCCTCTGGGCGCAGGCGCTGCGCGCGCGTCCCGCCCGCGCGGTGATCGACGCGGATGCGCTCAACCTGCTGGCGCTGCAGCCGGTGACCCTGCCTCCCGGCTGGATCATCACGCCGCACCCGGGAGAGGCCGCGCGCCTGCTCGGCACCGACGTGCGCGCGGTGCAGGCCGACCGCCTCGCGGCGGTGCGCGCGCTGCACGCCCGTTACGGCGCGGTGTGCGTGCTCAAGGGCGCCGGCACACTGGTCGCCTGCGGACCGGAAAACTCGCCGGAGATCCACATCTGCGATCGCGGCAACCCGGGCATGGCCACCGCTGGCATGGGCGACGTGCTCACCGGCGTCATCGCCGGCCTGCGCGCCCAGCTGGCCGACAGCGCCGTCGCGGCACGCGTCGGCGTGCTGGTTCACGCGTTGTCCGGTGACTCGGCGGCGCGCGGCGGCCAGCGCGGCATGATCGCGAGCGACGTGCTGGAGGAGTTGCGCGGCTGGGTCAACCCGTGAGCGGGCAGGGTGACGAGTGGTTCACGCGCAGCGCCGAGGAAACCGAGGCGCTTGCGGCGCGTTTGTTAGGGCGCCCCGAGCCCGGTGCTCCCTGCCGCGTGGTCGAGTTGTCGGGCGAACTCGGCGCGGGCAAGTCGACCTTCGCGCGCGGGGTATTACGCGCCCTCGGCGCCCGCGGACCCATCAAGAGTCCCAGCTATACGCTGATCGAGGTGTACGAGTTGCCGGGAATCGAGGTGGTGCACCTGGACCTGTACCGGCTCAACGATCCGAACGAGCTCGAGCACCTGGGGCTGGCCGACTACCACGAACCCGGGTTCCTCTGGCTGGTCGAATGGCCAGAGCGCGCCGCCGGCCGATTGCCGCGCGCCGACCTGCGATTCGAGTTTTCCATCGGCGAAGGCTGGCATCGTATTCAAAGGATTGAAACTTTTACGGCGAGAAAGTAAATTGCGTCGCAAGTCAGGCGTTGAACTCCATGATGGAGAAGGGTTTTTCAACCCGGTTGGGAAAACGAGTGTTGTTGGGGAAGCGAGTCGCGATCGGTTGCTTCGTCTTCGCCTGCATCGTGGCGGGCTCCGGGCCCGTCGTCGCCGCTGAAATCCGCGACATCCGCATCGCCACCACCGACACCGGCACACGCGTGGTGCTCGACCTCTCCGGGCCCGCGAGGCACAAGGCCTTCTTGTTAGACGATCCCGGACGCGTGGTCCTCGACGTCTCGAAGTCCACGCTGCGGAGCGACCTGCCCGCGGCCGAAGGACCCATTACCGCCGTGCGTTCCGGCAAGCTGCCCGAACACGGCGTACGCCTGGTGTTCGAGGTGAAGGGCAACGTCACTCTGCAGACCAGCACGCTGGCACCCTCGGCCGATGCCGGGCATCGATTGGTGCTCGATATCGTGGCGCCCGGCAGCACCAAGGCCGCGACGCCGGCCGCGCCGGTGGCGCCCATCGCGATTCGTCCGGCCCACGCGCCCTCGGATACCGGGCGCGACATCATCATCGCGGTGGATGCGGGACACGGCGGCGTGGATCCCGGTGCATCCGGAAGGCGCGGAACCCGCGAGAAAGACGTGGTGCTGGAAATCGCGAAGGCGCTGGCCGCGCGCATCAACCAGGAGCCCGGCATGAAGGCCGTGCTCACGCGCGACGGCGACTATTTCATTACGTTGCGCGAGCGCAATGTGCGCGCGCGCCGCGCCAAGGCCGACCTGTTCGTCTCCATCCACGCCGATTCCATCGCCAATCCGGATGTGTCGGGATCGTCCGTGTACGTGCTGTCCGATCGCGGCGCGACCAGTGAAGCCGCGCGCTGGCTGGCCGAGCGCGAGAACGCGGCGGACCTGAAAGGCGGCGTCAAGCTCGACGACAAGGACCCGGTGCTCCAGGGCGTGCTGCTGGACCTGTCGCAGACGGCCAGCATTTCCGCCAGCATGACGGCGGCCGAGCAGGTGCTGTCGTCGCTGGACCGCATCGGCGAGGTACGCAAGCCGCGCGTGCAGCAGGCGGGATTCGTGGTGCTGAAGTCGCCGGATATTCCGTCGATGCTGGTCGAGACGGCGTTCATCTCCAACAAGGAAGACGAGCGCAAGCTCGCCCAGCCCGCGCACCGCGTGAAACTCGCCAACGCGATCTTTGTCGGCATCGAACGTTATTTCCAGGGCAATGCCCCCGACGGCACGCGCCTGGCCGCCGCGCGCCGCGGAACGGGCGTCGGCGCGCAGGTCGAACTGCGTTAACGACTGGCCGCGGTGCCCGTGCGCGCTACACTGCGCGCCAACGAGCCCCGCATGCCGATCCGCGTCCTCGACCACCACCTCATCGATCAGATCGCGGCCGGCGAGGTCATCGAGCGGCCGTCGTCCATCGTGAAGGAGCTGGTGGAAAACAGCCTCGACGCGGGCGCGCGCAGTGTCGAAGTCGACATCGAAGCGGGCGGGGTGCGGCTCACGCGGGTGCGCGACGATGGCGTCGGCATTCCGGCCGACGAACTCGCGCTCGCGTTGTCGCGCCACGCGACCAGCAAGATCGCCAGCGCCGCCGATCTCGACGCCATCACGACGCTGGGATTTCGCGGTGAAGCGTTGCCGTCGATCGCCTCGGTGTCGCGATTCGAGATCGTCTCGCGTCACGTGGAAGCCGACCGCGCGGCGAGCATTTACGTCGACGGCGGCGCGTTGGCCGAGCTCAAGCCCGCGGCGCATCCGCCGGGTACCACCATCGAAGTGCGCGATCTGTTCTTCAACCTGCCGGCGCGCCGCAAATTCCTGCGCAGCGAGGTCACCGAGCAGGGTCACATCGTGCGGCTGCTGGAGCGGCTGGCGCTGTCGCGCAGCGACGTGGCATTCCGCTTGCGTAGCGCCGCGCGCACCTTGCTGGATGCGCCGGCACTGGGTCCGGCGATGGGTGACAGCGCGCCTTCGCTCGATCGCGTGGCGCGTGTCCTGGGCCAGGAATTCGCCGAGCGTTCACTCGACCTGGATCACTCGGCGGGGCCGGTGCGCATTCACGGCTGGATCGGCGCACCCGCCGCGGCGCGCGCGACCTCCGACCTGCAGTTCTGGTTCGTCAATGGCCGCGCGGTGCGCGACCGGTTGTTGATGAATGCGGTGCGCCTCGGGTTCCGCGACGTGTTGTACGGCGGCCGCCAGCCGTCCTACGTGTTGTACCTCGACATCGATCCGTCACTCGTCGACGTGAACGCGCATCCACAGAAGCTCGAGGTCCGCTTCCGCGACAGCCGGCAGATCCACGACTTCGTGTTTCGCGCCGTGGAGCGGCGCCTCGCCGACACCCGGCCGGCGCAGGGCGCGGTGGCGCCGGCGTGGCACGGCCAGGCGACCCTGGGACCGACGACCGCGCCGCTGGGGCTGCGCGGCGGCGAGGGCGTCGACTTGTCGGGAAGCTGGGCGGTGAGCGAGGCGCTGCGCGCGACCTCGGCGGGCGTGCACGAGTTTTCGTCGCAACCCCTTCACAGCGCGCCGGGATCGGATGCCGCGCCGCTGGGCGAAGCGCTGGCGCAGATCCATGGCGTGTACATCCTGGCGCAGAACGAGCAGGGCCTGGTGCTGGTCGACATGCACGCCGCGCACGAGCGCGTGTTGTATGAGAAGCTCAAGGCGCAGCAGGGGACGGCCGCGACGCAGTTGCTGCTTGCGCCGATTTCCGTTGCGCTCAAGGTCGACGAACTCGACGCGCTGATGGCGCAACGCGCCGACTGGGAGGCCGCGGGCTTCGAGCTCGAGCGGCTCTCGCCGGACACGCTGGTGGTGCGCTCGGTGCCGGCGCTGCTGCCGCGCGAGGACATCGCCTCGCTGGTGCGCGACGTGGTCAGCGGCGTCGCCGATTCCGGCACCGCGCATCATCTCGACGGCGCCACGGACAGGCTGCTCGGTACGCTCGCGTGTCGCTCCGCCATCCATGCGCATCGTCGGCTGTCACTGGCGGAGATGAATGCCTTGCTGCGGCAGATGGAGCAGACGCCGCGCGCGGACCAGTGCAATCACGGCCGGCCGACCTGGACCCAGGTGACGCTCGCCGAGCTCGACCGCATGTTCCTGCGCGGCCGATGACGTGAGGGAACCACGAGAACCCCTCCCCGGCACCACTCGCGCAATAGCGGTGCTGACGGGGCCGACGGGGAGCGGCAAGACGGATGTTGCGCTGGCCCTGGCGCGCGAGTTCCCCGTCGAGATCGTGAGTGTCGATTCGGCGCAGGTCTATCGCGGCATGGACATCGGCAGCGCGAAACCATCGCGCGAGATCCGCGCGCAGGTGCGTCACCATCTCATCGACCTGGTCGAGCCTTACGAAAGTTATTCGGCCGGGCAGTTCGTGCGGGACTGCATCGAGGCCATCGAGGACATCGAGCGGCGCGGGCGAATGCCGCTGCTGGTGGGCGGCACGATGCTGTACCTGCGTGCGCTCATCGGCGGCATTGCGGAACTGCCTGAGGGAAGCCCTGAGGTGCGCGCGAGCCTGGATGCCGAAGCGGCCAGCCTCGGTTGGCCGGCGCTGCATGCACGTCTCGTGACGCTGGACCCGGTCGCGGCCGCGCGCATCCACCCGAACGACGCGCAACGCATCCAGCGGGCACTCGAGGTGCACAGCGTGGAAGGGCGACCGATTTCTGAACTGCAGGCGAAGACCGCGCCGGCATTGCGGCGCGACTTCCGGATCGTCGCGCTGCTCCCGGCCGATCGCGCGCGCCTGCACGCCGCGCTCGAAAAACGCTTCGACGGGATGATGGAAGCGGGGCTGCTCGAGGAGGTGCGCGGGCTCTACCAGCGCGGCGATCTGACCGACGCGCATCCCGCGATCCGCGCCGTCGGTTATCGCCAGTTATGGGCGCATCTCGCGGGTAGTTATTCACTGGATACAGCGGTGGAACGCGCCGTGGCGGCCACACGTCAATTGGCCAAACGGCAGATGACCTGGCTGCGGTCGATGTCAATAATCCGTTCGTTCGATCCCTATGAGGCTCAATGCTTTGTAGGCGTCCGCGAGGCCCTGACCGGGAGCCTTCAGCCTCTTTAGAGTGAGTCGCAAGCCGGGGGCGCATGGTATGCTCGCGCCTCGCTCGCTTGCTTGAAAAATAAGGAGAACGTCATGGCCAAGGGCCAGTCACTGCAGGACCCGTTTCTGAACACATTACGTAAGGAACGAATCCCGGTGTCGATCTATCTGGTGAATGGAATCAAGCTGCAAGGCCAGATCGATTCGTTTGATCAGTTCGTAGTACTCCTGAAGAACAGCGTGAGCCAGATGGTCTACAAACACGCGATTTCGACGGTAGTCCCGGCGCGCAACGTGCGCATCACCAACGAAGACGGAACGACGATCGAGGCGGTCGCCGGAGAGTGAACTCCGCGTTCGCACGCGCCTTCGTTCCTGTCTCGATAAGCAAAGATGTTCGAGCGACCCCGCGCAGGTGAACGGGCCGTGCTCGTGCGCCTGGGGCTGGGCGCGCCCGCGGATCCCGAAGACGTCCTGGAATTCGAGCAGCTCGCGCTCTCGGCTGGTGCCATTCCCGTGGCGAAGATTTCCGGTCGGCGCGACCGTCCCGATCCGCGATATTTCGTCGGCAGCGGCAAGGCCGAGGAGATCAAGGCGGCCGCGGCCGCCCACGATGCCGAAGTCGTGCTGTTCGATCACCCGCTGTCGCCGTCGCAGGAGCGCAATCTCGAGAAGCTCATCGAGCGCCGCGTGCTCGATCGCTCGGGCCTGATCCTGGACATCTTCGCGCAACGCGCGCGCAGTCACGAAGGCAAGCTCGAAGTCGAGCTGGCCCAGCTCAAACACATCGCAACCCGGCTGGTGCGCGGCTGGACGCACCTGGAGCGGCAGCGCGGCGGCGGTATCGGCAACCGCGGCCCGGGCGAAACCCAGCTCGAAACCGACCGGCGACTGCTCGGCAAACGCGTCAAGACGCTCACCGCCAGGCTCGAGAAGCTCAAGCAGCAGCGCGAGACAGGCCGGCAGCAGCGTGCGCAGATTCCCATTCCGTCGCTGGCGCTGGTCGGCTACACCAACGCCGGCAAGTCGACGCTGTTTCGCGCACTGACCGGCGCCGATGCCTACATCGCCGACCAGCTGTTCGCGACGCTGGATCCCACCGTCCGCCGCATCGTGCTGCCCGGCAATACCCAGGTCGTGGTCGCGGACACGGTGGGTTTCATCCGCGAATTGCCGCATGAACTGGTGGCGGCGTTCCAGTCGACGCTGACCGAGGCGCGCGAGGCCACGCTGCTGCTGCACGTGGTCGACGTCAGCGACCCGCGACGTGAAGAGCACATCCACGAGGTGAACCGGGTGCTCGCCGAGATCGGCGCCGCCGACCTGCCGCAGGTCCTGGTGTTCAACAAGATCGATCGCATCGAAACCGCGCCGCGCCTCGAGCGCGACGAATCCGGGCGCGTGAGCCACGTGTGGCTCTCGGCGATCAAGGCGCAGGGCCTGGACCTGCTGCGCGAAGCAGTGGCCGAACGGCTGGCGCGCGTCGCCCGCCGCGCCACTTTGCGCCTGACGGTGGCCTCCGGCGAGCTGCGGGCCCGCCTGTACGCGGCGGACCTGGTCCTCGCGGAGCGCATAACCGAACAAGGCGCCTTCGAGATCGAAACGGAACTCTCGGAATTCGAACTGCTCAAATGGGCGCGCGAGCCGGGTGTCGAGATCGTGGCGCTCGATGGC
>Ga0315910_10001840_pt1 | contig 19180 bp, 13 predicted proteins | sample EdamamesoilMG_FD_204470 | JGI IMG/M metagenome (GOLD analysis project Ga0315910, IMG submission 204470) | Garden soil microbial communities collected in Santa Monica, California, United States - Edamame soil | ecosystem: Environmental > Terrestrial > Soil > Garden | place: USA: California...
TCGCGTGAGCGAGGGCGGAGCGGGGCGGGCCCAAAAATGGCAAAGATGGCAATGCGCCCGATGGTGTGCTGCCGCGCGCGGCGCCCGAAGGGGGTGACGCCGAGCGCGGCAGCATCTGGTCGAGGCTCAGGCGTCCGCAGCGCTCAGCGCCGCGGCGCCGCGCAGCTTGTCGAGAGCGCGACCGAGCAGCTGACGGACCCGCTCGCGGGTGACGCTGAACTCGAGCCCGATCTCGTCGAGCGTGCGCTCGTCGCGCCCGTCGAGCCCGTAACGCAGGCGCACCATCCGAGCCTCGCGCGGCGAGAGCACTTCGACGAGCCGCTCCAGCTTGCCCTTGATGTCGCGATCATGCGCTTGCTCCGCCGGGTCCCGCTGCGAAGGATCGGAGATCGAGTCCACCAGGAACACGTCGCCCTCGTCGCCGCGGGGCGCCTCGAGGCTGACGGGCTCGGCGACGAGGTTCTGCAGCTTGCTCACCGTGCTCAGGTCGAGCCCGGTCTGCTCGGCGAGCTCGGCGCTCGACGGCGTGCGGCCGAGGCGCGCCTCCATCTTGTTGGAGGCCTGCCGCAGCGCGTACCGGGCGTCCGCCGCGTGCACCGGCAGGCGGATGGTACGTGCCTGGTTGGCCAGAGCGCGCCGCACGCCTTGCCGGATCCACCACGTGGCGTAGGTGCTGAAGCGGCAGCCGCGCCGGTGATCGAACTTCTCCACTGCGCGCAGCAGGCCGATGTTGCCTTCCTGCATCAAGTCGCCTTGGCTCAGGCCCATGCCGAGGTAGCGCTTGACCACGATCGCCACCAGGCCCTGGTTGGCCTGCACGAAACGCCCCTCGGCGTGCCGCAGGCGGCGCTCGGCCACCAGCAGGCGCCGTTCGAGCTCCGGAGAGAGCTCCGGCGCCTCGACCGGGTCGAGCTCGATCTCTTCGAGCTCGTCTTCGCTGTCGATCGCGACTCGCGGGCGCAGCGCGCCGAGCAGACGGGCGGTCGCCACCTCGCCGAGCGGGGTCTCGGCCAGCAGGTGTCGCAGCCGCTCGCGCGCCGTGACCGCTCGCGCGCCGCCGAGCGCAGGGGTCAGCGCCGCCACGTCCCCGCACAGCGCCACGAAGGCGGCGGGATCCAGCGCCGCGGTCAGGCCCCGGATGTCGAGCAAGTCGCCGATCGGGTGCTCGCCGCGACCGAGCTCGACGCGCAGCTGCTCGAGCTCGGCTTGCACCGGCTCCGCTTCGAGCGCGACCGCCAGGAGCTCCTGGCGCAACTCGGCGATCTGTTGCACCAGCTCGGCCTCGCGCCCGCGCGCGAGCCGGGTGTACTCACCGAGGGCCGAGAGCGGCGGCTCGGACGCGAGCACCGCGGGGCCGCGCTTTGCGGAGCTCAGCGCCGTGGCGCCCAGCGCTGCCGCGGAGCCTCGAGCGGCGACACCTGTTCGCGCCGGCGCCGGGTTGCGCTTCTTGGCGCTCTTCGAGCTGTCTCCGCTGCGCGGACGGATGGCCCGCGACATCGAGGTCATGAAAGGTGCGTCGTCCGTTGCGCCGGAACCGTGCACGTGAATGTTCTCGTTATCGTCCATGATCCGTTTGGGCAAATGACGACGGCGGCTCCGTGCCCGGGAACCGCTCGTACCAGTGGCCGCCCGTGACCACTGGAGACGGGTAAACCGCAGTGCGCGCCTCGAGCCGGCAAGCTCGCGTTCGATGAGACACCGCGGGACAGGGGACCGCCGCTCACGAGCGGTTTCGATCCTGTTTCAGAAATCTAAGGTCGAGCACCCAAAAGGCAACTGTCGATAGGAACGCGCGAGCCCCGCGAGTGTTCCCCAAAAGTGCGAAATCATATGCAGGTCACCCACCTGGGTGAGTACCCGCAGGCACCTCGAGTCAGGCGGCGCCCGCGTCTCGCGCTCGCAAGACCTCGCGCAGCGTTTCGGAGTCAACAGGTTTGACCAGGTGTTCGTCAAACCCTGCCCGCAACGCGGCAGCGCGGTCGCTGGCTTGCCCATAGCCCGTCAAGGCGAGCAGGAACAGATCTTTGTGCTCGGCGTTGGCGCGCACCCAGCGGGCGATCTCGAAGCCGTCCATCACGGGCAATCCGATGTCGACGAGCGCTACCTGGGGGCCGACGCGCGCGATCAGCTCGACCCCGCTCTTGCCGTCGCCGGCCGTGAACACCTCATAACCCGCGTGTTCCAGCAGCAGGCGCAGCATCTCCGCGCCGTCGGGGTTGTCCTCGATCACCACGACCCGCTTGCCCACCGGCCATGGCGTGCTGCGCTTCGCCGAGGGGATCACCGCCGACGGCGGCGCCAGCGGCAGGCTGACGACGAACGTGCTGCCGCGCCCGCTGCCGGCGCTGAAGGCCGCGATCTTGCCTTCGTGCATCTGCACCAGCGAGCGCACGACGCTGAGCCCGACGCCCATGCCACCTTCGGTCCGGTGGATGGTGGTGATGCCCTGCACGAACGGCTCGAACACCGTATCGAGCAGGCTCACGTCGATGCCGACGCCGTTGTCGGTCACCGTGATCACGGCGCTGCCGTCCTGCACGCGCAGCTCCAGCGAGGTCCGCCCGGCGCTGACCGGAGCGCCCCCGCCGAGGTCGTCCGACGGCGGGTCCTGGCCCGCACCCTCCGGGAACCGAGCGCCAGCGCCGTTCGAGGCGCGCAGGGTCGCTGGCCCCGGGAACTTCGCGCCCGTGTACTTGGCGGCGTTGTCGAGCAGGTTCACGATGATCTGCTGCAGCCGCGCCGGGTCCGCCTCGACCCACACGGGCTGGTCTCCGAGCTCCGCCGCGAGCTCGAGGCCGCGGCTGGAGAAGCGCTCGCGCAGCGCGATCAGGGCGTCGCTGGCCACGGCGCGCACGTCGATCACCTGCCGGCGCAGCTCGATCTTGCCCTGCGTGATGCGGCTGACCTCGAGCAGGTCGTCGAGCAGGCGGGTCATCTGCTTGGACTGGCGCTCGATGACGTTCAGGCCCTTCTGCCGCGTGGACTCCGACGCGCCGTCGGAGTGCAGCAGGACCCCGGCGTTGACGATCGCGCTGAGCGGGTTGCGCAGCTCGTGCGACAGCATGGCCAGGAACTCGTCGCGGCGGCGCACCGCCAGGCGAATCTCGTCCTCGATGTGCTTCTGCTCGGTCACGTCTCGCGATACCGCCAGCATGCCGACGACCTTCCCTGCCCGGTCGCGGAGCGGTTGGCGCGTGGAGACGAACCAGGTCGAGTGCCCGTCTTCCTGCTGCACCTGCTCCTGCCGATACGGCTGGGCCTCGCCGAGCAAGACACGCTCGTCGGCCGAGTCGAGCAGCCGGGCGCGCGGCTCCGGCAGCAGGTCGTGGGCGTGTTTGCTGACGGCCGACGCCGGGCCGGGCAGCCCGAGGCGCTCGGCCATGGCCCGGTTCACGCGCACGAAGCGCCCGGTGGCGTCCTTGAAATAGATCGCATCGGGCACGCTATCCATCAGGCTGTCGAGCAGGTAGCGCTCGCGGAACACCGCGTTCTCTGCGGCCTTGAGCGGACCGATGTCGATCAACGTGAGCACCACGCCGTGCACGGCGCCGCGCATGCGGTAGGGCAGCACGCGCTGGAAGAACCAGTTGCCGTCTTGGTCGCAGACCTCGCGTTCGATCGGCTGCTGTGTCTCCAGCACCTCGCTCAGGTCGTCCATCAGCCGAGGTTGCTGCAGACGGCTCGAGAAGCCGGCGATGGGACGCCCCACGTCCTGGGGTAACAGGCTGAAGACTTCGGCGATGAGCGGCGTGAACTTGCGAATGCACAGCTTCTTGTCGAGGAAGATCGTGCCGACCTGGATGCTGGCCAGCAAGTTGTCCATGTCGTTCGTGAGCTCGGTGAGCTCGGTGATCTTCTTCTGATACTCGGCGTTGACGGTGTAGAGCTCCTCGTTGACGCTCTGCAGCTCCTCGTTGGTGCTCTGCAGCTCTTCGTTCGAGGCGAGCAGCTCCTCGTTGGTCGCCTGCAGCTCTTCGTTCGAGGTCTCCAGCTCCTCGATCGTCGCCTGCAGGCTCTCCTTGGTGCGCCGCAGCTCGGCCTCGAGCGAGCCGAGCTGATCGCGCGAGACCTCGGAGAGATCGAGCTCGGACTGGCTGGGCGGGGGGCGCCCGTCCAGCTCCAGCGGATTGATGGTGATCAGGACGTGCTGCGACGCCGAGGCGCCGCCGCTCACGGGCTTGACCAGCAACCGGTGCGGCATTTCCTTGCCGTCGACGAGCAGCGAGAGCCCGTCGTAGCGCACCGTCGTGTGCTCTTTCAGCGCGCGCTGGATCGCGCCAGTCACCGCCATCTTCAGGTCGGGCCCGATCATCTCGAGCAGGTCGGTGGAAGGCCGCCCTTCGCGTACCTTGAGGTAGCGGTTCGCGCCCGCGAAGGCGTGCACGAGCTCGCGGCGCTCGTTGACGAGCAGGCTGGGCGGCATGTACTCGTCGAGCAGGGTGTCGTAGACGCTGACGGTCTGCGACAGCGAGTAACCGTTGAACGCGCCCGATCGGAGCTCCAGCGCGCTCGGCGACGGCTTCTGCGACGGTGGCGGCGGCCGGCTCAGGTCGGTGCCGTGCCGCAGGTCACGGTGCTTGCGGTAGACGCGCCAGTGCACGTCGACCGCCTCGAAATCGTCCACCAGTGAGCCGACGTGCTCACTCGGCCCGAGCATCAGCACGCCGTTGCGCTTGAGCGCAAAGTTGAGCAGCCCGAGGACCTTCTTCTGCGCGAGCGGCTGCAGGTAGATGAGCAAGTTGCGGCAGGTGACCAGGTCGATGCGCGTGAACGGCGCGTCCTTGATCACGTTGTGGGCCGCAAACACCACCAGCTGCCGCAGCTCCGGCGAGACCTGATAGTTGGGCCCGCGCCGATCGAAGTAGCGCTCGAGCAGCTCCGGCTTGACGCCTGCGACCCGGTCCTCGGTGTACAGGCCGCGACTGGCGAAATCGAGCGAGCCTCGGTGCAGGTCGGTCGCCAGGATCTTCAGGCGGCAACGCGACTGGCGCTTGCGGAGCTCCTCCTGCGCCAGGATCGCGACCGAATACGCCTCTTCTCCCGTCGCGCAGCCCGCGACCCAGACCCGCAGCTCGTCGCTGGCACGCGCGCGCTCGACGAGGTCGGGGATGATGCGCTGGGCGAGGCAATCGAACGCGCCCTCGTCGCGAAAGAAGCGGGTGACGCCGATCAGCAGATCGTGGAAGAGGTCATCCAGCTCGGAGCTGTCCTGGGCGAGACGCTTCACGTAGCCCTCGAGCGAGCCAGACTGCGTGAGCTGCAGGCGGCGCTCGATGCGGCGCACGACCGTCGAGGGTTTGTAGTGGGTGAAGTCGATACCGTAGGCGTCTTGCAGGAACCGCAGCGCTGCGGCGAGCCCGTACGGGCGGCCCGGCGAGGGCCGGTCGTCGGCCTTCTGGCGTTCTTCGGGCGCGCGCACGTGATCGAGCAGGACCCCGTGCATCTGAGCGGGTGGCAGCACGAAATCCACGACGCCCGTCTCGCGCGCGCTGCGCGGCATGCCGTCGAAGTAGGCGCTGCTCTCGTCCTGGCACAACACGAGCCCGCCGGCCTCGTGGATGTCGCGGATGCCGCGCGCGCCGTCGCTGCCAGCGCCCGAGAGCACGATGCCGATCGCGTGCACGCCGACGTCTCGAGCCAGCGAGCGGAAGAAGATGTCGATCGGCAAGAGCAGCTCCTGCGACGCGCCTTTGTCGCTGAGCAGCAAGCTGCCGCCGGAGATGATCATCTCCTTCTTCGGGGGGATGAGGTAGATGCGATTCGCCTCGACCAGCATCCCGTCCTCGACCAGCACGATGGGGATGCGCGTGCGGCGCGCGAGCAGCTCGTCCATCACGCTCTTGAAGTCGGGCGACAGGTGCTGGATCACCACGAACGCCATGCCGGTCTGCAACGGCATGGCGCCAAAGAACTGCTCGAGCGCGTCCAGACCGCCCGCGGACGCGCCGACACCGACGACGAACAGCCCCGGGCTCGCTTCCACGGGGCCCGCCTCCGCTGGCCACCGATCGGCGGCGGGCGCAAACCCGTCGATGCTGGAGACCCGGCTCACGCCATGGAAATCCAGCGGGTCATGAGCACCGGCGCCGTCGCTCGGAGGCTCCGAGCTCGCCTGGTCGGACGCGGAACCGCGCTGTAAGGGGCCCGAGCTGATGGGATCGTTCCTGGCACTGTCGGCCCCGTGCTCGGTGTCCGGGCCCCTTGCCTCCGGGCCCCGAGCTCGGGGGACGGGTGGATCTGCGTCGGACTGCTGCATGTCGCCCAGCAGCACACGAGCAACAACGGTGCCAGGGGGACGCCGCGGTCCGCATCGCCCGATAACTCATAGTCTATTCGAAAAAACGCAGCCGGGTTGCCCGGCCGTGACACGGGCTGAGTCAGGGTGCGGCAGGCAATCCGCGATCGGTTGCCGAAAACCACAGTGTGTGTTGCGGCAGAACCCCTCGGCTGAGGCGTTCATGACTCGCTCTCTTGGTCAGGAGCGCTACGCCTTGCGCAACCAGCGTTGATCCATCAACCGGGCGGTGTGCCGGTGATCGCTCACCTCGATCACGTCCACGGGACAGGCGCCGCCGGGCCAGGCCGCGACGAAGTCGCTGACGGCGGCGTCGTTGCCACCGGGGAAAAGCGCATCCCCGACGTACGTGACGTGAGCCGCCCCCTCGTCCAGCAGGGAGCGCACGGCGAAGCTCTTGTCCCGCCCACGCACGACCAGGTCGAACGACGTCTGGCCGCCGAGCGTGAGCAGCAGGTCGTTGCCCGGCAAGCGCTCGTCGAGCAGGGCGCGCAGCGCCCGCAGCGCGCGCTCGCGGTAGCCCGTGGCCGTGTCGAACGCCACGAACTCCTCGCGGCTCTTGCGGGCCTCGGGCGAGAGCGCCCCGCGCTGCCGCCCCGAGGGGGCGATGTTGATCATGGCCTCGCGATCGATGATGCGCGGGCCGACGACCGAGACCGAGCTCGGCAGGGCAAACCGAGGATCGAACCACAGCCCGTCGAGCAGGGCGCGCAGCGTGGCGAAGCGCTCGGCGCCCAGGTGCGCCTCGAGCGAGAACTCGTCGACCGGGGTGACGCGCAGCTCTTTGCCCGAGCTGCAATGGTACCGGCTCGCGCCGTTGCAGATGAAGGCGTCGAACTCGCCCCGATAGCCGAAGGCGTGCAGCGGCTCGAAGAACTGGCTCATCAGCAAGCCGAGGTCGCTGCCGGCGGCGAGCGCGAAGCGCGGCTCGAGCGCGCCGAGCCGCTCGGCCATCTCCCGATCCAGGGCCTCGCGCGGAGGGGTGAGCGTGTTGTCGATGTCGAAGACGAGCGCCGTGGTCATCGGGTCCTCCGAGTGTGGCACCTCTCGGCGCCCTCACCGTCAAAAATCTGCGAGAGTGCCGGGCACGAGCGCCGCATGACCTCGACCCGAGACAGTTCTAAACCGCCACGCGCCGTGCCGTGGTTCCGGGGTGCCGGGCCCACCGAGGGCTCGTGGCACCCGCTGACGCAGCCGGCCGTGGGCGCTGGCGTCCAGGGCGGAGCGCCGTGACCCGACGCGAAAAGGTCCGCCTCGACGCGCTGCTGGTGGAGCGCGGGCTCGCGCCGACGCGCAACGTGGCCGTGGGCTGCATCCTGGCGGGACGGGTCTACTCCGGCGAACGGCGGCTCGACAAACCGGGCGCGGCGCTGGCCAAAGACACGCCGCTGTCGCTGCGCGAGCTGCCGCGTTACGTCTCGCGCGGCGGCGTCAAGCTGGAGGGGGCGCTGGCGACGCTGCGCATCGACGTCGGGGGCAAGACGTGGCTCGACGTCGGGGCCTCGACCGGTGGCTTCACCGACTGCCTGCTGCAACACGGCGCTCGCCGCGTGTACGCGGTGGACGTCGGCCGCGGGCAGCTCGCCGACAAGCTCCGGAACGACGAGCGCGTCATCAACCGAGAGAACGAGAACGCGCGCCACTTGACCGGGAGCTCGTTCCCGGAGCCGATCGACGGCGTGGTGGTCGACGCCTCTTTCATCGGGCTGGGCAAGCTGCTGCCCGCGATCGCCGCCGTGCTCCTGCCGGGCGGCTGGCTGCTCGCCATGATCAAGCCGCAGTTCGAAGCCGGCCGCGAGCTGGCGCGGGTACACCGCGGGGTCATCAGCGATCCCGCGCTCCGGGCGCGCATCATCGACGATACGAAGACGGAGGTCGGCGCGCACGGCTTTCGGGTCCTCGGCTCGTGCGACTCGAGCTTGGCCGGGCCCAAAGGCAACGTGGAACACTTCGTGTTCGCCGAGCGCGAGCCGGCGGCTGGCGCCGGCGAAGGAGCCCGAGATGGCTAAGATCAGCTGCGGCTTGCTGATGGTGGACGCGCGCTTGCGCGTGCTGCTGGTGCACCCGGGGGGGCCCTTCTTCAAGCGCCGCGACGCGGGCGTGTGGAGCATCCCCAAGGGCATGAACGAGCCGGGCGAGGCGCCCGTCGACACCGCGCGGCGGGAGTTCCGCGAGGAGCTCGGGTTCGACCCGGGGCCGGTGGAGCTGTTCGATCTGGGCCAGGTCAAGCAGAGCGGGGGCAAGGTCGTCCGGGCCTGGGCCTTCAGCGGCGAGTGGGATCCGGCCAGCATCCGCAGCATCACGTTCGAGCTCGAGTGGCCTCCGGGCTCGGGCAAGCTCGAGGTCTTTCCCGAGGTCGATCGCGCCGAGTTCTTCGAGGCGGCCGTCGCCGAGGAGAAGATCATCGTCGCCCAGCGGCCGCTCGTCGCGCGCGCGATCGCCTGGGCGGCTGAGCTCAGGCGAGCCCCCGGCTCTTGAGCGCCGTCGTCAGGCCGGTCTTGTCGACGGCCTTGGCGATGGCCTCCTCGGCCGTGACCGTCTTGCTGCCCACCAGGTCCGCGAGCGCGTCGTTGAGCAGCTTCATGCCCACGTTCTTCGCGGTCTGCATGATCGACGGGATCTGGAACGTCTTGCCCTCGCGGATCAGGTTCGACACGGCGGGGTTGACCAGCAGGATCTCCAGCGCCGCGACCCGGCCGCCGCCGATCTTCTTGCACAGCGTCTGGCTGACCACGCCCTTGAGCGACTCGCTGAGCATCACCCGGATCTGCTCCTGCTGATCGGGCGGGTACTGATCGATGATGCGATCGACCGTCGAATACGCCGTGGTGGTGTGCAAGGTACCGAACACGAGGTGGCCCGTCTCGGCCGTCTCGATCGCGATCGAGATCGTCTCCAGATCGCGCATCTCGCCCACCAGCACCACGTCCGGATCCTCGCGCAACGCGGCCCGGAGGGCGCGCTTGAAGGAGCGCGTGTGCGGACCGATCTCGCGCTGGTTGATCAGGCACTGCTTGTTCTCGTGCACGAACTCGATCGGGTCTTCGATGGTGATGATGTGGCCGTTGCGCGTGCGGTTGATCAGGTCGACCATCGCGCACAACGTCGTCGATTTGCCGCTGCCCGTCGGCCCGGTCACGAGCACCAGGCCTTTGTGCAGGTTGCACAGGTCGGTGATCGCGGTCGAGAGCCCGAGCTTCTCCGAGGAGATGATCTTGGCCGGGATGGTGCGGAACACGGCGCCGGCGCCGTGCCGATCGCGGAACAGGTTGGCTCGAAAGCGCGCCAGCCCTTCGATCGCGTAAGCGAAGTCGGTGTCGTCTTCCTTGTCGAACTGAGCCCGGTTCGTGTCCGGGATGATCGGTGCCAGCAGCGCGAACAGCTGCTCGGCGTTGAGCACGGGCTCGCCGGACAGGCGCTGCATGTCGCCGTCCTTGCGGATCATCGGCGCCTCGTTGGCGCTGAGGTGCAGGTCGGAGGCGCCCTCCGCAACTAGGCGATGAAACAGGCGGTCTATTGGCCGGTCCGGCGAGATCTGCACGGCGGGCGTGGCGGACGAGGGCGGCGCGCGCAGCGCCGATTTCGGCACCGCATCGGCCGAGCTGGGCGACGCCTTGGGCGCGGCTTCCGCCACGGGCGGCGCCGGCGCCTTGGGCGCGGTCCCGGCCAGGGGCGGCGGGTCGACGTTGTAGGCGGTGTGTTCCAGCTCGAGCGTCATGCTCGGGCTGGGCGGGGGCGCCGCGTTCGGCGCGGGTGCGAGGCTGACGGCGGTCTCGCCCGCCCAGTCCGTGACGGTGACCTGGACCAGCTTGCCCATCGGCGCTGCGTAGGTGAACACGGCGCGGCCCTGCGTGCGCAGCTCGGGCTGCGCGTTCGGGGGCGTGATCTCGGCGACGAGGCGGCGCACTTGCGCAGCCGTCGGCCGCTGGTCCATCAGGGGTAGCGCCTTGCCGTCGACCCAGAGCGTGGGGGATTTGCCTCCGCCCATCGACAAGCTCGAGCCGTTGCGCGCAAACAGTGACTGAATGAACTTGTCCAGCTGAGCGATGACGATACCCTCGGCTCGGGCGAGGTCGCTCGAAGCAGGCTCCCTGCCCCACGAGCCTCGCGGCTGTTCGTTCCGGACGACCGCCGCTGGTCGGAGGTTTAGAGCCGTCGGAGGCCCCCCGAGTGGGCGGGCGGCGCGGCGCGGCGTGCCCCCGATCGGCGCGGATCATCCAGCGACCCCGCCGAGCTACACGCTGGTCGGAGCGCCCATCCGGACGCGACCCAGGGGGCCCCGCAGACCGCCCATTTTGCGTCGACCCGAACCGCCAGAAGCGCTAGGGTCGCGCCCGAACGACACCACGCTCCCTCTGGAAGCGTTCTCGTTCGATCCCGCGAGGTTGCGGCTTACGTCACCCGCTGTCGCCACTCCCGTGGAGTGGCGCGGTACGAGCGCCTGGGCGCGCCCGAGAGCTTGGCAAGAATCGAACATGCAGGACACGATCACCACGTTCAGCACCACTGTCGGCAAGAAGGCCGCGCTGGCCGTCAGCGGCCTGGTGTTATTCGGCTTCACGGTCGGGCACATGCTCGGCAACCTCCAGATCTTCCTCGGCCCCGAGAAGTTCAACGGCTACGCCGCCGGTCTGAAGGCGACGCTGCCGCTGCTCTGGGGTGTCCGCTCGGTCCTGCTCGTCAGCGTGCTGGTCCACATCGCGCTCGCGTTCGATCTGTACAGCCGCTCCTCCGCAGCTCGTGCCGTCGGCTACCGCGTGAAGCGCAACGTGGCGACGAGCTACGCCGCCATCACCATGAAATACAGTGGGCCGATCCTGCTGCTCTACATCATCTTCCACCTCGCGCACTTCACGGCGCCGGGCCTGGCGCTGGGCGCGGCGCCCTTCAGCCACACGGACGCCTACACGAACTTCGTGTCGAGCTTCAAAGTGCCGTGGGTGGCGGGGGTGTACATCCTGGCCAATCTGTTTCTCGGGTTACATCTCTACCACGGCTCCTGGAGCCTGTTTCAGTCGCTGGGCGTCAGCCACCCTCGCTACAATCCGCTGCGCCAACGGCTCGCGTTCGCCCTGGCGCTGACGGTCACGACCGGCAACGTGATCATGCCGCTGAGCGTGCTCTCTGGCTTCGTCGGCTGAACACGACTACCAAGGACGCGATTCATGGCAGACGGTCAACGCCCCTCCGCCCCGCCCACGGGGCTCAACTCCCAGTCTCCCACCGGCCCGATCGAGAGCCGCTGGACTCGCCGGCGCTTCGAGCTCAAGCTCGTGAACCCGGCCAACCGCCGCAAGTACCACGTGATCGTGGTCGGCAGCGGCCTGGCGGGCGGCGCTGCCGCCGCGACGCTGGGCGAGCTCGGCTACAACGTATCGTGTTTTTGCTACCAGGATAGCCCGCGCCGCGCACACAGCATCGCGGCGCAGGGCGGCATCAACGCGGCCAAGAACTACCAGAACGACGGCGATAGCGTGTATCGCCTGTTCTACGACACGATCAAGGGCGGCGATTTCAGGGCGCGCGAGTCCAACGTGCACCGCCTGGCCGAGCTGAGCGTCAACATCATCGATCAGTGCGTCGCACAGGGCGTGCCTTTCGCGCGCGAGTACGGCGGCCTGCTCGACAACCGCTCGTTCGGCGGCGCCCAGGTGGCGCGCACGTTCTACGCGCGCGGCCAGACGGGCCAGCAGCTGCTGCTCGGCGCCTACTCCTCGCTCTCTCAGCAGATCGAGGCCGGCACGGTGAAGATGTTCCCGCGCACGGAGATGCTCGAGCTCATCACCGTCGAGGGCAAGGCGCGCGGCATCGTCACGCGCGACATGGTCACGGGCAAGATCGAGGCGCACACGGCGGACGTGGTGGTGCTGTGCACCGGCGGCTACGGCAACGTCTTCTACCTGTCGACCAACGCCAAGGGCTGCAACGCCACCGCGGTGTGGCGGGCGCACAAGCGCGGCGCTTACTTCGCCAACCCCTGCTACACGCAGATCCACCCGACGTGCATCCCGCAAGCGGGCGACTACCAGTCCAAGCTCACGTTGATGAGCGAGTCGTTGCGCAACGACGGGCGCGTCTGGGTCCCGAAGCGCGCCGAGGACTGCACCAAGGCGCCTGGAGAGATCCCGGAGTCCGAGCGCGACTACTACCTCGAGCGGCTCTATCCGAGCTTCGGCAACCTGGTGCCGCGCGACATCGCGTCGCGCCGAGCCAAGGACATGTGCGACGAGGGCCGCGGCGTCGGCCCCGAGGTGGCCGGCGTGCGGCGCGGCGTGTATCTGGACTTCAGCGCCTCGATCCAGCGGCTCGGGCGCAAGAAGGTCGAGGAGCGCTACGGCAACCTGTTCGAGATGTACGAGCGCATCACGGGCGAGGATCCGTACACGGTCCCGATGCGCATCTACCCCGCCGTGCATTACACGATGGGCGGGCTCTGGGTGGACTACCACCTGATGAGCACCATCCCGGGCCTGTTCGTGGGCGGTGAGGCCAACTTCTCCGATCACGGCGCCAACCGCCTGGGCGCGAGCGCGCTGATGCAAGGGCTGGCCGACGGCTACTTCGTGCTGCCGTCGACGGTCGCCAACTACCTGGCGAGCTCGAGCAACAAGGCCCTGTCCGAGAGCCACCCCGAGGTGCAGCGGGTGCTGGAGGAGGTGCGGGCTCGCACGCAATACCTGCTCAACATCGGCGGCAACCAGTCCCCCGACGCCTTCCACCGTGAGCTCGGCGCCGTCATGTGGGACTACTGCGGCATGGCCCGCCAGCAAGACGGGCTGGTGCACGCCATCCAGCAGATCCGGCAGATCCGCGAGCGCTTCTGGCGCGACCTGAAGGTGCCGGGCAGCGGCCTGGAGCTGAACCAGTCGCTGGAGAAGGCCGGGCGCGTCGCGGACCTGCTCGAGCTCGGCGAGCTGATGTGCATGGACGCCCTGCACCGCGAGGAGTCAGCCGGCGGCCACTTCCGGGTGGAACACCAGACGGAAGATGGTGAGGCCAAGCGTGACGACGATCGCTTCAGCTACGTCGCGGCCTGGGAGTTCAGCGGCGACCTGTCGCGGCCGCGGCTTCACAAAGAAAAGCTCGAGTTCGAGTATGTCAAGCAGAGCCAACGTTCCTACAAGTAGCCTCGGCTCCGCCCAGAATCTGTCCTCACAGAGTATCCGCCCAGCGCGCCTGCCTCTCCGATAATCCCATGTCACGACGCTTGAATCTGGTTCTGAACATCTGGCGGCAGAAGGACGCGAACGACCCGGGGCGCATGGAGCGCTACAAGGTCTCGGGTATCGACGACCACATGTCGTTCCTCGAGATGCTGGACGTGGTCAACGAGCAGCTGCTGGCCGCTGGCAAGCAGCCGGTGGCCTTCGACCACGACTGCCGCGAGGGCATCTGCGGCATGTGCGGCGTGGTGATCAACGGGCAGCCGCACGGTCCGCAGCCCAACACCACGACGTGCCAGCTGCACATGCGGCACTACAACGACAACGACGAGATCACGATCGAGCCGTGGCGCGCGACGGGGTTCCCCGTGCTGCGCGACCTGGTGGTCGATCGGGGCTCGTTCGATCGCATCATCCAGGCGGGCGGCTACACGGGCATCCGCGTGGGCGCGGCGCCCGAGGCCAACTCGACGCGCATCCGCAAGGAAGACGCGGACCTGGCCATGGATGCGGCCCAGTGCATCGGCTGCGGCGCGTGCGTGGCGGCCTGCCCGAACGCCTCGGCGTCGCTGTTCACCGCCGCGAAGATCGGGCACCTGGCGCTGCTGCCGCAGGGTCAGGTGGAGAAGGCCGACCGCGTGCGCAAGATGGTCGCGCAGATGGACGCCGAGGGCTTCGGGCACTGCACGAACCACGGCGAGTGCGAGCGCTCGTGTCCGAAGGGCATCAGCCTGAGCTTCATCGCCCGCATGAACCGCGAGCTGCTCTCGGCGGGCGTGCGCGCGCGCAACGTGATTCCGGCGCGTGCGCTGAACCGGCAGCAGAGCCGCGGCTGAGGCCGAAAAGGAAAGGGCCCGCGGCGAGCGGGCCCCCTTGTCTGGAGCAACCGACGTTCGGGGGTCTGGCCCCCGAGGCGTCGCTTACTGCTCGTCGCCGCCGAATAGAGCGTCGTCGGCGCACTGGACAGCGGCGCACGACGCGGGCGGCTCAAAGTCGAGGACGCCCTCACCGAGCGACTCCTCGGTGACGTCGGCCGCATCGTCACAGCTGAAGCTGTCGAAGAGCGTCGAGATCTGATCGAGCGAGTCATTCAAGCACGCCTCGAGCTCGCCGACGGTACCCTCGCACTCGCTCAGATCCGCGCTGCCGTCACATTCGAACTCATCGGCGGCTCCCCCGACTTCGGCACCAGGCCCCGCGCCGTCGTTGGCTTGATCGATGCAAGCGTCGCGCTGCGTCTCGCAATCGGCTTTGGTGTCGGCCAGGGCAGCACCCAGCAGGGTGCAGACCCCGCGGATGAGCTTTTGCGGAGAGAGATTCGACTCGATCGCAGAATTCAGGTTTTCACAGGCCGACGCCGCCTCGTCGGCGGTAACGTCGCTGAGCAGCTTGTTCGCAGCCAGGCCCGTCGACACGTCGCCACCGGAGCTGTCGCCATCGTCACCGCCACAGCCGGCGCCCACGCCGCCCGCCAGCACCGCCGTCGCCAGAATCATCGCTGCCCGAGTCAAGTTCCGCATCACGTTTCCTTTCCCCGCCTGAGGTCGGGGCTCCTGAAGAATTGCTCCCCGCCTGAACGGCGCCCGAGGATCGCGGTTGAGCAGAACTGTGTCGCCGCGACCCGCGGAGGTACTGGACCCCTGCACGCGGGCCGTGTCAGGAACTCGCTCATGAGCACCGAGCGCCGCACGCTGTACCCCGAGATACAACCGTACCGAACCGGCCGGCTCGCGGTGAGCGGCGGGCACGAGCTGTACTTCGAGGAGTCGGGCAACCCGCAGGGCAAGCCCGTGATCTTCCTGCACGGCGGCCCCGGCGGCGGCTCCGAGCCGCGCATGCGCAGGTACTTCGACCCCACCCGCTATCGCGTCGTCCTGCTGGACCAGCGCGGCTGCGGCAAGAGCACGCCGTTCGCCGCGCTCGAAGACAACACCACCTGGCACCTGGTGGACGACATCGAGGCCCTGCGCCGACAGCTCGGTCTCGAGCGCTGGCAGGTCTTCGGCGGCTCCTGGGGCAGCACGCTGGCGCTGGCCTACGCCGAGGCACACCCCGAACGCGTCAGCGAGCTCGTGCTGCGCGGCATCTTCCTGCTCACTCCGGAAGAGATCCGCTGGTTTTATCAGGAAGGCACGAGCTGGATTTTCCCCGATTTCTGGCGCGAGTACCTGGAGCACATTCCCGAGGGCGAGCGCGGCGACCTGCTGCACGCCTACTACCGGCGCCTGACCTCGTCCGATCCGGCCGTGGCCCGCGCCGCCGCCCGCGTCTGGAGCATGTGGGAGGGGCGAACCAGCAAGCTCATCCCCGACCCGGACCTGATCGCCCGCTTCGGCGCCGACGACTTCTCGTGGGCCTTCGCGCGCATCGAGGCGCACTACTTCGTGCACGACGCCTGGCTGGGCAAGGGCCGCGGCCTGCTCGAGAACATCGCCAAGATCCGCCACATCCCCGGCGTCATCGTGCACGGCCGCTACGACGTCGTGTGCCCGGTCAAGAACGCCTTCGACCTGCACCACGCCTGGCCCGAGTCCAAGCTGATCGTCGTGCCGGACGCTGGCCACTCCGCGAGCGAGCCCGGCACCGTGCACGAGCTCGTCAGCGCGACGGATCACTTCGCGAGCTGAGCACCGGCGCCGCGCGGGGGAGCGTCACGTCGCGTGGAACGTGATGGGGCGCGTGAGCTCCTCGCCCTGCGGCGGCTCCCACCAGGTCTCCGAGCCCGCGAACATCGACTCGGTCACGACCAGCGCAAACGTGACGCTCTCGCGTCGATTGCGCTCCTGCACACGCTGCCAGCGCAGCGCGGGATCCGAGGTGACGACGTGCAACTGGACAGCAGCGCCTAGCTGTAGCGCGAGCGCGCGCCAGTGCTCGCGCTGGGCCAAGCTCGGCAACCCGAAATCCAGGATCACGTCGACGTCGCGCGCGAGCAGAGCTTCGCACACCGACCAGATCCGCTGACGGCAACGCTCACAACGCTCCGCCCACCACTCAAAGCGCATCGGCTCCGGCGCCTCGCTCCCGAACAGCTGCATCACCCACTCATCGAGCGAGAAGCGCACCGCCCGCTGCTGCTCCGAAAGGCGCCAGGCCACCGTCGTCTTCCCCGCCCCGAGCGGCCCACAGATCAGGTGCACGACAGGCACGAGCAACAGGTTACCGGCGCGACCCCGGGCGGACAAGCCAGGACCTCATGCCACTTCAGGTTCCGCCGAGCGATAAACTCGCGAGAGCTCGGCGAGCAGCACGGCCCGCAGCCGCCCGGTCCATCACGCCGAGCGGCGAGCCGCCGGAGCGCCAACGGCTCCTCGCTCGCCCGTCCGCCATCGGCGCAGAGGCGCGAACGACCGAAGAGCGTCAGCGCTCAGGCGCTCACAGGCACTCCCGCCGGTAGTGCTTCAACCCGTCGGGGCCGATGAAGTACGGCGGGTCACAGCTCGCTGCGGTGACCAGCGGGGAGGCGGAAGGACTCGCTGCTTCGCGCACGACCTCCGGTTGTCGGGTCGCCGTCGGGCGCTGCGCTCGCGGCCGGGTTTCCATTCGCTCGTTCGCGTCGTCCAGCTCCCCCGCGCGGAACGCCGCCGCCTCCGCCAGCTCGGCGGATGTCGCCTCCGGCGCTGCCGCTTTCGCCGGCTTCGGCTTCGCCACGCGCGCCAGTGTCAGCGCGAGCTCCGCGTCCGCGTCCAGGCGCAGGCGCTGCACCGCAGGCTCGAACCCATCGGCCTCGGCGCGCAGCTCGTGCTCCCGCTCATCGCGCGGCAGCGAAAGGCCCGCCGCCGCCCCGTGCAGCCGCCGCCCGTCGAGATACAACGACGCCTCCGCCGGAACCACGCTCACCTTCAGCGTCACCGTGTCAGGCGCTTGCGCGGGCGCGAGCGCCGGTGCGTTCGAGCCCAGCCCTGCGGACGCAACGACCGCTGCCGGCTCGTCCCGAAGCCAGCGATACACCTCGACGGCCGTGCCCAGCGTGATCAACGACGAGGCGAGCATGATCCACGCGCGCCCCGTCGTCCCCCGTTCGGGCGGCGGCGTGTTCAGCTCGTCGAAGGCGACCAGCGCGTCCTTCCAGCTCGGCGCGTTGGCCGCAAACTTCGCGAGCTCGCCTTGCAGCCGCTGGCCCGAGCTCGCGCGCAGGTCCGCGCAGCTCCGGCAGATGAGATCGGCGATGTCGTGCTGGCGGATCACCACCCCGCGCCGCGCCAGGTACACCTCGAGCGCCGCTTGAAACTCCGAGGCGCTCGGAAAGCGCTCGTCCGGTTGCACCGACAGCGCGCGATCGCAGATGCCGGCGAGCTCGGGATCCACGTTCGGCTCGACCGAGAGCAGCGACGGGACCTCGTCGAGGACCAGACAGCGGACGATCTCCGCGTCGCTGCGCGCGCCCCACAGCCGCCGCCGCGCGATGATCTCCCACAGCATCACGCCCACCGCGAACAGATCCGCCCGGTGATCGAGCTGCCCGCCCTCCACCTGCTCCGGCGCCATGTAGCCGATCTTGCCCTTGATGACGCCCGTCCGCGTCTCGTCCGCGTTCGCGCTCAGCTTGGCGATGCCGAAATCGACCAGCTTCACCTGGCCGTCGTACGTCACCATCACGTTGTGCGGCGACACGTCGCGATGCACGATGCGCAGCGGCGCGCCGTCGTAGTCCGCGAGCGAGTGCGCGTAGCCCAGCCCTGCCAGGACCTTGCACAGGATGGCGACGCCGAGATCGGTGCGGTAGCGCGGATCTCGAAAGGCGCGCGCCAGCACCCGCGCGAACGACTGCCCGTCGAGGTACTCCATGACGATGACCGGCACCCGCTCGCGCCGGTACACCTCATAGACCTGGACCACGTTGGGGTGGTTCATGCGCGCGGAGATGCGCGCCTCATTGACGAACATGCGCGCGGTGTCGCGATCGGAGATGAACTCTTCCTTGATCGTCTTGAGCACCACGAGCTTGGTGAAGCCGCCCAGCCCGCGCGAAATCCCTGCGCTGACGACGGCCGTTCCCCCGCGACCGAGCTCCATCAACACTTGGTATTTGCGCGCAGCGACGACGTCGCCGCTCACGCTCGACGCGGATTCTTCGGGGGCAGTGCTCCTCACGGTAGTCGTATGATCGAAGCACCCGTGGGGGGGGATGGGTGCTTTCGCTGAAGCGTACGGCTCGAACAAACCGCCGGCCATAGTGCCGCTCCGGCGCGCTACACACGCGACGAGGTGAGCGCGACGCACACACCTCCAGCGCGGACCAGCCCGCATCGAGCGCCGAGGCTCCTCGCGCTCTCGTGGATGGCGCCCGGAGAGCTCCGGCGCCGAGCGTGCTGGGCACGCGCCGGGCAGCCCGAGCGTCCCCTCGCCGGAGGATGCTCCGCCGTTCCGAATCGCCCGTGAGCCATCCCGGAGCAGCCCACGCGACCCCCTGGCCCAACGGCTGCCGCTCCAAACGCCGGCGGCCGTCGAGCGGCTCACCCCCTGAGGGGAGTGATAACGGTTATCATTTACTCGTGTGCTCCGGTGTGGCATGCATAAGCGAAGCCTATGCGTAAGGTCCTGGTCCTGCTGCACCGTTGGTTCGGCCTCGGCATCGCCTTGTTCCTGCTTCAGGCGGGCATCACCGGCGCCCTGATCGCGTGGGATCACGAGATCGATGCGTTCCTGAACCCCGAGCTGTACGTCTCGGAGGCCCCCGGCGACGCCGAGCTGCTGTCCCCGCTGCGCCTCGCCGAGATCG
>Ga0315910_10001841_pt1 | contig 19178 bp, 17 predicted proteins | sample EdamamesoilMG_FD_204470 | JGI IMG/M metagenome (GOLD analysis project Ga0315910, IMG submission 204470) | Garden soil microbial communities collected in Santa Monica, California, United States - Edamame soil | ecosystem: Environmental > Terrestrial > Soil > Garden | place: USA: California...
GGTCACACGCACGATGCGTCCGTCGCGGATCAGGACCAGCGCGTTTTCGAAGGGCGCCGCGGTGACGCCGTCGATGAGCCAGCGGCAAAGCACGGCAAGGGTGCCGCTGTCGGGCGTGAATGGCGGCTCGCGCACCGGGATCTCCGCGCGCAGGCTCGGGGGCTCGACCTTGCAGGCGCAGAGCAGCAGCGCGCAAAGCGCCGTGATGATGAAGCGGGATTTCACGTGAGCGGGATGAATTCCTGGTTGTCGTAGTCCGGCAGTTTCATGCGCCCGGCGCGCCAGTCGGACTTGGCCTGCTCGATGCGCTCGCGCGAGGAGGACACGAAGTTCCACTCGATGAAGCGTTCGCCGATGGGTTCGCCGCCGAGCGCCATGAGGATCGAGGGGCGCGCGGCGCGCACCGTGGTGTCTTCGCCGGCGTCGAATACCAGCATCTTGCCCGCGGTGAAGCGATGGCCCTGCGCTTCGACTTCGCCCTCGGCGACGTAGAACGCACGCTCGGAGTAATCGGCGGGGAGCGCGGCCTGCTTGCCTTCGGCGAGTTCGAGATGCGCGTAGAAGAGGGGGGAGTGGGTGGTGACGCTGGCGTCGAGTCCGAAGGCATTGCCGGCCAGCAGGCGCAAGCGGATCCCGCCGTCCTCGCGCAATGGCAGTGACTCGGAACCGTAGTGATGGAACGACGGCGCGGTTTCCTCGTGTTCGCGCGGCAGCGCCACCCAGGCCTGGATGCCGTGCATGGCGCCGCCCACCGCGCGCGCCTTTTCGAAGCGTTCGGAATGCGTGATGCCGCGGCCGGCGATCATCCAGTTGACCTCGTTGGGCTGGATGGCCTGCTGAGCGCCGACGCTGTCGCGATGCATGATCTCGCCGGCGAATAGATAGGTGACCGTCGCCAGGCCGATGTGCGGATGCGGGCGCACGTCGACCGACTTCGGGATGCCGGGCGCGAAGTTCACCGGCCCGATGTGGTCGAAGAAGATGAACGGCCCGACCATGTGGCGGCGGACGAAGGGCAATACCCGCCCGACCTCGAACCCCCCGAGATCGCGGCGCCGCTGTTCGATGACATCCATGCCGCATGCGTTTACCAGACAGGCGGCGTGGGGAGCAAGAAACAATGCCTTCGGCCTTGTTCAGAGGGACTTGAGGTACTCGATCAGGTCTCCTTGTTCGCCGGAGGTCAGTCCGAGCGCGAAGTGCGAGTTGTAGTGGGAGACCACGTCGGCCAGCGTCGCGAAGCGGCCGTCGTGGTAGAAGCCGCCTTTCATGTGCGTCCACAGGCCGCGCAGCGGCGCGGTGCGGTAGCGCTTGTCGGGCGAGCGGTTCGCCTGGAAATCGTCGATGCCGATTTCCGCGCCGGTGTGCAGGTTCCAGCCCGGCTCGGTGAACAGCGGTGGCACATGGCAGCCGCTGCATTTCGCCTTGCCGTCGAACAAGGTCTCACCCCGTTCCGCCATCGAGTGGTCGTAACTGCCGCGAGGCGCCTTCGGCACGGGCAATGCCAGCTGGTAAATCTGCAATGCCGGCAGCAGCGGCGTCACCAGGTCCTGCTCGGCCTGCACGTGTCCGAACTGGTTGCGAGCCGCCACCGGGAACTGCGTGGCGTCGTCGAGCCGCGGGTCGTGGAACGTTCCCTGTCCGTGCATTTCGAGGATGGCGACGAACGCGTTCCAGTACGGAACGCTGCCCCAGCCCGTCCAGGTGTGCAGGTTGACGCCCGCCAGCCCGAAGGCGGGTGGAATCAGCACCGAGCCGGACTTGCCGTCTGGCCGGAACGCCTTTCCATCCATGAACAGCAACGCGTCGAAGCGCCCCGGTCCCCAGGAGTTCAGCACCGTCTTCACCGTCGCCACGTCGGTGCCCAGCACCGTGGCCACCGGTTCGAGGCGCGGCGCCAGCGCGACGATGGCGCCGACATTGAGGTCGCGATTGGCCCAGCCATCGAGCCGGGTGCCGATGCCGGGCGCGAACGAATCGTTCACGGTCGAATGACACAAGGCGCACTGGATGCCCATGGAGCTCAGCTTCCCGGCCTCGTCGAAGATGCCGGTGACGCCGACCACCGCGTCCAGCTCGAGTAGTTTGAGCGTGGTCTTCGGATCGGTGAGGTCCACCTCGCCACGCGCCAGCGCGCGCAGCAGCGAACGCGGCAGTGCCTTCACGTCGACCTTCAGGCCCACCGACAGGGCGGTCGCGGGCGATACACCCGGCCCCACGCCGCCGTTGGCCTCGCCGGCGAGCGCGAGGTGTAGTCCGATTCCGTCGCCCCAGAAAGCTTCGTCACCGAAGGTCGCGTAACGAAACGCGTCGCGGCCCTCACGCACCTGATGAACCGCGTTGATCTCCGTCAGGTTCAGATTCCTTGCATCCGCTGCCGTCGCTAGCAGGACGGCAGCGGCCACCACGATGAAATGGATTCTCATGAGATTTCCCCATCCGCTGGATACATGACTCCCGCATGAGCAATGCGGGAACGCGCCCAACCGTTCCACCCGGATTGACGCGGACGAGTCCTACGTGTTGTAATTTACCAATCGGTTAATTAACCAACTGGTTTCCATGGCCGCCGACCCGCTCAGCACCACCTTCGCCGCGCTCGCCGATCCCACGCGCCGCGCCATCCTCGCGCGCCTGAGCAGCGGGGAAGCCTCGGTGGGCGAGCTCGCCGAACCCTTCGACATGAGCCTGCCCGCCGTCACCAAGCACCTGAAGGTGCTGCAGCGCGCGGGCCTGATCAGCCAGGGCCGCGAGGCCCAGTGGCGGCCATGCCGCCTGGAGGCAAGACCCATGCGCGACGCCGTGGCCTGGATGGAGTCGTATCGCCGTCACTGGGAACAGCGCTTCGACCGACTCGACGACTACCTGAAAACCATCCACACGCCGGTGTCGGCGAAGAAAGGAGTGCACCGTGCCCGACGCAGGAAGTGATATCGCCGGCCGCGAGCTGGTGTTCGAACGCGAATTCGACGCGCCGCGCGAGCTGGTCTGGAACTGCTGGACCCAGGTCGAACACCTGGTGCACTGGTGGGGCCCGGACGGCTTCCGCACCACTTACGAGGAGTTCGACGTGCGGCCCGGCGGCATGGCGCGCTTCGTCATGCACGGTCCCGACGGGCACGACTGGCCTAACAAGATGTGGTTCAAGGAGGTCGACCCTCCGCGCCGCCTGGTGTTCGACCACGGCGACTTCGAGAAGCCCTGGTTTCACGTCACCGTCGATTTCCACGACCTCGGCGGCCGCACGCGCACCGTGCAGCGCATGTTGTTCGACACCGTGGAAGCCTGCGAGTCGGCGAAGAAGTACGGCATCGAGGGCAATCGCCAGACCATGTCGAAGCTTGCGGCGTACCTGAAGACCCTGCGGTGAACCCGGAGAGACCCATGCATTCGAGCGCGAGATCCATCAAGCACGGTTCCTTCGTCATCGAACGCCGCTTCGATTTCGATCCGGCACAGGTGTACCGCGCCTGGGTGGACCCGGCCGTCAAGGCGTGCTGGTTCAACGGCCCCGCGGACAAGTGGACGGAAGTATTGCGCGAGATGGACGTGCGGGTCGGAGGCCGCGAGCGGGCGATCGGCAAGTTCACGGATGGCTCCGAGTCGCGCTTCGAGGCTCAGTACTTCGACGTGGTGCCGGAGAAGCGCCTGGTCTACACCTACGACATGTACTGGCAGGGCAAGAAGATCTCGGTGTCACTGGCCAGCATCGAGTTCGTGCTGGCGGGCAAGGGCACCAAGCTGGTGGTCACCGAACAGCACGCATTCCTCGACGGCTACGAGGACGCCGGCAGCCGCGAACGTGGCACGCGTGGGCTCATGGAGAACCTCGCCGTGGCGCTCGCCGGCGGCGATACCCGCGTCCCCAAGGCCTGAGCCCCCGGGGCCCGGGCCTCACGGATACAGCGATCCCACGTACGCCGCGAGCGCGATCATGTCCTCGAGCTCGAGTTTCTCGACCACCGGGGCCATCTGCGCGGCCGCCTCGTTGGTGCGCGCGCCGTTCTTGAACGCGATCAGCTGCCGCAGCAGGTAGGTAGGCGAGCGTCCCGCGATGGGCGGGATGGTGTCCGTGCCCTTGAGGTTCTGCAGGTGGCAGCCCGCGCAGGCCTGGAACCTGCCCTTGTCGCCCGCCGCGAGTTGTTTGCCGCGCGCCAGCGAGCCCGCCGGCACGTAAGCCGTGTACTGCATCTTTGGATCGCGATGCTGGTGCCGCGTGATGTCCGGCGCCACTTCGAGCAGGCGTTCGCCGAGATCCTCGCTGCCCCCGACTTCCTTGTAGACCCAGTCTGAAGGCTCGGCGCGCGGGATGTTGATGGCCTCGATGACGTAGTGGCGGCGCGCCAGTTTCTGCTGGGCGAAATACTTCGCGCTGGCGTCGATGTCCTCGTCGGTCATGGCCGCCGCGACCGCGTGCATGCCGCGGCTGGGCGCGTAGGTTTCCGGACCCACGGCGGCGCGCTTGCCATCGCGGAACGCGCGCAGTTGCTCCTTTATATAGGCCTCGGGCAGCCCTGCCAGCGCGGAATTCTCCGGCCGGCCCTGGCCCGTGGGCGTATGGCAGAAGGCGCAGGCGATCATTTTCTTCGCCTTGTTGCCCTTCGCGACGACCTCCGGCATGGGGCCGTGGCCCGCGGGGAACCAGTCCGGCGCGTCGTAGTGATCACCGATGCGCGCTTGCGTGAACTTCTGGTCGCTGTCCGGAATGGTGAGCAGTTCGGTGTCGTCGAGCTTGGTCGGTTCCTTGGGCGGATTCTTCGGCTGCGGCTTCAGCAATTCCGGGTCGGTGGGAAACAGCCAGTCCGGATACGGGACTTTGAGTGTCGCCGGGGCCGGGGCGGCCGCGGGCTTGGCGGCGGCGGGCGCCGGTTTCGGGGTCGTCTGTGCGTAGGCGGCCAATACCAGGCCGCCGCTGGCGAGGATGGCGGGCAACCAGCGGGTCGGTTTCATATGCATGGCGGGCGAGCATACCCAATCGCCGGGTAATGCCGTCAAATAGCGCATCGATGCCACGCCTCACGCGCCGCTCCCTGCCCATCGCCACTGTCGCGCTCGCGCGTTTCCTGGTCGGCAAGACGCTGGTGCACGCCACCGCGCGCGGCCGGCTCGCGGGGCGCATCGTCGAGACCGAGGCCTATCCACCGGGCGATCCCACCGGCTACGCGCGCCCTGGGCTAACTACCAGCAATGCGCCGCTGTTCGCCGCGCGTGGCCATGGCTACGTGCGCATGGTGTACGGCGCCTGCCTCACGCTGAACCTCGCCGCCGGGGAGGAGGGCACGGGTGCCGCGGTGCTGATCCGTGCGCTCGAGCCGCTCGAGGGACTGGAGGCCATGCAGCGCCACTGCCCGCGCGTGCGCACGGCGGACCTGCTGCGCGGACCCGGCCGCCTGTGCGCGGCGCTCGGCATCGGTCGCGAGTTCTCCGGCATCGACCTGTGCAACAGCCAGGTGCTGTGGCTGGAGCGCGGCGCGCGCTCCCGGCCCGACATCCAGGTGAGCACCCGCATCGGACTGTCGCGCGACCAGCATCGGCGCCTGCGTTTTGTCGAACGCGGCAGCCGATACCTGAGCATTCCGCCATAATGCCGCGCATGCGAAGACTGGGCCTGCTGCTGTTGGCGATGGCCGGCGCCGTGTGCGCCGACACTCCGGTCACCGAGGACGCGTTCCGCAAGACGCTCGGCATCGGCCCCGCCGTGCACATGCAGTACCGCGACGTGGACTGCAAGATGCTCGACTTCTCCGCGTTCACGATCGCGATGGGCAAGACGGGCGCGCGGGCCGACGTCGACCGCGCGGTGGACGGCTCGGCCGTGACCCTGAGCGTGAAGATCAAGGGGATGCCTGCCTGTCCTGCGCCGTACCCGGCGGTCACGCTCATGCCGCCCTTCGACCTCAAGGACCTCGCCGGCAAGCGCGTGACCTCGAAGAGCCTGCTGGGCAAACCCACGTTGATCAGCTTCTATTTTTCGAAGTGCGTGCCCTGCATCCGCGAGGTGGAACCCATCAACCGCTTCGCCGCCGCGCGGCCGCAGATGAATTTCCTCGCGGTGACCTTCGATGAACCCGCCGAGGCACGGGCCTTCGTCAAGCGCTTCGGGCTGCGCTGGCGCGTGGTGCCGGATGCGCAGGACTTCATCGAGCGCATGCGCGTCAAGCAATACCCGCTCATGGCGCTGTTCGATGCCGACGGGCGGCTGCTCGGCACCAAGAAGGGCGGCGCCAAGGACGAACTGGAAGCCGCCAATGTCGAGCCGCAATTGAGACGCTGGGTCGACGCGCTGCTGCGCAACCCCGGCTAGACCGGATCGAAAGGCACACCGCGGTGTCAACCGCGTGCCACCGCGCGCGTTGAGGCCCCAGGGACATCCCATGACCGCGACGCAGAACTCCATCGCCGCCGCAATTGCGCTGAATCGATTCGGCCTGGGAGCCAGGCCAGGCGAGCTCGCGTCCGTCGAGAAGGACCCCGCCGGCTGGTTGCGCCAGCAGCTCAAGGGCAGCCCTCCGGTACTCAGCGGGGAAGGGCTCGAGTCCTCGGCCGACACGCTCGCGCAGGTCCTCGCCCTGCGCAAGGACGCGGTCGAGGCGCGCCAGGCTAAGAAGCAGGGCGACGAGGAGGCCGCCCGGGTCGCCGCGGCGCTCAAACTACCGGCCATCTACCGGCCGAAATACATCGCCGAGACGCACGCGCGCTTCGCGCACGCGGTGGGCACCGACCGCCCGTTCCTCGAACGCCTCACGCAATTCTGGACCAACCATTTCGCGGTGTCGGTCGACAAGATCGTGGTGCTGGGCATCGCCGGCGCCATGGAGCGCGAGGCCATCCGGCCGAACGTCACCGGCCATTTCGTCGACCTCCTGGTGGCGGTCGAAAAGCACCCGGCCATGATCCTTTATCTCGACAACCAGGCGTCGGTGGGGCCGAACTCGCGCGCGGCGGGATTCCTGCAGCGTCGCGGTGGCGGGCAGGGCGGCGGTCGCAAGGCCGACATCAACGAGAACCTGGCCCGCGAAATCCTCGAGCTGCACACGCTGGGAGTCGACGGCGGCTACACGCAGGCCGACGTGACTACCTTTGCGCTCGCCATCTCGGGCTGGTCCATCGGCGGCGAGGGACCGAATCGCCGGCTGCTGCGCTTCGGCGGTGGCAGCGGCAAGCCGGGCGAGTTCCATTTCCGCGACGTGCTGCACGAGCCCGGGGCGAAGGAGTTGTTAGGCAAGCGGTACGCGGACGGCGGCGTGAAGCAGGGCGAGAGCATTCTGCGGGACCTCGCCATGCGCCCCGAGACCGCGCGGCACGTATGCACCAAGCTCGCACGGCATTTCATCGCGGACGATCCGCCGGGCGCCGCGGTCGAACGCATGACCCAGGCGTGGCTCGCCCATCGCGGCAGCCTGCCGAAGGTGTACGAGGCGCTGCTCTCGTCCCCCGAGGCGTGGAGCCAGCCGCTGGCCAAGTTCAAGACGCCGGTGGACTACATCTACTCGGCATATCGCGGGCTCGCGCTGCCGGTGAACGACAAGCGGCGCACCCTGCAGTCCTTCGAGGCGCTGGGCCAGCGCAATCTCATGCCGGGCTCACCGGCTGGATGGCCGGATACCAGCGCCGACTGGGACGGCTCATCCGCGCTGCTCAAGCGCATCGCCTGGTCGGATGCTTTGTCACAGCGCATGGGCGACGCGCGCAATGCGCGCGAGCTCGCGCCGCAACTGCTCGGCGCCACGCTGGGTGAGGCCACGACGCGCGCCGTGGCGCGGGCCGAGAGTGGCGCGCAGGCGCTGACCTTGTTGCTGGCCTCGCCGGAATTCATGCGGCGCTGAAGGAGCAGTCATGTCCGACCCGCTAACCCGCCGCCGATTCCTCGAGGCCTCGCTGTTCGCCGGCGCCACCAGCTTCGCCTGCGCGCGTCTCTCCTTCGCAGCCGCGCCCACCGAGGCACGCTTCGTGTTCGTGCTGCTGCGGGGCGCGCTGGACGGCCTGTCCGCCGTGCCGCCGGTGGGAGATCCGCGATACCCGGCATTGCGTGGCCAGATCGCCTTGCCGAAGTCCGGCGCCGATGCGGCGTTGCACCTCGATTCCACGTTCGCGCTGCACCCGTCGCTCAAGTTCATGCACGAGCGGTACGCGGCGAAGGAGCTCGCGGTGCTGCACGCCGTCGCGACTCCTTACCGCGAGCGTTCGCACTTCGACGGTCAGAACCTGCTCGAGAGTGGCGGCACCCGCCCGCACGAACTGCAGAGCGGCTGGCTGAACCGCGCCATCGCGTCGCTGCCGAAGTCCGGCGCCGGCGAGCGCGGGGTGGCGCTGGGCGCCAACGTGCCGCTGGCGATGCGCGGACCGGTGGAAGTGGCATCCTGGTCACCGACGAAAATCGCGACGCTCGATGATGAGACGCTGGCGCGCATCACCGATCTGTATGCGCGCGATCCGCTGCTTTCGCGTCGCCTGGCCGATGCGCTCGAGAGCGATGCCATCGCGAAAGAAGCGCAGGCGGCGGCGAATGAAGGCGAAGACATGGCGGGCGAGGGTGTCGTGGAACGCGACGCCGGTCAGCGGCGCAACTTCAATGCCCGCTTCACCGCCACCGCGCGCGCCGCGGCCGGATTCCTCAAGCGGGACGAGGGCCCGCGCGTCGCGATGTTCGACACCACCGGATGGGACACGCACGCCAACGAGGGCGGCGCGCAGGGCCAGCTCGCGCTGCGATTGCGCGGACTCGATGCATCGCTCGCGGCGCTCATGGAATCCCTGGGCGATGCCTGGCGTCACACGGTCGTCATGATCGCCACCGAGTTCGGACGCACCGCGGCGATCAACGGCACGCGGGGCACCGATCACGGGACGGGCGCCGCGGCATTCTTGTTAGGAGGCGCGGTGAACGGCGGGCGTGTGCTCTGCGACTGGCCGGGACTCGCGACCTCGGCCCTGTACGAAGGGCGCGACCTGCGGCCCACCCGCGACCTGCGCGCCGTGTTCAAGGGAATATTGCGTGATCACCTCGGTGTCGCGGGCGCGGCGCTCGAGCACGAGGTTTTTCCGCATAGCAGCAGCACGCCGGCGCTTGAGGGACTCATCCTACAAACGTAGCGACGTGAGGTCTCTCGTGTTTCTCCGCGTGGGTACAACGGCCCATATTCGACTGCTGTTAGGTCGGATATACGAGGCGCAGTTGTCAGGAGGACACACCATGCGCCCAGTTCCTGCCGCGCTGCTTCTCGCCGACGCCGCGGCCGCGAATGCCCCATCGGCAAGCCACCCATGATGGGCCCCACGCCTGGCAATCCTTCCGAGCCCGCCCGACACCGCCGCACCAGGCAGTTGTTGTCAGGCGCGGCGCTGGCCGGCGTCGCGGCGCTCGGCGGCTTCTTCCTGGGGCCGTTGTTCTTCCGCGGCGAGGTCGCCACGCCTCCCGCGGCCCCGCGTGTCGTGGTCGGCGACGGCGAGAACGGACCGGACTCCATGGTGTGGATTCCCGGCGGCGAGTTCGACATGGGCAGCGAGCACGAATTGGCGCGCCCGAACGAGCGACCGGCGCATCGCGTGCGCGTGCAGGGATTCTGGATGGATCGCACCCACGTCACCAATGCGCAGTTCGCCGCCTTCGTGGCGGCGACGGGTTACCTGACCACCGCTGAACGCAAGCCCGACTGGGAGACGCTGCGCGTGCAGGTTCCGGAGGGCACGCCGCAACCCGCCGACTCCGAGCTGATTCCTGGCGCGATGGTTTTCGTGGGGACGGACGCGCCGGTGTCGCTCGCCGACTGGTCGCAATGGTGGCGCTACGTGCCCGGGGCCGATTGGCGCCACCCGCAGGGACCCGGCAGCAGCATCGAAGGCAAGGATCAGCACCCGGTGGTGCAGGTGTCCTACCAGGACGCGCAGGCCTATGCGCGCTGGGCCGGAAAGCGCTTGCCGACCGAAGCCGAGTGGGAGTACGCCGCGCGTGGCGGCCTCCAGCAGGCGACGTACGCCTGGGGAGAGGAATTCACCGTGAATGGCCAGGTCATGGCCAATACCTGGGATACCCGCGCCCGCCCGTTCCCGGTAGTTAGTGCGAAGGCGGGAGGGGCGGCCGATACCTCGCGCGTGAAGACCTTTCCCGCCAATGGCTACGGCCTGTACGACATGACCGGCAACGCCTGGCAGTGGGTCGCGGACTGGTATCGCGCGGACTACTTCGCGCAGCAGGCGGGTCACGGGGTGATCGACGATCCGCAGGGTCCCGTGGACAGCTTCGATCCCGAAGACCGCTTCACGCCGCCGAACGCGCCCAAGCGCGTGACACGCGGCGGGTCGTTCCTGTGCAACGTCGACTACTGCCTGAGCTACCGACCGAGCGCGCGCCGCGGCAACGATCCCTACAACCCGATGTCGCACATCGGCTTCCGGCTCGTGGTGAGCAATGAGGACTGGAAAGTCGCTTCGAACCGGGTGCCACATGCGAGTCGTTAGGCGATTCCAGGGATGCGCCGCGCTGGCGTGCGCGCTGGCGTTCGTCGCCGTGGCCGGCGCGCAGGACTCGGCCCTGCCGTCCTGGAACGAGGGCGACGCGAAGCGCCGCATCGTCGAATTCGTGCGCGCCGTGTCGGACTCGAAGGGCAAGGATTTCGTCGCGCCGGCCGATCGAGTCGCGGTGTTCGACAACGATGGCACGCTGTGGAGCGAGCAGCCGATGTACGTGCAGTTCGTCTTCATGCTCGACCAGCTCAAGAAGGCGGCTCCGCAACATCCGGAGTGGAAGTCCAATCCGGCGTTCCAGGCGCTGGCCGCGCACGACAAGGCGGCGCTGGCGAAGCTCGGCCAGAAGCCCATCCTGGAACTGCTGGGGATCGCCAACGGTGGCATGACCGTGGGCGACTACGACAAGTCCATTCGTGAGTGGCTGAAGACCGCGCGGCATCCCAAGTACCAGCGTCCGTACACCGAGCTGGTCTACAAGCCCATGCAGGAATTGCTGGCCTACCTGCGTGCGAATGGATTCCGCACTTTCATCGTGTCCGGCGGTTCGGTCGAGTTCATGCGCCCCTGGGCCGAGGCGGCCTACGGCATTCCACCGGAGCAGGTGGTCGGCAGCCAGCAGGAAGTGAAATTCGAAATGCAGGATGACAAGCCGGTGCTCACGCGCGGGCCGAAGTTCGACTTCATCGACGACGGCCCCGGCAAGCCGGTGGGCATCTATCGCCAGATCGGCAAGCGGCCGATCGCGGCCTTCGGCAATTCGGACGGCGACCTGCAGATGCTGCAGGTGACGACGGCCGGAGAAGGCAAGCGGCTTGCACTCATCGTTCACCACGACGACGGGCAGCGCGAGTCCGCCTACGACCGCGAGTCGCATATCGGAAAGCTCGACAAGGCTTGGGACGAGGCCAAGTCGAAGGACTGGATCGTCGTCAGCATGAAATCGGATTGGAAAAAGGTGTTCGTTTTCGAGAAGGAGAAGCCATGAAGAGGTCACTCATCGGAATACTCGCGGCACTGGCCGTCACCTGCGGCGCGTTCGCGCAGGACAAGAAACCCAATATCGTCGTCTTCTGGGGCGATGACATCGGGCAGTCGAACATCAGCGCCTACTCGCACGGTCTCATGGGCTACAAGACGCCCAACATCGACCGCGTGGCCAAGGAAGGCATGATGTTCACCGACTACTACGCGGAGCAGAGCTGCACCGCGGGTCGCGCCTCGTTCATCACGGGGCAATCCGGCTTGCGGACCGGTCTCACCAAGGTCGGTGTGCCCGCCGCGACCATCGGACTCAGCAACAAGGATCCGACCATCGCCGAAGTCATGAAGACTCTCGGATACGTGACCGGGCAGTTCGGCAAGAACCACCTGGGCGACCGCAACGAATTCCTGCCGACCGTGCACGGCTTCGATGAGTTCTACGGAAACCTCTACCACCTCAACGCGGAAGAAGAGCCGGAAAACGTCGACTACCCGAAGGATCCCGCCTTCCGGGCGAAGTTCGGTCCGCGCGGCGTGCTCGACTGCAAGGCGTCCACCAAGGACGACACCACCGACGATCCGCGCTTCGGAAAGATGGGCAAGCAGACTTGCAAGGACACCGGTCCGCTCACCGCCAAGCGCATGGAGACCATCGACGATGACATCACCGCGCGCGCCGTGGATTTCATCCAGCGCCAGAAGGCGGCCGGGAAGCCGTTCTTCATCTGGATCAACACCACGCACATGCACCTGTACACGCACACCAAGCCCGAGAGCCTGGGCCAGGCCGGCAAGCACCAGAGTCCGTACCACGACACCATGATCGATCACGACAAGAACGTCGGCACGGTGCTCAAGGCGCTGGACGACCTCGGCATCGCGAACGACACGGTGTTCCTCTACAGCACGGACAACGGTCCGCACATGAACTCCTGGCCGGATGGCGGCATGACGCCGTTCCGCAGCGAGAAGAACACAAACTGGGAAGGCGCGTACCGCGTACCGGCGATGATCCGCTGGCCTGGCAAGATCAAGCCCGGCACGATCTCGAATGACATCGTCGCGCACCACGACTGGTTGCCGACATTCGCTGCCATGGGAGGCGATACGGATGTCGCGGCCAAGTACGCCAAGGGCGTGAAGGGCGCCGGCCTCACCTACAAGGTGCACTTCGATGGCTACAACCTGGTGCCGTACCTCACCGGCCAGGCTGACAAGAGCCCGCGCGACTCGTTCATCTATGTGAACGACGACCAGCAGGTCACCGCGCTGCGCTACGACAACTGGAAGATGGTGTTCATGGAGCAGCGGGCGCCGGGAACCCTGCGGGTGTGGTCCGAGCCGTTCACGGAGCTACGCCTGCCGAAGCTCTTCAACCTGCGCATGGATCCCTACGAAAGGGCGGACATCACCTCGAACACCTACTACGAATGGTTGATGCGACGCGCCTACGTCTTGCAGGCGTCGCAGGCCTACGTGGGCAAGTTCCTCGAGTCGTTCAAGGAATTCCCGCAGCGGCAGAAGGCGGCCACGTTCAATCTCGATGACGTGATGGAGAAGCTGAACAAGCCGGGCGGCGGCTGAGGAATAGCACTCGCGAGTCACAATGGATAGGCCTTCAAGATTTTGCGGTGGCAAATATCCATCGCTTTCCCCGTGGCGGTACCGTGGTCGCTGGCGCTCGCGCAGGGCGCCAGCGTCCCGGTTACCGTCGACAACTTCCCGCGCGCGGAATCCGACTTGCACTTCGGAAACGTCGTGAAGGAGGCGGGTGGCATCGGCCGCGCGCCGAGATCGTGAACGGCACTTGGAAATTTCCACTGGCACAGCCGGTGAGATGAGCCGCGCCATCGGCGGTAGTCAGGCCGGCTGCGGCGCTCCCCGCAGCTTCGCCTCGCGTATCGGCAGGTTGATGAATCCGGCGAACACGGCCAGCGCCATGTCCGCGTACCACATCCAGTTGTAGTCCCCGAACTTCACCAGCGCGATGCCGCCGAGCCACGCGCCGAAGAAGCCGCCGATCTGGTGCGTGAACACCGCGAGACCGAACAACGTGGCGAGGTAGCGCACGCCAAACAACTTGCCGATCAGGCCGGCGGTCGGCGGCACCGTGGCTAGCCACGTGAAGCCGAGGCCGGCAGCCAGCAGGTAGAACGTCGTGGCGGTCTTCGGTGCCGCGAGGTACAGCGCGATGATCGCGGCGCGCGACAGGTAGTTGAAGAACAGCAGGTACTTCATGCGGTAGACGCCGCCGGCCCAGCCGGCCCACAGGCTGCCCGCGACGTTCGCGAGACCGATGATCGAAATGGAACTGGCGGCGACCGAGGCCGGCAGGCTGCAGAGCTTCACCTCGCCGGGAAGATGCGTGACGAGGAAAGCGATGTGGAAGCCGCAGGTGAAGAATCCCGCGTGCAGGCACCAGTAACTCCTGTCGCGTGAGGCGATGCGGATCTGTTCGCGTAGCGTCAATGCGCTGGCGGCTTGCGGTGCGGCGGCGTGCGAGTGCGCATCTGGAGGCCGCGTCAGCAGGCGGGCCAACGGAATGGTGGCGAGGGCAGCGACCGCCATTGACCACATCGCACCCATCCAGCTGATGGTGGTGATCAGCAGCTGGGCCAGCGGCGCGAACACGAACTGGCCCAGGCTGCCGCCGGCATTGACGAATCCCGACGCCACGGACCGCTTGCTCGCCGGCACCCGCTGCGCAACCACGCCGATGAGCACGCCGAAACTGCCGGCGCCGGCCCCGGCTGCGGTCAGCATGCCGATGGTGGCGATCAAGGCGTATTCATTGGTGGCGAAGGGCGTGAGCGCCGAGCCCACGGCCATCAGCAGCGCGCCGGCAAGCAGCGTGCGATACGCGCCGTAGCGATCGGCCAGCGCGCCGAAGGTGGGTTGCGCCACGCCCCAGATGAGCTGGCCCACGGCCAGGGCGAAACTCATGGCGGCGTAACCCACATGCGTGCTGTCGATGATGGGCGCGATGTACAGGCCCAGGGACTGGCGCATGCCCATGGTGATCATCAGGATCGCGGCGGCCGCGGCCATGAGCAACATCGCGCGGCGGTCTAACTTCTCGGTCATGCGGTGATTTTCGGGGATGCGGTTTGGACGCGCCAGTACAGTTGCGAAGGTGATCCGTGCTAACTGGCCGGTCGCTTCTGCAGGATGGAACACGCCGCCATTTCCATCTGCGCGGCCTCGGCCAGCGTGGCCGAGCCGGCGGAGTTGAGCGTGTAAGCCTCGCCGCTGCGCCGGAAGAGGGGATACCCGAGGATGGCCTCGAGGTGATTGAGTCGCCGCTCGACCGCGCTCGGCTTGGTGTCGAGCGCGCGCGCGGTGTGGAGCAGCGTGCGGTGGCGCGCGAGCGCCGTGAAGAAGCGGATGTCTTCCCAGTCGAGCTGGTTGTACTTCGGTGTCAGGTAGGTGGCTTGCATGAGCGTGGATTGGAGCGCGAATCCATGCGGCAGTGCATTCACGGTTTCTTGCGAATCGTTAAGACGAACGAAAGTCGGCGCGGCGCGGCGCGCTGACAGGTTTCCGGGTTCGACAGACTTTCCCTTGTGAATCAGGCGAGTCTGTGCGACCTGGCCGCCGGCGGAAATCGGCGGGTTGTCCCGAAAATGCGCCGGGGGTGAGATATTTGCCTTGACAAATATTGCATGGGCACGGAATGCTACCGGTACCAAATCCCGCCCCGACCCCCGAGACCCCATGCCCGCCGTCGCCAGAAAAGCCCGCGAAGCCGACTCCGTACCGCTGCCGGAAAACGATCCGCACCGCATGATCTGCCGGCAGCTGAAGCTGGTGACCAATTCGCTGGTGCGGCGCGTGGATCGGCACATGCAGCCGCTGGAACTCACCGGCCTGCAGTGGGAGCCGCTGCTCATGTTGTGGCTGGGCAGGGCCGATACCGTCGCGGGACTCGCGCGCGTCATCCAGATGGGTGATGCGTCGATGTCGCGCATGCTCGACCGGCTCGAGGAGAAGGAGCTGGTGCGTCGCGAGCGCAGCGACACCGATCGGCGCGTGGTCAACCTGCATCTCACGGCCAAGGGCCGCAAGGTCGCCAACCGGATCTGGCCCATCGTGGTGGATGGAATGTTCGTGCACCTCGAGGGCTTCAAGAAGGATGAGCTCGCCCTGTTCGCCGATTTCCTGACTCGCATGCTGACCAATGGAGCCCGCGATGCGGAACAAAAATAACCTTCTGGCCGGCGCAGGGCTGGTGCTCGCTGCCGCGCTTCTGCTGGCCGCGTGCGGCAAGGACCAGGGCGGCGCGCCGCCGCCGCCGGAAGTCAGCGTGGTGACGCTCAAGCCACGTTCCATCGAGATCACCGACCAGCTACCCGGCCGCACCACGGCCTTCCGCGTCGCAGAGGTGCGTCCGCAGGTCACTGGCATCGTGCAGAAGCGCCTGTTCTCCGAGGGCACCGAGGTCAAGGCCGGGCAGCAGCTGTTCCAGATCGACTCCGGCAGCTACCGAGCAGCGTTGTCGTCGGCCGAGGCGGCGCTCAAGCGCGCCGAGGCCCAGGCGGTGTCCGCAAAGCTGCTGGCGGAGCGTTATGAACCGCGGATCGCGGCCAATGCCGTGTCCAAGCAGGAGAACGACGAGGCCATCGCGGGGCGCGCCCGCGCGGAGGCGGACGTCGCCTCGGCGCGCGCGGCGGTCGATGCCGCGCGCATCAACGTGGTGTACACGCAGGTGCTGTCGCCCATCAACGGGCGGATCGGGCGCACGCTGGTGACCGAGGGCGCGCTGGTGACCAGTGGCCAGCAGGGCCCGCTCGCCACCGTGCAGCAGCTCGATCCCATCTACGTCGACATTGCGCAGTCGAGCACCGAGATGCTGCGGCTGCAGCGCCAGCTCGCGAATGGCGAACTGGTCAAGGGCGCCAACAACGAAGCCGAGGTGCGCCTGACACTCGAGGATGGCAGCGTCTATCCCGAACCCGGCCGCCTGAAAGTTTCCGAAGCGCAGGTGGATCCGAGCACCGGATCCGTGGTGCTGCGCGCCGTGTTCCCGAACCCGCGTCGCGAATTGTTGCCCGGAATGTTCGTGCGCGCGCGGCTCGCGCAGGGCACGCGCTCGGCTGCCTTGCTCGTGCCGCAACGGGGCGTCGCCCACAACGCCAAGGGCGAGGCCACGGTGTTGCTGGTCGACAAGGAAGACAAGGTCGCCGAACGCGTGGTGACCGCGGATCGCGCCATCAATGGCGAGTGGCTGATCACCGCGGGCCTCGCGGCCGGTGATCGCGTGATCGTCGATGGACTGCAGAAGGCCAAGCCCGGCTCGCCCGTGAAGGCGGTGCCGGCGGCCGAAGAGCTGGCCGCGGAAGCGCCCGGTGGCGCGGCGCTGCACGCCGAGACCGCCAACGACGTCGCCAAGCGCTAACTACCACGGGATCCGTTCATGCTGTCGCGCTTCTTCATAGACCGCCCCATCTTCGCGTGGGTGATCGCGATCATCACCATGATCACTGGCAGCCTCGCGGTGTTCGCGCTGCCGGTGCGCCAGTACCCGGCGATCGCGCCGCCGACCATCGGCATCAACGTGAACTACCCGGGTTCGTCCGCGCAGACGCTTCAGGACACGGTGGTGCAGGTCATCGAGCAGCAGCTCAACGGCATCGACAACCTCGACTACATCAATGCCGATGCGCAGGCCGACGGCACTGCGAGCATCACGCTCACGTTCTCCATCGGCACCGATCCGGACGTGGCGCAGGTGCAGGTGCAGAACAAGCTGCAGCTCGCCATGCCGAACCTTCCGCAGGAGGTGCAGCAGGCCGGCGTAAGGGTCAATAAACCGGCGCGCAACTTCCTCGTCGTGCTGGGGTTCATCTCCACCGACAACAGCATGAGCAACGAGGACCTCACGGACTACGTTGCCACCAACCTGCTGGACCCGCTGAACCGCACCAAGGGCGTCGGCGATGTCACCATCTTCGGCTCGCAGTTCGCCATGCGCATCTGGGTCGACCCGTCGCGACTCAACAACTACGGCCTGACTACCGGCGACGTGGTCAATGCGATCCGCGCGCAGAACGTGCAGGTGTCGGTGGGCTCGATCGGCGGGTTGCCGGCCACGCCGGGCCAGGCCATCAATGCCAGCATCATCGGCCCCACACGCATGTCCACACCGGAACAGTTCCGCAACATCCTGCTGCGCGTGAACCCCGACGGTTCGCAGGTGCGCGTCGGTGACGTGGCGCGCGTGGCGCTCAATTCCGAAAGCTACATCCGCGACACCAAGTACAACGGCAAGCCGGCGGCCGGTGTCGCCATTCGCCTCGCGGCCGGCCAGAACGCGCTCGAGACGGTCAGGGGCATCCACGAGACGCTGGACCGCCTGTCGCCGTTCTTCCCGCGCAACTTCGAGGTGGTCTATCCACTCGACACCACGCCGTTCGTGCGCACCTCGATCAAGGAAGTGGTCAAGACGCTGGTCGAGGCCGTGGTGCTGGTATTCCTGGTGATGTACCTGTTCCTGCAGAACGCCAGGGCCACCATCATCCCGACCATCGCGGTGCCGGTGGTATTGCTCGGCACCTTCGGCATCCTCGCGGCCTTCGGCTTCTCGATCAACACGCTGACCATGTTCGGCATGGCGCTGTCCATCGGCCTGCTGGTCGACGACGCCATCGTGGTGGTCGAAAACGTCGAGCGCGTGATGGCCGAGGAGGGCTTGAGTCCCCGTGAGGCCACGCGCAAGTCCATGGATCAGATCACGGGCGCGCTGGTGGCCATCGCGCTGGTGCTGGGCGCGGTGTTCGTGCCCATGGCGTTCTTCGGCGGATCGATCGGCGTGATCTACCGCCAGTTCTCGATCACGCTGGTGTCGGCCATGTTCCTGTCGGTGCTGGTGGCGCTGATCCTCACGCCCGCGCTGTGCGCGACATTGCTCAAGCCGCTGCCGCCGTCGGGGCACGTCGAGCACACCGGCTTCTTCAAGTGGTTCAACACCTGGTTCGACCGGGGTCGCGCGAAACACGCCAGCGGCCTGGATGCCATGCTCGGACGCACCGGCCGCTCGATGCTGGTGTACCTCGGCATCGTCGCGGCAATGGCGTTCCTGTTCACGCGGCTGCCGTCCTCGTTCCTGCCGAACGAAGACACCGGCTTCATGTACGGCCAGGTGCAGACGCCGCCGGGCGCCTCGAAGGAGCGCACCTGGGAAGCGCTCGACAAGGCGCAGCAGTACCTCACGGAAAAGGAGAAGGACACGGTCGAAGGCGTGCTCACGGTGAACGGCTTCAACTTCGCCGGCACCGGCCAGAACTCCGGCCTGCTGTTCATCAAGCTGCGCGACTGGGATGAGCGCACGAGTTCCTCGCAGCAACTGCCGGCGCTCCTGGCGCGCACCAACAAGTTCTTTTCCTCGATCAAGGAAGCCAACATCATTGCCGTGCCGCCGCCGGCGGTGCTCGAGCTTGGCAATACCGCGGGCTTCGACATGATGCTGCAGAACCGCGGGGGTCTGCCGCGCGAGGTATTCCTCGCGGCGCGCAACCAGTTGCTGGGCGAGGCCGCAAAGGATCCGCGCCTGGCGGGCGTGCGGCCCAACGGCGTCGAGGATGCGCCGCAGTTCAAGCTGGACATCGATCGCGAGAAGGCGAGCGCGCTCGGCGTGTCCATCGCCGACATCAACCAGACGCTGCAGACCGGCTGGGCGTCGACCTACGTGAACGACTTCATCGACCGCGGCCGCGTGAAGCGCGTGTACGTGC
>Ga0315910_10001842_pt1 | contig 19174 bp, 12 predicted proteins | sample EdamamesoilMG_FD_204470 | JGI IMG/M metagenome (GOLD analysis project Ga0315910, IMG submission 204470) | Garden soil microbial communities collected in Santa Monica, California, United States - Edamame soil | ecosystem: Environmental > Terrestrial > Soil > Garden | place: USA: California...
AACTCAATACCTTTGTTCACCACTTCCCCTACGTTGTCGTACATGGAAGCATAACCATTCTCAAAAGGGATCTGCTTGTCAACCAGAAGGTCTTTGGATTTCTTGTTGTAGATATCCACCGAACCGACCACGCGTGATGTGAACAATCCGAAATCAATTCCAAAGTTGACTTCCGATGTCATTTCCCAGCTCAGGTTGTTGTTCGCGATACGTGTAGGTGCCAAACCCGATGCTGCTGTATTATCAAAATCATAATACATAACCGTACTGGCCGTTGGTATTGTGCTGTAGCGCGGCACTTTGTTATTACCGGTAACACCGTAGCTCACACGGAACTTCAGGTTGTCGATAAATTGAGCGCCATCCATGAACGCTTCTTCAGACACCTTCCAGGCTGCAGCTGCAGACGGGAACATTTTCCATTTGTTACCATCGGAGAAGAGGGACGATCCGTCTACACGATTGGAAACTGTGAACAGGTATCGGTCACGATAGGCATAATTCGCGCGCAACGCGAATGAAGCAATGGTTTCTTTTGACCAGTAACCTCCTGCCGTAATGCTGGTGGGATCACCTCCCACTCCGGTGGTGTAATAGTTCTTTGCGTTCGGATCCATTTTCGTCTGGCGCAAAAAGTTTGATTCGTCAACAAAAGAGTTAGCGGAGAAAAGCCCCATTACATTGAGTGCATGATCACCGAATGTTTTATTCACGTTCACCTGGTTGTCCCACACATAGGAAAACGCCTGCGTGTTATCAATACGGCCCTGCGGAGGACCGGTGTTTCCTTCCGCACCGATTCCTGTGTACTGGCCCTGACGCGACATGGTAAAGCGCGGAGCGAATGTGGTTTTAAAAGAAAGCCAGCTTGTTGGCGAATACTCCAGGAAAATATTACCGATAGCATACGTGGTATTTTTCTCCACCCAGGCCTTCTTGACTTCGAGAAGTGGATTCACCGAGCTGGTGAAATCGATGTGGTACGCGGTGGGGGTTTGTCCGTCAATAACATCTTTTCCGGGTTGAAGGATCAGCTCATCGGGTGTTTCCGTATTGTAGGGACTCATCAGCGGGTTCATGCGGAAACCTTCTACCATTACGTTGGGGGACCCCATGTCATGTTGTGCCAGCGACACATTGATACTCGCTCCGGCACTCCAGTGTTCAGTCATGGTGTGATCGATGCTCGCCTTGAAGTTATAGCGCTTGTACTGGTCGTTAATCACATTTCCTTCTTCACTCTGGTAGCCGACACCGAATGTGTAACCCATTTTTTCTCCGCGGCCCGAGAGTGACAGGAAGTGATTGGATTGCATACCATCCTGTGTAACGAGTGATGGCCAGTCGGTGAAATCATTTTCATCCAGCCTGCGCTGAAGCTCATTGGATTGTGTATTGTATCCGGGATTGGTTGGAATAGCCTGACCTTTAACAATCGCATCGCTGGTGAAAGAATCCTGACGCCAGTTCCACCAGGTATCACCATCCATGAAATGAGGCATACGTGCTACTTTACGAACACCGGTATAGCCATCGTAAGCGATGACAGCTTTACTTTTTTGTGTAGCTCCACCTTTGGTAGTTACGAGCACAACACCATACGCACCGCGTGATCCATAGATGGCGGTTGATGATGCATCTTTCAAAATGTCGATGCGCTCAATGTCTTGGGGGTTGAGAAAGTCAATGCCTTCCGGTACGATCACACCATCTACTACATAGAGTGGCTGACCACCGGCCATCGACTGCACACCCCGAATCTGAATGTTGAATCCGGAACCTGCGCGGCCGTTGGTGCTGGAGATATCCACCCCGGGCACTTGTCCTTGTAATGCTTCCATCGGTCCTACCGTTGCCCGTTTTGTGATCTGATCGTTATCGATAACCACTGCAGCACCGGTAAGGTCTTGCTTCTTTACCGTTCCGTAGCCTACAACAACCACCTCCGATAATTCCGTGAGGTCTGCGTTCAGTGAAACATTAATACTGGTTTGCGAATTAACCGTGATCTCCTGGGGTTTATATCCGATGAAGGAAAATATCAGTACGTCATCAGTACCTGCTGTAATGGTGTAATCACCATTGGCATCGGAAGTAGTTCCGGTAGAAGTTCCTTTCAGTAAAATGGATACGCCAGGAAGCGCCCCTCCGTCATCCGAAGAAGTGATCTTACCACGTATCGTGCTTTGCCCAGCGGCAGAGAAAGAGAGGCTCAGCCCGAGCAAAGCAAAAAGGCTGAATACCTTCCACCGGAGGAACCAACAGCCTGGTTTCCCCGGTGGAGAAGAGTAGAGTAGAACATGTTTCATAGTGTGTTTTTTAGGGTTAAAGTGTTTTTTGTGAATGCGTTAAGGGACTTAATGCGCAATCGATTGCATTTTAGGCAGGAAAATCTTAGCGCCCAAATCTTATTTTATTCCAACGGCTCTAATCGCTAAAATTCAGTCAAAAAAACGTTACCGATACACACTTTATATCGTCAGGAATCGATTCCCGCCATATTTCATTAAAAAAATGTTTGCACATCACTCATCCATCCTACGATATTTTTACTCTATATTGCGCAAACGATTACACATACCTTACGAATGATTCTTACTTCACGACATGCCATCCACCCCGACCATTGTAAAACATTCACAACCGAGGAACTCCGGAAGGCTTTTCACATCCCCAACATCTTTGTAGCCGACCAGATACAAGGTGTTTATAGTCACCACGATCGCCTCATCATCGGTGGCGCATTCCCAAAGTCCAAAGCCGTTAAACTCGAAACACACGATTTTCTTAAAGCCGACTTCTTCCTCCAGCGCAGAGAACTCGGGATTATCAATGTAGGCGGAAAAGGAACGGTGACTGTCGATGGAACGGCTTATACACTTAATAATAAAGAAGCACTGTATGTGGGCCGCGGTGCTAAAGAAGTGATATTCCAACCCGATGCCAGCACACCTTTATTTTATATTAACTCAGCACCCGCGCATGCGGTATACCCTACGCGGAAGGTTTCACTGCAGGAAGCAGAGACCGTAGAGATCGGATCGATCGACACGTCCAATCACCGTGTGATCCGGAAACTTCTGGTGAACAGCGTTCTCGAAACGTGCCAGCTTCAAATGGGACTTACTGAATTAAAGAAAGGAAGTGTGTGGAATACCATGCCCCCGCACACCCACGAACGAAGAATGGAAGCCTACTTCTATTTTGATATTCCCGAAGGCAATGCCGTATGTCACTTCATGGGCGAACCGCAGGAAACGCGACACATCTGGATGCAGAATAATCAGGCAGTAATCTCTCCGCCCTGGTCGATACACAGCGGTGCCGGAACCAGCAACTATGCATTCATCTGGGGAATGGCCGGAGAAAACCTGGACTATAGTGACATGGATGGAGTGAAGCCTACTGAACTGAGATAATGAAATTATTTGACTTAACCGGAAAACGCGCCCTTATCACGGGAGGTACTCACGGGCTTGGAATGGCCATGGCAAAAGGTCTCGCACAAGCCGGTGCTACGCTCCTCATCAACGGTCACTCGCCCGGAAAAATGGAAAGCGCGCTGCAGGAATACCGGAAGGAAGGCTTCTCCGCGCAGGGCCATTTGTTTGACGTAACGAGTGATGAATCCGTTAAAAAAGCCATCGCTGAAATTGAAGACGAAGGGCCCATCGATATTCTGATAAACAATGCCGGCATCATCAAACGCATACCCATTCTCGAAATGGAAGCAGCGGATTTCCGCGAGGTAATCGATGTAGACCTGGTAGGTCCCTTCATTGTTTCAAAACACGTTGGGAAATACATGGTGAAACGGCAAGCCGGTAAGATCATCAATGTCTGTTCAATGATGAGCGAACTCGGCAGAAACACGGTGACGGCATACGCAGCAGCCAAAGGCGGACTGAAAATGCTCACTAAAAACATAGCAACGGAGTGGGCTAAGTACAATATCCAGGTGAATGGTATCGGTCCCGGATACTTTGCCACCGAACAAACCGCTCCGATCCGTGTAGATGGTCATCCCTTCAATGACTTTATTATCAATCGCACACCAGCCGGAAGATGGGGAGATCCCAGTGACCTGATGGGTACGACTGTCTTTCTTGCGTCCCGGGCAAGTGATTTTGTCAATGGACAGATTATTTATGTTGATGGCGGTATATTGGCAACAATTGGAAAACCGTCCAATGAACGGTAACGCCCGTGTTACGGGCAAAGCCTCCCTATGAAAAAAGAAAAAGCAACCATTCACGATATAGCCCGCAAGCTCAACATCACAGCTTCCACCGTTTCACGTGCGCTGAAAGATCATCCGCGCATCAGCTCGGAAACAAAAAAAGCAGTGATCAAAGCTGCCCAAAAACTAAACTACCAACCGAATAACATTGCCGCTGCACTACGCAATGGCAAAAGCAATATCATCGGCATCATCGTTCCCACTGCAGACCGTACTTTTTTCTCGTCCGTAATCCGTGGTATCGAAGAGATCGCCAACACTTCCCGTTACCAGGTGATCATCTGCCAGACCTATGATAACTATGAAAAGGAAGTTGCCACCATTGAAGCCCTGTTAAATTCACGCGTGGACGGCATCATTGCTTCACACGCCAAAGAAACGGTGAACTTCGATCACTTTCTGAAAGTAAAAGAAAAAGGAATTCCGTTGATTCTCTTCGATCGCTCCAACGATGAGCTTGAAGTAAGCCATGTGGTTATCGATGATTTTCTGGGTGCCTTCAAGGCAACCGAACACCTGATCCAGCAGGGATGCAAACGCATTGCCCATTTCACCAATACACTTAAGATCAGCATCTATAAAGAACGCCTTCGCGGATACCGGGAAGCACTGCTGCATTACGGCCTTAAGTACGATGAATCGCTGGTGATCGAAAGCAACCTGCAGCTCGAAGATGGACGTAACAGCATGTTGCAACTTTTAAAGCTTAAGGACATACCCGATGGTCTTTTCTCAGCCAGTGCCTTTGGCGTACTGGGAGCCCTGCAGGTGCTGAAAGAAAAAGGGATCTCCATTCCCGAGGATGTTGCCCTGGTGGGATTCAGTAATGAGCCCTACACCTCCTTTACCGAACCATCCCTTTCCGTAGTGGATCAACATAGTATGCGCATGGGGAATGCCGCGGCCGAGATCTTCCTGGAAGAAATGGCTGCCCGGGATAAAAAATTCATTCCTCAAAAAATAGTACTGAAACCCGAGCTAATCGTCCGGCAGTCGTCTCTACGTAAGAAGTAATTCCAGTTACTTTGTACTTTTACACCCTGCAAATTATAAGCAGTTACAGACGACTAAATCCTGATTAACCTATGAGCCATTTTCTTACCGAAGACTTTCTTCTCTCAACCGATTTTGCAAAAAAACTTTACCATCAATACGCAAAAGACCTTCCCATCATTGATTACCATTGCCACCTTCCTCCCCAGGAGATAGCCAGCGACCGGCAGTTTGAAAACATGACCAAGATCTGGCTGGAAGGCGACCACTATAAATGGCGGGCGATGCGTACCCTGGGCATCCAGGAGAAATACATTACCGGCAACGCTCCCGACACCGAAAAATTTGAACAATGGGCTTACGCAGTACCGTACACCATGCGAAACCCCTTATATCATTGGACTCACCTCGAATTGAAAGCTTACTTCGGTGTTGATAAATTGCTCAATCCGGATACGGCAAAAGAGATCTATAAAACATGTTCCGATAAACTGAACACGCCTGACTACACCACACGCAAGCTTTTGAAGAAGATGAAAGTGGAAGTAGTCGGAACTACCGATGATCCGGCTGACTCCCTGGAACACCACCAGAAGATCAAACAGGATAATATTGGTACGGCCATTTTACCTTCATTCCGCCCCGACAAATCTTTCGCTGTAGAAAATCCCGCAGCGTACAAAACATACCTTGAGAAACTCTCCCAGGTTTCCGGCATTGAGATCAAATCGTTTGACACGTTGCTCCAGGCATTGGAAAACCGCGTCAACTATTTTCATGCAAATGGCGGAAGGCTCTCCGATCATGGACTCGAGCAATTGTATTATCCGGAAAATAAAAACGCATATTCGGCAAGCACCCTGTTCGATAACGTGTTTAAAGGGCAGGCACTCGAAACAAAAGCCATCCATTATTTTAAATATGCCGTACTAATCGAACTGGGACGGATGTATCACAAGAAAGGATGGACGCAACAATATCACATCGGAGCACTTCGCAATAACAACGACCGGATGCTCCGTGTACTCGGACCGGATACCGGCTTTGATTCAATCGGAGATTTTCCACAAGGCGTTGCACTGTCTCGTTTCCTCAATGAACTGGACAGCACGGATCAACTGGCGAAGACCATCATTTACAATCTAAATCCGGCTGACAACGAATTGATCGCTACGATGATCGGCAACTTCAACGATGGCTCCACCAAAGGAAAAGTGCAGTTCGGATCTGCATGGTGGTTCCTCGATCAGAAGGACGGGATGGAAAAACAAATTAATACGCTTTCCAACATGGGACTATTGAGTTGCTTCATCGGAATGTTAACGGACTCGCGCAGCTTCCTCTCTTATCCGCGCCACGAATACTTCCGGAGAATTCTCTGTGCCCTGATCGGCAAAGACGTAGCCAACGGTGAACTGCCAGCCGATGAGAAATGGCTTGGAAAAATGGTAGCAGACATCTGTTATCACAACGCGAAGAATTATTTCGCATTTAATAAATAAGTCGGAAAGTCCGGAAGTAAACTGAATTAAACTTTCGGACTGCTCTTAAAACATATATGAAACCACTAAAACGAAACACCAGTCCTGCTTCTCCTCAGCGGCCGGTAAAAGTTCTGCAATTCGGTGAAGGAAATTTTCTGCGCGCATTTGTCGATTGGATCATTGATATCCTGAACGAAAAAACTGATTTCAACGGTGCAGTCGAAATCGTTCAGCCCATCAGCAAAGGAATGGCCGACATGGTGAACGCACAGGATGGTTTATATCACGTAGTACTCAATGGCATTCAGGGTGGAAAAACAATTTCGGAAACACGCCTGATCACTTCAGTTGTGGGGGCATTCAATCCGTATGATAACTATTCACGCTTCTTAAAGACTGCTGAAAATCCAGACTTAACCTTCATCATTTCCAATACAACGGAAGCCGGTATTACTTTTCAAGCAGCCGATACGAACAGTGCTTCACTAGCCGATACCTTTCCCGGTAAAGTGACGCAATTGCTTCACCATCGCTTCAGCCATTTTAAAGGTGATACCCAAAAAGCGCTGACGCTTATTCCCTGTGAACTCATTGAAAAAAACGGTGATACACTAAAACAAACCATCAACCAGTACATTGATCTGTGGAAGCTTTCCACTGAATTTAAAAACTGGGTGAATCAACATTGTTCGTTTTGCAATACGTTGGTTGATCGAATCGTTCCCGGTTTCCCGAAGGACACAATAAAAGCCATTCAGCAGTCGGTTGGTTACGAAGATAATCTCGTTGTGACGGCAGAGCCCTTTCACCTCTGGGTAATTGAAGCCCCGGAGTCTTTCCAAAAAATATTCCCTGCCGACAAAGCCGGCCTGCAGGTAAAATTTGTAAAAGACCTGACCCCTTACCGTACACGCAAAGTACGGATCCTGAATGGTGCACATACAGCATTGGTGCCGGTCGCCTACCTGCATGGCTTGCGAACCGTTCGTGAATCGGTAGACGATACCTATGCCGGAGATTTTATCCGCAAGGCAATATTCGAAGAGATCATTCCGACACTCGATCTTTCCAAAGAAGAGTTGACGCAGTTTGCAAATGATGTTATTGAACGTTTTCAGAATCCATTTATCCGCCATGAGTTGAGCAGCATTGCGCTGAACTCGGTTTCGAAATACAAAGTACGCGTACTCCCATCGGTACGTGAATATCAAAAACGCACGGGCAAACTTCCGGAGCGCCTCGTTCAATCACTGGCTGCATTGATCCGGTTTTATAAAGGTGACTGGAATGGTGAAACACTACCCGTGAACGATACACCGGAGATCCTCGCATTCTTCAAAAAAGCGTGGTCGACAAATAACCTGAAAGAAGTAGTTGATCAGACGCTATCAAACACCGATTTCTGGGGAACAAACCTGCTGAGTGTACCGGGGCTTTCAACCGGTGTACTTGAAAAACTGGAAGCGCTGGAAAAGGGACGGCACGTCACTCATTAACAACCCCTACAGCCGTTTTTGCCTGCGACAACGCAATGTTATTGCGATGTTATGTTATTTATCATTTCATTAAGTTATTCCAACGCTATCGGATTGTTACGCATTGTTTATTCTCTTGCATCACTTCATCAACGAAGTGACACACTACGTGACAACACCATTCAAGCGATACAAACGTCTTTTCAGGCATAATCTTCAACCCGTGTTTGCCTTGCTGGTTGCACGCAGAAGAGAACTCCCTGCACGGGAATGGGAAAATTTCGTGGAAGAAACGATTCAGCACGTTCAGAATAATCCGGTAGAATACCTCGGGCAGGACCTTCCGCATTCCTCCTTACTCACTGACATCATCGTGGAAATTCAAAAAGAATTTCTGAAAGAGATGAATGTCTTCAGGAACACAGTACCGCATTGACAACCCGAATCAGTTGGTCAGTTCAAAAGATATCGTTTTCGTATCGCGCGAGTTGCCACCGACAAATACGTCAAACATACCAGGCTCCGAACCAAAACTCATATCACGTCTGTAGAATGACAGATCAGCATTCGTCAGTTTGAATTCTATTTGTTTTGTTTCACCGGGCTCTAAACTGATCTTCTGAAATCCTTTTAATTCTTTCACGGGACGGGTTACACTTCCAACCCGGTCACGCAGGTACAACTGAACTACTTCTTCTCCTGACACCTTTCCCGTATTCGTTACGGCACAAGTCACAACCAATTCACCGGAAGTCGAAATCCTGTTTTTACTCAGCGTGATATCACCATAGCTAAACGTAGTATAGCTGAGTCCATAGCCAAATGGATATAAGGGATCGTTGGTTTCATCCAGGTACTTTGAGGTATACTTGTTGTTGGGGTCCATCGGCCGGCCGGTATTTTTCATTCCATAATAAAGAGGAACCTGGCCAATGGATTTAGGAAACGTAACCGGAAGTTTTCCGGAAGGGTTATAGGCACCGAACAAAACATCGGCAATAGCATGCCCGCTTTGTGTTCCCAGAAACCAGGTTTCCAGAATAGCCGAAACATTTTTGTCCAGCCACGGAATAGTGAGCGGTCTGCCATTCATCAGCACAACCACAACGGGTTTACCGGTTTTTTGAATTTCTTCAATAAGCTTTTGTTGTACACCTGGCAAATTCAGTGATGCACGACTTGAAGCTTCACCCGTCATCGAGGCGGCTTCACCCACGGCAACGATCACCACATCGGCCTGCCGGGCAACCTGAACGGCTTTTGAAAAATTACGCGTACTGTCATCATTGATATTGCACCCTTTCTCATACACAACCTGCATGGAAGACGGGGCCGCTGCCCGGATTCCTTCGAGCAGCGTAACGGATTTCTTCCAGTCACCTGCTGCAGACCATGAGCCGATCAATTCATTTCTTGCTTCCGCCAACGGGCCAATTACGGCCACACGTTTCAGATTTTTGTTAAGCGGGAGAACATTCGTTTCATTTTTCAAAAGCACGATAGACTTCCGTGACACGTCACGGGCAGCATTCAGGAAGTCCGGTTTCATCACCGTGCTCTTTTCGCGCTCTTCATTGCAATACCGGTAAGGGTCATCGAATAAACCCAATTCAAATTTCTTCCGCAGAATTCTTCGCACGGCAGCCTGAATCAGGTCTTCCTTTACTTTTCCCTGCTTGACAAGATTCAACAAAGCATCGTTATAGAATCCGGCCTGCATATCCATATCAACGCCAGCCTCAATAGCCAGTGCTGCCGCAGAAGCCGTATCTTCCGCAATGCCATGCGGGATCATCTCCATAATGGATGTATAATCCGTCACCACAAAACCGGTGAAGCCCCACTCCTTCCGCAAAATGTCAGTCATCAAATATTTGCTTCCCGTTGCCGGAATACCATCGAGTTCATTGAAGGATGTCATCACCGTAGCTGCGCCTGCGTCAATGGCCGCTTTGTAAGGGGGTAAATAAATTTCACGTAACGTTCGGTCAGAAATATCAACCGTATGATAATCACGGCCGGCCTGTGCTGCACCATACGCAGCAAAATGTTTTACGCAGGCCATCACAGAGTTTAGTTTTCCGATACCTTCTCCCTGAAAACCTTTCACGCGTGCAACGGCAATCATCGATCCCAGATAGGTGTCTTCGCCTGATCCTTCTGAAATTCTGCCCCACCGTGGATCACGTGCGATATCACACATCGGTGCGAACGTCCAATGTAAACCTTCAGCCGATGCTTCTTCCGCTGCAATGCGCGCAGACTGTTCGATGGCTTTTAAGTCCCAGCTTGCCGCTTCTCCCAATGAAATCGGAAATATGGTACGATGACCATGAATTACATCATAGCCAAAGATCAGCGGAATACCCAACCGTGTTTCTTTCACAGCAATCTCCTGCAGCTTGCGTGTGTACGAAGCACCGAATGCGTTGAAGATCGCCCCAACTCTCCCCGCCTTTATATCATCTTTATAATTTTCACGAATGGAAGGACCGGTAACATCGTAGTCGCTGGTGTATAAAGTCAGCTGCCCGATCTTCTCCTCCAGGGTCATCAAGGCCAGTACCGAATCAACACGCTGATCGACCGTATCCGAAGACTTTTCAGTTTTTTTTTCCCGGCACGAAATGGTTAGAAACAGCGCTACCAAAATGATAACGCTGTTCAGTCTAGGTAATGAAATGTTTCTATTCATAAGCTTTAACGTTATGGCCTTCATCAACCTCCCGACTCAGGAGGTACGATGAAGGTTGGCTCCAAACTCAACTACTCAAATCCCAGTTTCTTTTTAGCCACCGCTACTTCCGGTGACGACATAAATAATTTCCAGAGCAAGCCGCTGCGATGATTTTCAATCATGACTACAGCAGGTCCCTGATCGATGGCCAGGTAACGTGGCAGATACCAGTCATACTCTTCACTGAATGCATCATAAAATCCGTACTGACCCAATACTTTATCTCCGAGATCTTCATAGAGATGACGGACCATGTTCATGGATTTATCGGGTGTATAGGGAAAAGATGACAATGCCGCAGTTGGCGATATTACACCCAGATCTTCCTGCGGATTATGCGCAGCGTATCCCTTGATCGAATAGCTGGCGGTTAATCCCCAGCAATCCGGCCCATAACCCTCGAAGTGTTTGGGATTTTCAACGCAGTACCCGTAATTGATCAATGTATGACTCACGTTGTGATACCAGTAGTTTGCATACCGATCTTTCAGATTTCGCGGGTCAAGGCCAAGGAAGGAATAGTGCGACCAGAACAATGGCCCGCCATATTGCTGTGCACCGTTGTGCTTCAGACTAAGGTGATAACCATACTGCACATGACTGGAATCATTTTTCATTCCTCCGCTTCGCGCCCATCCTTCATGATATACTTCGGCAGGAACTGTATGGGTGGGTGAAGCCGCTGCCAGAAAATACATGATGAGACACTCGTTGTATCCCTCCACCGGGAAATTCATTTTCCACTGATGCTTCGGTGACCAGTGCCAGTACAATACATTTTTTCCATTTCGATACCAATCGAATTCAACTTCGCGCCAGAGCTTTTCGATTTTTGCAGCCAGTTCTTTTTCGCGGGGATTGCCGTCATTAAAATACTGACGGACACACAGCAGGCCTTGCAACAGGTAGGACGTTTCAACCAGGTCGCCACCATCGTCATTCGGACTGAAGGGTTTTACTTTACCTGTTTCTCCATTCAGCCAATGCGGCCACACACCATGAAACCGATCGGCTTTTCCTAACCAATCTACCAGCTTGTTCAATCGTTCATAGCCTTGTTCACGCGTAATAAATTTTCTTTCAATACCAACCAAAATAGCCATCACACCAAAACCGGTTCCTCCTGAAGTAATGATGTGTTTATCATTATCCGGGTAAACGTTGTCTTCGTGATAACGCTCGCGTGCAGCACCTGATGTGGGCTCGGCACCATCCCAGAAGTATTGAAAAGTTTTGTATTCGATCAGGGTTAGCAGCGAGTCATCCGAAATCGGAGTGACCTCGGTTTGTACCTCTACCTGCGTTTGCTCAGCCTGCCGTGTTTGACAGGAGAAACTAACCTGAACAATCAGCAACAAGGCCACCCATCTGAAAAAAGTAATCTTCATTTATCCGTTTTTAAAATTTTACGATTTCACTTCGTGGGGACACACCCGTTTCACCAATGGCTTCAACCCGTGCGTAGTAGGTAACGCCCTTATTCAGACCGCGGAAATACCTTTCGGTTAATTCATGTACCATGATGCAATTGTAAAGCTTGTCCGGATGAGTGCCGTAGTAAATATTGTAGGCGTATGCATCGGGAACAGCGCCCCAGGAGAATGTAGCATCACGGGTATCACCATGACGCTTTACTGAAAAATGATCTACTCCTTCGGGTGGAAACCCATCGGCTTTTCCAAATACACGAAATCCGGCAATAGCGAATTTGCCGTCAGCCATGTGAACATTTTCAAGTTTCAGGTAGCGCGCCTTAAACGATTTTTTTAATTGAACATAGTCGTGGGGAACATCCGTTTTGTTTTTGCTTTTATCAATCAGCGGTTCCCACGCATTTCCATCACCACTTGAATAAATAATGTATTGATGAAAAATATCCGGTTGTTTATCCCTCACCTGAGCGCCCTCATCGGCATAGTTGATCTGGATGGCATACACCTCATATTCTTTCCCTAAATCAACGGCAATGTATTCGCCCGCATTGGCTGTTGCTGCACTCCAGTAGTTACGAATGTTTTCATTGAATGCAAGCGATGGATCTTTACCCGGCAGAGAAGAGGAAGCCCAGGCTTTCTTCTTATACGAAAGCAACATCCATCCCGTAAATGCAGATTGCGTATGATCGCGACCTGAAGAAGCATGATACTGCGGATAATCACCAAAAGCGGTAATGCAATACATTTGACCATCACCATCAAACCCCGCAGGAAATATTCCAAGCCTCCGTTCGAATTTATATTTGATCCAGTTGAGCATCGTGGCGGCATGCCAGTAGTTTCCATAGGTATCCTGAAATGTGCTGCCATGGCCGGCTCCGGTGATGAATCCTCCTGGCTTGTACGAAAAAGGATTGTAATCCTGATACACAAAAGGCCCGAGTGGACTATCGCCTACCAATACACCCTCGGCATAAACATTCCATTCGGTTCCCGGTGCTGCATACTGATAGTAGTACTTGTTGTTGTGTTTGGTCATCCACGGTCCTTCGGTGTAAGGGCTAACCGTTGTGTCAGTATGATCTTCACCAAAACGTTCCCAACCGTGTTCATGTGGATGCAGACGTGACAGCTCTTTTATTTCGCCAACCGGTTGATACGAATGCGAAGGATCGAGTTCCATTCCGTAAAGCGGAAAGGTGTTGCTGCTTCCCCAATATACATAGGCTTTGCCATCATCGTCTTTAAAAAAAGAAGGATCCCATGTGGCTACAGCAAATGAATCCGTTAGTGTTGACCATTTCGCATGACGCGGATCTGTGCTCACATACAGTGGCATCGGGTCAGGCGCTGCAAACGAAGGAATAAATAGCAACGTATCGCCCCAAGCCCAAACGCCTGGTGCACACACATTGTCGCCTGCACGACCGTTACGTTTAAAGTCCTGCCTCACAAAATTCCATTGACGCATGTCTGCACTCCACCAGTATCCATTCTGGTTTGTGGAAAATAAATACAAAGTGTCGCGCAATTTGACTACAGCGGGATCCGCTGTGCTTCGATGCGATTGATCCGTTGCATAGTAAGTATGTGTTGAGGGTACAAATGCGTAGTCGAGGTTCAGCGGATTGCAATAGGTATCCGGCACCTCCAGAAATTCTACCGGCTTCTGTTTACAGGCAGGCAGAATCACCATCAATGTTGATAGTAGCGTTATTCCGGTTGACGTTATATTCGTAAAGGCGGTCATTCCATTCCAACTAGTTAGGCACGAAGTCCAGTTCATCCAAACCATCCTGCACTTCGGGCGCAGACATAAATAAATCCCACAACAGACCTGTCCGGTGATTTTCGATCATCACGATGATGGGTCCCTGGTCGATAGCAAGATATGAACTGGCTGTCCATCCTTCCGTAAGGTTGAATGCATCATAAAATCCATACGTTCCCCACAACCGGTCACCGATCGTGTAGTAGAAGAATTTCAATGCCTTCATGGACTCCACCGGTGTATAAGGAAATGAAGACAATGCAGCTGTCGGTGCGATCACACCGAGATCATTGGCAGGTGAATGCGCACCGTATCCATTTTGATTATCGCTGGAAGTAAGTCCCCAGCAACTATCGCTGTAGCCAACATATTTTTTTGGATTGGCAACACAATAGTCGTGATTGATCAATGACGCATTTACATTCTGCTGCCAGTAGTCGGCATAGTCGTCTGTAAAGTGAGGATTCAACCCGAGGTATGAATAGTGAACCCAGAACAATGGCGAAGGCGTGCCGAGTGGCAACACGTGACCATAATATGTATTACCGGTCTTGATAGCACCATTTCTTCCGTAGCCATTAGTATAAACCGATTTAGGAATTCCGTGCGTGGGTGACGCGGCTGCGAGAAAATAGGTAATCTGTTCTTCAAAGTATCCATACATCGGAAAATTCATCTCCCAGTTATAGTTCGGAGACCAGTGCCAGTACAATACCTGTTCATTATTTTTTCGATACCAATCCCACTCCACACCGGTCCATAGTGTCGTGATGCGATTAATAAGATTGTTACCGATCGTATCGGTCGGTTCAAGATATTGCCTGAATGTGATGAGACCCTGGATCAAAAATGAAGTTTCAACCAGGTCACCGCCATTATCTTTCGGACTGAATGGAATTACATCACCTGTATTTCCATCCACCCAATGTGACCATGCCCCGTGGAAGCGGTCGGCTGTTTCCAGGAAGGTTACGATTTTATTCAGGCGTTGAACGCCATCCGAGCGGGTAATAAAATTTCGTTCAATGCCGACAATGATTGCCATAATTCCAAAGCCGGAGCCACCGGTGGTGACGGTGTTCCCGGAAGTATTGCGTTCGCGGGCCATACCGCTGGCGGGGTGTCCAAAATCCCAGAAGTATTTGAAAGTCTGCTGCTGGACTTTGGTGAGCAGTTCGTCATCCGAAATCACCGGGAATTTCGGTGTCGGATCGACTGCGGTATAAATATTTTTTGAAAAGAGCGGAAAGGTCTCCTGGTTGGCACCCTGTACTTCGCCCGAGATGACGAAAAGGTACTTGCTCAGATCTTTTAGTTTCTGTTCGACCGAAACGGATACGGTCTTGTTTGAATTGGAAAGTGTAAACGTAAGTGGGGCCGGAACTCCCTGATAGGAAAGAAAAAAGTATTCCGAAGCAGCATACGATGGATCGATCGGATTGCTGAAGGTAACTTCAATCACCGCGTCTTCCAGCGGCATATCGGTTATCCGTGTGTTGGTTAATACTTCGATGGAAGATATCTTCAACGAAGTAACTGAAAGCACTCCGCGAACTGTACTAAACTCTACTTCATAACCATCAAAGGTTTCGTTATTGGAACCGCGGATATCGTCCGAGATGGTTAATACATACGTTTCGTCAGGTACCAGGTCTTCATCCGGTAAAAGCGAAACCGTTCTGCCTTCATTCGAAAAAGAAATATCAACTGAAACCGGATCTCCGGTGTCTTTCCGTTTCAATGAAATGGCCTCTTCTGCGGAAGATTCTTTCAGCGCAGAAGAAAAATCAATATGAACGGGTTGATCCGCTGGCGCTTCATCATTGTTACTGAAATTATTCAGGTCAAGCTCGTATGTTCCTACCCTGACATCACCTAGCTGAATGGTGCCAAACGAAGGATCATCTTCGCTCTTGCAGCCTGCGAGAGCGAAAAGAATAAATAAAATATAAAACCGGAAAATCAGTATGAGCGATTTCATGAGCAAAAGGAATAAAAAGGTTTCCGGATAAAACCGGAAACCTTAACCTTAAACCAAACTAACCAAAGTCCTGACTATGGTTTTTCAGAGTTATACATCAATTCGATTTCATCTTCGCTGATTACGCGATGGAAGATGCGAACATCGTCCAGCATACCTTTGAAGTGACCGGCATCAGCCGATTGGTAATGGCAGCAACCGCCCCAGCCTGATGCAAAATCAGACGCGCGGCTTTGCCAGAAACCAAATGCCCATTTCTTATCATAGAAATCACCTGATCCGGGAAGTGCTTTCGTGGTTTTAACAGCCAGTGTTGATACACCTCCGAATGGTTCAACGCCCACGTCTCCGGAACCGATAAACAATTTGTAGTCCTGCTGGTGAACCAGTTCACCGTTGAGGTAAAGTGAAATCACCTTTGTGCTTCCGCTGAAGGTATATACCACATTTACCCATTTTTTACCGATGAGTTCGCGGATACCTTGCTTACCATAACTCTTATCTACCGTAGTGGAAATTTCTCTTCCCGTAGCGCCATGTGTTTCACCGTTCGCGTTGAAGAAGAAGTCAGTACCAACTGTGTCGGTAATAACCGGTGCTGTTCCATAAGTACGTCTGTATTGCGTAGCAAACTTCATCCATTCTTCACGATCGTTGATTTCATACTGGAAGCCATTGAAGTTGGAAACGCCCATTACGAAGTGTCCTTTTTGTCCACCGCCTGTTGTAAGCGCAGCTGAATCGAGCCACATCCAGAAACTGAGACTGAACTCAGAACCGATCAGCTGATCACCATTCGGGATTTCAATGATACTGGTAGTTCCGTTGAACGTAGCCGCTTTTCCGGCAGCCGCATTTCGGGAAGCCGAATAGGTAATGTCTACCACATCAGCTCCGGCCGGATCGAATGCACCTACTTCATCATTGCTATTGTCTTCAAAACTCCAGTGAGCAAAAACATCATCCGGAGTAAAACTACCACCGGTGGTAAAGCTGCGGGTAAGTGCTGTGATCGCGTTTCCATTCTCAGCTTCGAGTGCACCGCTGATGGACAGGATATATTCCGCGCCACCACTCAGGTCTTCTTCGGGAGTAATGGTTACCGTTTTGCCATCTACGTCAATGTCCAGGGCAACATCAGCATCATCGAAATTCCGTTGCAGCGTAATTGCTGATACGGTGCTCTCATCAATGTTATTTGAAAATGTGGCAACGATGGGTTCGTCTACGGGCACACCCGTAGCGGAGGCCGCACCATTCAGATCCACATCACCGGCAGTCAGCGTTTTTAATGTGAGCGCTCCGCCACCACCACCACCGTCATCATCGCTACATGAGGAGTAAAAAGCCAGTCCTGCGATAGCAGCCACCATAGCCAGAATTTTAATCGAGTGTTTCATAATCGTTTTGGGTTTTAATACATTTCAAAATTTGGATTTACATTTTCACAGATTACCAGTTGTCATTCTGTTGCCAACCGGTCAGGTCAATTTCACTTTGCGGAATAGCAAGCAGTTTGTGCTTGGTGATATCAAAGCCATAGGGACCTAAAACTTCCTCTGCGCGGTCCGTGCGGATCAGATCCCAGAAGCGATGTCCTTCCAACGCAAGCTCAACCCTGCGTTCGTGGAAGATAATATCGCGGAGCAAATCTTTATTAGTCTCGGAGATATCCGGAAGTATAAGTGTGTTACCACCGCGTGCACGCTGCCTTACTTCATTGAGGTAGATTAAAGCATCAGCGGGTTTGTCGTTTTCGTTCAACGCTTCGGCCGCCATCAGCAGTACATCGGCATAGCGGATGATCCTGCGGTTGTGTCCCCATTGCGTAGGAACATTCGAGCCGGGCGTCCATACTTTCTGGTTATACGTTTCGCGTACCACGAGTCCGGTGGGAAAATCAGGATACACCACACCGTTGTTGCCAACATCCGGAGTGTCGCCATCACCCATGATCCGAATACCATCCTGATATTCACCCAACTCGAGCATCGTTGAATCCAGGCGAGGGTCCCCTGGTTCAAACGTAGTTCGCAAATCCTCTGAAGCGCGGTTGAATCCCCAGCCACGGTTGGGAGATCCACGTACACCCTGAACATTCGCGTATTGATTTCCTCCTTTCACAAGACCTTCATTACGAAAAGCCCCGATCTCAAAAACAGATTCTTCGCCATATTCACCGGCCTCACCATTCGCGTCACCAAATGCCGGTTCCAGATCGTACTTGTTGGAATTGACAACCGTCATCGCATACGTTTCAGCATCTGTAAAATTTCCCTGCCAGAGGTAAAACCGGGCAAGCATAGCATCGGCAGCTCCCTTGGTAACACGGCCGGCATCATCGGTTGAAAACCGCTCATCATCCCGTTCCCATAAATTTTGCGAAGCAAACAGGAGGTCTTCTTCGATGAGCGCATGTACTTGTTCTACCGGAGCGCGCTCAAGCCCAAGAGACGCATTCACCGAAGTGACGATGGGAACTTCACCCCATGCGCGAACCAAGTCGAAGTAAAAGAAGGCACGCAAGAATCGTGCTTCGCCTACATAGCGGTTACGAAGTGCCGGATCCATCGAAATAGAAGGCACGTTTTCAATCACCACATTTGCACGCTTCACGCCAAGGAACAATGTAATATACCAGCTCTTGATCGATGGTTCAGTAGCTACGTGTGTAAAATTATCGTAGGGTCCGATGATGGCGCGCTGGTCAGCCGGATTACTTCCCTTGTGCGCATCGTCCGACATGATATCCAGTATCGGAAACAGACCGAAGCTGTACTCCGGAATGCGCATGGTATTGTACACGCCATTCACTGCCTGAAGGGCGTCACTTGCCGAAGTCGGAAAATTGGTAGACAATAATTTTCCCTGTGGTGATTTATCCAGAAAATCGCTGCAGCTGAATGGAACAGCAATCATCAGCAGTAGTATTAAAAAACGGAATGTGATCAACATATTCTTTTTCATATATCAATCCTGTTAAAAGGTGAGGTTCAAACCGAATGAATAAATGGATGTAAGCGGATAAGTGCCGCGGTCAACCCGGTTGTCGAGTGG